>WNFN01174402.1_pt2 | contig 14360 bp, 31 predicted proteins | sample 5400161 | NCBI WGS metagenome assembly WNFN01 (sample SAMN13153353, study PRJNA577476) | soil metagenome | isolation source: 80 cm saprolite on Douglas fir-dominated hillslope | place: USA:California | collected 2013-09-17
GTAATGCTCAAGTGAAATATTCATTTGTACATGATGATCCTAATCGAGGATTCTGCATTAAGCCCCATAGATTATGTAGCCTTCCTACTATACGACCAAATAATCCAGAAGGATCAATTTTAGCCTATATTCCATTAATCTGTAATGCATGGGAAATTCATGTAATAGATAGTTCTGTTATGCATCTCGTGGAATCACTAGATCTTAATCCAGATATAAAACTATTCTATCATAAATATGCTCGTCCAGTTCGCAGAACTCTATATGAAAATGGTAGATGGAACGACTACAATGTTCCAACAAGAAAAAACTGGAATGTCTTCAATTAGCATGCCATGTATTCAATTAATGATCGTAGGGCCTTAGCTATATGGACTTTAATCTGGCTGATTCTAGTGTCAGCCTTTGTTATTGTATGTTTGCTTTATAGTTAATGAATATTCTTATACTAACTTTTGCAGATGATGCTATGCGAGAGATGGCAGATCTTACTTCTCAGAATAAAATAGAATATGCTGAGAGACATGGATATGATTGTATCTATGAACAACGAAAAATTGTCAATCTTGGAGATGGTAGGGGCAATGGTAGCTGGCAGAAAATTCCCTACCTATTAAAATACATTAAGCATTACGATTGGATATTATGGTCTGATGCTGATTCATTAATAATGAATTTCAGAAAGAAGCTAGAAGGGTTTCTTCCAGCTGATAAGGGAAAAGATTTAATTATAGGAAGAGATAGACAGCCATGGATTAATGCTGGCAATTTCTTTATTCGTAATTGTGAATGGTCTATAAACTTTCTGCAATTAGTACAGCTTCATAATTGGACTCATGAAATAAGTCCAGATTATGCATGGTGGGAACAGGGAGCCATGCGATATCTATTAGAGCAATCCTATCATGCTAATCATGTTGATTATGTTAGCTGTAGGTTGTTTAATAGTTATGCAAACTTTCTTCGAGAGGATAGAGACTTATCCTGGATGAAGCCAGATCTATATCAATATGAAGACTTCATGTGCCATTATTCAGGTCTAGTTTATCGGAATGGCGTTAGTTACTATCAAGAAGTGATCCAGGAGATGAAACGAAATTCAGAACTCATTAATTGCAATTGAATCACAACCATCAATTACTAATTGTAAGTTAGATAATTTTGCTCTGTAAACAATTCTTAAATATTGCAATCTTTGTATATTTGTTTTTATATTATATCCTAAATTTTGTATTTCTTTGATGTTCCATATTGGAGAATGAATTAATTTTTTACACTTAAATATATATTTTTCTATTAAGAATTCAGCTCTAGAATTAAGATTTAACAAATAATAGTTATATAATATACTATTGCATTCATTGCAGCATGGAACTACATCTCCTCTTTTATATGATCTCTTGAATCCAGTCCAAGATACAGGAATGATATGATCCCGGCATTGATACCAATCCCCACAATATATACACCATTTTTCTGGACTACGTATTTTTAATAAAGCGTATTCTCTATCCGATAGATCTACATAATTATATTTATATTGTCTTATTTCTGCTAGTTTTGCTATTTCTAGTTCTTCTAGTTTTGCTATTTCTAATGAAGCTAATTGCTCTTTTTCCCATTCCCTAAGTTCATACAATTCTTTTTCTTTTTTAGATTTTTGTTTTTCTTTCTTATTTAGTAGTTGTGCCTCTAATTCCCTTAAGTCTTCTAAACTGGCCTTTTCAATTGATCGAATTGAAAATTTGCCCATCGAGGTTGGCGTACGCTGAGTTATTAGACTCATACAGGTATCCAGCATCAGCTAGCAAACAAAACGCGCCTCAGTTGATCCTGGGCGCATTGTGTGGCATATCTCCTTTTAAGGAGCTTTTTTACTCCGGTAAAGTAGGCTTTTCTGGCAGTGGCTGAGGCTGAAGTTCTCTATGGTCATTTGGTGGCACTGGATTCACCGGATGCTCGTTATATAATGGCTTAGGGAACATTCTATGTTCTGTATGCCCAAAAAACCATCCATGCATTGCAACTATTAGTATAGTTAATCCAATCCAATAAGTGGGTCCATATCTCATATTATTTTTACCTTGTAGCAAAAAATTGAAAGTTAGCTCCAGGCGTAGTATCATCAAGATGAACCGTAGTTATTGGTGCATCAGTTAGAATAGATCCAATTGCCTTTCCGTTACAATATAGGACCATTGATATTGATCCGTATATATTTTGTAATTGGAACTGATGTCTAAAATGTGTGGCATCTATATAATCATTTTCTAATCTGAAATATCCAATCAAGCCTTCGCCATCTGTAGAATATAGTGGTCTCCATTCCGACCATCCGAACGCTGAGGATGCTACGGCTAGGCTAGCGATTATGCTTAAAAATATCTTTTTTATCATGGCGTAATATAGCATGATTCTGGAATTTATCTAGAGGATATCTTTGGTCTCGTCTCCCAGGGAAGCCACGCGCCCTATCCTGCTCTATAGGATCGATTTCTAGCGTATTTGTCTGCACCCCTTCGATAAACCCCCTAGTGTCATGGGTGGGTGCCTGGTAATCAAAATCTGAGCCGTCCCCAGGCTCGTAATTAGGACCCTCAACTCTGATGCCAAGGAGTTGAAATGAAACCCCTCGCTGACGAATTTCTTGCTGATTAGATGATGGAACAAAATCTGTTAGATTAAGACTGGCACATCCATTAAATAACAGAAATATTGGAATAATCAATAAGATCTTTTTTTTCATATCCATACTTAATTTTTAATGCCTCCATTTCTGCAACCCAATTTGCTAAATAGTTCATAAGATCTATAGCAGTATCTGCCTTAAATTCACCATTAAGTCTAGATATCTTTAGATCAACCAATGAAGCAGATGCTATAGTTCTATATTCATCTATAGTCCATCCGCGCCCATTAATTAATTTAAATGTAGTTCTTAGAGCATTAAATGAAGAATCAGCCCATGAATCTACATTGTCATCATATTGATCTCTTCTGTCTTTTAATATTTCTTTAGCTTCTTCAAATGTTTTAAGACAGTTCCTACTAAAAATAGGAAGATTATCGTTCTCTATTTTTGGTTTTTCCATAATTATCTATGATTCGCCTATCGATGCCTCCTGCAATATTCTGCAATTAATAGTGCATCTGCCAATCCTAAATCTGGATTAGATCTATTTTCTCGTATTAAATTTACACTTGGAAATAACCTTTTACAAATTTGTAATGATATTCCCTTTGTATTTTCTTCACCTATTCTTACATGGCTTTTAAATAAATCTGCTTGCCAAGTTCTGGCATTTATGGGCTCCCATGGAATATTTAAAATACTTAATACTGCTTCTATAGTTCCGAAGGATCTCCATGTGCTACATAGCGCCATTTTACCAGGAGAGAACTTAGATGCTGATTCAACCATAACATGAATCCATGGGTCCAACTTTTGAATTAAATCTTCCAATTGAGAAAATAATTTATATGCTTCAATGCTATTATCTTTTCCTAGTTTTTTAGTTGGCAAATTAGACAGGTGAAGAACTTGTCCGGCATTATTAATAACACACATTGCTCCTGATATGCCATTGTCAATTCCGACGTATAGTTTATTCACAAAATTCATATAATTTTTTCGGTAATAGAAGATATAAATATATTACAAAGATAGCAATGCAACATGCAATCTCTAGTATAAAAGTATTTTCTAATTCATTATTCTGATTATTCATCTTCTAATTCATTTAATGTATCAAGTATATTCTGTAATAATTGATTATTTTTTTCTAACTGACTATCAATTCTTGATAGAACCATTAATATTCTATCAGTATGTATTTGTGATTCTGTTCCTGCCATAAATGTAACCTTTCTTTCATAACTTATTTAAATCAGGCACTAATTGTATACTGCTTGGATACAATTCTAAAAATGGGATACCTATAGTTTTAAGATTTTTAATCTCAGATTGTAGATCTGTCACTGTTTTTATAGGAGCTACCTCCTGTGCTCCGTTAGGATTGCTGGAAGTAGCTATTATATGATCAGTCCCATACCATCCAGTAGAAGTTTTTAAGCTGAATCCATTATTCTTAATTCCAAATAGATGCCCATATGATTGTGATTGTATGTTAGCAATTGCTTGCTCAAATGGAGTTATATCGCTTGGATAAATAACATGACCAATATTTGCTATACAGGGAGTATGTGGAAATGCTATATAATAAAAATTAGCAATTGTCTCGAAGGCTTTAATCCAAGTTAGTGCTCCACCAGCAGTAGTTAGTTCTGTGTTATCACCTGTTGACTCACATAGATTGCCCTGACCCCATCCGTGACCCTGCACAATTACATATGCTAAATATGGATTTGAATCATATTTATTTCCAAGAGCATATAGAAACTTACTATATTCATTCTGAAATATTACATCCCATGGCGCAGGCATAGCACCTCCTGGATGCGTAGAACCAGCGGGACCTGGCTTTGTTTGTGCGCTAATATTAAAGTATGGACCAGTTATTGATTTGAGCCATATAGGACAATAAAATCCAGTCACAATATCAAGTGAAAATAATTTGTTATGACTGGCGCACATTTTAGCAACAGCATCAATATAGCTAAAATCATAGTTGCCAGAACTTGGTTCTAAGTTCATCCACTGAAGTCGTATAGCAAATCCAGTTATATCAGCGCGTTGCCAGCTTGGAGAAGCTGCCAATGTCGCAAGAGTATCCTTACCTCCGCCTGGGCGTAATTCAAAATAGCCGCGAACTGGAATTTGTTTAATGCTATTGACTGGTATTGGTGTCGGAATGGGTGACGGCGAAGGTGATGCTATAGGTGCTGGAGTTGGTGTTGGTTTTGGCACGGAAGTAGGAGAAGGTTTTGGTGTTGGCGTGGGCGTGGGTGATGTTATGGGTGCGGGAGATGGCGAAGGTTTTGGAGCGGGAGTAGGTTTTGGCGAAGGCTTGGTTACTACGCAGCATTCAAAGATTATCATTACTAATATTAGTAATATGAGCTTATAATGCATATTGTTAAATTTCTTTTTTCATAAATTTACCATTATTACGCGGCTTATCATTTAGATAAGGATTGCCTCTAGGACTTTTAATTCCTAACTTTCTATTAGCATTAACTAAGTGTCTTGCAACAGTCTTGGGACTGATGTCTAAGTAATTTGCCGCTTCTAATCTAGAATAATTTTCACCTAATAGGTACCAAATTTGTTTTTCTCTTTTGGTTAATGCTATCATAATGTATGCTTCAAAAGTGTTGGAATATTTAAATAATCATGTGTAATTAATCCCAGTTTTGCGCTTACAGGCTTGTCTATGTAATCAGGATCAATATTAGTGAATAGAAAACTTGGGTAATGTATAATAGCGATAGGTTCATTTGTTTTAAGGCAAATAAACATTGCGCTGTGATCTATATGTTTGGTTATCATTATCATTCTAAGCACAAGGTAATTAAATCCTTTGGAGTAAATACTCTTCTATCTAGCCATGGTTCATTTTTGGAAGCATAATTAATAAACCTGAGTATAACTACATTTGAAAAGTGATCCCTGGAAACTACTTCGTGAACCTGGGTGGTATTTTGATGCTGTATTGGATCAATAAATGTATCGCCAATTTTAACATCTTTAGCTGGAACTTGTTTTGTGTTCATCTAAAAAGTCTATTTGTTCGATCTTTAGCTAAAATTAACGCAGCTTGACAAGCTGACAATTTGTCAATAGATCTGCCCAGAATTAAATTTAAGTCCTCATTGTACTCAATAGACATTGTTGGTATGCCTATATGATTAAAGGCTTCTAGCAATTGCCTTACTTCAAAGACTTGCCTAGTGACATCTTCCGACCAATATAGTTTTATTGACTCACCCATAATTTTAAGTTATATCTTGGACTAAAATATCATCATCAGTCTTAACCAAATTTTCTAACAAAATTCTCGCCGCATCTTCAGAATTAAAACCTTGCACAAAAATACCATTGAAAGTATATACATTGTATATGTATATAAACAAACCGTCAGGATTTTTAACTATAAATTTCTTAATCATAAATTTAACCACATACAAACACAAACATAATTAACGTTATAATAACAATAGATATTAATACTACAGCAATAGACCAATGTATCCATGGTATACCAAGACCTATCAATATTGCTTCGCACCAAATTGGAATTGAATTGCGTTTCATATTTAATCTTCACACCAATCTAAAGGAAAATAATAAGGGTGCCCTTGTGATTTACAGTAAAGACTCGCTCTTGAATTAAAATAACTTAAGCAATCACTTTTTCCATGGCTAATATCTTGCAATACAACATTAAAGGAATCAAAAGAAAATGGATATCTAGTTTTAAATTTGGACCACATAGTTTTTAAGCATTCATTTGCAAAACTGCAATCTATTGCACTAGAAGTCCAATCAACCCTATTTAGATTTACTTCATTAGCTTCTCCTGTCATTTGATCTGCTGCATAACATTTATTGTCTGGCCATGGAGTAAAAAATACAATAAAAGCATGACCCCACATTTCTGAATCATGATCTTTAGGTGCTGTAGGCTGAGCATTATTAAAGGCAACAACTTGATACAATTCAGTAACTAATGTAGTTTCATTTTGTAATCTATACAGAAGATTAAAAGCAAATCCCAAGCAAGCCCCGTCCGTGTTTCCTTTATTATGCCATGCATAATTTTCTGGATCAGATGATATTTTAAGAGCTAATTGTTTTTGAGTTTCTGTGTCACTGATTTTAGGCTTAGGCGTAATTACAGAAGCTATTGATACTGCTGCAATAATAACTAATATTATATATGGTATTTTCATTTATTGTTAAATAGTTGTTTTTTATTTGTAGATTCTTTAATTATGGAAGCTAGTTTTACTAAAATATTATTTCTATAGTCTCCAAAACTTCCTTTTGTAAACCCTGTGCCAGCACTAATGCATCTACTGCCTTCAGGATTAATGATCTCCCTCACTTCATCTCCATATCCAATTACTACCGTTAATCCACTTACTCTGTATCTCATATATATTTGTGAATTAACCAAAGGCTTGTGTTAAAAATTCTTTTGCTTGCTCAAATGTGCAGGTATGTGGAGATGGATGTTTTAATTGAATTAAGAATTTCACTTGCTTTGGGGTAGCTAACTTCAAATGAGTGCGTTTCATAAACGTATCCAATATCATGCTGGCATGACCTTTAGTGGTAATCATTGATGTATCAAATGAAAGTGATTCCAAAAACTTTAATTGTTTTTCTGATACTGGTTCAGATTCCCAATTCATGGTTGGCTCATAACTAATTAGAGCTTGGTGATGTAATGATAAAGCGAATTCAATAGGATCAACTAGTTTACGTTTCTTGCATCTATTCTTTTCAATGGCAGATTTTAAAGATAGTTCTCTAGTATGAATTTCTTTAACTTCGGCTTCGTGAATTTCCTCTGCTTCTTTTTGTAACTCAAATAAATCAAATTGCTGGCTCTTATTAATTAATTGATTGATAACTTCCAGCTCTTCATTGTTAGTAGCTATTAAATTAGCTGGAGTTATGAGCTGATGTTTTTCAGATTGCCAAAGGAAGTCAAGGATTAATAATTTAGGTTTATCTGAATAGGCAATTGTACTGAGTCTATCTTCGTCTGTATCACAGTCTTCTATTATAGTCCTGGTGCCTCTACCTATCATCTGCTGGTAGAGTGATAAACTTTTGGTTGGTCGAAGCGGGACAATGCATTGAACTGATGGAATATCAACGCCCTCAGTTAATAGCATAGCATTGCATAACCATATAGGATCTTTAGAATTTCTGAAGTTTTCTAGCTTTGTTTTTCTTTCTGGATCATCTCCGTGAATGAATTCGGATTTTATGCCAAGTGACTTAGCAATGAAATCGAAGATTCTTGCTGTTTTAATAAGCGGGAGAAATATAAGCGTTTTATATTGTTCGTTGTGTTTCTTAATTTCGACAATGACTTGACGTAATATCGGTTCAATTGCTTCTCCCAGATCAGATACTTGATAGTCTCCCGCTGATTGTTTAACCTCCCTGATATCAATTTCAATAGGAAGTTGGATAACTGAAGGCTTAACAAGGAAGCCTCTATCAACAAGGTATTTAAGACCAAAATCAAACGAGATAAATTCAAAGTATTTACTTAGCTCCTTTTTGTCGCTACGAAATGGCGTCGCGGATGTTCCAAAAACTTTTGCATTTTTGAACTGAGATAAAATGCTGACATAAGAATTAGACAAGATATGCTGACACTCATCCACAATAACAAGATTAGGATTGAATCTTGTTTTTCTTTCCCCAATGAGACTTTGTACTGAAGCCACGATGCAGGGGGCATTACTTGTTGAGTATAGATCTGCTTTTTCCAGATCGGATTCGATTCCATAAAAATTTCTTAACATGTCCATAGGCTGAGTAAGTAACTCTTCCCTATGAGCAATTATCATTACTTGCTTGTTTTGATTGATCCAATGTTTAGCTAGTGCTCCAAATATCGGGCTCTTCCCTGCTCCTGTAGCGGCTACGCCTAGTACTCGATCGTAAATTTCAAATGCCGCAATTGTTTTATAGACTGCTTCTTGTTGATAGTCACGGAGTTGGAAGTTTTGCATTTTGAATCATTTTTATGGACATATCAATAATTCAGTTCTTCTGTTATTAGTAAAAGAATTTAATGTATAAGTAAAACTAATTTCTGATATATTTGCCCAATTATATATATCTTTAATCTCTGGGCAGTCATCATAAGATAATAACCACTGGAAACTAGATGAATGCAAAAAATTACATAACCGTATATGATCTTCATTTTTAAAATGTATGGAATATAATTGATTACTATTTCTAAAATATGGTGGATCAAGATACACGCAGCAATCATCGGGATATTCAATTTCAGAAAAATCAAGATTTGATAATATAATTTTATTACCTAACATTAAATTATTGTATTGATCTATCTTATTGCATAATAATTTAGAATTATATCTACATCCTATTCCATAATCTCCTAATTGTTTCCATCCACCAATCGGACCAGAAAGTGTACCCAATCCAGAATATGACATTTGATGAATAGCTAGTTTCATAAATGCTATTTCTGTATTAGACAATAATTGTTTTTCTAGACAATCTAAAAAATACGCATAAGATTCTGTGGATGGCGTAAATGATAATATTAGTTCCTTAAGATAATCTGAATCATGATGTATGGTATGCCACAATAAATATATATCATTATCTTTATCATTAAAAGTGAATAAATTAAATTTATTTAACAAATTCCATCCAATAACTCCAGTTCCAAAAAATGGTTCAATATAATTGTTGTTTTTGTTAAGTAATATTTTAGCACATAATTGATTTATAATTTTACTTTTTGATCCAGGATATCTAAAAAGAGGCCTTATCATCCTAGCTCATACTCCTGGCTAAAAATTCACATAGATTCTTAGCTTCCATTAAACTAACCATTGAATTAGATATAACTCTTACTGAGCTTGCATAAGAAGAAGCACCAGGAATTGCAATGGTAGCACTGAAATGTTTATTATCATTTTTTGTTACGACAAATCTCCCTTTATCTCTGTCCATTTCTAGAACCCAAGTGCTACCAAGAACTGTTTCTTGCCACTGATCCATGGAATGGATTTTAATATCCATCAGCAGAATTTTCGATAGAATTGTTATTAACTTTCCATCTCTTAATTTTTGGTCCGCTTTTGGTTACTTCTCTTCCTTGAGAATCAAAAATTACATAGTCTTCCATTTTAACTTTTACCAAGGCAGTTGATTCAAGTAAATCCTCTGGATTAAAAGTAACAGTAATTCCAAATTCAGTTGTCTTTGGAATATATTCTATAGCCCTTAGTATTTGCTGTAATTTCCATTTAGATGGTTCGTGATTTATAGCAACTCTATCGAATACAGTTTCATCTTCTTCAGTATTACACATCAGAGTGAGAAATTCTTTATCTCCCTTCTGTTCAATTTGAGCCTTCTTGATTGTGATGACATATTCTCCATCCTCAGTAATTTGAGTATTATCAGGAATATCGTCGTATGTGAATGATATTACGTTTGACATATTATATTTCCTATAGTTTAACTAAATGTTATATCTGCTGGTCCCAAGTAAATGCCATTTCTGTAAATACTGTACTCTAACTTTATTTGATATGGTATGGTATTTGATCTATTTCCATTAACCTCCAACATAATGGCAAAGCAGTAGAGGCAAAATTAATTAAGAATTCACGTTTTTTCATAATTTGTTATATTTCGGCAGTTTCATTAAAAAGATTCATAAATTCTTTATCAAAAGCATATCTTGGAAAATGAAGTTCTTGTGGTTTTTCTGGATATCCTGGCCATGAATCATATTCCATACATTCCTGTAATAAAGTAAGATATTTCCTATATTCATGACGCCCTAGCTCAATTTCCATTTCTGGAAATAGATGTATACAAACTCCATATGGTGGTTCATTTTCTATTGCTATGATAAAGTGCTCTGTGTTGTTATGCCCTCTTTCAGAATTAATTATATCTAAATATAAGGCAGCTTGAATATGGTATCCATATTTTAAAGCATCTTTAGAAAAAAAATCTTTATGGGCGCATCTAGTAGATTTAATATCTATAATAGGACCGCTATCAACTAATCTGTCTGGCCTACATTTACATTGTGCTCCCAATACCTCACTTAATACCGTGCATTCTACTAAACCATTAGAAGTTAACAATTCTTTGGCAAATTCATTAGATCTTATGGATTTGTCCATCATTTCTGAAGCTTGTAATTCATGATCATATACAACCTTCAGGCCTTCCATTTCGGTATCTTGTTGCCACATTTTTTGTTCTCTTCCATCTCTTTTTGTCCAATTTAATTTTTTTCCTCCACAGCAAAAACGTTCACTAAATTTTTCAGGCTCAAGTATTAAACAGTGAGCTAATGTTCCTAATCTTTGCGCATCCGTTTCTTCAGTTCCATGATCTTTCCAATAACGAAAATGTGCTGGAGATAATCTAAATTGTTTTAAATCACTTGCTCCTATTTCTGGGCGCTTATGATATTCTGAATGAGATAAATTTTTAATGATCAAAATGGTCTTTCAGTTTTAGTATCTTCAGTTCCTTCAGTTCCTTCAGTTCCTTCAGTTCCTGCAGTTCCTTCAGTTCCTTCAGTTCCTTCAGTTCCTGCAGTTCCTGCGGTTCCTTCAGTTCCTGCGGTTCCTGTCTTGGTATCTGCTAGTTGTTTTTTCAATGCATTAAGTAATGGTTCTGGATTTTTTAACATTCTGACAATTCTTACTGGATCTGTATCTCTAAATGTTTGATCTTTTTTAATGTAAAACTTTTTTAAGAAATATTCAGTTGCTAAAGGTTCATATTTTCCAATTAATTCTTCTAATTGTTCAATAATTATGATTCCGTGATTGGCGGTAGTCGGAGGGGTATTTGGTAGCGTCTGCTGTGGTTCCAGGGGCTGCGCCAAGGACTCGCTGAGCGAGACTGGCTTCTCTATAGCATCTGGGGTCTTCGGGCTCTGTGTGGGGCGAGTGGGCGCTATAGCGAGCATTGCAACAGCTGCTTGAGCTGGTAATTCTGCCATCCAGTCAAAAAACTTTTGCCCGGTTGACTCGGTAATCTGAAATTTCTGATCAGTAAAAAGTCCGGTTCTATCTTTAGATGTAGTTACTTCATGATCTGCTTGAGCATCGAATACAGTTACAAATTCGTATTCTATTCCATCACGCATGATTGGAGCCATGCCTACTTTGCGTGGAACTTGCTTGCCTTCTAAATTTGATTCCAAGATATAATCCATCTTGCTTCTCATGCAGGCAATAACATGAATATCAGTTTGTAATACAGCGCCTAATATAGCTTGAAACTTCTTGCCAGTAATTCCCCAATTAACATAAGAATTACCGCCCCTTGAATCTAATGCAGCTTTCCACTCTAAAATACCTTCCCAAGAATGTGACCAGCTATCAATTATTACAACTGAATATTTTTCATTAACAGCAGCGTTAATGGCATCAATAAACTTAGCGTCACTAAAAGGACGATCAATAATGCATGTATCAAAATCAAATTTGTCTGCATAGAGGGATGCGCTTTTATTTTCTGTATCAATTAAACAAACCTTGCCACCTTTAGATAATCCTTTAGCCAATCTTAATGCACTGAATGTTTTTGCGCTACCTGATGGTCCGGTAATTGCTATTTTTAAATATACTGATGATTTAGTTGCTTTTGTAAATATACTCATTTTGTTATTTATTTTCCAGATTTTCCAGATTTTCCAGATGGCTTTAATACTAATCCAGTTCCATCACACCATGGGCATTTAAAACAGATTTCATCTGAAGTCATTGCTCTCTCATGATAAGTTTGCGTCTCTGTATCAAAATATTGCACTGAGCATTTAGCATACAGAGTTCCATCTCTCTTCTCATGCATTGAATAATTTTTCAATATTCCCCAACCTTCAAGCGGGCTGGGTAATTTTATACTTCCACCTATTTTCATCTTGTACCTACCTTAAGTAGAATTACTTCTTGTAGTTATTTCATATGGAACCTCAATAGGTCCGTACATTTCTCTATATAAACTAGGTGCAAACCATTTCAGCACCTGCTTACGAGTATAGCTTCTTTTTTTATGCTGAAGATCTCCTTCAAGTCTATCTCCTAGATCCGCCTGTTTAATAGTATCGTAAGATATATTTAATGCTACCGCCCACTCTTCACGACTGGCATATAGCGGAAGTGATTCTAATGATGTAATCATAAATTTTTTAATACTTTTCTTCGTCTTCTTCAGATAATCTGTTCCCTAGCTTTATTAATTTCTTTTGTTGTCTAAGACTAAGTTTCAATAACAGATTTTGAGTTATGTTAATATCACCATTAACCATTTTTTTCTTGATCTTCTTTGGGGATGACGGTAGTTTTAGGTGTTGGTTTTTCAAGTGGATCTTCTGTTTTTTTGGCTTCTTCAAACTCTTTTAATTTAGCTTCTAGTTCTTGATTTCTGCGAAATAATTCAGAAGCTATATTTGTCATTTGATTTATTGATCTTTTACGATTGTTGCTACCTGCTGGCTTACTTTTCCCAAAACAACCCTTAGATTGATATTGAGTTTTGTGTTTCATTCAACTAAAATCACCATCTGGTACATTAGGTAATAATTTCCATGATACATCATCAGTTCGCATATACCAAAGTGATCCGTCATCACATAATGCAACTATAACATTATATACATCAGTAGAAAAAGAAGATATTTGAATTATCTTTCGCGGACTTGATCCTTGTTCCATTTGTTTAAATCTTTTGTTGTTAGTAAATCTATTTTTAACCAAAGAGCCTGTAGCTGCTCTTCAGTTAAATCATGCTCATCAACTGCCAAGCAATCTTCTAAAGTGTCCGGGACTCTAAAACTTTTTTCCATCTTCTTTTGCTCTATTTTCTAGCTTATGATCAGCTCTGTTGGCATTATATTCCATTTTATCTTCAAATGCTCCATTTAGATCTAATCCAAATCCTCCAGCATAATCAAATAAACGAATCAATAGGTCAGCCAATTCAACCTCTTCTTGTTTTCGATGTGTAATCTTATCATCCATCAAATTTCTGCGCATGCCTTCCAGTGCCTCAGATAATTCTGAATGCATCAAAGCTATTAATTCTCCTTTATTTCTAGTAATTGGAAGTTTAGTATTAGGATCTAACCACCACCCTTTATTAGCTTCATGACATCTTAGGGAATATGTATTTAGATTAGGTATATAATTAATTTCATTACCGAAAGATTCTACATTATTCATTTTATTAGTTATTAGAAATTACCAGGAAGCGCCCAGCAGCGAATGTATTGAACCTTCATGTTGGTCGTGTTGCTCCAGGGGCCGTTATTGCCTGGATCTGTACCCCAATTTTGTTGATCGGGCCATCCGCCCCCTTCGGCAAAATTAGCCAGGATATACATGAATCCCGTATCTCCTGAACCAGTCAGACAATTGAACACTTCAACGCCATCGAGGTAGGCATGAATCAAGTCAGGAGCAACAAGGCAACTGAATATGTGCCATCCAGTAGATAGATTGCTCGATGCCTGGACGGTCGTAAACCGATTAGGATGGTTTGTGTCGGTCGGGGATGTCGCCCCATTGTAGTTGTGCACATTGAAGTGATACTTGGTGTAATCGACCGAGTACGCTTCCATGATGTCAATCTCAGAGAATGCGTTCGGGAAAATGCTTCCTCGATCGAGTAGCCAAAAGGCTGGCCATAGGCCTTG
>WNFN01270106.1_pt1 | contig 14329 bp, 15 predicted proteins | sample 5400161 | NCBI WGS metagenome assembly WNFN01 (sample SAMN13153353, study PRJNA577476) | soil metagenome | isolation source: 80 cm saprolite on Douglas fir-dominated hillslope | place: USA:California | collected 2013-09-17
GCGACGGCAAGGTGCTCGAGCCGATGACGAATTACGGCCTCAAATGCATGTCGATGGGCTTCCTCGTGCCGGAGGACACGCCGATGATCTGGCGCGGGCCGATGGTGATGAGCGCGCTGCAGCAGATGCTGCGCGACGTCGAGTGGGGCGAGCTCGACGTCATGGTGGTGGACATGCCGCCGGGCACCGGCGACGCGCAGCTCACCATGGCGCAGCAGGTGCCGCTGTCGGGCGCGGTCATCGTCTCGACGCCGCAGGACATCGCCCTGCTCGACGCGAGGAAGGGCCTCAACATGTTCCGCAAGGTCGACGTGCCCGTGCTCGGCATCGTCGAGAACATGAGCTATTTCCTGTGCCCGCATTGCGGCGAGCGCAGCGAGATCTTCAGCCATGGCGGCGCCCGGCGCGAGGCGGAGCGATTGGGCGCCGAATTCCTCGGCGAGGTCCCGCTCCATATCAGCATCCGCGAGACCTCCGACGAAGGCCGCCCGATCGTCGTCTCGCAGCCCGAGAGCGCGCCCGCGCAGATCTTCCGCCGCATGGCCAGCCGCATCGCCGAGAAGCTCGGCAGCGCAAAGCGCCAGGCGCCGCGCATCGTGGTGGAATAGCGGGGCTCAGCCCGTCCGCCCGAGCGTCTCCATGAGCTCCGTCCCGCCGAGGCGGTATTGGCGGAAGGCTTGCGCCGTCATCGGGACCCACCGCTCGAGCGTGCCGATCATCGCCTCGGCATAGACGCGGATCTCGTATTGCGCATGGGCGTCGCCGCGCAGGCTGAGGAAGTTGAGCAGATTGTAAAGATCGGTCTTCCAGTACCATTGCGTATAAAAGTTGAGCGACAGGTTCATGCGTGCGAGCTCGCGGGCCAAACCCTGGCGCTCGGGGTCGATGACGGCGCCCGCCTCGTCCGCATTGAGCATCTCGGCATAACCGCGATACGCCTTCTCCGAATCCTCGCGCAGCAGCGTGAGGACGCGCTGCGCCTCCTTGCCCGTGAGGATTTCGCCGCGGCCCTGGCGGTTGCTCTTGGATTGCGCCGCGAGCTGCTCGGGCGCGGGGATGTAGAACTCGTTGTCGAGGATCGAGTAGCGCGCCGAGTACTCGTTGACGTTGGCGGTGCGGTGGCGGATCCACTGCCGCGCGACGAAGATCGGCAGCTTGACGTGGTACTTGATCTCGCACATCTCGAACGGCGTCGAGTGGCGATGGCGCATCAGATAGTGGATGAGCCCGCGATCCTCGCTAACCTGGCGCGTGCCGCGGCCATAGGACACGCGGGCCGCCTGAACGATGGCGGCATCGTCGCCCATATAGTCGATGACGCGCACGTGATCAGGCGTCAGCGGCATGGCGGGGCGGCCTCCCGGCGGCGACAGGGCGGTCACTCTACAATCGCCCCAACCCGCCTCCAAGCGCGACTCGCCGAGCCGTCCCCGCCGGGTTGCGCAGGCCCGGAAAAGCCCTATATTTGGACTGTCGGGCAACCGACTACGGCGATAAACGGTGCATGGAATAGGCGTAGCGGACCCGGGGGCAGTACCCGGCGCCTCCACCAATTCGATACGCCGCCTGAATCGGCGGCAGCTTTGGGGGCGAATCAGGATCGACGCGCGTAATAAAGGTGCGAGCCGTCGCTCGGCATGGTACCGCCGATATCGGGCCACACACTACGTGCCAACGACAACACGGCACATGAGGCACTCGCGGCCTAATCCCCTAGCGGGGATGAAAGCCTAGAGCTACTCGCGGTCCGGGGGGTACCGGGCAACAGAAACCCCCCACTTCGCTTTTCGGCCGTCCGGACCGGACGGCGCAGCCAAGCGGGTGCCGGGCGAGCGTGAAGGACCTCCTGCGATACGACAAGATGGTCGAAGCGGCGCTGCGCGGCGTGGTGCGCGAGGCGCTGGCCCGCGCCGCGGCCAACGGTCTCCCCGGCGCGCACCATTTCTACATCACCTTCCGCACGCATTTCCCGGGCTTGCGCCTGCCCGATGATCTCGCGCGGCAATACCCCGACGAGATGACCATCGTGCTCGAGCACCAGTTCTGGGAGCTCGAGGTCAGCGAGCAATCCTTCTCGGTGACGCTGAGCTTCCAGAATCGGCCGGAGCGCCTCACCATCCCCTTCGAGGCCATCACCGCTTTTGCCGATCCGGCCGTCAAGTTCGGCCTCCAATTCCAGCCCACGCCGGCGGAAGCGTCGCCCGAGGTCGAGGGCGCCCAAGCCAGGCCTGAGACGGCCGACAAGCCCGGCGAAGTGGTGGCGCTCGACGCCTTCCGCAAGAAATAGCCAGCCTGCAGCGGCGGGGGTGGCAACCGCTCAGTGCGCGTTTTCCCGTGCGGCGAAATACTGGCACCAGCCTTTCCGGTTGATCGGCCCCTGCACGATCCTGCACCTGTTGGGCGCTTCGAACTGCAGGCAGATTTCGCAGCGCTGCTGGCCCTTGGGCTGCTGCTGGTATTGCGCCGCCGCCTGCTTGATCTTGTCCGTTTCCGCGATCTCCTGATCGGCAGCGGCGGCGCGCGCCCATCCGCCGGCGAGCGTGCCGCCGACGGCGACGGCGCCCTCGATCAGCGCCCGCCGCGAGATGCGATTGCCCATTCGCCGTTCCTTGTTTCGTGTTTCCGATGAGAGGCCGGGGTGCGTATCGTCCCCGGCCTCGCGTGATCGATCTCGCCTATTTCGCCACCAGCGATTCTTGCGCCTTGGCGACATGCCACAGCACGACGTGGTAGTGCGGGTCCGGCACGCCGGGATGGCCGGCGTTGTAGTACAGGCTGACATGGTCGACCTTGCCGCCGGGCGCGGCGAGATCGTCGAACTTCTTCTGCGAGTCCATGTCCTTGAGCGGGATCATGTAGATCGTGCTCACGAGCTTGCCGCTGTGATCGTAGGCGAGGAACGGGCCTGCCGGCAGCGTCTTCGGATTGACGTAGAGCGTGCCGAGGCCGGGCAGAAAATCCGGCAGCTTCACCAGCTCGCTCACTTTCTTGTAGTCGCCGCCCGGCGGGGCCTTGGCGACGTTCTGGGCGGCGGCAGGAACCGCCGCGAGGGCAAGGATTGCGACGGCGACGACAGCGCTCCGCATGAGTGTCTCCCTGGTTCTGTGCGAACGACCGGCGAGGGTCAGGGTGGGCTTCGCGGCGGCGCCCGCCGATCGAACGACGCCGCCGGAAGATCGAGTGCGTCAGGCAGGCCGAGGCGTGCGAGCACGGTGCCGATGAGGCGGTCGCAGCGCGCCCCCAGGAACGGGAAGGCGCCGTCGAAAACCGTACCGAACCGCGCGCTCAAAGCTTGGCGCAGCAGCCTGTTGGCGCGGTGAAAGCGCGTCTTCACGGTCTCGGCGGGGCTCGATGGAGCGGCGGATCTCGTGGCGCGCGATGGCCTGCTCCGGGCTCGGCTCCTCGCGCGAGAGCGGGCCCGGGGCGCCGGCGGCGAGCGTCTCGGCGACGTCGTCGATGGCGACGGTCGGGCGGCGGCGGCGCAGCCGCCCGAGCGCCTCGTTGAGGACAATCCGCGCGAGCCAGGTCGCGAGGGTCGATTCGCCCTTGAAGCCGTCCAGATGGGTGAAGGCGCGCAGATAGCTCTCCTGCACCACCTCCTCCGCCTCCGCCTCATCCCGCAGGACGCCGCGCGCGAGCCGGTAGAGCCGCTGGTTGTTGTGGCGCATGATCGCGACGAAGGCCGAGGCGTGCCCCGCGCGCAGGAGCGTCGCCAGTTCGGTCTCCGTGGCACCGTGCGGCGTAGCCATGGCACCTATCATCGCCAGCAAACCTCAAAACGCCAGTTGTGCGGCTTAGATGCGGGTCACGGCCGAAAGGTTCCCGCGGCCGCGGCCTCACTTGACGCGCCCGGTGAAAAGGTGTTTGTCCGCGCATCGGCATCGGCAGAGCGAGACATGGGCGACTTGGTCTTCCACGATATGTTCCCGCTGGGCGAGGACACCACGCCCTATCGCAAGCTCACCGGCGACTACGTCGCCGCCGCCGATTTCGCCGGCGAACGCGTGGTCAAGGTCGAGCGCGAGGCGCTGACTTTGCTGGCCGCGGCAGCGATGGTCGATTGCCAGCATCTGCTGCGCCCGGGCCATCTCGCACAGCTGCGCGTGATCCTCGACGATCCCGAGGCCTCGGAAAACGACCGATTCGTGGCGTTCGATCTGCTCAAGAACGCCAACATCGCCGCCGGCAAGGTGCTGCCGATGTGCCAGGACACCGGCACGGCCATCGTCATGGGCAAGAAGGGCCAGCGGGTGTGGACCGGCGGCGGCGACGCGGCGGCGCTGGCGGCGGGCATAAGGCGCACCTACACCGAGACCAATCTGCGCTACAGCCAAGTGGCGCCGCTGTCGATGTACGAGGAGATCAACACCGGCGACAACCTGCCGGCGCAGATCGAGATCTACGCCGAGGAAGGCGACGAGTACAAATTCCTCTTCATCGCCAAGGGCGGCGGCTCGGCGAACAAGACCTTCCTCTACCAGCAGACCAAGGCGGTGCTGAACCCGAAGTCGCTGATCAAGTTCCTCGACGAGAAGATCCGCACGCTGGGGACGGCGGCGTGCCCGCCCTATCATCTCGCCATCGTCATCGGCGGGACCTCGGCCGAATACAACCTCAAGACGGTGAAGCTCGCCAGTACGCGCTATCTCGACACTCTGCCGAGCGAGGGCAACAAATTCGGCCAGGCCTTCCGTGATCGCGCCTTCGAGGCGGAGGTGCTGGCCCTCACCCGCAACCTCGGCATCGGCGCGCAGTTCGGCGGCAAATATTTCTGCCACGACGTGCGCGTGATCCGCTTGCCGCGGCACGGCGCGAGCGTGCCCATCGGCATCGGCGTGTCCTGCGCCGCGGACCGGCAGATTCTGGGCAAGATCCTCGGCGGCGCGGTGGTGCGCATCGATCTCACGCGGCCGATGGCGGAGATCCGCCGCACGCTGTCGCAATACCCGATCAAGACGCGGCTGTCGCTCACCGGGCCGCTTATCGTCGCCCGCGACATCGCCCATGCCAAGCTCAAGGAACGGCTCGATCGCGGCGAAGGACTGCCGCAATACGTCAAGGATCATCCGATCTATTACGCCGGCCCGGCCAAGACGCCGGCGGGCTACGCGTCGGGCTCGTTCGGGCCGACCACGGCGGGGCGGATGGATTCGTATGTCGATCAATTCATGGCGGCCGGCGGCAGCTTCATCACGCTCGCCAAAGGCAATCGCGGCGCCGAAATCCGCGAGGCGTGCAAAAGGCATGGCGGCTTCTATCTCGGCTCGATCGGCGGACCGGCGGCGCGACTCGCCCAGGATTGCATCAAGAAGGTCGAGGTGATCGAATATCCCGAGCTCGGCATGGAGGCGATCTGGCGCATCGAGGTGGTCGACTTCCCCGCCTTCGTCGTCGTCGACGACAAGGGCAACGACTTCTTCGCCAAGCTGACCTGAGACGGGCTTCGGCGCACGCCATCGCCGATGATGTTCGCCATCGTGATCGGCGATATTCTCCGATGTCTGCGCCGACGAGCAAACCCGGCGCGATTTTCGCGGAAGCCGGGATGCGGTCATTCCGTTATGAGCGAGCCGGCGTGGCTCCGGGGTAGTGTTGTGGTGGCGCGGCGCGAGCGCCAGTAAAGGGTTAAGAAGGAACGGGCGTGGCGCAGGATGTCGACCTTGCGGCGTTGGGGCGGGGCGATAAGGCGGCATGGGACGCCTTTGTGCGCCGTTACGCCGGGCTCGTGGTAGCGGCGGTGCGCGGCGTGTCGCGCGAGGGCACGGATGTCGAGGACCTCGTTCAGGAGGTGTTCGTACGGCTGTGCAAAGACGGCTTCCGGTTGCTCAAGACCTACGATGCGGCGCGGGCGGGGCTCTCGACCTGGCTCACCATCGTCGCCCGCAGCACGGCGCGCGACGCGCTCCGCCGCCGGCAATTGCCGATGACGCCGCTCGATGCCGTGCCCGAGAGCCTGCTCGCCAGCGGCGCCGCACCGCCGGAAAAGCTGCGGCTGCCCGACGGCCTGTTGTCGCCCCGCCAGAAGCTGGTCCTCAGCATGCTCTACGACCGGGACATGGAAGTGGCGGAGATCGCGCAAACGCTGGGAGTGGACCCGCAGACGGTGCGCAGCACCCACCATAAGGCGATGCTGAAGCTCCGGAGCCATTTCGCGGCGGAAGAGCAAGAGGTAAAAAAATGAGCTATCTAAGGGATGAAAGGTTTGTTAGGTGCCTAGAACAGGGCAAGGAGAGACGGTATGGCCGGACCCAGGGACAGGACTGACGAGGCGGCGCTGTGGCGCCGTTGGCGCTCGGCCTCTGCCTCGGTTGACGCCGCCGGTGCCGAGCCCGACGCCCTGCTGCTGGCCGCCTATGCCGAGGATCGCCTGCCGGAACAGGCGGTCGAGGCGATCGAGAATTGGCTTGCCGCCCACCCTGAAGGCGTGGCCGACGTCCTGGCGGCGCGGCGGGCAGCGCGCGGGGAAACCCTTGCTGCCTCCCCCGCCGTGGTGGCGCGAGCGGCAGCGCTCGTGGCCGAAGGCGATGCACAAGTGCTGCCCTTCCGGCGACCGGCCGGCCGCATGGCGAGCTGGCGCGCCGCAGCGCTCTGGAGCGGCATGGCGGCGAGCCTGTTGGTGACGAGCCTGATCGGCTTTACGCTGGGCAACAGCGCCTATCTCACCTTGGCCGGCGGGGCTTCGCCCGCCTTCGGCCAGGAGTTGTTCGATCCCCCGACCGGGCTTTTCAATAGCCTGGACGAGGAACCGAGCACATGACGAGCCTCGCCGAGGCCGCACCGAAGTCCAGGGCACGCGGCCGGCTGGTGTGGGTCGCGCTGGCGCTGTCGCTCACGCTCAACGTCTTTTTTGTCTTCGGGCTGCTGTGGTTCCAGGTCGCCGGCCAGCCCATGCAGACACCGGCCGAGCGCGTGGCCGCGACGGCGAGCGAGCTCAACCTTACCGCGGAGCAACGCGGGGCTTTCCAGCAGTTCGTCAACGAGGTTCAGGAGCGCTCGCGCCGCCTGCGCGAAAGCAACCAGCCGCTGATCCAGCAGGTTTGGGACGAGCTTGCCAAGCCGCAGCCGGATCAGGCGTTGATCGCCCGTCTGGTCGACGAGGCCACCGAGAACCGCCACACCTACCAGAAGAACATGGCGGGGGTGCTCAGCCAGTTCCTCGCCGCCCTCTCGCCCGAGCAGCGGGCCCAGTTCGTCGAACTCGCCAAGCGCCCGCAGGACAAGCGAGCCGCCCATATACGGCGGCTGATCATGCCATAGGCGCTGCAATCCCGGATCGATCGCGATAGCGGGCGCTCGCGCAACGTGACCGTCCGTCTCGAGTGCTGGAAATAGGCGGCCGGCGGTTGCGCTCCCGCCGACGCCCGCGGGCTCCCATATAAGGCTGGCTGAAGCCCGAGGAGCCGTGCCATGGCCAAAGAGAGGCCGACCCGCATCGAACGCGATACTATGGGCGAAGTGGCGGTGCCCGCCGAGCGCTACTGGGGCGCCCAGACGCAGCGCTCGCTGGAGAATTTCCGCATCGGCGGCGAGCGCATGCCGGTGCCGCTCATCCGCGCGCTGGCGCTCGAGAAGAAGGCCGCAGCGCTGGCAAACATGGCCTTGGGCGAACTCGACGCCAAGCTCGGCAGGGCCATCGTCGCTGCCGCCGACGAGGTGGTCGCCGGCAAGCACGATGACGAGTTCCCGCTGGTGGTATGGCAGACCGGCTCCGGTACGCAGACCAACATGAACATGAACGAGGTGCTCGCCAACCGCGCCAACGAGATGCTCGGCGCCGGGCGCGGCGCCAAGAGCCCGGTGCATCCCAACGACCATGTCAACCGCAGCCAATCCTCGAACGACAGCTTCCCCACCGCGATGCATGTCGCCGTCATCGGCGAGATCCATCGCCGCCTGCTGCCGGCGTTGCGCCATCTGCACGCGGCGCTCGCCGGCAAGGCGCGCGAGTTCGCGGACATCATCAAGACCGGGCGCACCCATCTCCAGGATGCGACACCGCTGACCTTGGGCCAGGAGTTCGGTGCCTATGCGCGCCAAATCGAGCTCGGTATCGAGCGGGTCGAGGCTTGTCTCCCCCGCCTCTACCCGCTCGCCCAAGGCGGCACCGCCGTGGGCACCGGGCTCAACGCCAAGCGGGGCTTCGCCGAGCGCTTCGCCGCCACCATGGCCGAGATCACCGGCCTCCCCTTCACCTCCGCGGCCAACAAGTTCGAGGCGCTGGCGAGCCACGACGCGCTGGTCGAGGCGTCGGGCGCGCTCAATGTGCTGGCGGCCTCCCTCATGAAGATCGGCAACGACATCCGCCTCATGGGCTCGGGGCCGCGCTCGGGCCTCGGCGAGCTGCATCTGCCGGAGAACGAGCCGGGCTCGTCGATCATGCCGGGCAAGGTCAACCCGACGCAGGTCGAGGCGCTCACCATGGTCGCGGCGCAGGTGATGGGCAATCACGTCACCATCACCATCGCCGACAGCCAGGGACAGTTCGAGCTCAATGTCTTCAAGCCGGTCATCATCTACGACCTGCTGCAATCGATCCGTCTCATCGCCGATGCGGCGCAAAGCTTTGCCGATCACTGCGTCGCCGGGATCGAGGCCGACCGCGGCCGCATCGACGAGCTGCTGCGCCGCTCCTTGATGCTGGTGACGGCGCTCAATCCGCATATCGGCTACGACAAGGCGGCGCAGGTGGCGAAGAAGGCCCATGCCGAGGGCACGAGCCTCAAGGCGGCGGCGGTCGCGCTCGGCCATGTCTCGCCGGAGGATTTCGACCGCTGGGTGCGGCCCGAGGCGATGATCGCGCCGAGCTGACGATGGGCACGCTGCGCAAGCGCTCGGTGATGATCGCCGGGCATTCGACCAGCCTCTCGCTCGAGGAGGCGTTCTGGGACGATCTGCGGACGCTCGCGCGGCGCCGCGGCACCTCCATCACCGCTCTCATCGCCGCGGTGGATGCCGAGCGGCAAGGCAATTTGTCGAGCGCGCTCCGCCTCTTCGTTCTCGAGTGCTACCGGCGCGGCGAGCTTGGCCCGGAAGCGGCTAGCGCGACGGCGCGGGGCCGGTGACCGGCGGATCGACCGGCGCGTGCTGGCGCTGCCCGAGGAAGTGCTGCAGCGGGTTCACCTCGAAGACTTCGCGCGGCGCATCGATCGGCCCTTCGAGCCGCAGCACCAGGGGCGGGACTACCGCGATCCCGGTCCAGCGGAATTCGATGCGGCTCGCTATCGTCCAGCGGGGCAAATCGAAAATCGCGGTCGCCTGACCCTCGGCTCCGTCGGCGGTGACGCGCAGGTCATTGCTGCGAGCGACGCCATCGGCGACGCGGAAGGTGCCCGCGAGATCGCTGAAACGTGTCCGTCCGCCCGCCCCGCTGCGGATCAGCGCCAACAGATCGGCTGGCAGGTCGGGCGATCTGAGCCGGTCGTTCACCACCGCGAGATCGATGCCCGAAACGCGGCCGTCACGGCCGCGCAGCGTCGCTTCACCCGAGAGACGCGCGATCATGTCGGCTGGGCTGCGACCCTCGCCGGCCAGCGACGCGTCGATATCGAAACGTCCCTCGATGGTGCCGAATCCGGCCTCGTTCATGAACGCCTGCTTGAGATCGGCGTCCCTGAGCTTCAGCGTTGCGTGCAGAGTGGGCGTCACCGCCGCGGCGACATCGCCGTCCGCCTCGATGCTGCCGCCGAAGAGGCGGCCCGTCAGCTGCTTCACCGCCAGCGTGCCGTCCTTCAGCATGACGGCGAGCGCCGGCTGGTCGACGCGCCAACGGCCATAAGCGAGGCTGCTGCCGGAAAGGGTGAGATCGGCATCGGCCAGCGACAGCAGCGCAAGGTCGATCGGCTCGCGCGACCAACTCGCCGGAGCGGCCGCCGCGCCGGCGCCGGCCTGCGCGAGGATGATTCCGGGCAGGCTGCCGGCACGGCGGACGCCCTCTTCGACGGCGGCGGATTGCCGGGCGGTGAGCAGTCGGTCGATCGCCCAATCGCCGATCCTGAGATCGCCGGTGAGATGCGGTCGCGCCGCACCGAGATCGACGGCGAGCTTGCCTTCCGCCGTGCTCGGCCCGATGTCCAGCGCGAGGCGATCGATGGCGAAATGTCCGGCCGCACCGGTGAGCTGGCCGGTGAATTTCAACGGCCCGAGATCGCCGCCTGCGGGCCGGTAGGTGGGGCTGATGCCGTGCATCAGCGCTTCGAAGCTCGGGTGATCGATGTCGATATCGAGCGCGACGCGCGCACTCGCCGGCGCCAGATTGCCGGCGACATGCGCGCGACCGCCAAGGATGGCGAGATCGGCGGTGCCGGAGAGACTCTCGGCCGCCCAGCGCAAGTCGCCGCCAAGACGGAATTCGCCGTAGCCACGGCCGGCATCGAGCCCGGGGGACAGCGCGTGCAGCAGCCGTTCGAACTCCGCCCCGTGCAACTCGTAGGTCAGCTGCGCGCCGAATGGGCCGCCGCTTAGCCCTTGGACGGCACCGCTGAGCTGCGCCGCGGCACCCTCGAGATCGCCGACGCTCAGGTCGCGGATCGTCGCTTCGCCATTTTGCACCGTGCCCGCGAAATGCGCGTCGCCCAGCGGCTCGCCGTGCCAGGTGAGCGTGTCCGCATGCGCATCGATATTGGCATCGAAGGCGGCCAGCACGGCGGGCCACGGACTACCGGCATCGGCCGGGCCCGGCGGCGTGCCGGCCGCATCCGGACGCGCCGCGTCGGCGCGCGGCAAATAGGCGTCGAGATTGAAGCGGTCGGCGGCGATGCGCAGGCCGACACCGGGACGCTCGCGCAGCATGATCGTGGCCGCACCGCTAAGCCGCGTCGCATCGAGCGTCGCGTCGATGCCGGTAAGATCGAGCCGGTCGCCGGCGAGCGTGAGGTGGCTCGACAGCGATGCCCGGCGCAGCCGATCGGGGGGCACGCCATCGCTCTGCGCGCCGATCCAGGCGAGAATGCTGCGGAGATCATCGGCCTTCGCCGCGAAGATCCCTTGCCCGCGCGGCCCCTCGGCGCTCATCGCGCCGCTGCCGCTGAGCGACACATCCGATCCGCCCGGCAGCGACGCCGCGGCACGGCCGAGAGTCAGCCGGCCGCCGGCGAGGGTTGCCTTGAGCTGCGCGTCGCGGACGACGCCATTGCGCCATATCAGCGCTTTGATGCCGAGGTCCACGCTCGCATCGACGCTGTCCGGCACGACGAACGCGCCGGGCTGCAGCGGCGCCAACGGCACGGGCCCGGCGGCATCGGTCGAGGCCGCAAAGGCGCTGCCGACCAGGCTGGGCGGCGTCGCCCCAGCTTCCTTGCGCTGCGCCAGCCAGCGATCGAGATCCAGCTGGTTGACCGAGAAGCTCAGTCCGACGCTGGGCGGCGTTCCCTGCGCGATGCGCAGGCTGCCCTCGCCATGCGCGGAACCGAAATCGACGTTCAGGTGCTCGAGCACTAGGTCGTGCGGCGTGCCGCGGATGTCGGCGGCCAGCGTCACGGGGCGCGCCAGCGCTGCCGGCAGGCGTGCGCGCAGCGTCACTGCCGCCAGCGTCTGCGCGTTGTCGGCCGCGAGCGTGAGCTGGCCCGCGATGCGCCGCTCGTCGCCCGTGCCGGTCAATACCAGGTCGAGCTGAAGCCGGGTCGCCGGCTTGATGGCAAGGGTGGCCTGGAACGGCACGTCCGGCGCATCGATCGCGCCGCTACGCGCCTCGAAGCGGAGCGCTGCCCCGCGCGACACGAACTCGCCCGCCGCGGTGTACGGCCCGGCGTGCCCCTCGATCGCCACCGTGGCGTTGATATGCTCGAAGCGCTCGACCGTCGTTCCCGAGCGATAGGTCACGGCACCGTTCTGGATGGTCAGGCGATCGACAGCGAGCGCCCGCATTATCGCCTCGCTCGATGCATCGGCGGCGCCGACACCGCCGGTTGGGACTCGCTTTTCGAATTGCCAGTTGCCGTCACCCGTCGCCACGCGTTCGAGATCGAAATCGGGCTCGACGAGCGTCGCGCTGCGGATCTCGACGCGACGCGCCAGCAGTGGCCAAAAGGCCAGCTTCACTTCGACCGCGCGCAGCCGTACCATGTCCTCGACGGCGGCGCCCGGCGGATTGGCCAAGCGCACGTCGCGGGCCGTGACCGTCGGTCCCGGCAGCAAGGACAGGCCGAGCGGTCCCCTGAGCTCGACGGTGCGCCCGGTCAGCGCGGCCAGCTCGGTGGCGATCGGACCCTTGAAGCGGTTGAGGTCGACGAATTGCGGCGCCAGGACGAGACCGGCAAGAACGAGGGACACCAGTATGGCCAGGGCGATGGCCGTTTTTCGCAAGGAAGGCCTCCTCGGCGCGCAGCGCCTTGGGGATGGCGCCCGTGGGGCATCACGCCCCGGCGCTGCCGGCCGGCACGCGCCAGCGCTATCGCCTCACCTTAGCATGCCACCCACCCGCGAACAGCCGACCCCACCGCCAGGAGCCCGCGATGGCTGACATCGTCAACCTCAACCAATATCGCAAACGACGCGATCGCCGCGAGGCCGAGAAGGCCGCCGCCGAGAACCGCGTCCGCCACGGCCGCAACAAGATCGACCGCCAGAAGGAGCGCCGCGAGAACGAGAAGGCGGCCAAGGATCTCGACGACAAGCAGCTCGACTAGGCGAGGCCGAGTGCGCGGCGGTAGAGCGCCTCGGTCTCGCTATCGAAGGAAATGAAGACCACCCGCTCGAGGGTGTCGTCTGTCAGGAGGAAACGGTGGGTCTCCTCGACGGCAATCGCGCAGGCGCGAGAGCGCGGAAACCCGTAAACCCCGGTCGAGATCGCCGGAAAGGCGATGGTGCGAACGTCATGCGCCAGCGCCAACGCCAGGCTCGAGCGGTAGCAGCGGGCCAGGAGCGCGTCCTCGTTGCCGGCGCCGCCGCGCCACACCGGACCAACCGTATGGATGACGAAGCGCGCCGGCAGCTTGTGACCGGCGGTGAGCCGCGCCTCGCCCGTCGGGCAGCCGCCGAGGCCGCGGCATTCGGCGAGCAATCCCGGTCCGGCCGCGCGATGGATGGCGCCGTCGACGCCGCCGCCGCCGAGCAGCGAGCTGTTGGCCGCGTTGACGATGGCATCGACCGCAAGCCTGGTAATGTCGCCGGTCGCCAGTTCAATCCTTGGGTCATAGCCCATGCTACCCCCTTCCGGCGCCGTCCGGGGAACCCGGCCGGCGCGCTGCCGTTGCCTTTCGGATGCCGATCGCGCCCGTTTGGCGGGGCCGGAACGGCACTGGCCGCCGCGTTGCCGCTTGTCCGAGGAGAGTCATCATGAGCCGAGCCTTCGTCAACGAGAACGACGCCGAGGCGGCGGCCGATGCCTTGCCCGATCTGCCGCAAAGCAAGCACCCCAACTATGTCACGCAGCGCGGGCTGCGCCTCCTGGAGGAGCGCCTCGCCCAGGCGCAGGAGCGCCAGCGCGAGCTGGCGGCACGCCCGGACGATCCGGCCAAGGATTTGGAGCTTGCCCATGGCGCGCGGGAGATCCGCTACCTGGAAGCGCGGATCGAGCGCGCGATCGTGGTCAACCCCGCCCAGGCGCCCGCGCAGGAAGTCGCCTTCGGTGCCGTGGTAGACGTGTCCGACGCCGCCGGCGAGCGCCACGAATTCGCGATCGTCGGCGAGGACGAGGCGGATGCCGAGCACGGCAAGGTGAGCTGGGTCTCGCCGCTGGCCCGCGCCCTCATCGGCGCCGGAGTGGGCGATGTGGTGCTGTGGCGGCGCCCGGCGGGCGAGGTCGAACTCGAGATCCATGCGATCCGCTACCCGGACCGTGTCGCCTGAGCTCGGGCGCCGCGCGAGCCCGGCCTAGACGCGGACGATCTTCCCCGGGTTCATGATGTTGTCCGGATCGAGCGCGCGCTTCAGCGTGCGCATCACCGCGACCGCGTCGCCATGCTCGGCGATGAGAAAATCCATCTTGCCGTAGCCGATGCCGTGCTCGCCGGTGCAGGTGCCGTCCATGGCGAGCGCGCGATGCACCATGCGGTCGTTGAGGCGACTCGCCTCGGCCACCTCTTCCGGCTTGCCGGGGTCGAGGATGAAGGCGAGATGGAAATTGCCGTCGCCGACATGGCCGACCAGCACGGCGGTCACGAAAGACCGGTCCAGGTCGGCCTTGGTCTCGGCAATGCATTCGGCAAGGCGCGAGATCGGCACGCAGACATCGGTCGCCCAGCCTTTCGCCCCCGGCCGCAGGGCGAGGGCGGCGTAATAGGCATCGTGCCGTGCCTGCCACAGCTTCGAGCGCTCCTCGGGCGTCGCCGCCCAGCGGAAATCGACCCCGCCCTGCTCGGCGGCGAACTCCTTCACCTGCGCCACCTGCTCC
>WNFN01262671.1_pt1 | contig 14325 bp, 11 predicted proteins | sample 5400161 | NCBI WGS metagenome assembly WNFN01 (sample SAMN13153353, study PRJNA577476) | soil metagenome | isolation source: 80 cm saprolite on Douglas fir-dominated hillslope | place: USA:California | collected 2013-09-17
AGTTGGTCTTTCCCCAGACATTGTGGGGCGGCTTCCCACTGAGTTGAGCGGTGGCCAACGCCAGAGGTTGGCCATCGCTCGCGCGTTGGCGCTCGAGCCCAAGCTCCTGATCCTGGACGAGGCGCTCTCGGCTCTCGATTGTTCGGTGCAAGCGCAAATCGCCAATCTCCTGATGGAACTGCAAGGCTCCCTGGGGATGACGTATTTGTTCATTACGCATGACCTGGCCATGGCCGCTTACCTGGCTGACGAAATCGCCGTGATGAATCGCGGCCGCATCGTGGAGCAGGGCCCGGCGGATATTATCTTGCAGCAGCCCAAGCATGAAACTACGCGCCAGTTACTCGCGGCCGTGCCTAGAATCACGGGCGGGTCCCAGCCTGCGTTGGAGCAATGATGCGCTACTTGTTGCGAAGGCTGGGTCACGGAATGTTTTTATTAGTCGGCGTATCCATTCTCGCCTTTCTCTTCACGACGCTGGCCCCGGGATCCTACTTCGACGAAATGCGTCTGAACCCGCAGATTGCCCCGGAAACGGTAGCGGCGCTGCGTGCCCAGTATGGTGTAGACAGGCCGCTTCCTGTCCGTTATGCGTCCTGGCTAAATTCCGTAATTCACGGTGAGATGGGATTTTCGTTTGCCTACAACAGCCCCGTAGGGCCACTTTTGCTAGGGCGCGCCAGGAACACTCTCCTCCTGACAATCACCGCCACGCTGCTTGCCTGGGCGATCTCTCTACCACTCGGTGTATGGAGCGCGGCGCGTCTCGGGCGTCTTCCGGACCGTTTGTTTTCCTGGGGAACCGCGGCGCTCATGGTTATTCCTGACTTGGCTCTCGCACTAGGACTCTTGGTGTTTGCAGTGAGAAGTGGGTGGTTTCCAACGGGAGGAATGGCTTCCGTCGATTTTGAAACTCTTTCGCCCCTCAACAAGCTGCGCGATCTCGCGTTACACATGATTCTGCCCGTTACGGCGCTTGTGCTCTCCGCTCTGCCGCTGCTCGTTCGTCATGTGCGTGCAGCCGTCGCGGATGTGCTGAACGCTCCATTTCTGCTGGCGGCGGCGGGGCATGGCATCCCGCGACGCACACTTCTCTATCGCTATGCGCTTCCGGCGGCGGCCAATCCTCTCATATCTCTTTTTGGTTTCAGCATCGGAGCATTGTTGAGCGGATCGCTGCTCATCGAAGTTGTGATGAGCTGGCCGGGACTCGGGCCGCTGTTATTGGAGGCCATTCTGGCGCGCGATCTGTACGTAGTCGTTGGAGGAATCCTGTTCTCGACGTTTTTCCTGGTCGGAGGAAACTTGCTGGCCGACTTGCTTCTATTCTGGGCCGATCCCCGAATCCGGACGGAGAGCAGCGCACGATGAGAGTGCGGCGCACTTTCACGAGATGGCTCGTCGTCCTTGGCGTGCTGCACGGTATTGTGGTCTGTGCCGGTTTCTTTGCGCCTTACGATCCCGTCGAGCAGGACCGCAAGAGCCCTTATCTACCACCTATGCGGCTTCATCTCGCGGACGCACGCGGCCATTTCCACCTTTGGCCCTTTGTGTATTCGCTGAGATTGCGCGAAGGCTCGTTTGACCAATATGAGGAAGACACGAATGAGCCCCATCCCGTTAAGTTTTTCCTCAGTGGGGCTGGCTACCGGCTGTTGGGATTTCTGCCGTGTCGAATGCACTTCTTTGGCGCTGAGAACGCGCGAATCTATCTTCTCGGCACCGATGCTTATGGCCGCGACCAGTTTTCGAGATTCCTTTTTGGCGGGCAGGTGTCGCTTCTTGCAGGCCTGCTGGGCGCGGGGATCACATTGCTCATCGGCTTGTGCATCGGTGCGGTGGCAGGCTACTACGGTGGTTGGAGAGATAGCCTGCTCATGCGCCTCGCTGAACTCTTTCTGGCGTTGCCGTGGCTCTATCTTCTTTTCGCTCTGCGCGCTTTCCTGCCCCTGGCGGTCAGCCCGCTCGAAGCCTTTTTTCTCATCATCGCGGTGATTGGAACGGTGGGCTGGGCGCGTCCAGCGCGACTCGTTCGCGGCGTGGTCCTTAGTGCCAAGGAGCGCGATTTCGTTCGCGCCGCGCGGGGCTTCGGAGCATCAAATGGATACTTGCTCCGGCGCCACATTTTACCGGAGACTTGCAGTGTGCTTTTGACACAGGCCGCGATTCTCATCCCGCAATACGTGTTGGCTGAGATGACCCTTTCTTTTCTCGGACTGGGCGTCCCCGAGCCGGCGCCAAGCTGGGGCAACCTGCTCTCAAGCCTGCAACAATACAGCGTGCTCGTCTCCTATTGGTGGATGTATTTGCCCGCCCTTTTCATGGTGCCGTTCTTTCTGGGATACTTGGGTCTCGCGAGTTCATTGCAGGGGCGCGAGGAGGCGTACAAGATAGAAAGGAGCAGTCTCGGGAGCCTGATGTGAAGAACAATAAAGCGCACTTCCTCTGTGCCCGGATGCTCTTGGGTCCGCTCCTCTCCCTTGTCGCTCTTCTCGGCCACCCTACCCTGGTCTTTCCCCAGCAGAGAAGCGCAAAAGAAGAATTACTCGTACTTCCCGGAGAAGTGGGCCGTTCGGGAGGCCGCCTCGTCATGTCGCTGCGTGGAGAACCAAAGACCTTGAATCCCCTGATTGCGGCAGATGCGCGATCTCGCGAGGTCATCGGCGTTATGCAGGCCGACCTCGTCCATATCAACCGCGCGACTCAATTGACGGAACCATCGCTCGCCAAATCCTGGAAGGTTTCTCCAAACGGGCTTGAGTACACCCTCGTGCTGCGGCAGGGAATAAAATTTTCGGACGGTCAGCCGCTGGATGCAGATGATGTTCTCTTTACCTTCCGCGTGTATCTCGACGAAAAGGTCCACGCCACGCAGCACGATTTTCTGATTGTTGGCGGCAAGCCCATCTCCGTTCGAAAACTGGACGCGTACACACTGGTCTTTCAGCTTGCGAAGCCCTACGGAGCAGGAGAGAGGCTCTTTGACGGGTTCTACATCCTGCCGCGGCACCTCCTCGAAAAACAATACCAGGAAGGAAAGTTCGACCAGGCGGGGACGCTGGCAACGGCCGCGAGCGCGTGGGCGGGACTCGGCCCATTTCGATTGAAGGAATACGTCGCCGGGCAGCGGCTGGTCTTAGAGCGCAATCCCTATTATTGGAAAACGGATCTGAAAGGGAATCGCCTGCCCTATCTGGACGATCTCGTATATCTCTTCGTGCAGAACGCGGACGCGCAGGTGCTGAAGTTCCAATCGGGCGAGACGGACGTCATCAGCCAGATTGGAGCGGAAAACTTCACGGTGCTATCGCGTCAGCAATACGGCTACAACATGACGGATGCCGGACCGGGACTCGAATACTATTTTCTCTTTTTCAATTTGAGCGAAGCCGGTGAAAAGACACCGGCTGAAATGCTGCGGAAACAAAAGTGGTTCCGCGAGGTCAAGTTCCGTCAGGCGGTTTCGGCGGCCGTGGATCGTGAAGCAATTGTGCGGCTCGTCTATCAAGGACGTGGCGCTCCGCTTTGGGGATTGGTAGCACCGGGCAACCGGCGATGGGGGAATGAGAAACTCGCTCATCCGGCCAGGTCGCTCGAACGCGCACGCACGCTCCTCAAAGAAGCCGGCTTTTCCTGGAACAATGGCCCCAACGGGGAATCCAGGCTCCTGGATGCCGAGGGAAAGCCCGTGGAATTCTCCATTCTCACGAGTTCTTCCAATGCAAACTACCCCAAGATGGCGGCGCTCGTTCAGGACGATTTGAGGCAGTTGGGCATGCGAGTGCAGGTGGTGCCGCTCGAATTCCGCTCCTTGCTGGACCGCGTATTGCAAACGAAGGAGTTTGACGCCTGTCTGCTGGGACTCGTGAGCTTCGATGCGGACCCCACAGCTGACACGAATGTCTGGCTGTCGAGCGGAGGATCGCATCTCTGGAATCCATCGCAGGCGCACCCCGCCACAGCATGGGAGGCAGAAATCGACCGGCTGATGGAGCAGCAGCTTGCCGCGCCCAGTTACGAACAACGTAAAAAGCTTTACGACCGTTTGCAGGAGATTCTCGCCGAGGAACAGCCAATGATATTTCTGGCGAGTCCAGACATCCTGGTGGGCGCAAAGAACGTGGTCGGTAATTTTCATCCCGCCGTTCTGGAACCCTACGTACTCTGGAATGTGGAGCAGCTTTATCTCAAGAATGGGGCGGAGAATGCCACACGATGAGCCCCGTGTTGACCAAAGCCAGGAAGAAGCCGCCAGCCGCGTGGGACGACACACGGCTCGTCAAAGCTTGTCTCTCCGGCGATGAAGAAGCGTGGTCGTCGCTCATCGATAAGTACAAGGCGCTGATCTATTCGATTCCCGTGAAATACGGATTGTCGCGGCAGGAAGCCGCCGACGTTTTTCAAGCGACTTGCACGGAGCTTCTCGTGCGCCTGCCCGAACTGCGCGAACCGCGTGCGCTGCCCAAATGGCTGATGCAGGTGGCGCACCACGAAAGTTACCGCTGGAAGCGGCAAAGCCAGCGCGTGGTGAGCCGCGATGATGCAGAAACGGATTTACCGGAGCCGGCAACGCCTGCGATAGCCGAAAGTCTCGTTCAGCAGACCCAGGAAGAGCAGATGTTGCGTGAAGCCATGGCGACACTAACGCCACAATGCCGCCGGCTTGTGGAGTTGTTGTTCTTTGAAACGCCTTCGCGGCCTTACACGGAAGTCGCCGCGGAACTGGGCCTGGCTGTGGGCTCCATCGGATTTACTCGCCAGAAATGCCTCGAGCGGCTGCGTGGGCAACTCGAGGAACTGGGTTTTAACTGATGCTCGCAACCCTCAGGAAAAATTCAAACGACACGTTGATCGCCGAGCTGGGGCAGCTATCCAGCGAAACGGCGCGCCGCAAATTTCTTGCGCAGCACAAGAAGTTGATCCGCAATGAGATTGTCGAGCAACTCGCACAGCTCGTCGTCCAGAGAGTCCGCGTTAGCACGCAAGAAGCGCTCCACTTGGCTGAGGCCGCCGTGCTCATCGCGAAACGCCTGCGCCGGAAGGAGGCGCTGGCGCTTGGCTTGCGCGCAAAGGCAAACGCTCTCTATTCCTCTGGTGATAATCGAGCCGCAATCGAGCACCATCAACAATCTTTCCGGCTGTACGAATCCTTGGGCATTTGGAACGAAGCCGCGCGGACTTTGAGTAGTTCTATCCAGCCGATGATCCTTGTGGGTGAATACGACCAGGCATTTCAGGCTGCCGAGCGTGCCCGCGAGATATTCACGCGCCTCAACGATCCCAGGCGCCTGGCCCGGTTGGAAATCAACGTCGGCAACATTTATCACCGCCAAGACCGATTCGAAGAGTCGATCGCGCATTACGAGCGCGCTTACGCCGGACTGACGCCATGCAAAGACGCCGAGGGAATCGCCGTCGTCCTCAGCAACATGGCTGTCTGCCTGATTAGTCTGAACGATTTTCCACGTGCCCTGGCCACCTATCGGGGGGCTCGTTCCTTCTGCCAGCAGAACAACATGCCTCTTCTCGTGGCCCAGGCGGATTACAACATTGCGTATCTCTATTATCTGCGCGGCGAGTACAGCCGCGCCATCGAGGCGCTCTACGCGGCACGGCGCGCCTGTGAATCAACTGGCGACGCCTACCACTTCGCCCTATGCCATTTAGACCTTTCTGATATTTATCTGGAATTGAACCTGAGCGACGAAGCCCGGGAAATGGCGCATGAAGGATTCCTCCGATTTGAGAAGCTCGGGATGGGCTACGAGGCCGCGAAAACACTCGCAAATGAAGCGACGGCATTCGGCCAGCAGGGAAAAACAGTGCAGGCTCTGGAGCGCTTTGCGAAAGCGCGAGCGATGTTCCTGCGCGAGAAAAATCTTGTTTGGCCCTGGCTCATCGACTTGTACCAGGGCTTGTTGCTCTTCCATGAAGGCCGGTACTTTGAAGCACGGCAGCTCTGCGTCGCGGCCGCTACTTTTTTCGATCAATCGGCGCTCTCCGGGAAAGCAGTACTCGCGCACCTGCTGCTCGCACGGATTGCCCTGCAAGTGGGAGACTCGGCGGAAGCACAAAAGGAAACGGACGAATGTCTCGCGCGGCTGAAATGCCTCCAGGCCCCCGTCCTTGCTTATCAAGCTCAACTGCTCGCAGGACAGATTGCGCAGGCTCGCAACGACCTCCCTGCCGCGCTCCACGCCTACTTGGAAGCACGAAAAGCGCTGGAAGCCTTGCGCAGCCGGTTGCAAGGCGAAGAGCTGAAAATCTCTTTTGTCAAAAACAGAATGCAGGTCTACGAAGCGCTGGTGGATTTGTACATTGCGGAAAACGGAACAGGCACCTCCACCGAAGAAGCCCTCAGCTGCATGGAAGCTGCGAAATCTCGCAGCATGATCGAGATGATATTTCAAAGCGGACAGAGTCTCCCGCTGGGCGAAGCGGGTCAGAGCGATTTTGTCCGCAGAATCAGGGACCTGCGCGAGGAGCTCAACTGGTACTACCACCGCATCGAGCTCGAACAACTTCGGCCCGAAGAAAAATCCCACCAAAGGCTCGAAAGCCTGCAGGAAAAAGCGCAATCGCACGAGAAAGAGCTGTTGCGGACTCTGCGTGAGCTCCCGGCGCACGAGCGGGAAAACGCCACCCTGGAGGCCCCCGCGGATTTTTCCCTCACCAAGCTGCAAGCGCATCTTCCCCAAGACGCGACCCTCGTTGAATACTTTGTGGCTGGGGACCGACTCGTCGCCGCCGTCATCACGCGCGAGAAAATCCAGATTCAGCCCGTGACCGTGCTTTCCCGAGCCGCTCATTTTCTGCAATTGCTGCGATTTCAACTCTCCAAGTTTCGCATGGGCAATGAATACGTCCGGCGATTTGAAGAACCGCTCTTGCGCGCCACGCACAGTCATCTGGAATCTCTCTATGGCGAGCTCATCGCGCCGCTGCGCCCATTTTTCCAGGGAAAGCACCTTATTGTCGTGCCCCACGGCCCTCTTCATTTCTTGCCGTTCCACGCTCTGCGAAATGGGGAAGAGTATCTCTGCGATGCCTTCACGGTTTCTTACGCTCCCAGTGCCACGGTTTTCTCCTGGTGCCAGGAGAAACCGGCGAGCGAAAGCACGCGCTCCCTCGTTTTTGGAATCCCCGACGAGCGAGCGCCCCAAATCCTGCAGGAAGCACAATCCGTGGCAGCGCTCTTGCCACACTCTTCTCTTCATCTTGGAGACCATGCAACCTCCTCCGTGCTTCGCGAAAAAGGTCCGCAGAGCGGCCTCCTTCATCTCGCAACTCACGGCATCTACCGGCAGGACAACCCGATGTTTTCCGGCATCCGGCTGGGTGATGGGTACTTGAATCTATACGACCTCTACCAGATGCGGTTGGACGCCAGGCTGGTAACGCTCAGCGGCTGCGCCACGGGGATGAATTTCGTTGCGGCCGGTGATGAATTGCTGGGGCTTCAGCGAGGCTTATTCTGTGCCGGAGCCACGACATTGCTGCTGTCTTTGTGGGATGTGCACGATCAAAGCACCGCGCAGTTGATGCAACACTTTTATCAAGAATACATACGAACCGATAACATGGGCGGCGCACTCCAGCACGCGATGCAAGAACTTCGACGCCAAAATCCTCATCCCTACTTCTGGGCACCCTTCGTCCTGGTCGGCAAACTCACTGATTCCGCAAGACTTACCTAATTTCTAGGATTCCTATATCTTTTGGACCTCCGCCTTCCCTTATGCCACGAGGGTCATAGATCGTCCCACCCACCGGGGAGTGCTTGGGGCGCAGAAACGAATCTGGGGGAAGAAATGGAACACTTTACGACGGAGAATTGGATCGATTTCGTGAATCAGGCGGTGGATACCAACGCGAAAGAGTCGATGGAGCGCCACCTGAAGCAAGGCTGCAAACGCTGTACGAATACAGTTTCGTTGTGGCAAAGAGTTCGGCAATCAGCGGCTTCGGAAGCAAATTACCAGCCTCCCGAGCACGCCGTCAGAGTCGCCAAGGCAACGTTTGCAGGAGCCAATTTGGCGGGTCAAAGAAAGGGAGCACGCAGCCGCATCAAAGTTCTCTTCGACAGTTTTCTGCAACCGGTTTTCGAAGGGGCTCGATCGGCAGGCGCTGTCACAAGGCAGATGCTTTATCGCGCGGACCCATTTCAGATCGATGTTCAGTTGGAGGCCAAGCCCGGCGGGAACCGCATCGTGGTCACCGGCCAGCTCCTCGACTTGAGCAATCCAGGGGTCATCGGGCGCGACGCTCGCATCGTTCTCTCGAACATGCAGGGTCAAGTCGTAAACGCTATCACCAATCAGTTTGGCGAGTTCAGCGGAGAGTTCGAGAACAGCGGAGACCTGCAGATGACCTTCGCAAGCCCGGGAAGCCAGCCCATCGTGATTTCGCTCCGGGATGCACTCGGTACTCTGCATGGGGACAAGCGATGAACGGCAATCAATTCACGCGGTTTCCGGACGTCGCGACCCTGGTACCAAGGTACCAAGACCGCTGGCAATTTTGTTTAGACAGGGAGACACACTCGTACTATTGGCTCAGAAATTCTGCCCGGCAAGACTAGAGAGGCAATCAACTGCGCCCATAGCGAGTAATTCATTTGTAGGAGAGCCCCACAAAGGGTTAAAACTATGAAACGCATCACCATCATTGTCGCGATGATCGTCCTCATGTTCGCCGCTGCAAAACCCGCTGCAGCGCAAAACCGCTATATCGTTCAAAGCACAGGCGGTTTGTTGTCCGTTCTCAATCTTTGTTCACTTCTCGGTTGCCAGGTTCAGGGCAGCTTGGACGGCACGGTCGGACAGACATTTTTGGTAACCTCTGTGGGGAACCTCGTAACCGGTACCCTGACACTCGCTGAATCTCTCCTCGGTATCGTCAGTATTGAAGCGGACAGGCTTCTCCCTGTTCCACAACAGAAGCTCCCAAGTATCCCAGCCGGGCTGTACGATACGTCGCCGGTCAAGTATTACGGCACGGTCGTTTGGCACGGTTATGCGGCCCAGCCTGCTGCCCAGATCATCCGCCTCACGGACGCACAGAACGGCTTTGGCATAGCCGGCAAAGGAATTGTCGCCGTCATTGACACAGGCGTAGACCCGAATCATCCAGTCCTCTATCCCGTCCTTTTGAAAGGGTACGACTTCACGCGGAACCAGCCTGGCGCCTCCGAGTGGCTCGATGTCACCGGGATGCAAAGCGGCTACACCGACACCGGCATTCAGAATCAGCAGCCTGCCTATGTCCAGCAATCCACGGCTGCCGTGCTTGATCAATCCACTGCAGCGGTTCTGGACGGCTCGCCTTATGTGGCCTTCGGCCACGGCACCATGACCTCCGGCCTAGTTCACCTGGTTGCACCCAAGGCCAAGATTCTTCCCCTCAAGGCCTTCTCGGCGAACGGCACGGGCTACCTCGCCAACATCGTCGCCGCTCTTTACTATGCCGTGCAGAATGGCGCCAACGTCGTAAACATGAGCTTCGATTTGTCCGCTTCTTCGTCCGCGCTGTCCCGGGCTGTTTCCTACGCGAACAAGGCGGGCGTCGTCCTCGTCGCCGCCGCCGGCAATGAAAACACCAGCGCGCGCGTCTATCCGGCCGCGTTCTCCTTCTCCAACTATGGGTCTTATGACGTTTGGATCGCCGCCCCCGGCGAATACGTCATCAGCACTTACCCCGGCGGGACGTACGCCAGCTCTTCCGGCACATCGTTCAGCGCGCCACTCGTAACGGGCGCCGCCGATCTGCTCCTAAGTGCGAAATCGGGACTCAACCAGTCGAGCGCATCTAGCGCGCTGTCCCATGCGATCAAGCTCACGCCGGATCTCAATAACGGGCGCCTCGATGTCTATCAAGCGGTCTCCGCTTGGGTAAACAGCTCTGCCTCCACATCCGGTTCCGGCTCCGGCTCTTGCTTCTTGCTTTGCTTGTAGCCGCAATGTCGAATAACCAGATTCCAGTGCCCATGGAGGGTTCCCCGTCTTTCGGGGCGCTGGAGTCTCTGCGCATCAAGCAACTTGAGGAACAGACTTCCGCCCTTCGCAATTCGGTCATCTGCGCCTTCAACCAGCTCCTTGATCTGAAAGACCTCAACACCGGCGTCCACAGCACCCGGCTGGCGGAATGGGGTATGCGCGTCGGCCAGGAATTGGGCCTGGAAGAAGCCGAGCTTCAGAATCTCGAAGTTGCCGCGCTCCTGCACGACATCGGGAAGGTAGGCATCCCGGATGCCATCCTTCGCAAGCCTGGGCGTCTCGACCCGGAAGAATATGCGCTCATGAAAAAACACTCCGAGTACGGCTGGGCTGTGCTGCGCATGCTCCCGGGCTTCGAACGCGCGGCCCTCGATATTCTCCATCATCACGAATCTTTCGATGGAAAGGGATATCCCGCGGGACTGAAGGGCGCTGAAATCCCCGTTGTTTCGCGCATCGTCTGCGTTATTGATGCCTTCGATGCCATGGTTTCTTCTCGTCCCTATCGAAAGGGCCTGCCATACGAGGAAGCTGTACGCCGGCTCAACGAGGCCAGCGGCACTCAGTTTGACCCAGTTGTTGTCCGGTCCTTCCTTTCCTTCGCGGAAGCAGAAATGTCCCCCGTATTCGCCGCCGCCGGCACCTCCGTCTCCTCAGCCCTGTAGGCGCATTATTCTTCTCGATGATTGCCGGGAGGCGTTCCGAACAAGCAAAACCAAGTCCTCTCTTACTGAAACTGAAGACTGAAGACTGAAGACTGAAGACTGAAGACTGAAGACCAGAGACTGATCAACGCCCCGCTGGCCGCCCCCTCTGATTTGAATTGAGCCCTTCCCCCGCCCATGCTACTTTTCCTTATCTGCCCTTGCCCGGGTGGCGGAATGGCAGACGCTGAGGACTTAAAATCCTCCGGGGATTTTTCCTCATGTGGGTTCGACTCCCACCCCGGGCACCAGTTATTCCAAAAGTTACATCGGTTGCGATCACGCGGTGTGCGAGCGAAGCGGTTTCTGCGAAGGCGACTCTCCGGCACACTCAAGCAAGAAAGTTCCGCATCCTCATCTCCCCTTCACCTACAATCCTCCGGGATGCGAATAGCTGCTCCAGATTCGAAAACTCTCCGGAGGATTGCGTGATTTTGAGCGACGCTTTCGACCTCATCGTGATCGGTTGCGGCCCTGCCGGTGAGAAAGCCGCCGCGCAGGCCGCCTATTTCGGCAAACGCGTTGCCGTCATCGACCGCGCCGAGCACCTGGGCGGCAATTGCATCAACACGGGCACGGTTCCCAGCAAAACCCTACCGTCCACGATTTCATGCACCACGAGCGCGAAGTTGTCGACATGGAGCGCCAACGCATTCTGAAAAACCTCGCGCTCCACGGCATCGAACTCGTGCGCGGCCAGGCCGCTTTCCTGGACCCCCATACCGTGGCCGTTTCGGAAGGGCAGGGAGCACGCCGGTTGACCGGAGAAATCATTCTCATCTCCACCGGCTCCAAGCCCCATCGGCCCTCGGAGATTGCCTTCGACGACATTCACACTTTCGACTCCGACACTTTTCTCCAGATGGAGCACATCCCCAGAAGCCTGGCCGTCATCGGCGGCGGCGTTATCGGCTGTGAATACGCATCCATCTTCAAAGCCCTCGGCGTGGACGTCACTCTCGTTGACGGGCGCGATCGCCTGCTCCCCTTTCTCGATAACGAAATTTCCGATCGTCTCCGCGATCGTCTCGCTGCTCTTGGCATGCATTTCTTGTTTAACGAGCGCCCGGTCAAAACCGAAAATTCCCCCGGTGGCGTGCGACTGACGATGAAGAGCGGCAAGACGCTCGAAACGGACGCCGCCCTTTTTGCCGCCGGACGCCGCGCCGCGGTCGATGGCCTGGCTCTCGAAAAAACCGGACTGGCCATCAATGATCGCGGCTACATCTCCGTCGACGAACACTACCGAACGGCTGTCCCGAATATTTATGCCGCCGGTGACGTCATTGGTTTCCCCGCTCTGGCCTCCACTTCAATGGAACAAGGCCGCGTCGCTGTCTGTCACGCTTTCGGTTTGAAATACAAAGAGCGTGTTGCTTCTTTACTCCCCATGGGGATTTACACCATTCCGGAAATATCTGCCGCTGGCGAAACCGAGGAATCCTGCAAGGAAAAGAAAATCGACTACGTCGTGGGCCGCGCACTGTATGCAAATAACGCCCGTGGCCACATCGCCGGCGACACCGCCGGCATGCTCAAGCTCATCTTCGCTCGCGCCGATAAAAAGTTACTCGGCGTCAGCATCATCGGCGAAAACGCCACCGAACTCATCCACGTCGGCATGATGGTCCTGGACAACGGCCTCACCATCGACGAATTTATCGAGCAGGTCTTCAATTACCCCACGCTCAGCGAGCTCTACAAATACGCCGCCTACGACGGCCTCGGCAATCTCGCCGGACACAAACTCCGCGAAGGCTAAATATGAGAATCATTTTTATCTGCTCGTTTCTTCTCTGCGTCTCTGCATTAAGTTTTTCCTCTGTCCTTTTTATCACGCCGCCAAACCCTCAGGCCGCGCCAGAACACTCGCGTTCCTACTTAGGTTTCGATCGCAACGTTTATCCAGGTGATGCCGCGCTCCCAGTCCTTCGCAAAACCTTCACATTCACGAGCTACTGGCTCAGCCCGCCGCCCGGTGAAAAGCTGAATACCTGGAAAGGGAAGCGCGAACCCCTGCTCTCTCACGGCTATGGTTTTTTGATTTTGTATCGCGGGCGCGAGAGCCGCGAGCTCAAGAATGAAGCCGTGGCAAAACGAATCGGATTTCAGGACGCGAAGACTGCCGCTGCTGCTGCGAAGTCCGAAGGCTTCGCGTCCGGCGCTATCATCTTTCTCGATATAGAAGAAGGCGGCCGTCTCCCCGCCAACTACCACGCTTATCTCGCCGTTTGGTCCGAGGAAATCACCCGCGCTGGCTATCATCCAGGTGTTTATTGCTCCGGCATGCCCGTGCAGGAGGGCCCGGGCGTCACGATCACCACCGCCGACGACATTCGCAACGCCGCCGCGTCACGCGACATCAGCATCTGGGCCTACAACGATTTCTGCCCGCCTTCGCCGGGCTGCGCTTTCCCGCAAGACCTGCCACCGCCTTCTTCAAGCGGCATCGGCTACGCCGCCGTCTGGCAATTCGCGCAGTCGCCGCGCCGCAAAGAATTCACCGCGCGTTGCCCAGCAAAATATGCGCCCGACGGCAACTGTTACGCGCCCGGCGACGCCGCGCACAAGTGGTTCCTTGACGTGAACGCGGCAACGTCGCCAGATCCGTCCGGCGGCGCCAAATGATACGCCGCCAGAAAAACAGGAGCCTTCGCCCGCCTCATTCTCTTTATTCCGCCGGAGCCAGCGTTTAAATCTGTCCCAGACCGCCGTCCACGTTGAGCTCCACGCCCGTGATGTACGATGCATCCGAAGACGCCAGAAACGCCACCGCTGAAGCTACTTCCTCCGGTTGTCCAAGCCGCTTCAACGGCACTTTTGCAACGATTTCCTTTGCGAATTCATCGATGGCTTCTTTCGGAAGCCCGGTCCTCCCAAAGATGGGCGTAACAATCGGCCCCGGGCTCACCACATTCACGCGAATTCCGCGCCCGGCCAATTCCGCGGCCGTGGTCCTCGCAAAGGAGCGCAACGCGGCCTTCGTAGCCGAATAAGCACTGGTCCCGGGATTCCCTGTGGAGCCCGCCACGCTCGCATTCAAGATGATGGAGGCGCCGTCATTCAAATAAGGAAGCGCTTTTTGGATGGTGAAGAAAGCCCCTTTCGTGTTGATCGAAAAGTTCTCGTCGTAAAGGCTCTCCGGGGTCTGTTCGAATGGCGCGAATTTCGCAACTCCCGCGTTCACGAACAAAACATCAATCTTGCCCAGCTTCTTCGAAACCTCGGCGTACAGCTTGTCGATATCCGCGAGCTTGGCTACATCCGTCTGCACCGCCAGCACCCCGTCGCCGAGGCTTTTCACCGCTTCGTCCAGCGTTTTCCTGCTGCGGCCGGCAATGGCCACGCGCGCGCCTTCTTCCTGCAAGCGCTTTGCCGAGGCCAGCCCGATGCCACTGTTGCCCCCGGTTATCACCGCTACCTTTCCTTCGAGTCTCTTCATGTTGATCTCCGTCTTCTATCTGAATTCGAGCGAAAGCGCTTCTGCGGTGGGTTTGCCCTGCCGCTCCTGCGTTTTGCATTTCGGTAGTTAGATGAGTATCGAAGTAATCGGTTGCATCGTCCCTGGCGGTATCTTCCGGAGCCTGAGTCCCGGTGGCGGAATGGGCCGCGAGTCCGCTACACTC
>WNFN01264558.1_pt2 | contig 14320 bp, 15 predicted proteins | sample 5400161 | NCBI WGS metagenome assembly WNFN01 (sample SAMN13153353, study PRJNA577476) | soil metagenome | isolation source: 80 cm saprolite on Douglas fir-dominated hillslope | place: USA:California | collected 2013-09-17
TATCGCAGGCCAAGAACTGAGGTGCAATTCCCCGCCATAGCTGACCCTCATATCGCCGCCCACACTTGCTAATACCAGCTGGCTAGAGCAAATCCGCCTTCCGCAAAATCTTCCGCGCCAGCCCGGTCAACGGAAGCCGCGCCAGTCGATCCACACCAATCCACTTCCCACGAACTCCACCGAGCGCAGCCATAAGCTGAACCTTCACCGTGTAGTCAGTCACTGTGATCGAATGCCGCAGGGTGAATCCAGCCTGCAGCCCTGCGCTACCTCGCGCTCTCTGTGGCTTTTGGGTGGCGTGGTCTTGGGTGCCGTGGTCTTGGATGTCGTCTTCTGGGGTGGCGTGCTCCCCGGTGGCGTGCTTTTGGGTGGCGCAGCGCTTCAACGCTGCGATAGAGCTGCCTGTGTCAGCCGGGGCTTTAGCCCCTGAGGCAGGAGCCTCCACCTCCGGTAACTCCCACATCCCCGGCATGAGCGACGCATCCCGCGCCCGCTGCACCAGGAAAACCTCGCCATCGCGGCAATCAAGCGCATAGTGAATCTCGCGTTTTATTTGCCGCACTGCCTTGGGTCGCCCCGCCATCTCCCCACGCGCCGCACACAGCTCAATCACTGGACACATCAAACATGTCGGAGCCCGCGGCGTGCACACCGTCGCTCCCAGTTCCATCATCGCCTGATTGAAGTCCCCCGGCCGCCCAGGATCGAGTAGGCCGCCGGCAGCCTCCCACAATTCCTCTCCAGCCAGCCGCTTGCCCAACAACCGTTGCAACACGCGCTCCACATTCCCATCGACCACTGCGACCGGCTCGCCGAACGCAATACTGGAAATCGCTGCCGCCGTGTAGCGTCCGATGCCGGGCAATTCGCGTAGGCCTTCGATTGTCTCCGGAAATTTCCCTTCATGATCTCGCGCCACCACCTTCGCCGCCGCATGCAGCATGCGCGCACGCCTGTAGTACCCGAGCCCACTCCACGCGGCCAGCACCGACGCCTCCCGCGCCGCCGCCAGCTTCTCCACCGTCGGAAACCGCCGCAGGAATTCCTGATAATGCGCGATCACCGCCGCCACCCGCGTCTGCTGCAGCATAATCTCCGACAGCCACACGCGATACGGATCGCGGCTCTCCCGCCATGGCAGGTCACGCGCATGCTCGTCATACCACGCGAGCAGTTGCCGGCGAAACGCCGCTTTCATGGAATCAGAGAATGCGTGGGGTTTGCGCCGTGGCTTCAAGGTAGTTCGCAGAAAGATAGTCTGCAGAGAAGCAGCTTACTATGTCTCGGCCTAAGCCAGGCCCAGATCGGCAAACGGATTCCTCACCCGCACGGTCCCGTAACGACGCCCATGCTCAAAATCTTCCGACAGGATTTCTGTCAGCCCGTAGTGCTCAGCGTAAGCCCACAGATGGGCGTCATACCACGGAAGCCGGTAGGTTGCCATCCCGCGCAGCGCCTCACGGAAAACCGCATCATTGGGATAGAGAATGGGGCAGTCGACCATCAGCTCTTCAGCTTGTCTCGATGCTTCCTCGCGAGGCAGCAATGGCTTCCCTCCCACATGTTTGACCGTAACTACGGACACGAATTCAATCAACGCTTGATGGGGAATGCGGAGTTCTTTTGCGTCCATTCCTTTTCGTAAAATCTCGCGCGCGGCGGCACGTTTCGCCAGATCTCGAGGATCGTAGCAGTACACTAAAATGTTGGTATCAACGAGAGAAGCCACGGTCGTAGAGCTCCTCGCGAGTCCAGCCACGGTTCTCGCGCGTGATTCGGTTACCCTTGTTCTTCCGCAGCTCTTCCGCTTGGATCTTGTCGACTCGCCTCATTGACGCGTCAAACATCTCAAGCTTCTCCTCGGTCGTCAGCTCAGTCGCGGTTTTTGGCTTGCGCCCTACCAGCTCAACACGGATGCTCTCCCCCGCAGGAATCCACTTCAACTCGTCCCCAGGCCGGATACCGTACTGATCCGCGATAACCTTGGGCACGGTCAATTGCAACTTGCTGGTCACCTTGGGCATAATCCTTACTATATCAAGGAAACGATCCTTACTGCAAAAAGGTCTGGCTTTACACATTGCATAGCGAGGCTACCTGAGGTATAGTCGTTTATCGATATACTGATTATCGATTGCTTATGCCTAAACGAAAACTCGACCCATTGCCCTCGGCTGCCTTCCAAATCCTGCTCTCACTGGCTGATGAAGATCTGCATGGTTACGGCATTATGCGGCACGTCGCTGAGCAGACCGACGGTCGCATGCGACTGGGCCCTGGGACGCTATACAGCTCGATCCAGACTCTGCTCGAAGAGAAATTTATCGAAGAGGTCGACCTGCGCGACGACATAAAACTCGGCCAAGAGCGGCGCCGATATTACCGGTTAACCTCGGCTGGACGCAAACTGGCACGCTCCGAGGCCGAGCGACTTGCCGACTTGTTGCGCGTCGCTAGGACCAAGAAAATCCTTAGGGGGGATTATGTCTGAAAAGATATATGCCTGGCTGTTGCGCCTCTATCCTCCTCAATTTCGCGAGGCATACGGTGCGGAAGCCCTGCAACTGTTCCGCGATCGCGCTCGCGATGAAAAGGGATTCTTACCTAGCCTGCGGCTCTGGCTGGATCTGGTTGCCGATTTAGCGATCTCCGTTCCAGGCGAGTATCGCTCTGTTCAGCCAGCACTCATCCGCACTCCAGCCCTGCGGCCTTTGGACGGTTTGCCTTCATTCTACGTTCAAGAAAGCGAATTGCCCCGCCTCGGAGCGCTGCTTTTCGGAGGCATGGTGTCGCTGGTTGCCCTTTGTGCAGTCCCGGTCTTAATCAGCGACGTCGGAAACTACCGGCCATTAGTTACCTCGGTCGCCCAACCTCAACCTACAGCCCACGAGCGTCCTTCTGCGTTCAGACGTTCGGCACCGCAGGCCCGCAACGATGTGAAAGAACAGACATCAGCGTCCGGACAATCAGCAACAGCCGCATCCCCTTTAAGACCCGGCGACGTCAGGCCGAGCGATTTTCAGTCGAATTCGCTCGCGCTGCTGGGCGGCTCCAGAATTCCCCAACCGCAAGCTCATCAAACGAAGCCGCAGGATGCTACCAGCACAAACGTCCGTGCGGTCGACGGGGACGTGAAGCTGGATGCTGCGCAACGTCAACGTGTGATTAATGGGGCGATTGCGAATCTAAAGCAGTACTACGTGTATCCGGGCGTCGCGCAGAAGATGGCGGATGCGCTGCTGGCGCACGAGAAAAGCGGCGATGACGACGCGGAGACGGATGGCGAAGCCTTTGCCGATCTGCTGACCAGGCAGATGAGGGATGTGAGCCATGACAGGCACCTGGGGGTCGTCTACAGTAGGGTCAAAACGCCTGAGCGCCCACCAGTGCCAACCCCTGAAGACCTTGCGCGTTATCGAAAGGATATGGCGCAGAATAACTGCACGTTTGAAAAGATCGAGATCCTGCCGCGTAATCTGGGCTACCTGAAATTCAATGAGTTTCCCGATCCTCCGGTATGCCGGCCAACGGTGGTCGCAGCGATGAATCGTTTACGCCACGTGGATGCAATCATCTTTGATTTGCGGGACAACCATGGTGGAAGTCCGAGGATGGTCGCGTTGATCGCCACCTACCTGTTCGACCATCCGACGCACCTGAATGACATGTACAACCGCAGGGAAAATACAACGGAGCAGTCTTGGACACTGCCACCCGTTCCGGGAAACAACCTGGTGGACAAGCCAGCTTATGTGTTGACCTCGGCCTCGACTTTCTCCGGCGCGGAGGAGTTCGGCTACGACCTGAAGATGCTGAAACGCGCCACGCTTGTGGGTGAGACGACGGCTGGCGGCGCACATCCGGTAAGCAGGCATCGGATTAATGATCATTTCATGATCGGTGTTCCTGACGCGAGACCGATCAATCCCATATCAAAAACAAACTGGGAAGGGACGGGCGTCGAGCCGGATGTGAAGGTGAAGGCCGCGGATGCGCTGGAGACAGCAGAGAAGCTGGCGGAGACGAAGCTGCAGAAGAAATAGCCGATTGATCACCGAGCGATCCCATTGCCCTGCCATGTCCTCCCGCCATTTGACCCATCGGCCTGGGCACGAAATAATACTCCAGCCTGACATCCGCAGCATCGGGTGAGCCCGTTCACGCCGGTCATCGCGAGGAGCATTATGAACGACTTCAACCGCAAGGTAGAGGACGCCTCAGCCCGCGTCGGCAAGACCGTCGCCGACGCCGCCGACCGTCTGGAAAAGGAAATCCCGGAGTTCATCAAGTACCTGAACAACGAGGTCGTTCCCGCCGTGCGCCAGCACTCGACCAAGGCTCTGCGCGTCGCTGCCAAAAAGCTCGCCGAGTTCGCCGACTACATGGAACAGAGCGAGCGCGCCCGCAAGTGACCGTGTCCCGCAACTCGCGGAATTGCACGGCTGGAGAGGTTGCGGAAAAACTCCGGTTTTGGGTGGCGCAGCGCTTTCAGCACTGCGATAAGGCCCTGTTTTCAATGAGGGCTTCAGCCCCTGAGGTACTCAAACTGCGTTTTTCCGCAGCCTCTGGAGATGTTCCACCGCTCAGGCCCGGCTTCAGCTCTGCCAACGCAAAATTCCGCTCCGGCAAAGGCGTGCCAGAAATCTTTCGCACGAAATCATTCTATTGCTCCCTAATCGCGGGCCTGCTTGCGGTTACGCTTCTCCCGTCGTGCGGCCATCCTAAGCAAGCCCCCCAGAGTGTGCCGCCTCCGCCGCCTCTCATTACGACGGAGGAGCCCAGTCCTGCGGAATCTTCTGCCGGAGCCAAGCCTCCAAACACAAAGACGCGTAGCAGTGAAAATGCCACCGAAGCCGACCTCGCCGAACCAACGATTCCGGAGGGCAGCATTCCGCTGTCCAGTGAAACCGGAATGGCAAGCTGGTACGGACCTCCTTACCACAACCGCCGCGGATCGAATGGCGAGGTCTACAACATGCACGCCATGACGGCCGCGCATCGCACCTTGCCCCTCGGGTCCATTGTGCGTGTGACGAATGTGAAAACCGGCCACCACGCGCTGGTGCGCATCACCGACCGCGGACCGTTCATTCCCGGCCGTGTTCTCGATCTCTCCCTCGCAGCCGCCCGCAAGCTCGATGTCTACCAGCCCGGCGTTGCCGAAGTGAAAGTAGAAGTCATGCAGACTCCGGCATCGCTCGCACCGGGCGGAAAGTGGGCAGTGCAGATCGGAGGTCTCGCCGACGAACGCGCCGCCACGAAACTCGCGGACCATCTCAGTCGCCGCTATCGCACCGCCAAAGTGCTCCGCTTCGCCAGTCCCGCCGGAGACTGGTGGGTGCGAGTTCGCGTTCTCGACGACGATCATGATCGTGCACAGAAGCTCGCCGCTGAGACGAAAACCCCGGAGGGCGCGATTTTCCTGGTCAGACTCGACTAGTTACTGGGAAACTTTAGAATTTGGGTCCGAGGCGTTCAGCGCCGTGATGAGGTGTCATGCGTGCGTCTTGATCCACCTCCGGACTTTCTCGTCGACGCCGTTGGGAAACGGCACTCCGTCCTCCACACCCGTATACAGCAGACACATTTCCGCCCTCTTCAGAAAAACCTTTTCGTACTTGTTGAGCCAGAACACCAGGTGCTGGCGAAGATCGGTCAACGCGGGAATTTCCGCGAGCACTCGCGACTGCCCTTCAATGACGTGCAGCATATTCTGGTTCCCCTCATGCAACGGGCCCTCGGTCATGGCCCTGATCTGGTCAAACTGGAATTTCTCTTCGTCATTGAGCTTGTTGAAATATCGAAAGAAGAAATTCTCATATTCCATATTGTCCCGGAGATTGAGCCGGTCCTTGATCGCTTGGGCAAGAAGATCACGGCGGCTACATTGGGCGACAAATGCTGTCCGGGTGATTTGTAGCTCTTTCGATTTCCTCCATCGCTGTTCTTGTATCCGCGATGAGCATTTTCTCGGGTCGATTGGGTTTTGCCTCGTGGTGGCGAAGGTCTTCATCAACGATCAGGCTGACCTGGTTGAGAATCTTGTTTTGTTCAGCAGTGGTAAGCGCTTCAAGCGGTTTCTGGGGGTCATTGAAAGCTTGATACTTCTCGAGGACACTCTGCTTGTATCCGCAATATCCAACCACCAGAGGATAGATCCTGCCACCTCGATTCTCGGCCGCGGCTAGCAGGCTCGGCAACTCATCGTTGGTTATGAACTCGGAGGCCAGGAATGCAGGCCCCACCAGCAGTATTGCAGACGTCGCTCGTTCAGTTGCAGCTCGAATTTCCTCCCTCCACTCGCTTCCAGCGCGGATCTTCGGGTCATCCCATATTTCAACCAGCTCTCGTCGGCGAAACGGCGCCAGGTAGAGCTTGAGCCGCTCCAGCCAATTGGTGGGGCTCATGTCTAAGTGACCATAGCTAATGAACAGCGCGTTGTCTGGCATTATCTGTTCCCCGCCACAGAATTTGTCTGAGCCTGTGCAGCTGTAAAATATTACAGAATCACTGGGGCCATGCATACGCGATTTGGGAGGGCTCTGCTCCAGCCAGCCCCTTCGCGCCCCGGCTGACAACCTTTGGGCATGAGTGTATCGTTACTAGGGCCAGGAAGAAATGACAGATCCCACCCGCGATTGCCTTTTCTGCCGCATCGTCCGCGGCGAGATTCCGTCGAAAAAAGTGTATGAAGACGAAGACCTCTTTGCGTTTGAGGACATCCAGCCGCAAGCGCCCACGCACGTACTGGTGATTCCCAAGAAGCATCTTGCAGGATTGAAGGAGGCAGGCGGCGAACACGCCGAATTGATTGGCCGCTGTCATCTGGCTGCGGCGCAGATTGCTCGCCAGCGCAACATCGAACAGGGCTACCGCACCGTCCTCAACGTGGGCCCGGGAGCGGGCCAGGCAGTTTTCCATCTCCACGTCCACTTGCTTGGCGGACGGTCACTGGGCTGGCCTCCCGGATAGAAACAGGTCTCTCTTACTGCGTCGTCGTCGGAGTCTCTTCCTCATGCGCACCATGGCGGCGCAGCAGTTGCGGCAGGTTCTGCGAGAAGGCTGAGCGCGGCAGCACCATGTCACATCCCACTTCGTGCGCCTTCTGCTTCAGATCACCCTGCACATGCGAGAGGAAGCCGATGATCGACGTCCCCTTCTTGAGCTTGCTCTTCAGTTTCGGGATCAAGGTCAGTGGTTTCACGTTGGCATTGTTGAGATCGAAGATGATCAGGGACGGCTTCTCTTCGCCGTTCTGATGCATCCGTTCCCCCAAGTCCTTGTCGCTCTTAACGAACTCGACCTTAACGTTGAGCTTGCGCGCCGTCTCCTGAATCTTCGCGCTGAAGAACAGATCATCGACGAAAGCAAAGATACGCGAGTTCGCATCTTCGCGCGCCGGCAGCGGCTCGGGTTCGGGCTGCGGATATTGTGTGGCAAAACCGGGACGTTGGCGTCCAGTCTTGTGGCCGTTGTTGCCCCCGGCCAACGCCGCGCGATAGCTGTGATCCATGGGCGCGGTGTAGATCCCGTCGGCATTTTGCCGCTCCCGGCCTGCTCCCGGGCGTTGTCCATGCTGATTGTTAGGACGGCGTCCGCGACGCCTTCTGTTTCTCCCTCCACCACCGCCGGAGGGCCTTCCTGGTCCTGCGTTCATAGTCCTCTCAAGCTGCTCTACAGCACCATCTCTGAGGTTTCAAATTTTGCACTGATTGCAAAGGTTTACAGGTTTCAAGGTCAAAACGGATACAGCTCGGTGCAGTCTGGCTGCCCGATGCAGATCTTTGCGATGGCATACGCCATCACCTCTGCGCAGTTGCGGGTTGCGGCTGGACGCACTCGGGAACGACCCTAACTCTTGAAACGAACTCTAACTTGCGAACTAAAACTAAACTTTATGTATCGGTTTTCCGTTATCGGATCCGTCGCGCCGGCTCGGAAGGGCTGGCGCGGAAGGCCTGCGCGGGAACGGGGCCAAATGAGAACAATCTCATCGTACTCGTCCCCGCCGTACCGCGCAAGGGGACAAATCCGGAGATTTTGCACAGGGGGACATTACCCAAAGTTTCCCCGGGGGGGCGTGATCTCAGGCGCCGACGCAGACTTCGCGAGCCCCATTGCTGGGACTGCCAGTGGAGGGCCGCGACTTCTTTGGCATTGAGACTCAGGCTCTCGGCAAGCTGTGCCGCTGATTCCCACTCACCACTCTCGTGCGCCAGAATCAGCTGGTAGACCGGACGCAGCTTGCTCGGCTGACCGAGCAAAACTGCCTTGGTTTCACTGTCCAAAGAAATCTTGTCCAGAGCCTCCGCCATCGGCATCTCCAACATGGCATCGATGAGAGAGAGCAAGCCCAGCAAAAAGAGATCCGATTCGCCGCTCGCCACTTTCGGCGCCAGCAGCTCCCCAAAACGCGCCCGCACCAACGAGGAAAGCACCAGGTCGCTGGGTTTATCCTGGCCAGCTGCCACAGCCGCGACCAGCCGGACCCAGCGACGTACTTCCCGCCCTCCAAGAATCGAAAGAGCGTGCCGCACCGAGTGGATTTCGCTCTTGAATCCGAACACGGAGGAATTCAGGTATCGGAGCAGCCGGTAGCAGATCGATGCTTCGCCCTTGATCAGGCGTTCGAGTACGGTGACGTCCAGTTCCGGACGCGAAACTTCCCGCATCATGCGCAAGTAATTGAGGCTGTTCCCCGGCATGCTGTGGGCAGCCAGAACTTCCGGCCGGCGGAAGAAATATCCCTGAAAATAGACGAAGCCCTGCTCCCGGGCGGCGACAAACTCCTCCTGAGTCTCGACCTTCTCCGCCAGCACGCGGCAGCGCCACTGCCCGAAGCGCTTGATCAGATCGGCTCGCTGCGCGAGCGTGGTCAGCTTCATATCGACCTTAATAATGTCGGCCATCTGGGTTAGCGGCTCTCGCGGATCGTCCGTAACATAGTCGTCGAGTGCAATCAGATAGCCTGCCTCTTTCAGCCGCTTGCAGACGGCCATCACGTCCGGGTCCGCGGGAACGCTTTCTAGAACTTCGACGACCGTCGATTGAGACGGCAGCAGTGTGACCAGGCCCTTGATCAGCGTGTCGCGGGTGCAGTTCACAAAGGCGCGCCGTCCATCACATAGAGTGTCCAGCCCAATCAACAGCGAGTTGTCGAGAGTGGCGCGCGAGGCCGCATCCGCGTCGGTGCCAGTGAACGCATTCTCCAGACCGTCGCGAAACAGCAACTCGTAGCCAAATACTTTCCGGTCGCGGTCGAAGATTGGCTGCCGGGCAACGTAGTGCAGCTTGGTGACGTCTTTCAATTTGTCCGGTACGGGAGCGGGAGTAGCGGAGACAATGGTCACGTAGTGATTATCGGCAGACAAGAGAAGAACTGGACCGCCTGGGTGGGGAATCGAGGTTCGGGGCAAACATTGGACAACGCTAAGAAACACGATACAAAAAGGTTAAGCTCGGCCGGTCAAAAGTAAAGACGAGGCAGATGTTGCTCAAGCCCCCAAGGTTGCTCCCTTAGATTCGTATCAGGGCGCGGCTTCAGCCGTGCCAGTACAACCACAAATGAAATCGGGCTTCAGCCCCTGCATCTTCGCGCAGAGTACGAGCGCTCGATTGGAACGTAGCCCGCAGCAGGATCGAATACTTCCCCGCCTCAATCGAACCGCCGCGGAAAATCTCGACGGGGCGGAAGTCACGCAATTCCGGCACCCGCACTGCGGCTACCGCCTTCTGCATCTCCTCGAACGAAACTGAATCCGCGAAGATAAACGAGAAATCGCGCTCCACGGCGGGATACCTCGGCAACGCCGAGAATCGCACCTGACGAAGCCCGTGCGGGTAGAGCTGCTCAAGATCCAGTTCAGCCAGGAAGACTTCTTGCCGCAGTTTTCGCGACGCGACCACCTCCGGATGGATCTGCCCGAACTGGGCTACCGGCACGCCATCCACCAGCGCGCGCGCCGAACGTCCAGGATGGTAATAGTCCGCTGTCTGCCGGTCGAAAGTCAGTTGCTCACATGCGAATGCGGCCAGCAAATTTTCGATGTCGCCCTTGAAGCAGCGGAATGTCTCGACCGCAACCGCCTGCTCTCCTTTACTGACATCGAGCACTGCGCTCGCCGGCAGCGCAGCCTTCACCGCCGCTAAAGTCGCGCCGAGGCATGCCCGCCTAGGCTCGACCTGTTGCCCGGTACCGGCTTCGTAGACGTGTCCCATCTCAAACAGCCGGACATTTTCCGAGTCGTGATTCAGATTCCATGCCAGCATGTCGAGCATCCCAGAGACCATCGTCGTCCGCATCACCGAAGCTTCTTCGCTCAGCGGATTTTCCAGCTCGAGAACTTTTGCGCCCGCCGATGACCCTGCCCAGGAAGAAGAAGAGAATCTTTCGGCGTCCGCGTGCGAAATAAAAGTCAGCGACACCGCTTCGTTGTAACCCAGGGCCAGCGCGCGCTGGCGCACGGTGGCATCCTTGGCGGCGTCCGGAAGCTCAATCACCGCGCCGCTATACGCCGGCAACGTGTTTTCGAACTTGTCGTAACCGTGCAAACGTGCAATTTCTTCGATCAGGTCGATCTCGCGTTCCACATCAAGACGCCAGCTGGGAATGTGGACGCGGAACTGGGCATCGGCCTGGCCTTCGGGAATCAAAGTGAATCCCAGTTTTTTCAGGATGCGGAAAATCTCTCCCGCGTCGATGCTCGCGCCCAGGATGCGCTGGACTTCCGAAATTCGCAGCACGACTGGCGCCTGATCTATCTGCCGCGAGACAACATCGATAACATCGCCGTCCAACTCGCCGCCGCCGGACTCAAGAATGAGCTCCGCGACGCGATCGCAGGAGAGCACGGTCGACTCGAAGTCCGCACCGCGCTCGAAGCGGTGCGAAGCATCGGTATGAAGCCCGTGCCGCCGGGAAGTCTTGCGGATGGTCACCGGATCCCACCATGCCGACTCGATGAGAATGTTGCGCGTCTTTTCGGTGATCATGGTGTCGAAACCGCCCATCACTCCGGCAAGCCCCACCGGCTTTTGGGCATCGGCCACAACCAGATCTTCGGACGTAAGCCTGCGCTCGACGCCATCGAGAGTTTTCAGACGCTCACCGTCTCTGGCCTTACGCACAATGATCTTGCCGCCCTCGAGCAGATCCATGTCGAAAACGTGGGTCGGCTTCCCTATCTCCCAGAGGACGTAGTTGGTGGCATCGACGGCGTTGCTGATAGGCCGCTGATCGAGCAAGCGCAGCCGCCGCGCAGTTTTTTCTGGCGACGCCTTGATCGTGGTTCCGCATATAACTCGGGCGGAAAACCTTGGACAGAGCTGCGGCTCTTCGACCGTGATCGGAAAGGCCACGGCTTCAGAAGCCTGTTGGAAAGATTCTTTTGAAGGGGCGGCGCTTTCAGCTACGCCGCTCGACCGTTTTGAAAGGGCGCGGCTTCTACCTGCGGCGTGTGACGCAGCAGGCGTTTGCTTTGAAAAGGCGCGGCTTCCAGTCGCGCCGCGCAAGCCAGCAGATGATGGGGCTTTAGCCCCTGAGGGTAGCCTCGGCTCAATCGGCTTCAGCGGCAAGTCGTAAATCGCTGCCGCCTCCCGCGCCACCCCGTAATGATTCATCGCATCGGGACGGTTAGTCCCAATCTCCATCTCGAAGACAGTGTCAGGCCCGGACCCGCTGATCCCCTCCACAGCAATCCCGACAGCAGTCAAGTCCTCCGCCAGCTGCCGGTCATCGACCGCCAGCTCAACAAACTCCCGCACCCATTCTGGGGAAAGTTTCATGACCTCTTTCTAAAAAGCGCTGTCATCCTGAGGCGCGCTTTTTGCGCCGAAGGACCCCTTGCAGCTAGAAACCAAATGCGCCCCATCGAGGAGTTCTCACGATGTCCTCGCGGCCTTGCTTAGCGCAGCTAAGAAAACTGCTCCAAGAACCTCACATCCCCCTGAAAGAACAACTGAATATCATCCACACCATACTTAAGCAACGCGATCCGATCCGCACCCATCCCGAAAGCGAATCCTGAAACTTTCTTCGGGTCATAGCCATTATCTTTCACAAATTCAAACACGTTCGGATCCACCATGCCGCAGCCCAGAATCTCGATCCACCCCGTCTGCTTGCAAGGACGGCAGGGCTCGGCGCCGCGTCGACCACTTCCCCCGCAGATGAAGCACGAAACAAACATTTCCGCGCTCGGCTCGGTGAACGGAAAGAATGAAGGACGAAAGTGCGTCTTCACGCTCGAACCGAACAGTGCCTTCATGGCGTGATCGAGCGTCCCCTTCAGGTCGCCAAATGTAATATTGGTGTCGACCGCGAGGCCTTCGATCTGGTGAAACATGGGCGAGTGGCTCGCATCTGGCGGATCATTACGGTGCACCTGCCCGGGAATCACGATGCGGAGTGGAGGCCGCATCTTCTCCATAGTCCGAATCTGCACCGGAGAAGTATGCGTGCGCAGCAGCAACCGCTCCCGCTGCGGCTTCGCCTGCTGCCCCGCGATGAAGAGCGTATCCTGCGTATCCCGTGCCGGATGGTTCGGCGGAAAATTCAAAGCCTCGAAATTGTAGTAATCGGTCTCGACGACCGGCCCCTCAGCGACGGAATAACCCAGCTTCTGAAAGACCGACACGATCTCGTGTATGGTCTTGATGACCGGATGCTCAGCCCCGATTGGGCGGCGGATGCCGGGCAGGGTGATGTCGATTTGTTCAGTCGACACAGGCCTCGGCATTGTTGCAGCCTGCAAGGCTTCACTCAAATCGATATTGAATTCTTCGACTGCGATTTTCTGTAACTCCTCGACCTCGAGATTTTCGAGGTTTCGTAGTAGTGACTTCATCCTAGACTGCTGCTCTAAGGTCTGCCTGTACAACTTGCCACCCTTCTCGTCGTCGAAAACCTTGTTGATGGCGCGTATGGCATCTGACGATTGCCGCGCAAAGAGAGCTCTTTCCTCGACGAGACGCTCAATCTGGGGAAGATCTTTTTCCTTCAGTTGGTTTAGTAGGTGACCGACATGCCTCTTGCGGTCGGGAGGAGCGTTCTTAAGCCAAAAGTCGTTGAGCTGCCCGAACAAACCTGACTTTCGACCTAACCATCTATTGCGAAACATCTTAAGCTGTTCTTGCCTAGCTCCGGGGGATAGATCTGCATCGATCACCTTCTCCTCAATCTCGAACCATTCAGTCTTAAGCGCAAGACGGAACTGTATAACCGCTCTAAGCAGTCTCACATCCGAGTAATCCGTGAGTTTGGAAACGGTGTATGCCATTTTTCGCGAGGACTGCAAGCTTTGTCATTCCGAACCGCTTCAGCGGTGAGGAATCTGCTGTTCTCTCGCCACTGGCAAGAAGCAAATTCCTCACACGCTCTCGCCGCGCCTTGCGCGGCTGCGAGCGGCTCGGAATGACAACAACTATGTCTGACAGCTGATGGCTGAAAGCTGAGAGCTGACTACGCTGCCCCACCGATGGCGCCCTTCGCCTGCTCGGCGAGGCTCTTAAATCCGCCCGGATCTTTCACGGCCAAGTCGGCCAGAATCTTGCGGTCGAGTTCGACTCCGGCCACTTTGAGTCCGTGGATGAACTGGTTGTAGCTCATCCCATTCAGTTTGGCGGCGGCGCCGATGCGCACGATCCACAGCGAGCGGTACTGCCGCTTGCGCTGCTTGCGCCCGGAGTAGGCGAACTTAAGGCCGCGCTCGACGGCTTCTTTCGCGGAACGGTAGAGTTTTGATTTTGTGAGGAAGTATCCGCTGGCGCGGTCTAGTATTTTCTTGCGCTTGGCGCGGCGTTTGGTCCCGCGTTTTACACGAGGCATGGTTTTCTCCTTTTTGCTTTCTGGTTAACGGCGGCTGGAGGCAAGGACGATCCACCCTGCGGCGATCTCTGGCCTCTTCACACGCCTGCAGGCCTGATTGCAGCCCGCGTGCGGACAGCTCGTCCGCATTCCTTCGTGAAACTTAGTGTCACACGAAGGAAGAACTTACTGATACGGGATCATGCGCTTCACTTTGCGGATGTCGCCATCGCTCACCAGCGCAGGCGATCCCAAATTCCGTTTGCGCTTCTTGCTCTTGGAGGTCAGAATGTGGCGCAGGTGCGAGCGTCCGCGCTTCACCTTGCCGGTTCCAGTTAGTTTGAAGCGCTTGGAAGCGCCTTTATGAGTCTTCAATTTCGGCATAAGTCCTCGAAAAAAGGTATCTCAGAAAATCAATTTCAGAAAACAAATTAAAACAGAACCCCGCACTCCGGCATTCCCCGCTGGCAGAATGCCAAGTGTTCCTTGCCCTGAATTCGCCGAAGTTATCTTACA
>WNFN01079872.1_pt1 | contig 14300 bp, 13 predicted proteins | sample 5400161 | NCBI WGS metagenome assembly WNFN01 (sample SAMN13153353, study PRJNA577476) | soil metagenome | isolation source: 80 cm saprolite on Douglas fir-dominated hillslope | place: USA:California | collected 2013-09-17
TCGTCACGGTCATACCGTCAAGGCTACGAACCAGACAGCGCAGCTTCACCCCTGGGCCGGGCCACCCAAAGCATCGGCCCATAACTGTCCAGAGCCAGGTGGCGCCTCCAGGACCAACACGCACCGTCGCGGCGAGTATCCCTGACCAGTCGCTGCGGTGCGCGCCGGTGATCGCCGCCTCGACTGCCGCGGCTTATGTCATCCGGCGGCCACCCTACGTCGCGCCTGCAGCTGGGCGCGGAGCTGCGGGCAGGCGAAGGGCGTCTTGAGGTGACGGTCGACGCACCCACTGCGCAAGGCGCCCGGTCCACGACTCGTTCTACGATCAACATGCCGCTTCCGGTCACTCACATCACGCTCGGTGATGGCGATCAGCTCACGCTCAGTGAGCCCCGGGCAGTCAGGCACGGCCGCGCTGGAGAACGCGCCGACTAGGACGCCGGGCGACCATTCAGAACGCGCTCCTACGGCTCGTCGGTGGCCCTCGGACATGGAGTGGCTGCGGTCGTTGCCGTGCATAAAAAACGTTATGACGCAGCGGCGGGATCGTGCCGCACGCTCCCAATCTGTTCTGACTCGGCCGCTCATGCCGAAATGAGAGCGTTGCGTGGGCGAATGCTTAGGCGCTGGTCGGCATGTTTCGCCGCAGTCCGAGCTGCCGTAGATCAGCCGTGATTGGCGGGTTGACGCTGGGCTCCGATCCGAAGTCCGCCCTGCCGAATCGGGCACGATTGTCAGGGCCGGGCACTGCCCGGTCGGCCGGCTTTGGATGTTGTTCTATGTGCATCGAGAGGCGAGGCTGCCGCTTGGCCTTTCCCCTCAGATCACATGTCCCGTTATGAGAGCGGTGAACTCGATGGCGAGGACGAGCAGTCCCGTCGCCAGCCCGGGAACGGCAGCGAGCCGTATGTTGCGTCGAACTCGGGCTTCATCGGCGTAGTGGGCACGAGACGAAGAGGTCCACAGGAACATTCGTTGATACCACGGACGCTGGTAGAACAGCCAGCAGCGGTGCGCGTAGCTTGTCAAGGAGCCTCGGTAGTCCGTCACCAGCGAGGCTGTCAGCGCTGACCAGACGATGTCGGTGAGCGTGAGGACTGCGAACTCTACGAGCGTCTGATCCGACAGTTGCATGACCGCTCCATCATCCGTCATCGTCTCGGCAGCGGCCAGACTTCTCGGTCTGCGCCGCGATCGGAAGAACGCGCAGACTGTCACGTCGCCGGCAGGCGGGTAGGGGCGCGCGCAGTTCATGATCCGCTGAGTCCCGCCGCCCGGGAGAGCAGCCAACTCTGCATCGTTATGCATGATTGCCCGGTGCCGAGAACGCGCGCATCTGCCGCGATGAGCTACGTCGAGACGACACGGCTCATGTCGGCCGGGCTCGGCAAGGAGGCGACCTGATCCTCGCGACCGAGCCCATCGTTGCAAGAGCTCGCGTTGCCTGTGCACTGCTGGCCTGCGCCTGACACTGAACGCGGAGCGTGGTCGACTCGCCCCTGGCGGCCGCGCGCAGTGCCGCCGCCGCGAGCGGCTGTTGGGCTCGAGGTTGATCAAGACTCGGGCCATATAGATTGGGCTGATCTGTATGGCTGCTCGTTGCCCGCACGGCTGATTGGCACCCGATTCTGCCCAGATCGGAAGCAGCTGCTAGCCAAGCGTGGGCGAAAGGCGCTTCGCTGATGTGGCCCAGGAGCGGTCGCTGCAGCGCCTTTTCAGGTGGCGCTGAGCTTATGTGATGTCGTTCCTTGCGCGAGGGCCAAGCCGGGTCTCGACGTGCCGGGCAGGAGGCTCTCAACGGTCACATGATTGATACCGGCGGGACGGTAGCGCCGTCTGGCCGCCGAGCGGATACTCGGGCGCTGTCCGGCGTATCAGCGCTGAGGGAGATGCGCAATGTACCAGTCGGCTAGTTTTATGAGGTTCCGTGCCCTGTTCGTGATGTTCGGACTGGCTGGCTTGCTGCTGTCGGCGCCGGCCGCGGTTGCCAGGCCAGCGTCTGCGGCCCCTGCGGCTGGGGCGGGACTTAACTGGCGGCAGTACCTGCAGGGGCCTCAGCACAGTTCGGTGAGCCTGGCAACGGCGTTCACCCCATCCAACGCGGCTTCTGCCAGCCAGGTGTGGCACTGGCAGCCGTCGGCCGTGACGGGCAAGCCGCCGCCCCGCCTGGAGGCCAGCCCGACCGTGGCGGCTGGCCGGGTATATATCGGCGCTGAAAGCGGCGGGTTCTACGCGCTGAGCGAGGCGACGGGTGCGGTGGTGTGGAGCCGCCAGCTCGACACCGAGCCGAACGTGACCTGCCCGGCACGCGGGATCACCTCGACCGCCGCCGTCCAGCCAGACCCGGTGACGGGCACCAGCACCGTCTATGTGTCGGGCGCTCGCTATCTGTATGCGCGGAACGCCGCGACCGGCGCGCTGATATGGAAGACCGAGATCGGGCCGCCGAGCCTTTCCAGCCCGGACGCCTACTACAACTGGTCGTCGCCGACGCTGGCCGGCGGCCATATTTACGCCGGCCTGTCGTCGAGCTGCGACAAGCCGCTGATCCGCGGCGGGCTCGTCGAACTCGACCAGCACACCGGTCAGGTGCTGCGCACCTGGCACACGGTGCCCAGCGGGTCGCTTGGCGGCAGCATCTGGTCGAGCGCCGCGGCTACCTCCAGCGGCAGCGACGTCTGGGTGTCGACCGGCAACGAGTGCGATCCCACCATCAACACCTGCCCCTCCGCCAACCAGATCGGGCACTCGCTGTCGATCGTGCACCTGTCCTCCTCCCTGGCATTGCTTCAGGCGTGGCGGGCACCGGGAACGGCCGGCCACGGCCATGACTGGGACTTCGGCTCCTCACCGACCCTGTTCGGCACCGGCAGCCCGCCGCCCGGCGTGGGCGCCTGCAACAAGAACGGCCGGTACTACGCCCTTGCCGCAAACCCGCTGGGCAGCACCCCGCTGTGGACAGACGCGATCGGCGCCCCCTCGCAATCGGGCGACTCGTGCCTGGCCAGCGCCGTCTGGAACGGGCAGGCCGGCGCCCTTTACGTCGGCGGCGATCCCACCACCATCGGCGGCACCAGCTACGGCGGATCGGTCCGCCAGGTCAACCCGGCAACCGGCGCCTACATCTGGCAGACCGGCCTGCCCTGCGCGGTGATGGGCACCCCCTCGCTCGACAGCGCCGGGGTGCTCGCCGCAGGCACGTACATTTGCCCAGCCGGCAACACCCCCGCCGCCTACCTGATCAATGCCGCCACCGGCGCCATCCTCAAGACCCTCCCGGTGGGCTCCAGCCGCGTCTTTGGCCAGCCGGTCTTCGCCCAAGGCACCCTCTTCGTCGCCACCGAGACCAAGGGCCTCTATAACTTCGCACCCTAAGCACTGAGGCGTACGAAAGACGGCACGGGCACGGCTCCCGGCTACGATCTGGTGGGCGCGTTCACTGGCTCCGCGCGGAATCCACCTCGCTAGAACATCTCGCCGAACACCACCGCCGCCTCGCCGAAGGCGCGCCACCCCGCGACAGCTGACCCTTGCCCTGCACCTGCTCAACCCGCAGGTTCGCGGCCATCTCCGTACAGCGGCCCCGCCGGGACAGGGCCGCGGTGGCATCGGCCGGACGGCGCGGAGCTTCCCCCGAAGATATAAGTGGCTGCCTTTGCGCAGCTAAGGCGGCCGACTCTCGCAGCAGGGCGGCCGCTCCTACCAAACCAGACGGCTCGTTCTGTACTTGGGCGGTGCCGTTCGCAGCTCTGGCCAACCGCGTACGAGAACCGCAGATCTGTACTTGCCGTGCTGGCGACCGACTGATGGCTGTCGTCACGCAGATCGGGCATTCTGCGATCCTGCCCGCAGCCGTTGCTGTCCTGCGTCGGCAGTTGTGGTTTCCTTGCGCATTCGCCGCTGCGGCGGGTCCAAGGCTCGGTGGCTGACGTGCGTGAAATCAGGCCCGCTGGGCTACCGTGGCGTACATCGAGTCGATGACCTCGGCGTATTTCTCTATGATCGGCCGGCGCTTGAGCTTCAAGGTGGGCGTGATCTCGCCGCCGGCGAGCTGCTTGTGCAGTATCAGTTGCTCAAGATGGGAATCGATAGTGCGCGGATGACCACCGATGCTGGGGTCGATCTGGTGGTGTACGCCCCCGGGGACCGATCAGCAAGCACAGTGCAGGTAAAGACCAACGTATACTGGATAGGTTGTGGCCAAGCGCTGCTGATGACCGACCACAGCAGTTCAGCGACGAGGTCGGGCCTGCTCCATTGGGGGCAGTGGCCTGTGGGCAGGGACGTAGGTGGACGGAATGTCGCGCCAGGGGGCCACGGTGACTGGCTGCGTGCCCGTGGCCGGGGTTTGCCGCCGCAGCAGCGCGATCGCGGTATCGGCGCGGTCGGGCGGGCAGTCGTGGAACAGCGCAGCGCGAGCGCTCTGGGGGCGCATGACCATGCGGCCGTCCGCGCGCATCTCGATTTCCTCGCCGTCTGATTCTTCCTGCGCTCCGGCTGGATTGTTCTTGGCGGCCGTCTCGGCCAGGCTTGCCAGGCTGTCTCCCGCGTCCGGGACAGCGGCGGCGAGGAATACCAGATGACGTACTGCCCGGTGCGGCCCGGCCGCCGCTTCGCTGATCACGGCGCCGGCGTAGGAGTGCCCGCAGAGCACGACATCGGTGCAGCCGTTGAGAGCGTCGCGGACCCTCTCGGCATCGTCGTGCAGATCGGCCAGGCGATCGCCGCCGTCCTGGCTGCTGGGCAGGTCCACGGTGACCGGCCGGACCCCGCGGGCTTCAAGCAGTTCGACGGTGTTCGCCCAGATCCACGGCCCGAGGAATCCGCCGTGGACCAGCACGGCCGTGACGCCGCGGGCCTGGCGGTTGGTCACGGTGCCTCCAAGTGCACGGCCGGGGCAGCCAGGCAAGGGCACCCCCGCGGGCGTGCGGTCCCGTACGGCCAGGCTAGAGCCCGCCGCCCTGCTGTACGTCTTCTGCCTTCCGCAGAGCGGAAGGCCCTGCGATGCGCGCCAGCGTGGCTGATAATCTTGCGGGTCGGCCCACCCCACCGGGCCAAGACAGGGGCACCAACCCGGGTAGCCCTAGCGTGCGCCTCACGGCTCGGGCATGCACAGGCGCGTGTTGTCAAGCACCAGATGACACCAGTGTGCCGCTGTTTGTGCCGTTGCCTAGCCTCACTTGATTCTTGACGGATCGGCCTCACTTGATCCTTTACATTCCCCAGAGGTTTCCGCTGCATCAGCGCGCGGCGCGTCCATGCCGGGGGTTCCCCGGGCAATCGCCAGCCACAGTCTTACCGGTGCCGTGGCGGGGAGACGCTACCGGGCGATGTCGCGGGGCAGAATGTCAAGTGGTTCCTGGCAATTGCCTGGTGTCCATGGCAGGGTGCATACGTGAGACGGACGCTGTTCCCCGAGTCACATGCGAGGAGGGCGCGATGGGACGTGCCAGCAGGCGCGTAGTCATCCTCGTGGCAGCCGGCGGGCTTGCTGCCGGCCTGGGGGGGATGGCGGCTTCCGGGGCGGCGGCCGCGGTGCCAGCGACTGGCCGAGCCTCTGCCGCGGTGACTTCCAGCTCCAGCCCGAGCTTCAACGAGCTCTATGGGGTGAGTGCCGTGTCGGGCAGCAACGCCTGGGCGGTCGGCCGCCAGAACAGCACCGGGGTGTTCAAGACGCTGATCTTGCACTGGAACGGCGCGGCCTGGTCGACGATCAAGAGCCCCAGCCCCAGCTCGAGCGACGCCGAGCTGTTCGGGGTGAGTGCGGTGTCGGGCAGCGACGCCTGGGCGGTCGGGTGGTACTGGAACGGCCCTGCCAGGGCGTACGACACGCTGATCTTGCACTGGAACGGCACGGCCTGGGCGCAGGTCCACAGCCCCAACCCCAGCCCTGGTAACAACTACCTGTTCGGGGTGAGCGCCCGCTCGGGCAGCGACGCCTGGGCGGTCGGGAACTACGACAGCAACACGCTGACCGTGCACTGGAACGGCACGGCCTGGACGCAGGTCAAGACCCCCAGCCTCGGTCCGGGCGTATATGGCGGCCTCAACGGGGTGAGCGCGGTGTCGGGCAGCGACGCCTGGGCGGTCGGGTCCCACAGCATCCCCAGCGACGGCGGCAGGTCCGGCACGCTGATTTTCCACTGGGACGGCATGGCCTGGTCGACGGTCAACAGCCCCAGCCCCGGTTCGGGCTTGAACGGCCTTGCGGGGGTGAGCGCCCGCTCGGGCAGCGACGCCTGGGCGGTGGGGGACGACGGCTCCTCCCTCAACCCGGGGACGTCCCGCACGCTGGTCCTGCACTGGAACGGCACGGCCTGGTCGAAGATCAACAGCCCCACCCCTAACCCGAACGACCTCAACTTCCTCCAAGGGGTGAGCGCCCGCTCGGGCAGCGACGCCTGGGCGGCCGGGCGCTACTGGAACACCACCGGGGTGGCCCGCTCGCTGATCTTGCACTGGAACGGCACGGCCTGGTCGAAGATCAACAGCCCCAACCCCAGCCCCACCGCCACCGAGCTCTATGGGGTGAGCGCCGTGTCGGGCAGCGACGCCTGGGCGGTCGGGTTCTACGACACCGCGGTGTCCAACACGCTGATCCTGCATTGGAACGGCACGGCTTGGGCCAAAGCCTTAGCTGGTTAGGACGGCCTGGCCTGGCTCCACTCGGACGGCTCGAAGCGGCCCACCTTGCTTCACGGATTCTGCCCGAGCGGTGCCCGTGCCCCGTTGCCCCATGCCCCAAACGGACACCCTCCTGTCGAGTGCCAGGTGAGGCCTGACGGACACCCTCCTCTGCCGCGCGATGCCCCCGTGCCCCCGTGCCCCGTGCCCCGCTGTTTGTGCCGCTGTTTGTGCTGCGACTGTGACAACTGACCGGAAAATAATCTGCCGGAAATGGGCGCGCGGCAGCGGACCCGGGCCTGGGGTGGTGATCGGGCCTGGTCAGGGCGGTGTGGGTTACGCGGCCTTGGTGAGGGTGACGGTGAAGCCGAGCGCTTCGATCTGCCGGATGTGGTTTTTGATCTTCTTGTCTTTGTCGGTGCGGGCCTGGTAGTAGCCGGGGCCGAGGTCGGTGAACCGGTCGGCGGGGTCGGCGAGCCGGTGCCAGGTGATGACCAGGATGGAGCGGGCGACTGCGACCTGGGCCTTGGTCTTGCCGCGGCGGCGGGCGATGCGGTGGTACCGCTCGCCGAGGAAGGTCTGGGTGCGGGCGGCGACGTTGGCGGCCTGGCCGAGGGCGCTGCGCAGCCAGGTGTCACCCTGACCTTCTTGCCAGTCCGGGTGCGGGGGCCGGACTGGCGGGCTGAGGGGCATAGCCCGGCCCAGGACACCAGGTGGGCGGCGGTGGGGAACCGGGACATGTCCAGGCCTATTTCCGCGATGATGGCCCGGGCCAGGTCGGGGCTGATGCCGGGGATCTCCGCCAGCCGGGCCACGGCGGGCAGCACCGCGGCGTCCGGCCCGGCGCCGGCGTTCGGGCCGGTGGTCCCGTCGCCGTTCACGCCCCAGGCGGCGGGCATCGCCGCGGCCAGCCCGGCGGCCCGGGCGGACAGCGCCTTGATCCGCTCGTCCAGGAAGCCGATCTGGTCCAGCAGCAGGCCGGCGAGCCCGCCGTGGTGGTCATCGAACATGCCGTCCAGCGCCCCGGCCAGCTCCTCGCGCTTGGCTCTCATGCTGGTGCGGGCCAGGCTGGCCAGCACCCACGGGGCGCGCTGCCCGGCGGCCATCGCCCTGATCATGTCCTGCGCCGAGATGCTGGTCAGCTTGCTGGCCACGGATGAGACCTTGACCAGGGCCGATTCCAGCAGCTTTTCCAGCCGCTGGAAACAGCGGGTCCGCTCCTGGGTCAGCCGGGCCCGTATCCGGGTGTAATCGCGCAGGTCCCGGATCGCCTTGGGCGGCACGAAGCACGCCCGCAGCAGTCCCATCTCGGTCAGCCGGGCCAGCCACATCGCGTCCAGTTTGTCGCGGCCGGGCAGGTTCTTGGCCTGGGCCGCGCTTACCAGCTGGACCGCCAGCCCGCACGCCTCCAGCACGAAGAACCAGATCCGCCAGTAGTCCCCGGTGGACTCCAGTGTTACGACCTCGATGCCGTCTCGGCTGAGCTGGCGGCCCAGCGTGCGGATCGCGGCCATCCGGGCCTTGACCGTCCAGACCGTGCTTTGCCGGGCGCCGGGACGGGTGCGGCAGCCGGGTGCATACCATCCCGGTGTCCTTCGCCACGTCGACCGCGGCGACCCGCTTGCGCACCCGCTCGTGTTCCTCGTCGTCGAGAACCTGCGGTTTCACCTTGCTCACCGCGGTCACCTCCTATGCTTGACCGGTGGGATAGAAGCGGGCGGCCCGGGGGTCCCGGTCGGCGGGCACCAGGCCCGGAATACTGACCGGCGTGCTCAAGGCGACAGTGCGCGACCTTCAGGTCAAGACCCCGGCGCCAGGCTTTCTAACAGGTTCGCGTCCCAAAGTTGTGCGGCGTCACGGGCCGCCCGCCCATACCGTCCCACCCCGCGAGCGCCCAGCCCAGTACAAACCCCGCCGTAACGCGGCAGCAGCCTCAGCCCGCTCAGACCGCACCGGACCGGATTTTCACGCAGCGCGACCATCCGCAGGATGTAATGAGCTTTCTCTACGGCTTCCAGCCGGGCCGCACCTGGCTCGGGGAAGGTGCGACGACGCGAAAGCCGCCGAGGGGACCACGAACTGGAGGGCAGGGGCAGCGCCGCAGCCAGGCGGGCAGCAAGGGGATGCGCCTACTCCGGGGCGGCAGCCTGCCGCGCTGCCGCCGGTCGGCACCCCCGCTGCCGCAGGCAGGCGGTCCCCGCTCCGACGGCGTCCCAGGCAGCGCGCCAGCACCAACCGGCCAGGCCGTCCTCCTCGCGCCGCGCATCTTCTTGCCGTCACCTATCAGGAGGACGGACACGACTGGCAGCACATTCTGGACGTACCGGCGATGCGGGCAAACTTCTAAGCTGAGTGGGTGGCCAACCGTGCGTTGCTTCTGGCTCTGGACTCGACCGATCCCCCGTGGGACCACGACGGAAGATATTTCCGCGGTGCCTTGCTTGGAGCGAACTATTCTGTACCGATCCTATGGCTCTCGCTCTTTGGCACTGATGGCCTGGTGACCTGGCCGGGTCTCCACGACGGCTCCCCCTACACGACCGTCGTCCAGCCCAGAAGTGAATGCATCGAGCGTTCGCGTACTCGGCTGGAGGATTGGAGCCACCGGTGGCCCGAAGTGTTCGGGGACATGTCCGAGTTGTGGCTGGGCTACATCGGTGCGGTGAAGAACGCTTACCTCGCTGTTTGGACCGAGGAACTGACCTGGCTTTCTGGTGACGAGGGCTGGGCTGCTGAACTCCGTGCCTACCTGAGCTGTCTCGACGATCCAGAATCGGCCGATTTCCGTAAGACGCTGCCCCAGAGCTACGTCTATACCTCAGGAAACCGGCTTGAGCCGTTCGACACCGTCGGCCTGGTAACCGCGGGATACACCTGGGCTCGCCAGGCGCCATGGGAGGGAGCAGGTCACGGCCCGTTCTGGCAAGGACCTACCGGCGATCATTCCGGATGCCGGATATGTGGCCGGTGACCATGGTGACTGGAGCGAGCCGGCAAACTCTTTGTTAACTGCGGCTTGACACTGAGTAACGGGATAGGTGGCCTGTTCCGTTGTCATGCCGCTGCGGGTATCCAGGCCGCTCCGGTGGCGGCTTGGGTGAGGGCGTTGAGCATGCCGATGCCGTTCTTGGCGGCGGTGGCCAGGTAGGAACGGATGGCGCAGAAGTTCTGGGGGCCGGTCATTGACCGCATGCAGCCGGATACCTTGATCCGCAGCTTTCCCATCCTGATCTCGCGCTCGGCCGCGTTGTTGTCGAACGGCACGCGGGTGTCGCGGGTGAACCGGAGGTAGTCGTCCTCGCGCTGGCGGAGGCGCCGGGCGAGAGCGTGGTGCTTGCTCATCAGCGGCCCGGCGCGAGCAGAGGTTTCTTTCTCGCCGGTCAGAACGGCGGAGTGGTAGCGGCTCCGGGCGGCGGTGATGGCGGCGGGGTCAAGGTGATCGAGGGTGCCATCGACGGCCAGGGAGGCGTCTGCCTGGCGTTTCATGTTCCTCAGGGCGTCTGCGGCCTGCCCGGCCCAGCACCACTGGCCAGGCGCAGACGCGTCGATCACGGCCTGGAGCTCTCGCAGGGCGTGCGCGTTGCACAGCGCGTGCCCGGCCACGCCGGCGTAGGTGTCGTACGCCGCCCACGCGTCGTGGACAGCGATGCCGGCGAATGCGGGGAGCACCCCGGCGGCCTCCATGCCCTTCGTGCCCCGCTTCTGGTGGACGGTGATCAGCACGTGGTTCCCGGCGGAGGCCGAGTGGACCCAGGCGAGCTTCCCGGCAACCCGGAACCCGGTCTCATCGAAATGCGCCACCCCGGCGCCGGCGACCGCCTGGCGGATCGCCTCCAGCGGGGCGCCGAGCGCTCCGGCGATCCGGGTGACCATTCCGGCCACCGCGCCCGGGGAGACCGGGACGCCGAACAGCTCGGCCATCGCCTGGCAGGTCCGGTTCCGGGACAGGAACTGCCCGTGCCACAAGTACGCGCACGCCGCCGCGATCCGTGGACCGTACTGGACCGGGGCGGCCACCCCGGCCGGCGCGGGCGCCGCGGTCACCGTGCCGCACGAGCAGCGCCGGGAGATCAGCCGGTGCTCGGTGACCAGCGCCCGGATACCGGGCGGCAGGTCGGTCACCTGCCGCCGCTCCATCCCGGCCTGCGGCGCCCCGGCGAGGCCGCCTCCGCACGCCGCGCAGCCGCGCGGCTCATGGCAGATCACCGCGTCCGGGTCCGCGGTCATCTCCAGCGTCGCGCCCGGCTGTCCCTTCGGCCGGCCCGGCTTGCGGCCGGACTTTCCCCGCAGCGACTTCGGCGCCGGCCTGGCCAGGCCTTCCGATGACGGCGGCTTCGAGGAGTTCCGCGAGTTCGCCCCGAGCCGGGCCCGCAGCCCGGCCACCTCAGCCCGCAGCACCACAAGCTGCTCCCGGAGCATGCCGACCTCGATGTCCTTGGCCTCGATCACCTGCCGCAGCCGGGCATTGGCCGCACGCAAGGCAGCCGCATCATCCGGGACAGACGGAACACCGGGCACGAAACCTAAATGATCACCGTCGGCGGAAATTAATCAAGAGGACACGCCGGGCCAGCTCCCCAGATCGCCGGAGGCATCTCGCCTGACATTCCGGCGTCGCAACCTATCCAGTTACAGACCAACATGGGCCCAAGCTAGCGGGTGGACTTGGCCCGCTATCGCGGGGTTGGTACTTCCCTGATCAATGCCCAGCGCAGTTGCTTGCGTTCGTCGCGCTCGACACGGACACGGCTTGGCTCTTTACACTGAAGGAGGCCCAGCAGCTGGCCCAGCAACACTCCGAGCGAGGCATCCGCCAGCTGTACTGGCGTCTCAAGGCCGCTCCGGTTGGCCTGAATTCGCCGCGCCATGAGGCGCAGATGGTCGACTACCTCCTCACAACGAGAGCCGCGCAGCTGTTCCCCCAGGAAGCAGGCGTCTGCTCGACTCGCGGCAGATGCCGACGCTTTCCGGGAAGCGCTCGAGGTGGGGCCTTACGCGGTCGGCGGCATGAGCGCGCATTGCTATGAGTCGGTCGGCGTGTACCTGCTCGCATTGGGTTAATTAGTCTCTGGCGGGCCTTTCTTGGGCCTCCTGCGGGGATGCTCGATGACCGCGTCCGGGCCTGGGAACACCAGGCTCGTGTGACCATCGTCAAAACGCACCTGGTATGGCGGCTCGCCGCCCGCTCCGCGGACTTCGACGATCTCGCCCGTCCGCTCGGGCTGGCCCACGGTGTTGCCATGCACGTGCAAGCGGTCTCCGACGGCTGCTTGCATCCGCCCACCTCCCTTACCCGCGTTCCCGCGGCAACCGTGGGCCGGAGGACATCTCACGGTGTACGCATTGCCACGACCAGTATCCATCTTGATGCCGATGGCTCGCGCTGCGTGGGAGGGCGTGTCAGCGGCAGAGCCGGACGTGTGTCGTTGTCTGAGCTAGCCGGCTCTGGTGTGATGGCGGTCGTGCCCGGAGTTCCTGGCAACTCCGGCGTCACTGAGCGGTCCGGCGCCCTGGGCAGATGTCGCGCACCGACCATGCGGGGATGGGTGCGGGTCAGGTGAGGAGATCGGCGGTGAGGTTGCTGGCCATTTCGGTGAGCGTCTGGCTGAAGGCGGCGAGCCTGGCAGCCGGGATTCCCCTGGTGGCCTGGGCGATGACGTCGTGGCCTGCGGCTGCCAGCTCGGGTTCCAGGGCGCGGGCGTGCGGGGTGAGGTGGTAGCGGATGCGGCGGCCGTCGCTGGGATCGGGTTCTTCGCGGACGAGTCCGTCGCGTCTCATCCGGGCCAGGGTCTTGGCCATCGTCGACTGGTCGACGCTGGCGACATCGCACAGCTCGCGCTGCGTGCGGCCGTCGTGCTCGAACAGGGCGAGCAGTGCCGGGAACTGCCCGGGTACGACACCGTGCGCGGCGATGCGCTGGCGCAGCGCGGCCTCGAAGAGGCGGGCGAGCCGGTTGACTTGATAGCCGACGGAAGACGCTGGCCGCAGCGGTGCAGTGGTCACAGCTTATTGTCCGCCATGGGCGCTGGCTTGCTGCCAGCCAAGCGCGCCGGGCGGGCTGTCCTGCGGCGGCGGGTCATGCGGCGCCCGTCGCGGAAGTTCAGTGCAAGCAGTGACAGGTTGACGGTGCCGAAGACGGATTCGGTGATCTCCAGGGCGGTGAACGCCCCGCCGGTGGCAGGGGCAGCGGCCAGGTGGCTGAGGATCAGCGCGCAGGGGACCAGCACCAGCAGCCCGGCTGCGGCGGCGGCCTGCAGGCGTCGCTGCTTGCGGCGCACGGCGGCGGACCGCGAGCCGCCCGCCAGGCGCTGGCCGGTGAGGCCCGCGGTAACCAGGCAGGCGATGATCAGCGGCAGCCCGAGCAGGATGGCGTGCCTCAGCACGCGGATGTCACCGGCACCGCCGATCAGCTCGGTGGCCCAGCTAGAGAGAAGGAATGTCGTGATCACGATGATCGCGCCGATGGCGGCAGCGACGTGGATGCGGGCGACGAGCGGCTTCGGCATGGCAACGTCCTTTAGATGGCTTGCCATGAGTATCGCATGGCAAGCCATCTATTTCAACGACGAGACCCAGTACACCTCCGGCTCCATGCAGTGCCGCGCCTGATCATGCATTCCCGCCACGCTCGCTCATCGGCATTCTCTGAGCTGTCAATGTGCACTTGAAGGCTCGGATGTCTTCGCAGGTCAAGACGGCTAAAGGCCTGTCAGGCGCTGGTGTCAACAAGCGGCAACGAAGAGAAGCTGGGCGAGCCGTTAAGCACCGGATGTCCGCTTGCTGTGGCTCCGGGGTGCAGGCCACCTGACGTCCCGACCTACCGACAGCGACATCCCGGTCAGAGTGGCCGTCGACCGTCGTGGCCGCTTGGGGTTCTGAGCTGCAGCGACGCCCGGTAGTTCAGAGAACACGCATGTGCGGTCGAGTCGAGCCGGTGGCAGCGACTCGCCAGCGCTCCCGAATGACCCTTTATGCGCGGTACAGAATGGCCATCCTGAAGACGGCGTCGTCGCTCATAACGAGCCATCTGGTGCGCGATGGCGCGTTCTGCAACGCGTCCTTGAAGGGTTTGTGCTCGTCTTCTTGGCTCCCATAGCGTGGGGATCGGAGCGGCGAGGAGCTGGTTGCCGTAGCCAGTTGGCCCGACCGCCGCGCTCCCCGGGGGCGTGAGAGTGCGCGCGAGGCGGGCGGCTGGTGCGCGGACTTAGCTACGTGTCAATCAGAACGTCGGCAAGACCTCAGAGATGCCTCCTCTCACGACGTTGCCCCGGTCGGTCATTTGAGTCCGGTGCGCGCCCGCGATCGACGCGACGATGGAGTCGTTTCGGGGCCGGCCTGTGCTGACCGGGCTGGTCCGCCGTGCGGATTCCGCAACGACGGGCAGCTCCGTGGTGATGGCCCGGCTCACCGGTGAGCGCGGCCCGGGGGCGGTACCCGAAGGACGGCCACCTCGGTGCCGAGACTCCGTCTTCCGGCTGGTGGCGTCCCGGGCAAGCTGGCGGACCACCGTGCATGCTCCCGGTCCGGACCGCTATCCCGCCTCGAGCTCGCGGTCTTGTCGGCGCGCCTGCCAGTCGTTGCGCTCCTGCAGCCGGGACTCGATGGCCGCGCGGACCGGGTGGCGCGGCATCCACACGTTGGCCAGGTAGGACGCGTGGTCCAGGAATGCCTGGTCC
>WNFN01215595.1_pt1 | contig 14299 bp, 14 predicted proteins | sample 5400161 | NCBI WGS metagenome assembly WNFN01 (sample SAMN13153353, study PRJNA577476) | soil metagenome | isolation source: 80 cm saprolite on Douglas fir-dominated hillslope | place: USA:California | collected 2013-09-17
GTGGGTTAGTCCGGCTGCTCCCATCAAATCGGCAAGACCCGTGCCATCGATCCCATTTCGTCTAAACTCGGTCGCCGCTGTCTCGACAATGCGCTTCCGCGTTTCGGCGGTTTCTTGCTTGGATCTCTTCATTTGGACTAAATTCTTCCTTGGCCGCAGCATTTCTGCGTCTTACTGGTTGTTTTGACGTTTTGATTATACCAGACATCTAACTCGATGTCGAGTGACATCTAAAATACACGCCGGCAGTTGATTAGTCAGAAGAAACCAAAAGCCACTAAAGGAAACACCGCTCCGCTCCCCTTCGGGTTGGCGAGAAGAAAGCCGCGAACATAGCGCATCCTTCCACTTCCTCGGATCAGATCCGGCAGCCGGCTCGGCATCGGATAGTAAGCATGGGTTGTATTCTTGCAAAGAATCATTTGAGGATCACTCCTTCGTCCTGAATCGACAGTAGATAGTCTGTGTTAGACGCGTCGGATCGCTATTAGCCAGAAGGCTACTTATAGATTACCTGAAGGAGGGACCAGGTTTACTGTCCTTGGCCGAACTTACAGGCGAAATGATAGGCCTCGGCGAAGAGGGAATAGCAGACCGTCAGTTCCTCTCGATTTTTGTGTGTATACACCAGCACGGCGCCGGCCGGCATCAATCCGAAAGACCGAAGGTAGTGGGGTTCGGCCCATCCACGCACGATTGCCCAGTGAGCGGATACCAAGGGCAGCGCCAAATAGATCGTCGGTGCTCGCCAGAGCACTCGACCAAACTCCCTCGCACTGATAAATGCCGAGGAGTCGCTGCTAGCAAGCAATAGCCGAAATATCCTAATCCCAAAACCAATTTCGGTCGTCGCCGCCAAATCCATTCGGCACGCGCGCGCTCCGAATCCACGATCGGATAAGCTAGCAATTGTTGGAGCTGCGAGGGAGCTACATCCGGCAACTGCCAATCATTCTCGCTATTAAAGTCCTGCCAGAAACGCGACCACATTGTGTCGATCTTCCTTCCCTCCCTTGCACCGAACTAGTGCACCGTCTCGCATATAATGGTGACGTCGCCGCAGGCCAGTTGGCTGTTTTTCAAGGCGCGAGCGAAGCGCCCATATCTGAATTCATACGGGTCGAGCGAGCAACGCAGAAAAACAGCCAACTGCCCGCGGGCCGGCGGCTGCGTTGCTCGTCGTTACGTATCGATTCAGATATGCGCCCTCCATCCGCCAGTCCGGCTCGGACCGTCTTGCCGGCGGGCCATTTTGAACGCAACGCCGTCGTCATTATATGCGAGACGGCGCACTAGGGATTAAAGGCCGCTGGTATCGTGGCGGTGGACCCGGCAACTGGGGCACTCACTTCTTGTGCGTTCATTTCAATGTCCATCTGGACAATCATTGAAAAGGCGGCCAAAAGCATCAGGCCAGAGGTCATCACGAGGGCGAGTAGTTCCAGGGTCGTCCGGTTGGTCCGAGTTGCCTTCATGTCTTTGGTAGGCATATCGATAATGCACTAAATGGTTTTCCTTCTACGCCGGTGGCGAATCAGTCGCCACAGGCTGGCCTCATAGTCCCGCCTCCATCGCATAGCGCGTACGGTGTCTGAAGCGATCAACAGAGAGCTGATAAAAAGCCAGATCAAATCGAGAAAAAGGCCAATGTGATGAACAAGCGGTAGCAACACGCCGACCGCTAGTACGAAGCAATAGCCGAACAATCCCTCTCCCAGAACCAATTTCGGTCGGCGCCGCCAAATCCATTCGGCACGCAGACGCTCCGAATGATCTACGGTCGGGCACCCCAGCAATTCTTGGAGCTGCGAGGGAGCCACATCCGGAAACAGCCAATGACTCTCGCTATTAAAGTCCTTCCAGAACTTCGACCACATTTTGTCTACTTTCCTTCCTACCGGTGGCGCCAAACCAGGCATTAGATCCCGCTCGCGCTATGGCAGTGACAACCCTGCCGCCATTGCTTTGGTAGCGCAGTTCTTCAGGGTTCAACCACATTTCACCAAAGTGCTGACTGCGCGGGCGTGGTTCGTTCACAGCACCTCCTCCCATTTGAGGCTGGCCCATGGCGCACCTTCTGCGACCCAAATCGCGCAACCCGCGAGCCAGCGTTGCAGGTCAGCGGTCGTTGCGCGGCGCCGTAGAAAAAAACGCTCGTTGCCCCTATGATCTGAGAAAATCAGGATGTGGTTACTCATTGAGAAACGCCAATTCGAACTCAGAGGATTCTTATCTTCTTCCAGAGTGCCCGCCATTTTGCTCTCCGAATATTCCGCAATGCGGATCTCCGGAGGATCTCCCCGACTAGTAAGGGGTGGTCGGAGATCGTTCTAATTGGTTGAAAAGCGACTCGCCTATCCATAACAGCTCCACATGCAGGGTTCTCTAGTTGGTCGATCCTCTTTGTTGTCTCAATCAGAGTGCGGGGCGGCAGGATGGGTTAGTTCTTCATTCTAAACGACGCTCTCCATCGTTATGTCCCCTCACTTACATCCTCCGCCCCTGTTTCCCCCAGATTGTATTCAGACTGACCACGCCTAGCATTCGGACGCTAACAGTTGGCGCTCTCCGTCGCTACTGGCGGAACGAGTGTTTTATTCCCTCCCCGGAAGGATTACTACTTTATTCAATTTACTGGTTGGTGTGTGCGCCTTGCCACTCCTCTCTTTTGTCTCCCGAGCGCTCAGCTACTTCATCCAATCTCAGACCGTGGAGGAGCAGGACGAACCAGGTATTTTTCTCGATCCACTCCTATTGCAGACGCCCTCGCTGGCTTTAAGCCAAGCCACCCGAGAGGAACTCCGTGTTTTGGATCACTTGAAATTGATGCTTCGTACCGTATGGGCAATGCGCTCAGGCAAGCATAAACCGCCGATCAGCCAAGTCGGCGAGTATCAAGATCGCATTGTTGCGATTCAATCTGCACTCAAAGACTATCTTGGTCAGATCAGCGATGAGAACCTGAGCGAAAAAGACATCGACTGGCGATTCACCCTCCTCGATTTCTCTCAGGAGTTGGTTATCATTGCGACTTTAATTAAAAGGGACCTAACGGACGCGGTTACCGGCCAGGCACATTCAATCAAACAGCTCCACCCGGAGGACCGACCGGAGTTGGAAAAGATCCTCGGCGAAACCATGGAGCGCATGGAGAAGGCCACGGTCCTGTTGATGACCAAGGACACACGAATGGCCAATCGATTTATCGCAGAAAAAGAACAGATCAGCATGCAATACCGCTCGATCCGAAAGCGGCATCTAGAGCAACTCACAGCAGGTCAAAAGTTCGACGTGAACTTCTTCGATATGCTTAACTGCTTACGCCGTATTAATAGTCATTTGACGGCGGTGGCCTATGCGATTACTCGGACCAGTTCAGCGGGGACACGCGATGACACGGCCGCCGCCCCCGACCCGGATGAATCTTGGCTAACCGGCGACGATTCCAGTATCGATCGTAAATCCTCCGCGGTCGTCCGCACAGAATCATTCGTTAACTAACCTACTAATCAACCGCCACGGTGAAGCGATCTGCGCTTCATTAAATCCAGGTCTTGAATCGGTGCAAAAACCAAGTTTTGACCGCCTGTACCAGGAGGCAATAGCCAAATAAAATTCCGCCGAGCCAGAAAAAATAGACCAGGGGTAACTTTACCAGTCCGATCGCAGAACCGATCGGCAAAAAAGGGAGCACTGCCCCAAATGCCATTGTGACCATAGTAGTGACTAGAAGCGGTACGCAGGGCCGGCTCTGAAAGAATGGAATTCTTCTCGTTCTGATCATATAGACGATCAGAGTCTGTGACAACAGTCCCTCAACAAACCAGCCGGATTGAAACAACGCCTGCTTTTCTCCGGTGTTCGCTCCGATAATCCACCAAAGGACTCCGAAAGTGGCAATATCGAAGACCGAGCTGATCGGTCCGAGAAACAACATGAACCGCGCAATCCCCTGGGCTTCCCAGCGCCGGGGCTTGACCAGATCCTCCTGGTCAACCGGGTCAAAGGGAATGGCGATCTGCGATAGATCGTATAACAGATTCTGCACCAGCAACTGAAGCGGTAGCATGGGCAAGAATTTCAGAAAGGCGCTGGTTCCCAACACCGTAAAGACATTTCCGAAGTTCGAGCTGGCAGCCATCTTTACATACTTCACGATATTTGCAGAATTCCGTCGGCCCTCCATGACCACATTAACTAATGTCTGTAAGCTCTTCTCGAGCATCACAATATCGGCCGATTCTTTAGCGACATCGACGGCGGTATCGACCGAGATACCGACGTCGGACTCCCGCAGCGCCGCCGCATCATTAATTCCATCGCCGAGAAATCCGACCGTGTTACCAGCTGCTTTCAGCGCGGATATGACCCGAGCCTTTGGCAAAGGCGCTAACTTGGCGAAGAGTGATGTGCTGGAAACCTCGTGACGCAGCTCGCTATCGCTCATCGCCTCCACTTCGCTCCCGAGCATCGCGTGTTCGACTTTGAGATCGACCCATTGGCAGATTCGTCGGGCCACTAACTCGTTGTCGCCGGTCAGAATCTTCACTTCCACTCCCCGGCTCCGGAGCGCAGCCAAAGCTTCCCTGGTTGATTCTTTTGGCGGATCGAGAAATGCAACAAAGCCGGCGAGTACTAAATCGGATTCATCCTTCACTCGATATTGGTAGTTCGCCTGATCCACCGTAAAATTCTTGTAGCCAACCGCGAGTACTCGAAGCCCTTCCTCGTTCATTTCGTGACAGACTTGCAGGACGCGGTTGGTCAGTTCAGGAGAAAGGGCGACGACTTTTCCTCTCACTTTTGCGTACGAACAAACTGAGAGGATTTCTTCGACTGCTCCCTTGCAAATCAACTCGTGTTGTTGTCTCTCCTTCTCCACAATGACCGACATTCGACGGCGACCAAAATCGAACGGTAATTCATCGACCTTACGAAAACTTTCGCTGACCCTGAGCGTTTCATGAAGCTCGCCGTGCTCGAGAATCGCTGCATCCAACAAATTCTTTAATCCGGTCTGAAAATAACTGTTGAGATACGCGTACTGGAGAACTTCATCATCGGGGCTGCCCAGTACGTCCAAGTGGCGCTCGAGAATGATCCGATCGATGGTAAGAGTACCAGTCTTATCAATACACAAAACGTTCATCGCCCCTAGATCTTCGATCGAACTAAGTCTTTTCACAATCACTCGGCGGCGCGCCATCGCGACCGCTCCACGGGTTAGATTAGCGGCGATAACCACAGGTAACATCTCCGGAGTCAGGCCGACGGCGACAGACAGGGCAAAGAGAAACGAAGAACCCCAATCACCCTTGGTAAACCCGTTGAGCAACAAAACAACCGGAATGATCAACAACATAAACCGGATTAGTAGCCAACTGATGTTATTGATTCCTCGGTCGAAACTGGTAAAGGAACGCTGCGCGATTACCTTCCGAGCCGATGAAGCGAACAGCGTTTCGTCACCGGTGGCGATTGCGACCACCGTAGCGGTTCCACTGACCACGTTCGTTCCCATAAAACAAAGGTTTGCCAAGTCGGTAAGTTCCTCCCTGCCCGGAATGCGGGTTCGTCGAACCGGCTGATTCGGCAGGGTTTCAAACTTTTCTACCGGCAGGGCTTCTCCACTGAGGACTGACTGACTGACAAATAGGTCGCGAGCCGACAACAAACGAACATCGGCTGGAACCATGTCCCCCGCACTCAGCAGCACGATGTCGCCAGCCACGATCTCTCTGATCGGAACTTCACGACGGCAATTCTCCCCCCGATCGTTAGTTCGGAGTACGGTTACGGCTGTCCCAACAAGGTTGCGAAGTTTGGCAACCGTCCGGTTCGACCTAAACTCCTGGACAAATCGCAGTAGTACGCTGACCACCACCATCACCAAGATCAATACGGCTCCTCGATTGTCTCCCAGAAGGAACGCGATCAGACTCAAGACGGATAGAAGCGCCACAAACGGATTTCCGAAATTCCGGATGAACTGCCATGCCAGAGACACCGTTTCGCTGTATGTCACCTCGTTGAATCCGCGTTCGACCAGACGATTTCTTGCTTCCTGATCGCTTACCCCCGCCTCGCTGGTTTTGAGCGAAATCAAAACTTCCTCTACTGGCGCGTAGGCTGCGTCGAGCGTTTGCGGCCGGATTTTTCCTGTGGGCGACAGCGCCGTCACTTTGACTCTTTCCGCTTTCGGCAATCTCTTGTAGGTAAGCATGGATTTACTGTTCAATCTGCCGCGCTGTTCAGAGCATCTTTTTCTCGATGGTAACAACATCGAAAATGGACAGCGTTACTTCGTACCAACCGTCTTTTCGATCCCTTTGGACTTGCATGTTCTGTTGTATGGCGGTTAAGGCCGCCACAATACGTCGCCCGAGTCCGAGATCGAGCGTCTCACCCGAGTCCTGTTCCTCGACCCGGTTCTTAATTGAGAGGAGCGTCACCCCCGCTTGTCGCTGTAGAGCGGCATAAATAGATCCACGTCCGTGGCGAAGGCTATTAGTCAAAAGACTATATAGTATCTGCTTCATGTACTTTGGATCCGCGCTGATGACACTCTTCTCTGCAATGACCTCAATTTGGCGGCCTTGGTCCTTGGCCAGCAGCCGAAAGTCCTGAACGACATCCTCTAGCAAATCCGCCAAATCGAATCTGACCCGGTTAGGCTGCAGATGTCCCTGTTCAGCACGGGCGATCAGAAGTGCCTGTTCGACATGCATCGTCAGCCGCAACAATTCGGTTTGTATCTCTTCGGCCAGGGAAGGCTCAATCTTATCGGCCGCTTCTTCGATCTTAAGCCGAATGATGGTCAAGGGAGCACGCAATTCGTGGGCTACCTGTGCCGAGTAGCTCTGCAGTTGGTGAAAGTTTAAACTGATTCGGGAAAGGAGACCGTTGATATGCTCCTGCAGTTCGCGGATCTCATTATCTTCTGTCTCAACTCGGATTTGAACCTGAAGGTTATTCGGTTCGACCGAATCTAACTGATCGTTGAGAGACACAATCGGAGCGAAGGTTTTCCGGACCGCGAACCATCCGGCAACGGCAAACCCCGATGCCACGAGTAGGGCATACAGACCCAGAAGTTTGGGAGCCAAGACAACTTCTTTGCCCGTCACTCCCGCGCTGGGACGAGCGTTTGGTTGGTCTATCATCCCGGTCGATCCAGACTCCGTCGGGCGTGATTCGAGCAGGTATACCGTTCCAAAGAAGCCGGTGGAAACCACGACAAATGTTAAGAAGAACCAAACCAGAAATCGAAACCAAGAGGCTCTCATGGATCCGGTTTCCGTAAGGCGAATCCAACGCCGCGAACCGTTTGGACGATCGGGATCAAGCCGGGCAGATCGATCTTCGAACGCAAGTGATTCATGTAGACATTTACTACGTTGGTTTGTGAGTCGAAGAATTGGTTCCAAACGCGTTCAATAATGACGGCCTTGCTGACCGGTCTCGGGGCTGTCATCATCAAAACTTCCAGCAACGCAAACTCCCGATTGGTGAGATCAATTACTTTGCCTCCCCGCTTGGCTTGACGCGACACCAAGTCGAGCTCGAGATCCTCAAAACGTAACAGATTCGAGGCTTGGGGACGTTGCCGGCGTAGAAGCGCCCGCAATCGAGCTAACAACTCGACCACCGAAAACGGCTTCACCATATAATCATCGCCACCGACATCCAGTCCGCGAACCCGATCCTCGATTTCGCCCTTGGCCGTCAGAAAGAGAACCGGGGTCTGGATGTTTTTGCGCCGTAACGCCCGGGCAATGGTAAAGCCGTCGCGGAGCGGCATCATCACATCCAATATGATGGCATCGTACGGGTTATTCTCTGCCAGCCAGAGCGCCTCATCTCCATCTTCGGCGTAGTCCACCGCATAACCTTCTGCCACCAAGGCTTGGCGGATATGCTTACCAACCCTGATGTCATCGTCAGCGAGTAGTATTCGCATGGTATCTGGCTCGGTGAGATCAGCCGCAACTATCGCAAGCGATTGGAATTCTGTCGAATTGGACATCAGAGCCCCGTCCCTTCCGGGTTGGAATCCGGCGGCGTGTTGCGGAAACAAACCCGGGCCGAAATCCAAATCGTAAATCAGTTTTTCGCCAGCACCTGGCTGGCGAGGTCGATCACGTGGTACAGGAAAAGAGCAATCATAACGATTAGGTAAACCCGGAGCGATATCAGCGACCAACGAACACTGCGGGTCATCTCCATCGGTGGCAAATGATCCGACTCGATCTTCTGCTCTGGGATATCGTCGAGCGGGTGAATGACGAGGAAGTAGCTAGCTTCGCTCTCGGCTGTTTTGATTAGTTGGCTCATTGACATAGGGGTGGTTTTCTTTTCAAAGTTAGGATTCTCAACTCCCAGTCGGGAAAAGCGAGGGAGCCATGACCTGGGCAGCCAGAACCAATGACAAAGCAAAAAGGAGGACAATGATGGTCCAGTTGACCGCGTTATTCCAGCGCTGGTTGACCCATCGGTCGCCGAGAAGCTTATGGTCGTTGAGTAGCAGCTGAAGAAAGATAATCGCCGAGGGCAGTATGATGCCTGCCAGCACTTGTACGCCGAGAATGATCAGCTGTAGTGGCGCTCCCGGAATCAGAACGATTGATGCGGCAAGAAGTGTACAAATCGCATAGATGCAATAAAAGCCCGGAGCGTCCTTAAAGGACATGTTGAGGCTATGTTTCCATCCCCGGGTTTCACTCCACGCCCACGCACTGGAAAGGGATATAGCGGTTGTGCCAAGGACTGCCGCATTGCAAAACATCAGCAGGATAGCGTTACGAACGAAGCTGTTAGTGAACGGCAAAATCGCGTTGGCCATTTTTGCCGGATCCTCGTAGGTGAGCCCATGCTGGTGCGAGACATTGCCCACGATAATCATGGCTCCGGCAACCGTGACGGTGAAACAAGCTCCGAGGAAGGTGTCCAGACGAGCCCATTTCAGGTCGGCAAAGCGCAGTCTTTTGTCAGCGACGCAGCTTTGCTGAAAGAAGAGCTGCCACGGAGCGATGGTGGTGCCGATAATGGCAATGACCACGAACACCAGGTTAGTTGTGATTCCTCCCGGCGGAACACTCGGAATCAGCGTGTGCCGGACCACTGAGCTGGCAGAGGGATGAGAAAAGAAGGCCATCACAAACCAAGTGATGTCCAACAAGCAAAGGATACAGGTGATCCGTTCCCAACGCTTGTAGCTTCCGGAAATCACGTGTACGACCAACAGGACTGCTGCGATCGGTACAGAGAAAACGGGATTCATTCCCATCTGCTGAGTCGCAAGCGAGATAGCGGCAAATTCGGTCACCAGCGTTAGAAAATTGACTAGCAACAAGTCGAACAACGAGAATCGGCCCCACCATTTGCCGAATCGTTGGTAAATCATTGCGGCGTGACCTTTGCCGGTCGCGATCCCCAACCGGACCACCATCTCCTGGATGAAATAGCAAACGGGCAGCAATAGAAGCATCAGCCAAAGCAAATGGAGTCCGTATTGGCCTCCTGCTTGTGTGTAAGTGGAAACCGCTCCGGCATCGTTATCGGCTTCCATCACGATTAAACCCGGGCCAAATACCACAAAGAATGTGAGTATATTACGCAGCCAACGGCTCCTTACTCTAATTCCCTGCGGTGGAGGTTGCAGGCGATCGGTCGCGACGTTTTCTCCAGTTCGATCCATGTGTTCTTCCATTATTTTCTTCGGTTTTGGATAAATTTCTCTGCGCGTTCGGTTGGCCGATACACTTGAACTGCGTAGTTTCGTTGCTCAGGATCAGCCTCCTTCTTCAGGATTGACGAAGTGAGCCTTGCTCCGATGACTGACGTCGCGACAATATTGGTCGTAGCCGATTAAATTCGGCCAGGAGCAAAGGTTAATTTTTCTTTATCCCGACAAGCGAACCGGTCACCCTGCAAACGAGCGATGCCTACCTACTAGGACCGGCTTCGGATCATTCTTTCGGGCAGTTGAAAATTACAATCCGTCTGACTCTCTCATCTAACGCATGGACCTGTCCCTCGTTCTCGGCTGCGCGCTCGTTGCAGATGCTGTTATCTTGAGGCTGATTCCGCAGCGCCGCCCAGTCGCGCGGTTTGTGTGCATGTCGATCTTTTTCGCCATCAGCACCGTGCTGATCATGGCGCTCATCGATTCGCCGCTTAATCCGGTCTATCGACCGCAGGACTTGCCACGAGAGTTCTGGCTCCAGATCTTAGCTTGCTGCTGGTGGGGCCTAGCCGCGCGCGAGCTTATCTCGTTTCTTGCCTTGCTGACCACGCTGCGTAAAGCGGCAATACAGAACGAGCTCCTGTTCGATGTCATCGCGGGCACCATCTACACCTGCGCGGTGCTGGCCATGATGGGGTTTGTCTTTCGGTGGCCGTTGCAGGGGCTGCTCGCGACTTCGGGCATTATTGCGATCGTACTCGGTTTGGCTCTGCAAAGCACGTTAAGCGATGTCTTCTCGGGCATTTCGTTGAACATCGAAAAACCGTACCGGCCCGGGGACGAAATTCTTTTAGAGGGCGGAGTCGAAGGTGAGGTGATTCAGGTGAATTGGCGTTCCACTCACCTGAGGAACGGCGCCAATGATGTTGTGGTCATTCCGAACAGCGCGATCGCTAAAATGCGGATCCAAAACCACAGCGCCGGCAGCAAGCGCTACAGCGGGACTTTAACTGTCACCGTGGATGCCCGGAATGAACCGGAATTCACGATGGAGATTCTCAAACAGGCAGCCATGACGTGTCCGGCGATACTGAAGCACCCGCCGTGCACGGTCGCCCCCACCGAGCTTAAGGGCGATCGGATCACTTACGAGATCTCCTATAGCACCTCTTTGTTTACTACAGCGGGAGATGCGCGATCGCAGTTGATTACTCAAATCTACAAGCGTGCACGCCCAGCTACCGCCCAGCGAGAGTGCCAAGAATGGGTGGCAGCCCGCGATGGGCTTAGTTCAATTCCCCTCTTTCTTTTCGCTGAGCATGAGTTGTTCGATCACCTCCCTCTGCTGGAGCCGCTGACCCCATCGGAGAAAGCCGAACTGTGCGCGAAAATCACCAGACGTCATTTCCAAGTTGGAGAACAACTCTTAGTGCAAGATGAAAAAACGGAGTCGGTCCATTTCATTTATTCAGGCGTTATTCAACTCACGCGTAAGGTTCAGGACGGGCGCATATTGGAGGTGCTGAGGCTGGGACCTGGCGACACCTACGGTGAGATTTCTCTCCTGACCGGCGCGCCTTCGAGTGGAACATTCGCGGCTCTGACCTCAGGCCTCCTGCTGGGGTCAAAATCCGAGGATCTTAAACCGATCCTCGAAGCACGCCCAGCGTTGATCGAATCACTCACTCATTCCGTTGCCAAGGCACAACAGTTTGTCGCCATGTTCGACCGGTCCGCAATTCAGCCGGGCATGATCGAACCGCACGATCTCTTGTGGCGCATCAGGAATTTCTTTCGCCTAAACGTACGGGACCAGCTTAAATAGAGGAAGGCATACCGGATGAGGTTCTGATGAAGGTTAGTCCGACCGAAGTCGATCAAGCATCGACCAAAATCGAGGAGCGGCTTGTCATCCACACAACTCCCGCTCTGATCCATACCGCTCTGCCTGACGGTAACATTGATTTCTTCAATCGACGTTGGCTGGAATATTTGGGTCTCACTCTGGAGGACGTACAAGGCTGGCGCTGGACGGCGGTGATTCATCCCGAAGATGTTGCCGGAATCGTCGAGAAGTGGCGCACCTCCTTGGCAACAGGGGAGCCTTTCGAGGCCGAAACGCGCGTGCGACGGGCCGATGGGGTATATCGGTGGTTCCTGCACCGCAAGGTTGCGCTGCGCGACGACTGCGGAAAGATCGTCAGATGGTATGGGTCGAGTATTGATATCGAGGATCGAAAGCAAGCTGAGGACGCCTTGCGGCGAAGTGAAGCTTACCTTGCCGAGGCGCAGCGGCTAAGTCATACGGGCAGTTTTGGCTGGAATACTTCGACTGGCGAAATCTTCTGGTCGGAAGAGACTTATCGAATCACGGGATTTGATCGGTCCATTAGGCCGGCCTTGGACCTGGTGTTCCAGCGAGTTCATCCCGACGATCTTGCTCTCGTTCGGCAAACGCTTGATCGCACGGCGCAGAAGGGAACTAACCTGGATTTTGAGCATCGTCTATTGATGCCGGACGGTTCCACCAAGTATGTTCACGTAATCGGTCGTCCCTTAAAGAATGAGTCGGGATGCTTGGAATTTGTCGGATCGGTGATGGACATCACCGCCGCAAAGCGTTCACAGCGAGAGTTGCAGCAGGCGCTCCAGGAAATAGCGGTCTTGAAGGACCAACTCTATAAGGAGAACATCGCGCTCCGCGCAGAGATCGGTGAAGCATCCATGTTTGAAGAGATCGTAGGCGGTTCTCCTTTGCTCAAAGGGGTCCTTGCCCGCGTAGCCAAGGTCGCTCCGACGGATTCCACCGTTCTGATTACCGGTGAAACCGGAACGGGTAAGGAACTGATAGCGCGCGCCATCCACAAACGGTCGCAGCGCTCTGGACGAGCCTTTGTGAAAGTGAGCTGTGCGGCTATTCCGCACTCACTCATCGCTTCAGAATTATTTGGCCACGAAAAAGGAGCTTTCACCGGAGCGCTCCAGCGGCGCCTGGGCCGCTTCGAGTTGGCGGAAGGCGGAACGATTTTACTGGATGAGATCGGGGAACTTCCGGCGGAAATGCAGATTGCTCTTCTGCGTGTCTTGCAAGAAAGAGAGTTTGAACGTGTGGGCGGCAATCAGTCGATCCGGGCTGATGTGCGAATCATAGCCGCCACCCATCGCGACTTACCGGCGGTGATCGTCACCGGCGGCTTTCGGAGCGACCTGTTTTATCGCATCAACGTGTTTCCAATAGAGATCCCTCCCCTGCGCGAACGGAGAGAAGACATCCCGATGCTGGTCAGGTATTTCATTGATCGCTACGCCCGTAAGGCGGGGAAGCGCATTCGGAGCGTAAGTAACAAGACATTGGAACTGCTCCAGTCGTATCCATGGCCCGGCAATATTCGGGAGCTACAAAACGTCATCGAACGCTCTGTCATTGTCTGCGACACGGAAAACTTCTCGGTGGATGAGAGTTGGCTTTCTCGGGGGCCTGTCCCCACCCAATCGGTAGATCAAGCGCTTCCCGAAAAGCTTGCGATTGAGGAGAAGGCAATGATCGAAACTGCTTTGGCTCAAACCAGGGGCCAAGTGGCCGGAGCATTCGGTGCGGCTGCCAAGCTAGGCATGCCGGCATCTACCTTGGAATCAAAGATCAAAACACTAAGGATCAGCAAGCGTCGCTTCAAGAGCCTCTAGCGCTGGGGAACGCCCGGAGCGCCGCATAACGGTAGCGGCGACTGTCCGGCGAAGGATTTCCGTTCCGACCGACCTCAAAATCCGAACGGAGTTGGTTCGTCCGTCTCACCTCAAAACGCAGTCGCCTTGATGTCGTCCGCCCGAACAGAACCCGCATGTGATGGCGAGCGATGGCGACTGCGCCTTGAGGTCAGCTAGACGAATCGCTTCGTTCCACCGCTTTGATGGCGAGCCATGGCGACTGCGCCTTGAGGTCGGCCAGACGAATCGCTTCGTTCCACCGCTTTGTTTGGAACATCAAGTGGCCTAACCGGACAGTCGCCGCTACCGGGCACGCTTCGGCAAGTGCGGGAAGACGGCCGGAGCGCCGATGCATTGCGGGCTACCCACGGGAAGTCGGTTCCCACCGCCTTATAATTTCGCGAGATGTCGCAACATTTCGCGAATACTCGCGATTTGTCGGCTTGTAAACACGGAGTATTTACACCTTTCTCTCATGGGCGGAACTTGAAATAGGCCGGCTTCTGCGACGCTGGCACGCATCCAGCTTGAATACCTGCGAGCACCATGTCACTTCTCCCTCTTCCTCAATCTCTAACATCGCAGGCGGAAAAGCCGCGCCGCAATACCCTGCAAAAAACGGGCTCCTCTCCCAACATCCCGCTTGAACAGATACGCGTGATCATAGCCGACGATCACCCGGTCGTTCGGGAAGGGCTGTCGAGCATTCTGAGCGCGTTAGAGGACGTCCAAGTTGTGGCTGAAGCCGCCAATGGAAAGGAAGCCTGCGAGCTCTATGATCAACATTCTCCCGACGTCCTTATCGTCGATCTCCGGATGCCGGAGAAAGATGGACTACAAGTTGTTGCTGAATTGATGTCTGGCCGAGCGCCCAAACCGCGGATCATTGTGATAACAACCTACGAGAGC
>WNFN01132538.1_pt2 | contig 14298 bp, 10 predicted proteins | sample 5400161 | NCBI WGS metagenome assembly WNFN01 (sample SAMN13153353, study PRJNA577476) | soil metagenome | isolation source: 80 cm saprolite on Douglas fir-dominated hillslope | place: USA:California | collected 2013-09-17
ACCGCCACAAGGTGCGGGATCGCGATCGCGATAAACGTGACAAGCACGACAAAGATGATCACGACCGGGACCGTCGCTAGCAAGGTTTCCAGACGTAAGATAAGGGCGGCCCGCGGTGGCCGCTCTTTTCATCGGAATTCCAGTCGGGTACCTCCATCCTTCGCGTCCCGCCAGAACAAGTCTCTGCGAGCGCAAAGGGTGGGACGAATCTTTGCCCCTGAGCCAATCACAATGTCTCCATGTCCGCTGCGAAAAGGTGCCTAATTCCGGCCTGCGGAGCTGGAAACCCTGATAAACTCTGTTTTACCGCAATGGCGCATCAAAGCTCGTTCTGAAACTCCTCAAGTATTGCCAGGAAGGGGGACAGCGATATGCGCGGTTTGCTTATAGCAACTTTGTTTCTGGGATCGCTGCTGGTTACCGGATGCGCTGAGCGCCGCTACTCAACCTACGACCCCTACTACGGCAATGGCTACTACGGGTGGAACTCCTACGAAGACGCCTGCTACCGCCAATGGCTCTCCGAATGCCACTACAGCTACCTCGACTACCACCGGCTGGGCCGTAAGCGCCGGCACGAATATTGGGAATGGCGAAACCGCAACGATGCGCGCCTGCGCCAGGACCCGCGATTCTCGGGAATTCGACCCGCCGTAAGCAATGATCATGACCGCGACGGCCGCCCGAACCACGACCGCCACGCGGCCCAAAATCATGGTGGAGACCGCGACCGCCACACGGCGCGAAATACTGGTGGAGACCACGACCGCCACGCGGCTCGAAACAGCGGCGGAAACCATGAAGGCCATCAGTCCCGGACCTCTCACCAGGACCGGGGCGGCAGCCACAGTCGCAGCAGCGACCACGGCCACGATCATCACGGGCGATAGACCGCTGCTCCGAAAATGATTTCTTCTCCAAAAAACAAGCGTCCCGCGACGAATCGCAGGACGCCCGGCAGCCCTCCCCCAGAACTGCCTTACCACCGAGGGAAAGTCTAGAACCACCCTGTCCCTTCGTCCACGTCACTTTAGTAACTTTGCAGGTTGTGCCAATATCTCTTTTCTTGACTATTATTTAGCCCATTTTCGCAACTTAAATGGGGCAGGTTCATCTAATACATTTGCTAGGATAGTAGGTCGTATAGCCGCTTACAGGCGTGACAAATTTTTTAATCAAGGCAGGCACTTCATGGAGAGCGTAGGAATTCTTGAAATAACCGATGGCAATTTTGACCAGGAAGTATTGAAAAGCGAGCAGCCGGTGATGATCGACTTCTGGGCAGCTTGGTGTGGCCCTTGCAAGATGCTGGCGCCCGTGGTGGATGAAGTGGCTGCTGCATACCAGGGTAAAGTAAAGGTCGGCAAAATGGACGTGGACAGCAGCCCCGCCACTCCTCAGCGTTATGGTGTGCGCGGCATTCCTACCCTTCTGATCTTTAAAGGCGGCCAGGTACAGGAACAGATAGTGGGCTATGTGGGACGCGATGTGATCGAAAAGGCCCTCAAGAAGCACGTCAGCTAAATTCCTTTCAAAAGCCATTCAGTCTATCCACCATGCCCGGTTCACGCCGGGCTTTGGTTTTCCTGCCAAAAAACCCAAAAACAAAGTAGAATCTCGCCGGGCTTCCGTTTATTCAGGCGCGGCGCATATCTCATATCTATGGCGAATCTCTTTGCGATCCACGATGCCTACCACCTGGTTTTCCCCGGTCTTTTACTGGTGTTTTACGTGGTCTGCTGGCTGGCGCTGGGGCGCGACCCAGAAACAGGAAATATAGCTCCCCGCTACGAGCCACCGGCGGGAATTTCTGCCGGCGTGGCGCGATATATTCTTACCGGCGGCAGTGACGGCACCACACTGGCTGCGGTGCTAACCGGATTGGCCGCCAAGGGCGTGGTTTCAATCCAGCCCAAGGCCGGCAGTTATACCGTCACCCTCCTGAATTCGTCGACTATGGTGCTGCCGGATGAGGCTTCTGTCGTAAGAACGCTCTTCAACGTGGTACTGACCGTCCAGCCTTACGCTGATTCCAACACCGCGATTCTTGGGGACGCATTGCTGCTAAGGTCGAGTGGCCGAGCCAACAGCATTACATTTCGTCCCGCGAGCGGGCCGGTGAGGAGCGAGGCAATTTCTGCTGGTAGAGTGCTTGAGCCTGGTTTGGGCGCGGCGGTTGGGCGGTCGCCCTCACCGGAAACACAAGTAGTCATCGATCCATTGGCAGCGGCTGCCATCAAGGGCCATCTGGATGCCCTTCAGGATACTTTCCGAAAGAATCTGCAAGGAATTTACTTTCGCCAGAACTTCCGCTATGCCGGCATGGGTATGGCTGCCACTTTCGCCTGGGCCTTGTTCACTGCTGCGACGCTGGACGCACCTTCCTCAATGTTCATTACCTTCTGGCTGCTGCTTTTCACGTCAATTTCCGGATTGGTGATTGGCGGCGTTTGGACTTCAAAGCCAACTCATCCCTCGCCGAGGCAGCGTGTGACTCGCGTTATACTTCCTGTGCTTTTCTTCGGTCTGCCCGGATCATTGATCTATGTTGCTGCTTTGCCCCAGTCCCACGGCTTTGTGCTCGCGCTCTTACTCTCTGTGCTGCTGAACAACATTTTCTTCGTAATCATGCGTGCCCCAACCCCGCGTGGTTTTGTCATTTTGCAGCAGCTTGCCGGATTTCGCGAGTTTCTGGTGCGGGTGGAGCAGGACCCGCTGGATCGGGTAAACACTCCGGAGCAGCGGACAGAGTTGATGAATCGCTTTCTACCCTATGCCATCGCGCTCAACGTGCGTGAAGGCTGGGGAGACAAGCTGGCATCGGCATTTTCAGATGCGATTGTGGAGAGATAAGCTAGAAAGGTCTAGCTGTTTTGCGAAAAAACAGATTGCTCTGCTCCGAAAAAAAACGCCCGCACTGTGCGGGCGGATGTTGCTAATTTCGAATCGGGCACCTTTTCTGAATCGCAGATCAGTATTTCCGCAGGACTCCAATCACTCTTCCCTGCAACTGCACTGATTTTGCGGGAACAATGATAGGTTTCATGGCGGTATTTGATGGTTGCAGGCGAATGTTCACGCCTTCACGAAACAGGCGTTTCAGCGTGGCATCTGTGCCTTCCACCAGCGCCACCACGATTTCGCCATCGTGGGCATTGTTGGTTTTCTCCACCAAAACGTAATCGCCGTCCACAATGTGCTCGTCTTTCATGCTTTCGCCTTTGACTTGAAGGACAAAAACATCTTTGGAACGGGTAATATCGCTGAGAGAGATGGTTTCTGGAGTTTCCACCGCCTCGATCGGCTGGCCCGCAGCGATGCGCCCCATCAGAGGCAAGGCCAGTTCCTTGGGTAGTGTCCGCTTGAACATCCCGCGCACCGGCAGCACATCAATCGACCGGCTGCGGTTATAGTCGCGCTTAAGGAGGCCCTTTTTCTCCAGATTGGAGATGTGCTTATGCACGGTTGCCAGAGAACTCAAGCCCAGCCCATCGCCGATTTCTTCGAAAGAAGGCGAGTAGCCATTGCGCTGGATGAATTCCTGAAGGAAGTCGTAAACCTGCCGTTGTCGCTTGGTAATTGCCATACAAGCGAAATTTTAACGAATCAAAGGCGAACGGTCAACAGAAATTGTGCAAAAGGAACCAAATTTCTCAACTTGCTACTTCGCCGCCAACCCGGCAGGCATCCGGCTCAGGATCTCATCCACGGTCGCAATCGCCGTATCAATCTCTTCCATCGTGTTGTAAAAATGCGGTGAAAACCTCACTCCGGCGCGCGGACGGTAGTCGACAAGCACGTCCCGGCGCAGCAGTTCCTGGCAGACTTCTTTCGCATTTGGCATATCGATGGCCACGGTACCACCACGGTGCTCGGGATCGCGCGGGGCGTTGTGCGCGCGACGCCGGCTTCGCGAATGATCTTCAGCCCCGGCATCGCCGTATAAAATCCGGGCACGTTGGTAGTCCCTTGCATGAAGCGGAAAGGCGGTTCGCCATACTTGCTGGCGCCTATCTCAAATTCAAACGGATGCTCGTGGGCAAACCAGCCGGTAAATCCCGGCTCGAGCTTTTTTCCCAGGTCGGGGCGCACATAAAGATACGAAGTGCCTGCGCCTCCGCAAAGCCATTTGAGCACGCCGCCGACCGCAAAATCGACGTTCAGCGCCTGCACGTCCACCGGAACATTGCCTAGTGATTGGAAACAATCGAGCACCACGTGAGCGCCAACACTGTGCGCCTTTTCAATGATCGCCTTTACGTCCTTGATATAGGAGCTGCGAAAAACGACATGTGAAATAGGGACGAGGAGCGTCTCTTCATCAATGGCGTCAATCAGACGCTCCGTCGGAACGTGGACTCCGTCATCGGTGCGGACCATCTGGATGCGCGCGCCGCGCGAGCGCTGGCCTTCCCAGAAATACATCACCGAAGGAAAATTCATGTCACTGTAAACGATCTTGTTGCGCTTGCCGCTGAAGTCAAAGCAGCTGGCCACCACGGCCTGGCAGCTTGTCACGTTGAGGTGCGGGCTCACGGACCCGGATTCGGCGTTCATAAGCACGCCAACGGCGTCGCCAACTTCCTGCGCCATCATCCACCATTTTTCTTCCCAGGCGCGCACGCCGCGCGTGGCCCAGATATCACAGTACGAATGTACTGAGTCATAAACGCCGCGAGGCATCGCGCCCAGCGAATTGCTGATCATGTAGGTGGTGCGCTCCAGGATGGGGAACTCCGTGCGGAAGCGGAGCAGGTCGTCTGTCATGAAAAGTCTCCGTTGTTGCCGTCTAAAAGTGTACTCGATGCGGCGAATCCGCTATTACAGCTTTTGCACGAAGTGCTATATTGCATTTCACGAAAATGCGAAAAGCGAACTCTGGTCCAAGACGCAAGCTGACTGTTTTGTCGCTGGCGGCAGCAACATATTTCATGGTTTCCGGCGGGCCGTATGGCGTGGAGGAATTGGTCCAGGACGCCGGCTATAAGCTGGCCATCGTCATCCTTTTTTTTACTCCCTTGATCTGGAGCCTGCCCACGGGTCTGATGGTGGGCGAATTGGCCGCCGCACTTCCTGCTGAAGGCGGCTTTTACGTATGGGTGCGCCGAGCCATGGGGCCTTTCTGGGGCTTTCAGGAAGCATGGCTCTCGCTGGTGGCCAGCATCTTTGACATGGCGATTTATCCCACGCTGTTCGTGCTCTATCTGGGCCGGCTCTGGCCTGCTGCGACTGCTGGGCACCGGGGCGTGGCGATCGCCGCCGCGATGATTGTGGTCTGCCTGGCCTGGAATCTTCTTGGCGCGAAGGCCGTTGGTACAGGCTCTGTTTTGCTGGGCGCGGTGATGCTAAGTCCGTTCGCGATTATTACTGCCCAGGGCAGCCTTCTTACTGGGTTGCTAATAGCCATGTGGAATTACATGGGGTGGGACAACGCGTCCACCGTGGCCAATGAAGTTGAAAATCCACAGAAGACCTATCCGCGCGTCATGATCCTGGCGCTGGCGGCAATCTTTCTTTCTTACGTGATTCCGGTGCTTGCAGTGTGGCATCTGCACGTGCAAACGGAAATCTGGTCCAGCGGAAGCTGGGCCAGCATAGCTTCTATGGTCGTGGGGCCGTGGCTGGGGGCCGCTTTGGTAGGCGCCGCCATGATCAGCGAGTTTGGGACCTTCAATTCGCTGGTAATGTCTTACTCCCGGCTGCCCGTCGCGATGGCAGAAGATGGCCACCTGCCTAAAATCTTCACCTTCAAACTTAAGGACGGTGCGCCCTGGGTAGCCATCATTGTTTTAGGCATTGCGTGGACCGCGTCGCTGGGCCTGAGCTTTGACAAGCTCATCATGCTCGATATCCTTCTTTACGGCGCCAGCCTGGTGCTGGAGTTTCTGGCGCTGATCGTGCTGCGAGTTCGCGAACCGCACTTATTGCGCCCATTTCTTGTGCCGGGCGGTTTGGCCGGCGCAATCGCTCTCGGCATAGGTCCAACTGCGTTGTTGATAGTCGCATTGGTCAAGAATCGCGGCGAGCAACTGGACCTCGGCCGACTGGGTTCTGTGAGCCAGTTGGGCTTCGGCCTGGTCCTGATGGCGTTGGGAGTGGTTTATTACTTTATTGCGGGAAGGATTCCGCAATCTCGAGCGGAGCGAGAGAACCCTATCATCTGAAAGAACTTCCAGTCGAGAAGGACGAGAATTACAAGTGTTTGGGATCATCTAAAACAGGCGAATCGAAGCAATGTCTCTTGTTCTTCTCCTTGGAAACATTTTTGCTTCGATAGGGATCTTTCGCTGACGGCTCAAGATTTCAGAAAAAGGTGCGGTCACTACGCTGGACGGATTTTCTTCCGTACAAGCAGATACGCCGCCGTCAGCACTACCAGATAAATACCGGCGCTCTGTGCCGCCACGATCGACTGTGATACCCACCATGTACAGGCAATCGAGGCGACGATGGCCACAAATCCCAGAATTGATCCTATGGCGCCCAGGGGTGAGCGCAATCCTGTTTCCGCGAGTTGCTCCGCCGTAATGACGCGGCGGAAGCGCACATGGGCGACCAGCGAGATCAGCCAGGCAATCATTCCCCCCACAAGCGCGGCATTGATGATGTAGAGATAAGCATTCGCAGTACGTAACTGCAACAAGATTGCCCCAACGATTCCGAGCATTGAGGCCAGCAGAGCACCCATGGGAACGCCGTGTCGATTCAAAACGCCCATACGCTGAGGCGCATAGCCGGAGCGCGCGATAGAAAACAGCATGCGCGAAGTCACGTAAAGGCTGGCATTCGCGCCGGAAAGCGCCGCCGAAAGCACTACCAGGTTCATGATGAAGCTGGCGGCTGGGATTCCCGCCACTTTAAACACCGTTACAAACGGGCTCTCCGAGACTCCGGCATTTCTCCACGGCATCACGCCTACCAGCACGGCCATGGCGCCGATGTAAACAAAAGCCAGCATGGCGAAGGCAAGCCGCGTGGCCTTCGCTATGTCCTTGCGCGAGCGAGCCTCGCCGGAAGAAATTGCCACCATCTCAATGCCGAGAAAGCTGTATAGCCCGAAGGAAATAGCCATTAGCGGAGCCGACCACCCCAGGGGAGCGAAGCCGCCGCTGGCCACATATTGCGGACGCACCTTGCCGGCAAAAAGTAGTGCCGCACCCATCACAATAAACACGAAAATCGTGATCACTTTCAGCAGGGCGAACCAGTATTCAAACGTCGCGTAATGGCCGACGGAAAAGAGATTGATCGCCAGCAGGAACAGACTGAACGTCACCATCCAGACGATGGCAGGGACACTGGGATACCACTGCCGCATGTAAGTGGCTGCGGCCACCACTTCCGATCCAATAGCAATGACAACCGAAAACCAATATCCATACCTTGCGATAAAGCCCGCCCAGCGATTTACGTAAAGTTCCGCGTAAACGCCGAACGATCCCGCTGCCGGATGGACCGCAGACATCTCGCCCAGAGCCATGGCGACTGTCCAGGAGATCAGCGCGCTCAGCACGAAGGTAAGAACAACGGCCGGCCCGGCAACCTGTATGGCCGCGCCGGAACCGAGCAGAAGTCCGGTGCCAATGGAGCCTCCAACAGCCACCATAGCCATCTGTCGGGCGGTTAATTCGCGCTTCAACCCCTGCTCTTTGTCTGTCATCGGGAAAAGTTATAACTGTTGTTACGGCGGATTGCCAAATTCGTTTACTTCTTCAGGGATTCTAGGCCGATCGACATGAAAGATTGAGTGCTCCGGCAATTCCGCATAGAATTGCTTACTCAGCCTCAGTGCATCCCGGCGCGACCCCCATCCGAGAGCATTTTGAGGAATTGACCCATGGCGGATATTTCCAAGCGACTGGAAAAAGCGGAAAAGTACCTGCAACGAAGCAAGCCTGAGGCTGCGCTGGAAGAGTACCTGGACATTCTCTCGGATGAACCCAGGAATGACCAGGTGCGACAGGCTGCGGCCGATCTATGTCTGGTTCTGGACCGTCGCCCCCGGGCCGTGGAACTGTTAAGCGCCTTGCTGGAGCAGGAATTTGAGGCAGGCGAGAGCGCCAAAGGGTCAGTCACTTACAAAAACCTCTGCAAAATAACTACTCCCACTCCAATACAGACGTTTCAATACGCCCAGCTGACGGAAAAGCGGGACCGTAAAGAAGCGCTTGACGCCTATACCACCGCCTTGCAGGGTTTCGAGCGGCAGAAGAAAGACAAGCAGGCTCTGGCGGCCTGCAAACGCATCGTTGAACTTTCGCCGACCATCGAAAACCTGCAGCTCACCGCGGACAAGGCTTCCGCTCTGGGCGAAAGCAAGACTGCGGCCACCAATTTAGTTCAGCTCGGTCTCTTGCAGGAGCAAGAAGCGCCGGGTTCAGGGTTTCAGTCCTATGAGCGCGCCTACAATTTCGATCAACTGAACTTCCAGGCAATTTATCTTTACGGTCGTGGGTTGTTTGCGCGCAATGAGGTCAATGAATGTCTGACCGTACTGGAACCAGTGGTCACACGGGTAAAGGGCCTGCCAGAACTGCGGGAGCTGTACGCCCATGCTCTCATGGCGGCCAAGCGTCCGGCGGAAGCCGAGCCTTTTACCTGGGAGGCCTTCGAAAAAGATCCGGAACAACTGGAAGAAGTCGCTTCTCTTATCGGCGTTTATCTGGACATTAACGACACGCGCGGCGCCATGGAACTGGCCAAGAGGCTCGAAGCCCATGAAACGGCAGCAGGACGGCGACGCGAGTTCATCACCAGCATGTATGAAATGTCCGATCGCAGGCTGGCTACGCTCGGGTTCACGGAGTACCTGGTCAAGCTCTTTGATACGGCCAATCGCGAACATGAATACAGCCGGACGCTGCTGAAGTTGTTCCAGCTTTACTATTCAGCCGGTAAATATGGGCAGGCCGGTGAGACGCTGGACCGCGCAGCTGAACTTGATCCTTATGAACCCGGACATGCCAAGCGGCTGGAGATGTTGCGCGGACGCATTGACGATCACGAATATAGCCGCATTGCCAACCGGTTTCATCGCACTGAGAACAACCCAGAAGCGATGGCTGCCGAGGCGGCGCCTGAACCCGCCGCGTCAGCGCCGGCGCGCGAATCTGAGCCCACCGTACTGGAAGACTTCATTCTCCAGGCGGAGATTTATTTGCAGTATGGCATGCGCTCGAAGGCATTGGAGCGTCTGGAACGCGTAAGCAAACTGTTTCCGCGCGAAGAAAAGAAAAACGAGAAACTGCGGCATCTTTATATCTCCGCGGGGTTCACACCGGTATATGAAGTTGCCGAGGCAGCGGCACGCGCGACCGCCACAGAACCAGCATCGAAGGAAAAGGCTGCGGCGTCTTCACACTCGTCTTCTCCTGCGCCCTACGAAGAGAACGCGGTTGATAATTTTGCCCGCGTTACTGAGATCACGCGGAATATTTATCGCCAGGCCAATGTGAAGAGCGTGCTGTTCACCGCGGTCAACGATATTGGACGCCACTATAACGCCAGCCGGTGCGTTGCCGGACTGTGCACCGTTGGCAAGCCGCCTTCGGCAGCTCTGGAGTATTGCGCCCCAGGTGTAAAGCAGTCTGACGTGATGGCAATCGTGAAATTGATCGGGCTTACACAGCATCTAGCGGCGAATGGGGTCGTGAACATCGCAAATGCCAAGGCGTCCCGCGAACTCGCCCCGGCAGCGGAGCATATTCACGCTCTGAACATTGAATCGCTGCTGGCGGTGCCGCTACTCGATTCGGGCGAGCAATCCGGGATCCTGATTCTGGAGCAAACGTCTCCCAGGCAGTGGCAGCAAACGGATGTGGTGGTGCTCAAGACTATCGCTGAGCAGATGGTGCTGGCGGTGAGCAACGTCCGCCTGCGCACATTAATGAAGACGCTGGCTGTCACCGATGAAAAATCCGGCCTGTTGAAACGGCCTTCTTATCTGGACGTTCTGCTCTCCGAAGTGAGGCGTTCGCTGCAGCAGAAAACTCCATTGACCCTGATGCTTCTGCACTTCGGCAAGGCTTCCGCCATGGTCAAGGAGATTGGCGAATCGCCAGTGGAAAGCATGATGCAGCAAATAGGGCAGGCGCTGGCATCTCATATCCGCCAGAATGACGTGGCAATACGCTATGACCTCACCACGATCGCGCTGGTTCTCTCAGACACGAGTGAAAGAAATGCATTTCTGGTCGTGGACAAGATGAGGAAAGTGCTGGCCCCCACAAAAGTTCCTGGCACCGAGCGCACCCCGGCGATCAGCGCAGGCATTGCCGAAGCCGTGCTGCAAGAACGCTTTGACGCTGTGGACATGGTCACTGAAGTGATCAACCGGGTGGAAAGCGCTCTGGAAATAGCTCGCGCCGAGGGCGGCAACAAGGCACATTCTCTCGCGCCCGTGTTGCAACCGAACGCCGTAGTGTAAAAAAATGGACCGCCAAGACAGGTGGCGGTCCATTTTGAATAGCGGCCAAGCCTCAGCCCGCTAACTTTGACTCATCCGCGTTCATTCATCCATTCGTCATTCCGGGTCAGTTGGATCGTTAAACAGCACGGTCAGCTTGATACTGCCGTGGCCGAATTGCGGGAAGTTTGTTGTGGTGCGAATGCCCGGATCCAGCGTGGAAGCCGTATCGTCGGGCGGGAACAGCACCAGCGAGTTAAGGAAGGCCTGTATCGCATCCTGGTCTTCCGCTTCCAACTTTGCATAAGCATTCCGCGACGCCAGCGATTCACCGCCGTGGCGCAAAATCACTTCATTCAGATTGATGCTGCGACCATCGTGCCCGTATGGCGAGGTCGTGCCGACGCCCCACAGCGGTCGCGTGAGGAACTGCTTCTGGAGCGTGCCGTCATAGTTGCGCTCATAGAAGTTCACTCCCAGATCATGCCGCTTGAAATCGGTGTAGATATCTTTGACCAGGAATGGCCCGCCGTTCGGGACTTTGATGCTGGGGAAGCCCGAGCCATCGTTGATCTCATGCAGGAAGGCATTTGCCGTGGCAAATAGATGGTTCATGTTGCCACGGACGGGGTCGTAAACGGTGTCCAGGTCAGCGACGCGCCGGTCATGCTCAATCAGCAGATCCGCGACGTGGCAAGAGCCGCAACCGATCTTGTCGAAAAGTTTCCTTCCCTTCCGCGTATTTTCAGTCTGTTGGTAAACCGCGGGCTTGAAGTAATGGAGCAGGTAAAACTCTTCGTGGTCAACAATGCTGGTTGGCAGTTCGTTGTTGATGCCATCGCCATCCGGATCGGCGCCATTATCGGTAATCGGCGGGGGTTCTATCTTGTCCAGCGAGCCGTCCAGCACCATGCCGGAAGGAGTGACCACGCGGCCGCCCGCACTGGCGGTGATCAGGTCAGGATCAGCCGCTTCCAGGCCCATCTCATTGCGGAAAGCGCCTACCAGAAATTCGCGCATGGAGATCGTGCTGCCTTCCGCAAAGAACGGACGCACGCGGAGATCAGTGTTTACGCCGGTGACCTGGGTGGTATCCACGCTGCCGTCGGGATTTGCCGTGATCGATCCAAACGATACGCCTTTGGTGAGCAACTGCCGCGTTACCGACTGCCCGGTCTTCTTTGCGTCAGCAATCGCGCCGGCGCGGATCGCGCGCATGTCGCTGGTCATCTCATCAGCCAGCATTTCCTTCAATCCCAGCCCGAATAGGTGTGGAGCGTCACGGCTATCAGGACGCGTGGCCACGTCACCACCTGCGCCTGCGGAACCGCGCGGGCGTCCGTGGCAGCCGGCGCAGCTATCAGCCAGACCTGCGCCGATTCCACCCGTCAGATTGATGTTTCCAGTGCCGTCGCTGTTAGCCGGTCCCTGTCCTTGAGCGCGGAGGAACTTGCGCTGGAAAATTTGCCGCCCACGGCGGACCGAGCGGAACGGATCTCTGTTGATGATAAAGAGCGAGGAATTCGGCGTCATGAGGTCCCCGCGACCAGGACCGATTTCATTCGCCAGTGATTTGTTGATTCCCGCTTTGGCCGTGTTTGGGGCCTGGTTATTATCGATCAGCTGGGCATGGATCAAAGGCGCGACAAAAAACAGCGCTGCAAGCTGGACGATTTTTAAACTGTGGGTTCTCATCTCACTTCTCCTATACAGAACGGTTGTGAACCAGAAGGGCAAAGCGTTACATTGTTCCCCAAACGCCCAAAGACTTCGGAAACGTTCTTGATTGACAAAGCCACTGCTCTGACCGGTATCAGACCCTCAAAGCGCTGCTTTTTTTGCATGAATGGCCTTACAGTGGTTCGTAAGGATAAGGCAGAACCGCTGAAAACATTTCGTCCCTGATTTGGGCCTTAATAGAAGAGAAAGGTGGGATCGGTTATTTCTTGCCGTCAAGGCTGGCCCATTCGCCGGACTGGATGAAACTGGCCCAATAGAATGGGTGCTGGCGGCCTTTTCTCTTTAACATGGCGAGTTCGGCCTGGTGGAGCGCTTCGCCCCGGCCCATGCCGCCCTTCAGTCCGGTGTAATAGGCGGTCATCATCTCACGGGTTACGTCGTCGCTGACCGGCCACAGGCTCATTACCAGTGTTTCAGCGCCGGACAAAAAGAAAGCCCGTCGCAACCCGTACACCCCTTCGCCATTCCTGACTTCGCCCAGGCCAGTGTCGCAGGCGGAAAGCGTCACCAGCTTGGTTCCCCAGAGGTTCAGGTTGGAGGCCTCCAGGGCCGTGAGAATGCCGTTCTCGCTGCTGCCTTTGTGGCCGCCGGTTTACTTTGGTCGGAAGACGGACTCTCGGTTGTGTCCTGAAGAAAGAAACCGTGCGTGGCGATATGCAGGATGCTCGGCGCATCGATCCGCTTAAGCGCGCCCTTGGAGGCGTGGGGGCCGGTAAGGACATGGGCATCTGGAAAGAGCGATTGAATGGCGCGGGCTTCCTGGGCAGTGCCACTGAGCGGACCAAAGTAAACGTCTGAGAGATTTTGGGCTGTGGTGATGCTGCGACGCTTGTTCGTGGCCGCCCGGGGACCGAACCCGGGCCGCTCTGCCCTCGCTACTGCAGCAGTGCCGGATTCGCCAAAGGCCGGGGCGGCGATGACCAGTGGGCCGCTTTTGCTTGCACGCGTCGCCTCCATGCGCAACAAGTCTCGCCCAGTTGTGAGATATGTCACCGAGAGTCGCTCGATCAGATATCGGCCCTCCGGATCGACGAGGGCCTCAAACGGAATGAGATCGAGTTGGCCATCTGGCGAAACGAGAAGGTGGGTCGCATTGCCGACGAGAGCGCGCACCGGCTGCATGATTTTTTCATCCAGCGCGCGCGACAACTGTTTTATGTCGTGTCGTTGCGGGTCGCGCAGAGCCCTGCGAAAAGCGTCCACTGCGGCGTCGATACCTTTGGCAGCGCCCAGGTCCTTCCATCGCACCTCGCCCTGGGCGGGAATGATGTAGGCAATGTAGCGCGGATCGCCGAAATTTTTGGTGCTCTCATTGGGCTGCTTGGGATCAAATGGGCGATAGACGGCGAATTCGACCAAGACAGCATCGGCAGGTATGGCAGCCTTGACCGAGCTTAGAGTCACCGTGTCGGCCCGTTCGTAATAGCCCTGGCTTCGCCGTCCTACTTCATTTTCCAGCTGCTCTCTTTGCTGGGTGAACTTGCTGATACGCGCCTGGTGTTCTGCCGGCGACAGTCCTTGCGGACCTTTGAGCACCAGTGCCGCCAGTTGCGAAGTAACACCCTTTAGTTGATCCAGCAGCGCACGGTCTTCCACACTGGATCGGTTCCATAGAGTGCCGAGATTGTCCGCTATGGCGTCGAAAACGCGGCCCTTTCTCTGTATCAGCGTGGTGGCAGCCAGGTCGCGGGCCTGGCTATCGCCAGCGTCCTGCTGCGCCTGAAAAGAGATGAGTCTCTCAAGGTCTTCGGCCATGGGATCAAAGTAGGCCAGCTTTTGTCTCTCTGAGCCAATAGCCAGATTGAGCGGGAGGTCCTTCTCCTCAATCTCATTGCTTCGCGTCAGGCTCTTCAGCGCGCCTGCAAGGTCGCCCTTGGCCGCGTAGAGGTGCTCCAGGTTGCGAAAATGCCTGGCATTATCCGGATGATCCGGACCCAGAGATTTTTCTGTGATCGCAACCGCGCGAAGAAAATAGGGCTCGGGTTTGGCGTAGTCACCTTTATCGCGGTATAGAATTCCCAGGCTTTCGACGGTGACGCCAATGCGAGGATTTTCCGCTCCAAAAATTCTTTCCTCAATCGCAAGAGCGCGCTTGTAATAAACTTCGGCGCGATCGTAGTCTCCGGTCTCCTTGGCGATGATTCCCAGATTCG
>WNFN01240782.1_pt1 | contig 14293 bp, 18 predicted proteins | sample 5400161 | NCBI WGS metagenome assembly WNFN01 (sample SAMN13153353, study PRJNA577476) | soil metagenome | isolation source: 80 cm saprolite on Douglas fir-dominated hillslope | place: USA:California | collected 2013-09-17
TACGCTGACGGCTCGCTGGCCCCGCATGGAGTCCTCAAGCCGGGCACGGTCCTGGTGCAGAAGCCCTTCACCATCAAGATCCTTTCCGCCAAGGTGCGGGAGGTCCTGGGATCCCGCGACGGAGCTTGAGCCTGGGGGCGAGGCTCGACTTGGACGGTTTGGAGTTGAGTCGGGCTGGCGGCCTTTTGAATCGAGGGCTTGGGCTGAAATCGCCCGGCCCTGAGCTTGATCTTGGATCGCCCGCCCCGCGTGTTCGACCAGACACACTGAAGGAGGTGTCTTGACACACAGGCGCTGTCGCCGCTCGACCTAAGTATCTATTAATCAATAACATACATATATGGCGCGCGGCTTGCACCTTGTATGCATCGTAACGAAACATTACGAGGTGACCCCATGAACCCGACCCCGACCGTCGCTGACACCAGGAATTTCTTGATTTGGATGGCGTTTTGGATCGCCGCTTTAATGGTCCTGCTGCCCGCGCTGGCCGGCAAGTAGCTGGCAGGTCGGACAAAACGGCCCAGCCTTCCTTCAGGCCGACCACAGATTCCAAGAAGAAAAAATTTTCACAGAACTCTTTTCCGAGAACCTGCATCTATGTTCCCAGAAGAAGAGTCTGCTGTTCGGACTGCCTGCAAGGACCCATATTTACAAACGGAGGTAACCACGATGCTTGCTAAATGCGCCAACCCAACCTGCTCGACACCGCTGGTCTATCTGCGTGAAGGCAAAATATTCATGGTGGAAGCGCCCAAGGCGCCGAAATCATCTGAAGAGCGCGTAGTCGCCATGCCGAAAGCGGCGCACCGCATAGAACATTTCTGGCTCTGCGGCCCCTGCTCCGCGCAAATGACGCTGGCTTACGATCGCCAGCACGGCGTTCAGGTGGTACCCAAAAGTCTCCTCGCGCTACGCGCGGTGGCTTCCTGAGAACCTAAAAAAGCGAGACCAATCGGCTTGAGGCGAGCAGCTTTCGGCCGGCAGAATACGATTGTGTGAAGGCGTTTTTGTGTGCTGAGATCAGCCGCCCTTGCCTACGCCGCTGCTTCCTTCTTCACTTTTTTCTCACGATAGCCGCCGGTCAGCGAGTACAAGCGCACTCGGAGCGTGTCCAGCCCCATATAAAAGCCGTCGCGCCAGGGATGGATCTTTGACCGCTCATCGTGGCCCCACGCCACCGGCACCTCAGCCACCTGTAGCTTCAGATGATGGGCCAGGTAAAGGATCTCGGTGTCAAAGCCCCAGCGCGTGATGCGCTGCAAAGGGAAAATCCGCTGCGCGGCGGCGCGGGTAAAGGCCTTGAAGCCGCACTGCGTGTCGCGATAAGGGAAGGTCAGCACCGAGCGTATGAAAATATTGTAGGCCCGTGACATCAGCTGCCGCTTCAATGATTGCCGCTGGAATTGCAGTGACGGATCAAGCCAGCGCGAGCCGATGGCCACGTCCGCGCCCTTTTCCAGCGCGGCAAAAAGTTTGCTGGCCTCTGAGATCGGCGATGACAGGTCGGCATCGGTGAACAGCAGCACTTTGCCCCAGGCATTCAGCATTCCATTGCGCACGGCATAGCCTTTGCCCTGATTGCCGGGGTTCTGGACCAGCCGCACTTGTGGGTGCTCGGCTGCAAACTGGCTCACAACGTCCACCGTATCGTCGCGTGAGCCGTCGTTCACCACTACCACTTCCGCGCTCCACTTCTGCTGCGCCAGATGTTCCAGGATCCGTTCCAGAGTGCCGCCAATGCGCGCGCGCTCATTGTAAGCGGGGACAATAATGCTGTACTGCGGCTGCGCAGTTTGCACTCCTGAGCGATGCAAGGGGAACTCGATTGCCAGGCTCATGCAGCTTGTTCTTTCTTTTTGAGCATGGCAAAGAATTCGGGTACCAGGTTGGGGTCCCACATTCCTATGTTGGCTTCATCCAGCATGGTGCGCTTGGCTTCGTCGTGGGAGAGAGCGGGTTTGTACGGGCGCGCGGTACGCAGGGCATCGTACACATCCACTACCTGCAGGATGCGCGCCAGCAGCGGGATATCGTAGCCCTGGAGCTGGTCCGGATAGCCGCTGCCGTCCCAGTGTTCGTGATGATGGCGGATGATCGGCAGCACCTTGCGGAACCGGGGTCAGCCGCGTGCCTTTCTTCAGAATGTCATCGGGAATGGAAACTTTGCCCAGATCGTGAAGATATCCGCCGCGCTTCAGCGCAATGATGCTGTCTCCATCCAGCCCCATATGATGGCCCAGATCAGAGGCGTAGCGCGCCAGCCGCTCGCAATGGTTTCCGGTATAAGGATCGCGCGATTCAATGCCCAGCGCCAGGGCCACCAGCACGGCCTCGGCGTTCTCCAATTCGTCGGTAAACTCTTTGAGTTTCAGCAGTGACTTGACGCGCGCAAAAAGCTCTTCCGGATACAGCGGTTTGCTCAGGAAATCGTCGGCGCCGGCCTCAATGCCGCGCACGCGATCGTCGCGATCGGAAAGTCCCGTAATCATCACCACCGGTATCAGTCGCGTAATGGGATCTTCTTTAAGTTCGCGGCAAAGCTCATAGCCGGACTTGCCCGGCATCACCACGTCCAGCAGCACCAGCTCAGGCCGTTCGCTGTGGACAATCTGTTTTGCCTCTTCCGCTTCGGTAGCGGTCATGATCTCGTAGCCGCGGGAAGAAAGCAGCTCGCGCAGTCCATACTCCTCCCTTGCCCTCTCCGATATGGGTGCCATCAAGACATGAGAAGGTAGAGTTTGGTCGAGGGTTGTATCGAGCAACTCTCGAACTTTCCGAAGTTCTGGATCGTTGTCGTCGTAAAGCACAAATGCCCCTGCCTGACCGCCAAATTCACAAGTAGGCGGCTTGCCCTCTGCATCGAAATTTGGGGGGAGCCTTTATTTTACGTAAACTCTCCCCCAATTGGAAGAATTCAATTGTTAAATGCTCTAATTTTCAGGCGATATTTTTGATTTTCCGCCCACCAGTAAGTCCATTCTGGATATCTCTTTAGCAACCAAAACTGGTAGTCCTTGGGGGCCGCAGTAGTCTTATAATTACCCAAACTATGCGGTCAGCCCTCTTATCGTCATTTTTCCTGCTCGTTGCGGGCGCTTGCTATGCTGCTCCCCGGCAGCACACCGTCCTTTTAGGGAAATGGCGCACCGTGGAGGTCCGTTCTGAATCCGGTACGGCGCAGCCAGCCACCGTTCGCGAGTTGCTCATCGATGGCCGGGTCCGCGAATACTTGAACGGGGCGCCGCATGAAGTCACGGAACGGCTATTCGTGGTTCGTCGCGCTTACCGCATGAATGACGCTCTGCCGGAAGAAACTAAAAAGCCTCCGCAGTGGGTCTGGCGGCTGGGTGGCTGGATCAGCGTGGACCGCCAGACCGGCCACGTCGCTCAGTTGAATCTGCCGGCGTTCGATGGAGAAATTTCCGAAGCCAGTTGGTATCGTGACTACGCCGCCTATTGCGGCATCTCCGATGACGGCTCCAAGACCTACATGATGGTGGCGCAACTAGGTAAGCGCAAACCCGTTCTCAAAAAAGAGATCTCTGTTGCCTCCTGCGCTGCTCCCCACTGGGAACGCACGCCCAGCCGCGTGACCTTTCTGGTTGCCGGTGAAAAAACCACCTTCGCTGTCCGGGCCCGCGGCGCTGACCTGCAGCCCGAAACCGCCGAAGAAGAAGGCCCATAATGAAGACGCTTCAGGAATATCTTGACGATGCCGCCGTGGCCCACGGTCATCTTTGCGCCGGACAGGTGCTTGGTGTTCGCATGGCCATGCTCGGCCTCAAAAAACTTGGCCTGGAAGACCCTCAGGGCAAAGATCGCAAGCGCATCGTTACCTTTGTGGAGATTGACCGCTGCGCCACTGACGCTGTCATGGTCGTAACCGGATGCCGCCTGGGCAAACGCGCTCTCAAGTTCCGCGACTGGGGCAAGGTCGCAGCCACCTTCATTGACGTGGAGACCGGCAAGGCCGTGCGCGTCGCCGCCAAAGAGTCTTCCAAAGCCCTGGCCAAAAGCATGCACCCGGAGATCGAGAACAAGAACCAGCAGCAGATGCTCGCCTATCGTGAGATGCCTGATGAACAGCTCTTCCAGACGCAGTGGGTCCACGTGGAACTCCCACCGGAGGAATTTCCCGGCTATAAAGGTGAGCGCATCGTGTGCGCCCATTGCGGTGAAGGAATCAACTTCAAGCGTGAGGTCCGGCTTGGCGCCAAGGTCTTGTGCCGCGCCTGTGCCGGCGAGAGATATTACGAACCGATCGTGTGACTCGCAAAATCACGACACGGGCATCAGCTCGCGCGTTTCAACGGCCGCTCATAATGGAAATACACGGGACACTTGTGAAGCTTTTCCATTAAGCCCAATATTTTTCTTCTCGGGCTCGCTGCAATCAGCAGACCACAGGCGAGGCAGTACGACTCAATCAGCTTCACGCAATATGGGCTTGCCTTCCGGATCGCGCTTGGATGGCTGGACGCCATATTCGCCTTCGATGCAACGTTTCAGAGGAGAGACACTGAAATTATACCCGCTACGTCAACAGCGGGTTTTTGCCATCAAGGGCAGTCTAAAGGGACCAAAAGCTAGGCTTTTTTCTGTTGATCTCCTGCCAGCTTCTCCAAGCACGTTTGCGCCGCGGATCGCGCGTCCTCGAAGCTGTACTCCTGTCCCCAATACACGATAGTCGCAGACCCGATCCGCTGAACGATCCAGTGGAATATCTTGGCGTTGTGGCGCGCATCGAGCAGAATGTCTGCGATGTACCCGCCAAGAGTCAATCTGGTGTTTTCCGGTTCTTTGCTCGTTCCGGCTGCTGCGGCTACCAAATGGAGCTTCCTTCTCACAACTTACACCTGGCTCCTGGGGATGGGAGCTGCTGTCAATTTGATACCTGAATAGCTCGCTTGGTTGTCCGGAGATCCCGAAAAAAGATGCGAATTTTGAACAGGTGCAGGGAGATCAAAGCGTGAAAATTTTCTGCTAAACTGGTTTCGAATGCAGCGGGGTAGATTCAAGACGGGTACGGTCATTCCCGCCAGCGGGATCTACAGTGTTCGTCACTTGGCTCATCGCCTGCCCCATGAAGTCACGCTCCTTAAGGGTGAGACCTTCCCCAAGTGTCAGAAATGCGCTGATGCGGTGACGTTCAAGCTGGTCAGAATGCTCACTTATCAAACTACGGTCAAGAATTCTTCCTGGCGTATCACTCTTTATGAACTTCCGGTTATTAACGGCGATGCTGCTTCCGAAAAGGTGGGTTAGTCAGCCTCCAGGCTGCAAGGGTCTAAATTAACGGCCATGGCGAAGAAAGCCAAACAAAGAAAGAAAGGGAAGAAGGCCGAAGAAAAGGGTTTTCCGACTGAGGGCCTTTGGATTGCCCCAAGAAACAGCCTTAAAGGCCCCACCGGTAAACGGGCGTGGCAGAACCTCCCCGGTGATCCTCCGAGCAACAATCGATTCTTGGAATTGGCTGACGTTGCTCTCGCCTTGAAGCAACCAATTCTAAAAAAACGGTAGCTTTAGAGCACTGGAAAAATTAGGAATCTCTTACGGCTCCTGCCGATCGTTACCAAAGTCATAAGACTCTCTAACGAAGTTCACAAAAAATCCGGCATCTCAGGCTAGAGTTTCATAAATGAAGCAGAACGAGCGCCATGACTAATATCCCCGAAAACCTGACCCTCGAGATCAAGCAACTGACTGCCGAATTGAAGCGCGTGGAGCACCGGCTTAAATCAGAAGCTACACCCGATCCCGTAGCTCTGAACGAATTTCGTCACGCCGTGGACAACGTGCGCCTGACCGCCTGGAGCGTCAGCGAGCTCATTAACGCGGAGCACACCAGGAAGAACCCCGATACCGTGATGGCTTTCCTAGCTGCGGAACGCTTGCGCCGGTTCGATCAGATGGTAAGAAATCTGTGCGCGGATATTGAACGGCGAATGGTCACGTTCCAAACCAACGGGATGCACTCGCTCATTGATTCCGTAAACATGCTTCAGCAACGCTTGACACAGAGATTCAGCGACCGGGAACCACAAAAATACAAGATCAAGGATGCCAGCTGAAGCAGTTACGAGGAACGCACTGTTGTCACGCTGGGATGCGTACACGCTTTTCTCAAGTGGCTCCAGTGTTCCGCAAGATAGACATGCAGGTCGGCTTCGGACCAGAAAACTCTAGCTTTGAATCCGCAGCCGGAGCATGTCAATGAAATCTCGCGAGGTTCAACGTCTATGCGACGGCCACAGTGGACGCATTGGATGTCGCCAGCGACAAAACCCGTTTCGGGAGCGCACTCCCCAATGAACCTGAGTCCATCAGCGTCTCTCGATATCTTCATCCCTTCTCTTTCCTGTAGTTAATCAGACAATTCTGTAGTTAATCAGACAATATTCTGCCCGAAACAGTTGTCCATTTGACTTGGCACACTCTAAGAAACCCCTTATCTTCCGAAACCAAAATAAGTATGAAATAAGAATCCGAATAGCACGCCACCTGTTACGCTACTTTTGTACTCAAGTGTGGTGCCGCCCCCGCTGACATTTGATCGTAGAACCGGTTGATGCCGATCAGTCCCAAGACGATTTTGGCAAACCAAGGGCGATCCATGAAGCGCTGGCGCCTGTACACCATTCTTGTGGTCTGCACCGTCCTTCCGCTGCTCCTGTTTCTTTATGCCGCGGACCTGGTGGTGCGCAAGACCACTACCAGCAGCATCTTGAAGGCGACCGGCCCCGCTGCCGAGCTCGCGGCCAATGCGATAACTGACCGGATGTCGGATGCAAAGTCATCGCTTGAGGAATGGAAATCTGCTGGCCGTCGATCCTGATGCCTCTGGTCGCGCCAATGCAAGCTCCATCGCATCATCCGGCTGGTTTACCACCGCCATGCAGAGTGGCAAACCTTACGTTTCCGGCGTCGCGACCGTTGCCGGAGACGGATCTGCAGTCACTGTCGCCGCGCCTTTGCACCCCGAGCACCCTGATGGCGTGCTCGTCGCTGTTTACACCATTGACACGGTAAGAAGCTGGATGAGCAGTATTGCGCCCGCCAACATGAAATGGCTTGGCATCGTCGACCAGAACGGCGTCATTCTCGCCGGAGGCGGCTTGGGCGCCCCCGGCCAGATCCGTGACGTGAGCAGCCGTCCGGAGGTGAAACAGGTTCTTGCCGGAAAAGATGGCACCGAATTCCTGTCGCTGGAAGGCCGGCAGGTGCTGGTAAGCCGTCTTCCCGTTCCCTCCCTTGGATGGGGAGTGTTGGTCGAAATTCCTGCCGGCGAAATTGACGCGTTCATCTGGAAGGGTGAACGGCCCATCGCCATCGTAGCTTTGATATTCGTAGGCCTCGCTCTGGCCATCGGGATTGTCATCGCTTCCCTTTATCGCCGGCTGCGCGAAAGTGAGGAACACACCCGGCAGATCATCTCCGCGGCAACTAACGCCTACATCGCCATCGACCAAAAAAGCACGATCACTGACTGGAATCCAAAGGCCGAAGAGACCTTCGGCTGGTCCAAAGCAGAAGCCCTGGGGCAACCCCTTCATGCCACCATTATTCCTCCGCAGTACCGTGATGCGCACCTGCGCGGGATGGCCCATCTGCGCGCCACCGGCGAAGGCCCCGTGCTGAACACGCGCATCGAGTTGTCTGCGCTGCATCGCAATGGCCGCGAATTCCCGATTGAGCTCTCCATCACCCGCGTGTATCGTGGCGGAAAGGTCTGCTTCAACGCCTTCCTGCATGACATCACCACCCGCAAGCGCGCGCAGGAGGAGATTGAAACGCTCAACGCGGAGCTTCACGTCCGCGTGTCTGAGTTGGAAGAGCGCAACAAGGCTCTGGAAGCGTTCAGCTACTCTGTTTCCCATGATGTCCGCGCTCCGCTTCGCAATATCGCCGGCTTTTCTGAGATATTGCGCGAAGAATATGCGCGCCAGCTTTCTCCCCCCGCCATGGACTATCTCCAGCGCATTCAGAGCAACGTGGCCCGCATGCAGCGGCTGGTTGATGATCTTCTGCGCTTTGCCCGTCTGGGGGAACAAGGCCTGAAGCTGCAACGCACCGATCTTGACCAGATCGTCCGCCAGGTGATCGCCAGCCTGGAAAGCGAGGTCGCCGGCCGCGAGGTTAAGTTTGAAGTTGGGTCGCTTCCCAGCGTCGAGTGTGACCCCGGCCTGGTGACCCAGGTGTTCTGGAACCTGCTGGCAAATGCGGTCAAGTTCACTCGCGGCGGCAAGAACGCGGTCATCTCCGTAGGTTTGTCTTCTCAGGACGATGAAGACGTTCTCTTTGTCCGCGACAATGGCGTCGGTTTTGACATGAAACAGGCCGGCAAGTTGTTCGGCGCTTTTCAACGTCTCCATCGCAGCGATGAATTTGAAGGCACCGGCGTCGGTCTTGCCACCGTGCAACGAATCATCGTGAAACACCACGGCCGCATTTGGGCGCATTCCGAGCTCGACCGCGGAGCCACCTTCTTCTTCAGCCTGTGGCCGGCAAAACCTGTGGACCAGCCAGTCGTCTTGGCACAGGCCCGCTGACGTCCCACTGTTTTGGCTAAAAACCGGAATTTTAAAGACACCGTCATCCCGAGGTCCGTAAGCGGCCCGCGTTTTCGGGTCCCGTTCACGTCCGCTTTTGGCGTGACCGGGCAGAGCGGGCGAGGTAGGACCGAGGGACCTTGTGTTTTCTTTTAGTCTGCACGGTAGGTAAACTGCTCTCTGTCTGGACTTTACTCGTGCCCGCGGTTTCATAAAAACGCCGGAACTTTTCCGCGCTGTCCGCCGTATTACCAGGCAGGGGACTCCAGACTTGCAGGAGGATCAACATGCGTAAACCAGACTTCCGTCTCTTTTTCCTTGCGTCGGCCGTGTTTTGCCTGGCCGCCATCGCCGGCTGCTCCGTTACCACCCACGATAAAGAGAATGGTAAGAAGAACGATGTTGATATCCGCACTCCCTTCGGCTCGCTCAGCGTCAAAGAAGGCCATACTGACGTGAAGGATACCGGCCTGGCTTTATACCCGGGCGCTCGCGCCAAAAAAGATTCTGACGATGAGCACCACCACAGCGCCAATGTTGATATTTCCAGCTCTCTCTTCGGTCTGAAGGTGGTCGCGCTGAAATTTGAGAGTGACGACCCCTCTGACAAGGTGCTGGCCTTCTACCGCAAGGAAATGGGCAAATACGGCAAGGTCGTGGACTGCAACGGTGGCTTCACCATGAACTTCCATCACCACGATAAAGACGCCGAGGTCACCTGCGACGGTCACGACAGAGGCCATGAGTACAAGGAAGAACTCAAGGTCGGGACCGAGAACAACCAGCGCATTCTGGCCATCAAGCCCAGCGGCAACGGCTCAGAGTTTACTCTGGTTTACGTCCGCGCCTGGGAACACAAAGACACCAACTAAGCTGGAAGCATTCTCCGCCCATGCACGCCGTTTGACCGGGGTCCACACCCGCTGTGGGCTTCAACTGAAACAATTGTTGAGATTTTTAGCGCAGGACCGTGATTCAGGCTGCCGGCGCCCAGGCCCGCAGCAGTTCATCGCGAAATTCCGTGCCATAGTGGCGGCCCAGGTCGGTGACCGCGCTGGTCAGGTTGGAATAGAGTGTGAAGAAGCGCATGCCGCAGACTTCTCCCAATCCAGCCAGGCTGGGAGGCGCAAACGGCATCCACGTTTGCGTCCGGAAGACCATCCAGAGCCTGATCTTGATCAGTGACAGTGTGGCATAGAGGCGGAACTCAATGGCCGCGCCGTGCAGCCGCCGCGCGCAATCGCGGTAACACTCGCTAAATTCCTCGTTCTGTCCAACGATCTCCCGCTTCAACTCCGCGTTCGACCACTCCAGCAGTATGTGCGCGTTGTGTGACATGCGCAGCAGGTGCTCGCGCAGAAAGTGCAGGCTGCGCCGCTGTTCCAGGCGCAGCGCCAGGCCGGTCATGGCAGAGTGCAGATATGCTTCAGTTTGTGGGTTCAGCAGCTGGAAGACGTTGGTTGAATCCACCGGCTGCAAGAATGCGGGAACGTCGCGGATGGTGCGGCAGGGAAATTTCGAAAGTCGCCCTATAAACAAGTACAGCGCGCTTGCGACGAGCACTGCCAGACAGCCTAGTAATAAAACGTATGTACTCATGGCCTAAAGATGCCCTTTACCTCTTGCTTATACCGCTGTAACTGCTCCAGAAACAACGCGGGCGTAAACAGGTGCCGGAAGTCACGGAAAGGATCATCTGGCTCAGGCCGAACAAAGGAAGCCAGCCATACCGTTACTGCGATACAGTATGCCACACTAGGAAAGTATTGAAAGAACATTATGAATTTTAATCCTAGCCCCGTCCGCACTAAGGTACCTAATAGGATTCCAGCCGCGGCGATGCCAAAGCCGGCGGCTATGCCGAACGCGTATTGGCGGTAATCCAGGTCAAAGAATCGGGCTAACAGGAAAATCAGAAAAAAGATTCCTAGTTGCAGGCAGCGCACGGCAATCTGCAGCGAAAAAATGCCTTCGAGCAGTGGGTCAGTATCAACTGCGGGACGAACAATGGGAATCAGAATCGATATTCCCAGCATGACGACGCCGGTCAGCGGCAAGAGAAGCTTGAACCAGCCGAAGGTGCGGAAGTTCTCAAACACATGGTTGAACACTTCATAAATCGCCAGGAATCCCAGGATCGCGTAGATGGCTTCACTTCCCCACGAAACCCAGAAGTAAACCCATGTATTGCGGTCGGGATGATAGAGGGAGAACTTCGTCAGCTCGGCAACGATGGCAAAAACTGTATAGACAAAGAAGAAACGGTAGGTCTTGTAAGCTCCTCGCCGCCACATCACGAACGCGAGGCAGCTTTGCAGGAGTGGTGGAAGAAGCCAGAATAGGGTCTTAGCCCACATGGGTCAAGACAGCTTACTCCAGTCAGCCACTCTTCTGCAGTGCAAAAACTTGCACACCTATCTTGCAACGCAGACCAGCGGAGGCTTGCAGGATGGCCCGGGAACACCGTCGGCAAGAACCGGGGTAGAACCAAAGGCAACCAGGATAACCATGAGCACAAATAACCGCAACGCAGTCTTTTTCACGTCCTTTTCCTTCTCCCGGAAGACGTGCACTTCTTTTTTGTTGAGTGCGTTTACTCAGTAGAGTCCGGATTTCCTTGTTTGATATATCGATCACAAGTTTTTCAATCGCTGTTTGATCGGAAATCGGTCGATTTAGGAACACTTTCGTTCAGGATTCCATTCGGCATGGCCGGTCGCGCTTTGCCGCTGCCCTGATCCCACTCCCAAACCGGCCCAAAACTGCCCCGGTTGGCGCATTCCGCCTTCATCGGATATCATGCGGTGGCTATGAACAGCGTGCCCTCCCGTTTACCTAACCTGCACGTAAAAGGGCGTTTGATGTCCGGCTCTGAAATCGAACGGACCCTCGTCCGCCTGGCCCATCAGATCGTGGAAAAGAACAACGGCGTGGAAAACCTTGTCCTGGTAGGCATTAAGCGGCGCGGCGTGCCCCTGGCTACCCGCCTGGCCGCCCTCATTGGACAGATTGAGAAGACGCCCGTTCCGGTCGGCACGCTCGATATCACCCTCTATCGCGACGATCTTTCCACCGTGGGCGCTTCCCCGGTGATCAAAAAGGCCACTCCGCTGGGCACCGAGATCGTGGACAAGAACGTGATCTGCGTTCTCATCGATCGCGGCCACCGCGAGCTGCCTATTGAAGCTGCGTTCATCGGGCGTACGGTCCAGACCACCGATAATGAAATCATTGAAGTGAAACTCTCTGAGGTCGATCAGGAAGAACAGGTCCTGCTGGTGGAACGAACTTCTTAGCCAATGGCGCGCACACGCTCGTTACTCGAACTCGAGCACCTCTCCGCAGACGAAATCACTTCTTTTCTAAAGCTGGCACGGCGCATGCAGTCCCGCCCGCCCCGGCCTTTGCTGAAGGGCAAGCGCATCGCGCTTCTCTTCTATGAATCTTCCACCCGCACGCGCGTCTCCTTTGAGTTTGCCGCCAAGCTCCTGGGCACGCATACCTCGGTGATCAGCGCCACGGCGTCCAGCATCGAAAAAGGTGAGTCGCTGGTCGATACGGGCAAGACCCTGCAGGCGCTGGGCGCGGACTGCATTGTCATTCGCCATCCATCTTCCGGCGCGCCCCACGTGCTCGCCCGCAATCTGCACGTCCCAATCATCAATGCCGGCGACGGCATGCATGAGCATCCCTCGCAGGGCCTGCTTGACGCCTACACCATCCTGCGCCACAAGCGGTCGCTCAAGGGACTGCGCGTTGCCATGATTGGCGATATCCAGCACAGCCGCGTTGTCCGCTCCAACGTGCACCTGCTATCGAAATTTGGCGCTCACGTTGTGCTCTGCGGACCGCCAGAACTGCTTCCTGAATATGCCTCCGCCTTGGCCCCGGGAGTAAAAATCACGCGGCACCTGGAAGAGGCCGCGCGCAAGGCCGATGTGCTCATGATGCTGCGCATACAAAAAGAGCGCCTCGCCGGCCTGAAGCTGAACGCTCATACTTACGTCGCGCAGTACCAGCTCACGCAGGAACGACTGAAGCTGGCCAAGAGTGACGCCATCGTCATGCATCCCGGCCCCATGATTCTGGGAATGGAAATCCAGAGCGAAGTCGCCGACATTCGCCGCAGATCAACGCAGATGAGCGCAGATATAAATATTCAGAACTGACCGAACAGATCATCGGCATATTTTACGAGGTTTACAACGAGCTCGGTGCCGGTTTTCTTGAGAAAGTCTACGAAGAAGCGCTGGCAATTGCATTCCAAGAACACGGCCTCCCATTTGAAAAGCAGGTCCCCGTTCCAGTGTGGTTCCACGGTCACCAGATCGGCTCCTATGACGCTGATCTGGTGGTCGGCGGGGTTGTACTTGTCGAGTTGAAAGCTTGTAAAACGCTTGAAGCCGCTCACGAAGCCCAATTGCTCCATTACTTGCGTTCGACCGAAATTGAAGTAGGCCTTCTTTTGAACTTTGGGCCGCGGCCTCAGATAAAGCGCCTGGCTTTTGAAAATGAAAGAAAAAAGATCAGCGTTCATCTGCGCAAATCTGCGGCGAAATAGTTTTGGTTTTTGCATGAATAACAAAGGAACCCTCGCAATCCGTAACGGTCTCCTCATTGACCCCGCCCAGCAGCTCGAGGGGAAATACGACCTCCTGCTCAAAGACGGCCGTGTCTCTGAAGTGGCTGCGCCGGGCAAGCTGCGCGGTCGCGCCGATGAAAGCTTCAACGCCCGCGGACTCATCGTCGCACCTGGCTTCATCGATATTCACGTTCACCTGCGCGAGCCCGGCCAATCCCACAAAGAGACGATCGCCAGCGGCACCATGGCCGCAGCCGCCGGCGGCTTTACCTCCGTCTGCACCATGCCCAACACCAGCCCCGTGAATGACTCTGCTGAAATCACCCGCTGGATGCTCGATCCCGCGCGCAGCGCGCACGTGAACGTCTTTCCTGTTGCCGCTGCAACCATCGGCAGCCATGGCGAACAGCTCACTGACTTCGCCGCGCTCAAGCGGGCAGGCGCCGTGGCCTTCACCGACGACGGCAAGCCGATCCTCGGCGACACGATCATGCGCCAAGCTCTGGCCGCCGCCGCGGCGTTAAATATGCCCGTGGTGCAGCACGCCGAAGACTGCCGCATGACCAAGGGCTCCGCCATGAACGCTGGTCCTACGGCTTTCCGCCTGGGCCTGCGCGGCTGGCCCGCTGAAGCCGAAAGTGGGATCGTTGAGCGCGATATCCGCCTGGCCGCAGAGACCAAGGCCCGCTACCACGTCGCCCATCTCTCGACGGCGGCTTCCCTGCGCGCCGTCCGCAGAGCCAAGCACAACCATCTGCGCGTGACCTGCGAGATCACGCCGCACCACTTCACGTTGCTTGATGAAGACGTCGGCGAGTATGACACCAATTACAAGATGAACCCGCCGCTGCGTTCGCGCGAAGATCGTGAAGCCCTGCTCGCCGGCCTGGCCGACGGCGCCGTGGACTGTGTCGCTACCGACCACGCTCCGCACGCCGCGCATGAAAAAAACCAGGAGTTTGATCGCGCACCCTTTGGCATCACCGGCCTGGAGACCGCTCTGGGCCTGTGCGTCTCCGTCCTGCATTATCGCCACAACATTCCGTTGCGGCGGATCGTCGAGCTGCTCTCCGCCAATCCCGCGCGCGTGATGGGTCTACAAGGCCGAGGAACGCTGGCAGTCGGCGCCCGCGCTGACGGTACTATCTTCGATCCCGCA
>WNFN01073257.1_pt1 | contig 14292 bp, 10 predicted proteins | sample 5400161 | NCBI WGS metagenome assembly WNFN01 (sample SAMN13153353, study PRJNA577476) | soil metagenome | isolation source: 80 cm saprolite on Douglas fir-dominated hillslope | place: USA:California | collected 2013-09-17
AGGCCTATGACTTTGTTGAGCTTAGCAAACGCTACAATTGCATCTTGCAAATGGGCGGCTCTGATCAGTGGGGCAATATCGTCAACGGCATCGATCTCGGCCGCCGGATGCTCAACGCACAACTGTTTGCGCTCACTGCACCGCTGATTACGACTTCGTCCGGCGCCAAGATGGGCAAGACGGTCGCCGGCGCGGTCTGGCTCAATGCCGATCTGATGACTCCTTATGACTACTGGCAGTTCTGGCGCAACACCGAAGACGGCGACGTTGCACGTTTCCTAAAGTTATTCACCGTTCTGCCTCTCGGCGAGATTGCGCGTTTGGGGGCCCTAAAGGGCAATGAGATCAACGAAGCCAAGAAAGTGCTCGCAACCGAGGCCACCGCACTGGTTCACGGCCGCGCCGCTGCCGATCAGGCGGCCAAGACTGCCCAAACCACGTTCGAGCAAGGCGGAATGGGCGACAATCTGCCCGCGATAGAAGCCAAGGTCGGAGATGGAATTTTGGCTGCAAGCACAAAAATGGGCTTTACAAGTTCGAACAGCCAAGCGCGCCAATTCATAAAAGACGGTGCGATCTATTTAGGGGATGAAAAAATTACCGACCCAAATTACAAATTTCGCGAGCAGGATTTTGATAAAGACGGCCGTGCTCTTTTACGTGTCGGCGCAAAAAAGCGTGGAATATTAACGCGCGTCCCGCAATAAAGCGTCGTCGCCACCCTACCGAGATGGCGGAGCGAAATTTGGATCGAACGTCCCCGGCGATGGAATAAACTTGCGCAGCAGGCCAGGCGCAATTGCGCTCACCGGATTGACTGTAATGCGTGGCGCTCCGGGCGGGCCGACTGCCTCGTAGTTGATGCCAAGCAATCCCTCTTTGTTGCCGCCGCCAAGGAACAGCCCGACGATCGGAATTTGTCCGAACATATTGTTGAGGCCGTAGAACGGCACGAAGGTGCCACGCAAATGCACATCATCGCGCGTGTAGTCGATGTTCCCCTCGACTGTTGCACCCACCAGCGGCCCGCGCACGACGCCATCGCGGACGGCCATCTTGCCAGGGAAACGAGTAAAATCAGCGCGCATCTCACTGAAGTCGACGCCTGTCGTTCCAGCAGCACCAGGCGCCCCAGACACCACTCTGTCGAGCGCTGGCTCCCCGCGCACGGCAAAGGTTCGAATGTAAAGCGTTCCGACTTGCGGCGATTGCTCCTGAGTCGGCGGGTCCATCGCGACCCACATCTGGCCGCCGAACATGCGCGGATACATGTCGGTGAACCGGAACAACGAGCCAGCATCGTCAGTCTCGAAATAAATAACCTGATGGCTGTCACGTGCGCGCACGCGTAGATCACCGTTGAGGGGTGTATCGCGGCCAATTTTGCTCGTCATTGAGAAGGTGCGAATATGGCCGCTGCGTCGCGACATTTTCAGATCAAGCCCGCGCAGGGTCTCCCCATTATGACCCGCCACAGTGCCGACCTTGATTTCGAGGTCGAGATCGTCCTGCTTCTGCTTGACCTTGTCGGTTGACGCCAACGTCGACTTCACAAAATTTCGGCCGTCATAAATATCTCCGCGCATGGCTACGCGCAGCGCACCGTCGGTACCGCGGTCTGCTTTCAAGGTGAGCTTGTCGCCGTCGGACAAGGCAAACACCGGAAAATTTGCCGACACAAGCTCGTTCGAACTGTCGAATTCGACCGAGCCACGCACGGTCGCTCCCGATCCGTCGATGCTCAAGTCGTCGATACGAACCGTTTTTCCGGTTTTCACCATTGTATAGGTCGCCCGCGCAGGCCTGCCGGCCGGCTTCAGCCAGCCAGGCAAAAGATTGTCGATCTTCACGGGCGTAAGATCTGCTTCTACGCTCATGCTGTCGTCGGTGACGGTGTCGCCGACACGGCCCACCACTTTAATTGGAATCGCTCCGATGACGGTCGAACCGAGGTCCATGCCGAGGCGATGGCGCGCAGCTTCGTCGATGGTCGACTGCATGTGCAATTCGGCATCGGTGTCGCCTTTCTGCTTGCGCAAATCGATCATTGCGGGCGTGCCGTTGATCTTGACGTCGCCTTTGATTTGAAAACCGTCGCTTGTCGCTGTTGCTCTGAGTATTGGCGCCTCGACCTTTTGACCGAGCAACATTTTATCGGCGGCAAAATTTGTGAGGTCTGCGCTGATAATGTAGCTCGATGCGTCTTCCGGCATTGGCTTCGCGATGGCTAATTTCACTCCAACCTGCGCCGCAATTGTGCCGCGCGTCGTTGCCGGGTCGAGCGTAATGCCCACGGTGTCGCGCAAGCCGTCGCTTGCAAGCAGTGCTGCAGCCGCTGGAACGCCACCGTCAATACGGAAGCTGGCGCGCGCCAATGCGGGCTTGGGGTGGGTATCCGGAACCTCGAACACGCCACTGGCTATGTTGAGTTTGCGTCCTGGCGCGGCCTCGACGGTGCCGCGACCAAGATTCACAACGGCATTGCGACCAATGATGCGGACAGTGAGATCGGCATCCCGGATCGGCGGCAGATATGCAATCGGGCGCAAAGTCGTCCCACTGGTCTCAATGTCAACGGACAACCCGTCCTCCGGCATCGGCGGGCCGTTGTGCTTGAAGTCCTCCAAAGGCGCGTTGCCGGCCACCAATACGCGTTCGACCATCCCTCCGGAAATATGGTCCTCGACCCAGTCGCGGACGTCGATGGCTGCAAATATTGGCCAAAGCCGTTTCAATGCCGATACCGGCATGCGCGTGCCGGCGACGCCGAAGGCGACACGCGGCTCACTGCCGGCATAGTCCAGGCTGCCAGTCACTGCCATTCCGATATTGTGAGATGGCCGCGTATCGATACGGCCGAAATCACCCTGTTCGACCTCGATGCGCTTGCGTGTCACATCGATGCGCGCGCGTACCGCCAGGCGGGTGATGGCTATGCCCTCGTCTTCAGCCGTTGCACCCGGCGCGAGGATGACCGGATCGATCACGTTGTCGCCGCGTGTCACGCCGAGCAGCCAGGTGCCGCTCTGTTCGGGCGGAGCATCCAGGGTGGCGCGCAAAGTGAATTGGTTGCCGCCTGACTGGATCTGAAATGGCACGACCAAGCTGTGCCGCCGCGCATCCCAATTAAACCGGAAATCGGCGTGGTCGATTTTAAGTTGGAGTTTGTCGTTGTCGCGGTCGATGATCGTCCCCGCATCGGCGATCAGCTGGCCCTGCACCAATTGGGGCGTACCATCCGCCGAAACGTCAGCACGAACGCTCGCTGATAGAGGTAAATCGACATCAAACGGGCCCGCATTGAGCCGCATTGCAAGCAAGATATCGCGCGTGGAGACTTTGCGCGCTTCAATGCCCACCGCGCGAACACCGTCCGCAAGCGGGCGCATGGCAGCGCTCAGCACCCACGGACGCTGGGGGTTATCGGACTCAAGTTTAAAGACGACACCGCCCTGGCGCGGCCGGGTCAGGCTGGCGTTGATGCCGTCAAACGTCCAACGCTTGCCATTGCGCCGGTCGTCAACAACCAGATTTCCGTTTTTTAAACCGAGCTCGTGCAGATCGTGGCCGTCGAGGCCGCTCTCGCCTACCGCATCAAGGCGCGCCATAATGCCGGCAAGACTTTCGAACTCAGCACGCATTGGCGTGGCGGCAGAAGCCGGCCGTCTCAATTCGCACGGACATTTCGGCCCCAACGAGATTGAGACTTTGGGCCCGCAATTGCCCCATAAGCAAACGTCGGCCCGAAAGGCCGACCTCGGCTTTCGGCGCACTCGCCACGATCGTACCGTCGCCATCGCGTACGACGATGTCGCGCAAGCGGAGTGAGGTGCGGCCCCTCTCATCACGTTCGAGCTGGGTACCGCCGACAGTCACGCTGTGATTGCCGCCGAAGTTTTCCTCGATCGCTGCCTTCAGCCACGGCGTGGCGACATTAAGTTCGATCGGACCGCTCGATAGTCGCCACCAGAGGCCGAGCACCGCGACGGTCGCCAACACTATGCAAATTGCAAAGCTCCAACCCAGGCGTCTCACGAAGCGGGAACGCAGCAGGTTGAACGTTCGGTATTGCAGGCCGCTCCAGGGCCGGCGGCCGATACGACGCGCCATACGCTTTTGATGCGTCGCATGACCGACTGCGACAGCGTGGGCCCGATGCCCGTGTCCGTGCTCGTGCTCAGTACCGGTCATGCGCTAGGTCGCGCCCCTCGTCTGACGCAACATACGTATACGTGCCGAGCCGGCAGCCTGATGAACACCCGGCGCGGCCCGCGGCACTTATCTGTGGAACCCGTTGCGCCCCTCCGGCGCAAATGGCATGTGCGACATGACCGCTCGAAAACGACGAAAGGAAGGCACATGCGCGAACTCATTGAGGGCACGAGAGCCCCGGCCTTCGCCCTTCCGCGGGATGGCGGCGGCAAGGTCTCGCTGAGGGACTTTAAGGGCCGCAATCTCGTCCTCTATTTCTATCCGAAGGCCGATACACCCGGCTGTACCAGGGAGGCGGTCGCATTCTCGCGGCTCCGCGCAGATTTCGCCAAGGCAGATACCGCGATTCTCGGGGTTTCGGCTGACCCGGTGGCAGCCCAGGACAAGTTTAAATCCAAGCATAAGCTCGGTATCGCGCTCGGGTCCGACGAGACCAAAAACGTACTGGCAGCTTATGGGGCCTGGGGTGAGAAATCGATGTACGGCCGCACGTACATGGGCGTCATCCGCCGGACGTTTCTGATCGACACGGCAGGCCGCATTGCCCGCATCTGGCCGAAGGTACGCGTGCCAGGTCACGCCGAGGAGGTGCTTTTGGCTGCCCGTAGCCTGTAATGCCCGGCAATTGCTGAGGAATCTCAGCAACCACGCAGCTGGATTACCGGTTTTTTAACCATATGGGATTGATATCGGCCCTGCTGGCCAGCGGCCCCCACCCGGCCGAACAGGCACGGAGTGTCGATGCCGCAATCGTCCCCTTCGTATTACCGGGCCGCCGACCATGCAGGTCGCCAGGCGAATCCGCGGGCGCAGTCGGCCGGCGCAATATCCCGCCATTTGCACCGAATCAACGACGGCTACACGCTGACACATGCCGGACATCAGGTCCGCATCGGACCGGTCGCGTTCTGGATCGTCGTCGGTACGCTGGTGATCATGGCTGTGTGGTCAATTGCGACCGGCAGTTACTTCACATTTCGCGACAACGTCCTCACGCGGCTGATCGGCCGTCAGGCCGAGATGCAATTCGCCTACGAGGACCGTATCGCCGAACTGCGCGCTCAGGTTGATCGCATCATGAGCCGCCAGTTGCTCGACCAGGAACAGTTCGAGCAAAAGCTCAACGCGCTGCTGCAACGGCAAGCGACGCTTGAACAGCGCACGTCCACGCTCACCGGCGACTTATCGACGACCGGCGCCGTCAAACCGGCACGCCTCGCACCGCCAACCGCAGCGTCAACTGAAAAGCTGCTGCGGCCATCACCAATCAATGACACCGTGATTTTCGTCGCGCCGCCGGATCGAGAGGCGCGGCTACAATCGCGCGAACTACCGGTAGCCACCACTCGCATTGCCGAGAGCACCAAAGCCGGCGGCCTTAACGGCATGCTCTCACGTGTCTCGCTCTCGCTCGACAAAATCGAGCAAAGGCAGGCAGCAACGCTTACCGATCTGGAGGAGCGCATAGACACGCGAGCGCGACGGATGCAGAGCGTACTCTCCGACCTCGGAGTCGATGCTGCCCGTGCACCCAACGACACAGCTGTCGGCGGTCCGTTTATTCCTCTCAGGCCGCCGCAATCGGGTGCCAGCGCATTCGAACGTCAGCTCTACCGGATCAATGTCGCCCGTGCGCAAATCAATCGCTACAGCAACACTCTTGTGGCAGTTCCTGTACGCAAGCCCGTGATCGGCGAAGTCGACATGAGTTCGCCTTTCGGCATGCGCATGGATCCGTTTTTAGGCCGTCCGGCTATCCATACCGGCATCGATCTGCGCGGCGAATTTGGCGAGCCTGTGCGTGCAACCGCTACCGGCCGTGTGTCCATTGCCGGTCGAGAGGGCGGCTACGGCAATATGGTAGAGATTACCCACGGCAACGGTCTTGCCACCCGCTACGGCCACTTATCCCAAATCGACGTGAAGATGGGCCAGGTGGTGCGCATTGGCGAAGTCATCGGCAGAATTGGTTCGACCGGCCGCTCCACCGGACCACATCTTCATTATGAAACGCGGATCAATGGCGAAGCTGTCGACCCGCAGAAGTTTCTTCGCGCGGGATTAAGACTTGGCGACGTTTAAGAGGATCGGCAGCGGTCGACAAACGACGCCCTCGCTACTCCACGTCCTCAACCTGTTCTGGTCCGCCCCCAAAAGCTTTTTGCGCCAGCGCCGCCTGCATGAATTCATCCAGATCGCCGTCGAGGACACCGGCCGTGTTTGAGGTTGAAACACCGGTGCGCAGATCCTTCACCATCTGATACGGTTGCAGCACGTAAGAGCGGATCTGGTGTCCCCAGCCGATATCGGTCTTGGCGGCCTGCTCCGCGGCGGCTTTGTCTTCGCGTTTCTTCATCTCCATTTCGAACAGTTTGGCGCGCAGCATGTCCCATGCCATCGCTCGGTTGCGATGCTGTGAGCGATCCTGCTGGCACTTCACGACGATGTTTGTTGGAATGTGCGTGAGGCGGACCGCCGACTCTGTTTTGTTCACGTGCTGGCCGCCGGCACCGCCGGACCGCATCACGTCGGTGCGTACGTCATTTTCGTTGATATCGATCTTGATGCGATCGTCGACCACCGGAAACACGACGACGCTGGCAAAGGAAGTGTGACGCCGCGCGTTGGAATCGAATGGCGAAATGCGCACCAACCGATGCACGCCGTTTTCACTCTTGAGCCACCCATATGCGTTATGGCCCTTGATCATGACGGTCGCCGCCTTGACCCCGGCCCCCTCGCCCTCACTCTCTTCGATCCAGTCGACTTTGTAACCGTGCGCTTCCGCCCAACGAACATACATGCGCATGAGCATACTGGCCCAATCCTGGCTTTCGGTGCCACCAGCGCCGGCGTGAACTTCAAGGTAGCAGTCGTTGGCGTCGGCTTCGCCAGACAGGAGCGCCTCGAGCTCGCGCCTCGCCACCTCAGCCTTAAGCCTTTTCAGCGCGGCCTCTGCCTCAGAGATGGTTTTATCGTCCTTCTCACCCTCACCTAGCTCCACCAGGGTAATCTGATCATCGAGCTCTTGCTCGATGCGGCCAATGGCCCTGAGCTGGTCGTCAAGCGCATCCCGTTCACGCATGACACGTTGCGCGCGCGCTTGGTCGTTCCAGAGATTAGGATCTTCGGATTCTTTATTTAATTCGGCGAGACGCCGGGTCGCGGCATCGACGTCAAAGATGCCTCCTCAGCAGCCGCACCGACTGCTTGATTTCCTCGACTAGGTTCTGTGTTTCCGCGCGCATCGACTCGTACCTCACCCGAATTGGTCCGCATGTAGCGTTCTTGAACTCGTGCCGCAACCCTCATTTAACAGCGGCCAACGAACTGTTCGCGTTCCCGGAACCATGCTCGTGCGCATGCATTGACGCTTCAGGAGCGCACCACTCCCTCCCTCACCATCAGCCGCAATGAGGAAAACCCATGGGCCTCTTTAGTAAAGATATCAAAACGCTCAATGACCTCTTCGTGCACCAACTGCGCGATATCTATTACGCGGAAAGGCAGATCGTGCAGGTGCTGCCCGATATGATCAAGAAAGCCACCGATGCCGACCTCAAACAGGGGTTCGAAACGCATCTTGTCGAGACCAAAAACCACGTCAAAAGGCTCGAGCTGGTTTTCAAGATGCACGGCGTCGAAGCAAAGGGTGTCGACTGTCCAGCGATTGACGGCATCATTGAAGAAGCCGATGAGGTTACCGGCGAAGTAGAAGACAAAGCGGTCCTTGACGCTGCGCTGATCGCGGCGGCGCAAGCGGTCGAGCACTACGAGATGACGCGCTACGGCACTTTGATTGCTTGGGCGAAACAACTCGGCCGGCCGGATTGTGCCAGCGTGTTGCAACAGAATCTCGAGGAAGAAAAATCTGCCGATTCCAAATTGACGTCGCTCGCAGAACGCAGCGTCAACGTAAAAGCGGCGTAGCACCTCGCCGAAAACAAAAAGCCCCGCGAACTGCGGGGCTTTTTTCCAATATAGCCACTGTCGCTCAGTACAATCCACCTGTGCCCGAGCGGACGGCACGATCGGCGTCGGGGGTCACGCCAACACCCCAAGATCGTCCACCCTCGCTAGCGCCATCGCCGACGACTGAGTAGCCATCGGGCGGCGCGGTGCCGGGCTTGAACGCTTCGAGAATTGCCCGTTCGGTGCCCGGCCCAGCGCGCGTCCCTGACTTCAAGTCCACGCGGATGAGCTTGATGCCCGGCGGCACCCGGAACGGCACAGATGGCTTGTCGGCGAGCGCGACTTTCATGAAGTCCTTCACGATCGGCGCGGACAGATGGCCTCCAGTCGCTCCGCGGCCCAGATGGCGCGGCTTGTCGTAACCCATATAGACGCCAATAACGAGATCGGGCGTAAAGCCGATGAACCACGCGTCTTTTTCGTCGTTTGTCGTACCGGTCTTCCCGGCTACAGGTTTGCCGACTTCTTTTTGGAAGCCAGCCCCCGCCGCTGTGCCCCGCAGGACGACGCCTTCCATCATTGAAGTGATCTGATAGGCGGTCATCGGATCGAGCACCTGCTGACGACGGTCGATCAGCGAGGGCTCCGCCTGGTTCTCCCACTTCTTGCCGTCGCAACCAACGCATTCACGTTCGTCGTGCTTGTAGACGGTGTGACCATAACGGTCTTGGATGCGATCAATGAGTGTCGGCTTCACCCTCCGGCCACCGTTGTCGAACATCGCGTAAGCGGTCGTCATCCGCAGAAGCGTGGTTTCGCCCGCGCCGAGCGCAAAAGAAAGATAAGGCGGCAGGTCGTCATAGACACCGAAACGCTTGGCGTATTCGGCAATCAGCGGCATGCCGATGTCTTGCGCCAGACGAACAGTCATCACATTGCGCGAGTGCTCGATGCCGTAACGGAGTGTGGAAGGACCGGCAAAACTGCCTTCGTAGTTTTCAGGCCGCCAGACGCCCACGCCAGGCCCCTGGTCGATCTCAACCGGGGCATCGAGCACAATGGTCGACGGCGTGTAGCCGTTGTCGAGCGCGGCCGCGTAGACGAAGGGTTTGAAAGACGAACCGGGCTGACGCAGCGCCTGAGTAGCGCGATTGAACTGGCTTTGGTCGTATGAAAAACCACCGACCATGGCGAGGACGCGCCCAGTCCAAGGGTCTTCAACGACCATGGCTCCGGACACTTCGGGGATCTGGTGCAGGCTGAACTGCCCGTCGGTTTTGGCCGACTCCACATAAACGACGTCGCCTGGATTGACCACTTGGCTGACTTTGCCAATCGCCTTGCCGCCGCTTTTGGCCCACTTCACGCCTTCGAGCGGAAGAATCCCGACCGTGCGCTCCTTGCTGACAAAGCCGCCCGGCTCACGTCCCGGCTGCAGGCCAATGCGGGCTGACTGGTCGCTTACTTCCAGCACGACCGCCAAACGCCATGGTGCTACGTCGGCCAGGGCTTTGACATCGGCCAGCTTCACACCCCAATCGCCGGCAATGTCGATCTTGGTCACCGGCCCGCGCCAACCTTGTGCTTCATCGAAACGCACCAGACCCTCAGTGAAGACCTTGCGAGCAAGCACTTGATATTTGGTGTCGAGCGACGTGCGGACCGAAAGGCCGCCTTCGTAAAGTTTCTTTTCGCCGTACCGCTCATAGAGCTCCCGCCGGACTTCCTCGGTGAAATACTCAGCGGAGAAAATGTGTGCCCCTGTGGCTTTCGTTGTAACGGCAAGCGGCGAGCGTTTGGCCTTCTCCGCGTCGGCGGTCTTGACGAAGCCCGACTCCGCCATGCGGTCGATGACCTAATTCCGACGCTCGATCGCGCGCTCGCGTTGGCGGAATGGATGATAGTTGTTCGGCGCTTTTGGCAATGACGCGAGATAGGCGGCCTCGGGAACGGTGAGCTCGTTGACGGCTTTGTCGAAATAGACGAGCGAGGCCGCAGCGATGCCATAGGCGCCAAGGCCCAGGTAGATTTCGTTCAAGTAAAGCTCGAGGATCTTGTCCTTGCTGTAAGTGCGCTCGATCTTCAGCGCCAGCAGAGCCTCCTTGACCTTGCGCGCCATCGAAAGTTCGTTTGTCAGCAAGAAGTTCTTGGCGACTTGTTGCGTAATGGTTGAAGCGCCTTGGGGGCGCCGGCTAGACCCGTAGTTCTGGAGATAGATGACGCCGGCGCGGGCGATGCCCCCGAAATCAAGCCCGCCATGCTCGTAGAAGTTCTTATCCTCGGCCGCGAGGAAGGCATTGATGATCAGTTTCGGCACCGCCTGGATCGGGATGTACAGCCGACGTTCGCGCGCGTATTCGGCGACCAGCGACCCGTCGGCCGCGTGCACCCGCGTCATCACCGGCGGCTCGTAATCCTGCAGTTGTGAATAATCCGGCAGGTCCTTGGAGAAGTGCCAGAGCATGCCGGCCGCCGCAGCCACCCCCACCACAAACAAGATGGTGCCTGCCGCGAACAGGAAGCCCAGGAACCGCAATATGAACTTCATGGCCAAATGGTCCCGCCCTGGGCCCGGCTATAGGCGTTCGTTACAACGGTCGTAAGCCGCAAACCTGACGGGCATTTTACTACCGCCGGGCGGCGTCCGCCATTGCCAAAGATCGCAGTGTAACCCTTTGGTTGCCCGGTTTTATGTTGAAACTGAGGCCGGCCGTCCATCTCAGTTGTGTCCTCCGCTAGCCCCGGCCACCCGGGGCGTAAAGAACTTGTCGACCGCTTGTACCAGCGCCTGAGCGGTGCGGGCACGCCAGGCTGTCGATGTCAATTGCTTGAGGTCGTCTTTCGTCGACATGTAGCCGAGCTCCACCAAGACCGAAGGAACGTCGGGCGCCAACAAGACCTTGAAGCCTGCCGATTTGAGCGGCTGCTTGTGCATTCGTGCAGCATTCTTCAGCTCGCCAACCACCGTATGCGCGAATTGCACAGAAAAGGTTTTGGTCTCGCGCTGGGCAAGATCGACGAGAATGTTGGCGACGTCATTGGGCTCGGCGGTCAGGTCCACCCCGGCGATCACGTCGGCTTTGTTTTCCGTCTCGGCCAACCGCGCTGCCTCCACATCGGAACCATTCTCCGACAGCGTATAGACCGTCGCCCCTTCGGCCTGGCCTTCACTGCGTGGCAGGGCATCGGCATGAACCGAAATGAACAGCGCGGCGCTATGCGCGCGTGCAAAGCGGACTCTCTCCGCAAGTGGAATGAACGTGTCATCGGAGCGCGTCATCGCGACGCGGTACTTTCCACCGCTGTCGAGCTTCTCGCGCAGCGTTTGCGCGAATGCAAGGACGACATCCTTTTCCAATTCCCCGCCTGATCCTTTGGTGCCGTTGTCGATGCCGCCGTGGCCTGGGTCGAGCACGATCAACGGACGCGAATCCCCGTCCGCTTTCGGCGGCACATCGCTCGGCTTGATGGCCGCGGCATGCGCCGGATGATTTTACGAAAGCCTTGTCGATGCGCACGGGCCCCTTGGTGTCGAGCACGATACGCGAGCCGCCCTGCATGATGACGCCGTAACGGAACGCCTTCACGAGGCCGCGCGATTGCTCACCGGTTTTGGCTGGCACCTTGAATGTGACCTGCGGCAAGTCAACGACCACGCGATACGGATCGGCGAGCGTGAAGGCGGCAAGATCGATTTTCCGATTCAGGTCGACCACGACCCGGGTCTGTTTGTCGTCGCCGCCAACGCGCATATCGGTCGCGACCGCGGCGGTCTCGGCCGGCACAGGCGGTGCGTGCACGGCCACGCCGCCATCGGCGGCGATGGCGACCGAGTCGCACAGCATCGCGCAGGCCAGTGTGCCGGCTATAGCTATCGCGCGGGTTGTCACGAATCCGGACCCTTTGGAGCCGCTTTTTAACCCATTAAGAGCCGCTTCGGTTAACGGAACTTGAGCAAGAATGCCATTTCCGTACGCCAGTGTGGCCGAACTGCAAAGCTTCCCTTGCCAGCCATGATCCAGGGCCGTATGTAAGGTGTGCTGACGGTTAGAGTTCCGGTTGTGCCGCGTTCGGGCCCCGGCCGCTGAGGTCCTGTACCGCCCCCCTCGAGGAGGTCGGCGGACGGCCAAGCGAAACGAGCCGAAACCCTTGTGAAGGACATCCGGATCAGCGCGCGGCCATAAGGGCCGTTCGCGACCTAACCGTAAGCGATTAAACCTCGGTTCGCGCCTCAGGGGCGCGACCGCAGCGCTACGGGTCGTAAGTTTCATGCTGCCACTGATGCAGCAAAGGTATTTTGAGGTCCACCGCCCACGCGCCGCCACCATGACGGTGCGCGCAGGCGTTAGCCTCGGCCACGCGGCCCTCCCCTTCCACACCAATCAGGCTGGCTCATCGCCCTATCGTCTTGCGCTGACTTCATCGCGCGAGCACGTGGCGACGCTTGGCCCAGTGAGATTTTCAAATGGCCGACAAAATGCTGATCGACGCGACCCACCCGGAGGAGACCCGGGTCGTCGTACTACGCGGCAACCGCGTCGAGGAGTTCGACTTCGAAAGCGCCAACCGCAAACAGCTCCGCGGTAATATCTACCTCGCCAAAGTCACACGTGTTGAGCCGTCCTTGCAGGCGGCGTTTGTCGACTACGGCGGCAATCGCCATGGTTTTTTGGCGTTCTCGGAAATCCATCCCGACTACTATCAAATCCCGGTCGCTGACCGGCAGGCTCTGATCGCGCAGGAGGAGCACGACCAGCGCGCCGCAGACGCGGAAGCCGATAATCGCGCCGGACGGCGCGGTCGCCACCGCCATCGCAGTGTCGGACGACCCCGCGATCGCGATGTTGTGCAGAGCGAACCGCTTTCGACCGAGCAGCTCGCGAGCGATGCCTCCGGGATGCCGGCGGCCGAAGCCGGCATGGGTCAGCCATCGCCCGCAGATACCGCCGGGATCGCAGGCGACGGGATCGCAGGCGATATGTCAACGCACGAACATGACTCGCCGGCGTTCGCCGCCGATGAAGAGGCGCACGAGACGGTTGAATTTCCGGCCGGCGATGAGTCCGTTCCGTCAGACGCCCCACTCGAAACGACCGCCGAGGGCGAGCAGCCTTCCGCTGCTGCCGAGGCTGCGCTGACATCCGAGTCCGCACATGGCGAACAACCTATGTATGCCGGCGATGCCGCATCCTCGACGGAAACGGGTGAGCGCGGCGAGAACGGCAACGGCAACCATGAGGAGCACCATGAGGAAGAGGGCGTCGAATCTGTCGGTGGCGCCGACGCGCTCGAAGAAGCGCAAGAGCGGATGCCCCGCTTCCGACGCCAATACAAGATTCAAGAGGTGATCAAGCGCCGGCAGGTGATGCTGGTGCAGGTCGTGAAGGAAGAACGCGGCACCAAGGGTGCAGCGCTCACGACGTATCTCTCGCTCGCCGGCCGCTATTCCGTGCTGATGCCGAACACCGCACGCGGCGGCGGGATTTCGCGCAAGATCACCTCGTCCGAAGACCGGACGCGACTTAAGGAAATTGCGCAAGAACTTGAGGTGCCGGAAGGCATGGGCGTGATTTTGCGTACGGCAGGCGCGAGTCGCACAAAGATCGAGGTTAAACGGGATTTCGAATATTTGCTTCGCCTGTGGGAAACCGTGCGTGACCTCACGCTGAAATCGACCGCGCCAAGCTGGTCTACGAAGAAGGCTCGCTCACCAAACGTTCAATCCGTGACCTCTATAGCAAGGACATCGAAGAGATCGTTGTCTCCGGCGAGGAAGGCTATCAGGAAGCGCGCGACTTCATGCGCATGCTGATGCCGAGCCACGCCAAGTATGTGAAGCAATACAAAGACACGCAGCCCCTGTTCACGCGTTACGGCATCGAAAGCCAACTCGACGCCATGTTCTCGCCCGTCGTTCAGCTGCGCTCTGGCGGTTACATCGTCATCAATCAAGCCGAAGCGCTGGTAGCCATCGACGTCAACTCCGGACGCGCGACGCGTGAGCATCACATCGAAGACACCGCGCTCAAAACCAATTGCGAGGCCGCGGAAGAAATCGCCAGGCAGCTGCGCTTACGCGATCTCGCCGGCCTTATCGTCATCGACTTCATCGACATGGACGAAGGCCGCAACAACCGCACCGTGGAACGGCGCCTGAAGGAAGCGCTC
>WNFN01234406.1_pt1 | contig 14259 bp, 12 predicted proteins | sample 5400161 | NCBI WGS metagenome assembly WNFN01 (sample SAMN13153353, study PRJNA577476) | soil metagenome | isolation source: 80 cm saprolite on Douglas fir-dominated hillslope | place: USA:California | collected 2013-09-17
GATGCTAGCGGAGATGGGAGAACACCAACTCACGATCCGCGACTACTTGCGGCACAGCAACCTCCACGTCACGAACAAGTACCTGCAGGCGACGTCGAAGACCAAGCGTCTGGCACACGACAAATTGGTCGACGCCTTCTTGCCTGCCGGCTTGCTACCCAAATCGAACCTGGTCCAATAGGTGACGCTAAGCAGCGAATTCGCAATTTGGAATTCGCGTCTTGCGCTTATCGTCCCCTAATATCCCCTGATCCGTTTGGATCAGGGCTTGTAAGTGATTGAAAGTTATGGCGGGGACGACGAGACTCGAACTCGCGACCTCTGCCGTGACAGGGCAGCGTTCTAACCAACTGAACTACGTCCCCAACCGTGGAATCAACAACTTAGCGTAAAACCTTGCAAATAAGGGCTTTGCAAGACTCGCATACAGCGCACTGTTCGCCTGGATTGCCCATGATAGCAGTCCTTCCTGGAAGAACTGCCCATAAACTGCCAGTAAGAATTCGTGCGTTCATGCCGAATTCATACTAACACAGATGCATCAAAGAGGCGAACCATCATCCTGAATTCGTGGAGGCAGCCGATTCGTGCCAAGCATTCGGTTGAAAGCCGAAAGGTCGTAGGGTTATTCGGCTCAATCTGCATCGTTTGCTGTGGTGCTGTCACAACAAGGTCAACGCAGATGAAGGCCAGTGTCGCTGGATGCATCGGCCGAAACCGAACAGCCGCCTTCCTGGCTTGAGGTCGAAGACCAAGGTCTGAATCCCGAACAACTCTATGCAGAAAAGGAACGGCAACGGATTGTCTTCAAGGCCATGAATGACTTAAAGCCAAGAGTGCGAAAAGCAATCGAGCTGCGTGAGCTTGACGAGCGATCATCGGAAGACAGCGCCAAAATCATGGGAATTTCCGTTTCCGCGTTAAAGGGCCGGATGTTTCATGGACGAAGGAAATTGCGCGAGAGATTGAAGCACTATGCCAGATCAGCCTGGACTTCCGGAAGGGACACTTCACGAACGACCGGCAACACGAGACATGTCTCGTCGCAAGATCAGGTCCCCTGCAATGCGTGTGGTTAAAGCGGGGAACGAAGGGAGCGTCTGGCCGCTTTGATGCAACGAGAGACCGCTCGGTCGCATAATATGAAGATTTGATGTAACAAGAGACCGTCAGGTCTCATCTGATACTTGTACCTCGCGCGATCAGTTCGCGATTGGAGCGTAAGGACTTCTAGTTATGTGGATTGTTCGGGTCGCTCTGGATCGGCCGTATACCTTCATTGTTCTGGCCGTACTCATTTTGGTTCTGAGCCCGATCATGATCTTGCGCACGCCGACCGATATTTTCCCGAACATCGATATCCCCGTCATCGCGGTCGGATGGCAGTACACCGGCATGAATCCTGAAGAATTAGAAGGCCGGCTCACGAACACGTATGAACGGCTGCTAACGACCGTCGTCGACAACATCGAACACATCGAATCAACCACGGTAAATGGCCAAGCCATCGTCAAAGTTTACCTGCAACACGGCGCGAGTTTGGACACCGCGAATGCACAGGTAACAGCCGGATCACAAACCATTCTGCGGTTACTGCCGCCTGGGACGCTGCCTCCGTTGATCATCAATTACAGCGCTTCGAGCGTGCCTATTCTGCAGCTGGGCCTTTCCGGCAACGGACTGTCAGAGCAGCAGCTGAACGACCTCGGGCAGAATTTCCTCAGGCCCCAGCTAGTGACCGTGCCTGGGGCCGTCATTCCTTTCCTTTATGGCGGGAAGCAACGCCAAGTCATGATCGATTTGAATCCCGGCTTGGTGCAATCGAAAGCGCTTTCTCCCCAAGACATTCTCACTGCAGTCCAGCAGCAAAATCTGATTTTGCCTTCCGGGACGGCCAAGATAGGCCCCTTCGAATACGACGTTCGGCTGAACGCCAGTATGAAGACCGTCCCGGAGCTAAACGACCTCCCGGTCAAGGTCGTGGGGAATTCCACGATCTACCTTCGTGACGTAGCGAATGTGCGCGACGCCTTTGCGCCGCAGACCAACATCGTGCGCCAGGATGGCCGTCGTGGCACCCTGGTGTCCGTGCTCAAGGCCGGCAACGCCTCGACAATCGACGTCGTGAAAGGCATTCGGGACCTTCTTCCGCGTGTCGCGCAGACGCTGCCCCCCGAGTTGAAAATTTTGCCTCTGGCCGATCAGTCTATTTTCGTCCGAGGCTCCGTGAACGGCGTCATTCGCGAGGCAGTCATCGCCGCGTGTCTCACAGGTTTGATGATTCTGCTCTTCCTGGGAAGCTGGCGGAGCACGTTGATCATCGCCGTCTCCATTCCGCTATCCATCCTGACCTCCGTCATGATCCTCAGCTTTCTTGGAGAAACAATCAACATCATGACGCTCGGGGGGTTGGCCCTCGCCGTCGGAATTCTCGTGGACGACGCTACGGTTACGATTGAAAACATCGAGCGATATTTCGAAGAAGGGCATGCCCAGCGGGACGCCATCCTGGAAGGTGCGGCGCAAATCGCCGTGCCCGCCCTTGTATCGACGCTGTGTATCTGCATCGTGTTCTTGCCGATGTTCCTTTTGAGCGGCGTAGCGCGGTATCTGTTTGTGCCTCTTGCCGAAGCGGTGGTGTTCGCTATGCTGGCGTCCTACATCTTGTCCCGGACGCTCGTGCCTACGCTGGCGATGTATCTGCTGAAAGCAAAACAGCGCGGCGCTGCCAGCTCACGGAATCCTTTCGTGCGGTTCCAGCGAGCGTTCGAGCGCGGATTCGAACGCCTTCGGAATGCCTATCACGCCCTACTCACGGCGCTTGTCCACTGGCGGGCCCTTTTCATCCCCACCTTTCTTTTGACTTGCGTTGCCGCGTTTCTCCTTGTTCCGTGGCTCGGTCAGGACTTCTTTCCGAACACCGATAACGGTCAATTCATCCTCCATCTCCGCGCCAAAAGCGGCACGCGAATCGAAGAGACCGCGAAGTTGTGCGATCTCGTCGAGGGCTCGATAAGGCGTGAAATTCCCGAGCACGAAGTGGATAACATTCTGGACAACATCGGACTGCCTTACAGCACCATCAATTTCATGCACAGCACATCGGGCCTCATCGGAGCGGGCGACGCCGATATTCTGGTGTCTCTCAAAGAAGATCGCCACACCACGGCAGACTATGTTGAGCGCCTGCGAGAGAGGCTGCCCCGCGAATACCCGGGCACGACCTTTTACTTCCTACCCTCGGACATCGTCACTCAGGTGTTGAACTTTGGGTTACCTGCGCCTATCGATGTCCAAATCGAAGGAGCCAATATCGACGGCAATCGCGAAGTCGCAGCCCGGATGCTGCATGAAATTGAGCAGGTCCCGGGTATCGCGGATGCGCGCATACAACAGGCGTTTGACTACCCAGAGTTCGATGTGGCCGTCGACCGTACGAAGGCGGCCCAGGGCGGCTATACCGAGCGCGACGTTGCCAACAGCCTGTTAAACTCACTCAGCGGCAGCTTCCAGATCACGCCGATGTTCTTTCTGAATTGGAAGAACGGCGTGAGCTACAACCTGGTCACTCAGACTCCGCAATATTCGATTCAATCCCTGGAAGACCTTCAGAACACTCCGCTCAATGCGGCAGCTGCCGCGCGCCCTGAAATTCTCGCGGATGTCGCTTCCATCCAACGAACGAACGAGATGGAAGTAATCTCGCATTACAACATCCGGCGCGTCGTCGATATTTACGCTGCCGCCCAGGGCCGCGACTTGGGAGCGGTGGGCCGTGAGGTCACTCGCATTGTGGATGCCAACCGAAAGTCCTTGCCGCGCGGGAGCTTCATTACCGTTCGGGGCCAACTGCAAACGATGCGCAGCTCGTACCTCGGGTTGCTGGGCGGACTCGTCTTCTCTGTCGTTCTCGTCTATCTCTTGATCGTAGTGAACTTTCAGTCTTGGCTCGATCCCTTCATCATCATCACAGCACTTCCTGCCGCGCTTGCTGGCATCGTCGGTTTCTTATTCGTAACGCACACAACCCTCAGCGTTCCCGCCTTGATGGGCGCCATTATGTGCATGGGCGTCGGAACGGCGAACAGCATTCTCGTGGTTTCCTTCGCCAAAGAACTGCTGCTGCACCACGGAGATCCGGTCAGAGCGGCCATCGAAGCCGGCTTCACCCGGTTTCGCCCCGTTCTCATGACAGCTTTAGCCATGATCATTGGCATGATTCCCATGGCGCTCGGGCTGGGCGAGGGCGGCGAGCAGAATGCGCCGCTCGGGCGCGCCGTCATTGGCGGCCTGTTGTGCGCCACCGTGGCCACCCTGATCTTCGTCCCTGCAGTCTTCAGCTTGTTACACGGACGACGTGATCCTTCGGCTGTCCAACAACAGTCCGGGGCCGGGCCTGAACCAATTCCAGCGTGAGTTAAAGGAAAACCAATGACAGCGAGCGAGGAAAATCTGACGACCACTCCCGAACCGGAAACGATCGAAGTGCAGACCATGCAAGCGAGTCCGGATGGATTCCATCCTCGGCCGGGAATCCGCCGCGGAACTGCAATTCTCCTGGTGACCGCCGCCTTTGCAGCTATCACTCTCTTGATTTACTCCGGCATCCATTCGCGCGCATTAGCCGAATCCCGTCTGAAGCAGCGAACGGAAGAAGCCTCCATTCCCACCGTCGCTGTGGTCTTTCCGCGAGAAGGCGCCCCCACGCAGGAAATTGTCCTGCCCGGTAATACCCAGGCATTCAGCGACGCACCGATCTATGCGCGAACCAGTGGCTATCTAAAGCGTTGGTACTTCGACATTGGCGCACATGTCCAGAAAGGCCAGCTACTCGCGGAGATTGAAACTCCCGAAGTCGACCAGCAGCTGCAGCAGGCTCAAGCGGACCTGGATACCGCGCAAGCCAACCTGAACATTGCCAAAATCACCGCCGCCCGCTGGCAAGACCTGGTGAGCACGGGCTCCGTATCCCAGCAGGAAACTGACCAGGCGGTCAGTAATCTCAGCGCGGTGACAGCCGCGGCCGAATCCAGTTCGGCCAACGTGCGGCGTCTTGAACAGCTGCAATCGTTCGAAAAGATCTATGCCCCGTTTGACGGGATCATTACCGCGCGCAATACGGACATCGGAGCACTCATCGATGCCGGGGCCAGCACGCGGTCCCCGAGGTGTACTCCCGTGCTGCGCGCTCCGGCGCGCCAGCCACCTTGACCCTCGATGAATTCCCGGGCCAAACTTTCCATGGCACTCTCGTTCGCAACGCCAACTCCATTGACATCGCGTCACGTACGCTGCTTGTCGAAGTCGATGTTGACAATCCCACCGCCCGACTCTTGCCGGGCGCGTACGTCTTTGTGCACCTCAAGCTGCCTGACGAGACTCGCTCGGTAACCATTCCATCGAATACGCTGATCTTCCGCAAAGAAGGCTTGCAGGTCGGGCTGGTTCGCAACGGCAAAGCCGAGCTGGTTCCGGTCAAAATCAGCCGCGATTACGGCAATAGCGTAGAAATCGTTTCAGGCTTGCAATCAACGGACGCAGTCATCGTCGACCCATCGGACTCTCTGGTCGCCGGCATGCCCGTCCGCCTGAGCAACAAACCAGCAGGCGGTTCTGGCCGATGAGGTACTTCTTTGCCGTCATGCGGCTCATCATCACCAGCATCGTTGCGCCGCTTCTAGTGTTGCTGCTTGCGGGTTGCACGGTCGGCCCCAAATACATCAAGCCCGCCGTGCCCACGACACCGACCTATAAGGAAGAAGCACCAGGTCCATTCAAGGAGTCAGACCAGTGGCAGCCCGCGCGGCCGGGCGACCAGATAAGCCGCGGAAACTGGTGGGAGATTTTCGGCGATCCGGAACTCAACAAGCTGGAAGAGCAGATCGCCGGTTCCAACCAGAACCTGAAGGTAGCGGAAGCACGCTTCCGCGAAGCTCGTGCAGCAATTCGCTTCAATCGGGCCTCACAGTTTCCAACCGTCTCCACTGTTCCGAGCGCGAGCTATGTCAAGAGTTCAGACTTTTCGCCGAACTTTCCGTCAAAGATCCAACAATCCAGCAAGGGCGATTTCGTGCTGCCTTTTGATCTTTCTTATGAGCTGGACCTTTGGGGCCGCGTGCGGCGTAGCGTCGCCGCCGCGCGGGAAGAAGCGCAAGCGACCGCTGCCGACTACGAGACTGCAAAGCTCAGCCTCGAGGCCGAGCTCGCCTTGGACTATTTCGAATTGCGCAGCGCCGACGCTCAGAAGCAACTTCTCGACGATACGGTAAAAGCCTATACCGACAACCTGCAGCTCACGCTCAATCGCTTCAAAGGGGGCGTGGCCCCGAAGGCCGACGTTGCGCAAGCACAAACCCAGTTGGACACCACCCGCGTACAAGACACGGATGTCACCGTACAACGAGCGCAATTCGAACACGCCATTGCGATTCTGATCGGAAAGCCCCCCGCGGAATTCAGCCTCCCAGTAGCGCCGCTCAACTATCAGCCTCCCAGCACTCCGATTGGCCTCCCTTCTGAGCTATTGCAGCGGCGCCCGGACATAGCCGCCGCAGAGCGCAGAGTGGCGGAGGCGAACCAGCAGATAGGCATCGCCCGCGCGGCGTATTTTCCCACCGTGACCCTCGGCGGAACCGCGGGATTCGCCGGCTCGCAGGGTTCCAACTGGTTCGGCTGGCCGAGCGGCTTCTGGGCCGTCGGTCCGGCCCTCGCGCAGACGCTGTTCGACGCCGGGCGCCGCCGCGCCACTTCCGAATCGGCGCGCGCGAACTATGATGCCGCAGTCGCAACCTATCGTCAGACCTCACTGACTGCGTTTCAGGAAGTCGAAGACAACGTCGCTGCCTTGCGCATTCTTGAGAACGAAACGCAACAGCAACAGCAGGCCGTCGCGTCATCGCAGGAATCTCTTCAACTTTTTACGAACCGTTACAAAGGCGGTGTCGACACGTACCTCCAGGTCATCACCGCACAAACGATCGAACTCGCCAACGAGCGAAACGCCATTGACATCCTGCGGCGGCGGTTGGACGCCAGTGTGCTTCTGGTTAAGGCACTGGGAGGAGGCTGTACGGATGGTGGGCAGTGTCCGATTCGAACGGACGACCTTTCGGGTGTAAGCCGAATGCTCTAACCGCTGAGCTAACCGCCCTTACTGTCTCATCGTATAGTAAGCAGTGTGAAGCGTCAACGCAGCCTGCCATAACACACGTCCTACGGGCCTATTTGATCGGATTTCCCGGCCGCCTTTTCCGCGCTTGTGGACCCGTCTTTCTTGCACTTTGGTGAGCCAGCCAGTAAACTGCTTCTCTTGCATTTGTGTAAAGGACACTCTCTGGAATGCTTCTCGCACGGGGTTTCGTCGGATACATGGCAACGGAAGTCGTGAAGCGGCTCGTCGAAGGCGAACTCATTGAGACGAAGTCCCTTGAAAGCGTCACGCAGCGCGTGCGCCAGCGCATGGCGGAAGAACTCGGCGTCGAGGACCGCCTCAACGAAGAGGTGCGCGAGATCCTCACGCAACATCAGGATGAAATGCGTCGAACAGGCGTTTCCTATCAGGAGATGTACAAGAAGGTGAAGGGGCAATTGGCCCGCGACCGAAAACTGGTTTTGCGTTAGCACTTTTGCCGCTTGCCCATGAGCGGGTATCTTCCACTTACTCGGAGGGATTCACTATCCGATGCGACTTAGCCGCGAAAAAATCGTCCGCCTTTCGCACCAGATCACCGATGTCTTGGTCTCGAGCGACGAAGTCGAGTTTGTGGAAGACCGCGATACCATCCGCCAGCAAGTGGTGCAGATTCTGACGGCCACCCTCCGCGATGAAGAAAAAGCCGACGCGGAAGTGCGCAAGCGCATCACTTCACAGAAAAAGGAAATTCTCGAGGGCAGCGAGGAGTGGGACCTTCTTTACAGAAAGTATTACGCCGAGGAGCTTCGCCGCATGGGCATTGCTGCCGCACCTGAGGAACACCAGCAACACCGCCGCTACTAATGGAAAGATCGTCTGATTTTCTACAGATGGAAAATTAAAAGGGCGGCCAATTGGCCGCCCTTCTCGATCAAGAGTGTTGTGTCAATGACTTCATGGCGAATCCGGCCGGCGCTTCAAGGTTGGCCGGTCGTCGCCGCCCGAATCCGTGCCGGGCTGTGTTTTCGACTTATCTGACTGCTCGGTTTTTGTCCGGAGGGTCGGTTTTCCTGGCGCGTTGTCCTGCACTTTGCGCGCAAACATGATATTGCGCAGCCGCGCCTTCACGTTGTCGAACTCCGACGTCGTTACAATGTATTCCTGTCGCGCGGGCAAGATGCGCGCGATCTCTTTTTGCGCCGCTTCGATGCGGTCCGGTGTTGGCGGGTGAGTGGCAAACACCTTTGGGATAGTCCCTGCTCGCCGTTTCTCGTCCGCTTGAATGCGCTCGAAGAAGGTCACATAAGAGTTGGGATCGTAGCCGGCCTTATACATGTACTGCAGGCCAAGAAAATCCGCTTCGCGTTCGGCGTCCCGGCTGAACTTCAGGAACGTCAAAGGAATCGCGAGGTTAATGCCTTGATACAGGGCGTAGCCCGCCAGGCTATAGGGGATGAAAATCATCGCCGGGATGGATGCCAATTGCATGAGTTCGCCCTTGGTAGCCTGCTTTGTGCCGTGCCGGGCAGTCACGTGCGAAATCTCGTGCGCCATCACGCCCGCCAGCTCCGACTCCTCCTGCGCGCGCAAAATCAAGCCGCTGTTGACGTAGAAAAATCCGCCGGGAAGGGCGAAGGCGTTCACTTCGTCCGAATCGATCACTTTGATCGTGAAGGGAACCCGCGCGTCTGAGTTGCGAACGAGGTTTTGCCCCACGCGGTTGACGTACTCCGTGACGACCGGATCATCGATTAGCTTGGATGATTTTTCCACTTCCTGGGCGAGCTGCTTGCCGAGGGCGATCTCTTTCTCTAGGGAATAAAAGTTGACGCCCTTGCCGACACCGCGGTTTCCGATGGCCTCGACGTCCTCTTTTGAATTCTTGGGATTGACCGTGTCCGGCTGGGCAATCGGCGCATCCTGTCTTGTCTGGGTCGGTTGGGTTGCCGAAGGTTTCGACGGATCCTGGGTCGGCGGCGGGCTTTGCGGCACAGCCGCGGCCGAACATACCGCCAGCACGCTCAAGAGAGCCAGTCCTGAAGCCTTTTGGAGAATGGTTACCATGGCAGCCACCTCAACCTAACAGGGATTATACACCACATCCCCAACCAGCCAGTTCAAACCTTCGTCCACTATGATGTGCACGCCACCTGGAAGGTTTCCTGCCCCCGCGAAATTAACCGTCGTGCGGAAGCCAGGTAGCGGGCCAGGGCCTGACCAGCCATGCATAGGGTCATAATGAGTCGCCTGCAGCGAAATCTCAGGTGGCTGCCCACCGCCGAAACGCTGCAGCCGGAGCTGAGATGGCGTACCGATGCCGAAATTGCACCTGGGAAGGAACAGGTTGACACTCCTCCGCAGCCCCTCTACATTCAAAGTCTGCCCTATGAGTGTCTCCAAAATTCAGATAGGCCAGCTCTGGAAGAAAGACGGTACCACCGACATCTACCTGGTGACGCGGATTTATTCCGAAGCGCTCTCTACCATGGTTATTTTGCGAAAATCCGGCGCCGAGGTGGAAGCGCATACTCGGGTCCGGGTGGAACGCACTCCCAAGGGTCAGACTATTCCGGGTTTCTCTCCCGCCATGGATGATGAGAAACCCTAGCCGCCGTGGGACCTGCTAGATCGAGCGCACATCCATGTTCACGACATCTTCGACCTCCATGAGCTCTTTTTGCAAAAACGCCTCGCCGTACTTGACCCCGATCATCTGGCCGTAATGCCGCGCTAATTGGTTCATCTCTTCTTCCAGGCGGTCGATCCCCAGGAAGACCTTGCTCTTCGCTTCGCCCTTTTTCGGGCGAAACTGTGAACCAAAAGCCAGAATCGCGCGGCGCCGTTGTTCGTACTGCGCAGTAATGTCCACCACAAAGGTCGGTCTCACCGGCGCATAGGCCGTCGAATACAAAATCTTGAACGGCCGGTGCGGCTCACCCTCGAGTGGCAACTGCTTCAGCCCCGCGAGAAAGCAGCCCTCATAGCCTAACCTGGACGCATGGTAATGATCGGGATGCCGAGCCTCCCAATAGGGCAGGATGACCGTTTTCGGCTTAAGCTCGCGAATCACCGATGCCAGCCGCAGCTTGTGCTGCCGAAGGGGTTGCACGTCCGAGTCCGGCACGCCGAGCGTCTCGCGCCACTTCACGCCGAGCAGCTTGGCCGCCTTCGCCGCTTCTTTCGCTCGCAATTCAGGCGTCCCTCGCGTTCCCATCTCACCTGCGGTCAGGTCCAGGATGCCGGTCTTGTAGCCTGCCTGCGCCATCCTCAAAAGCGTTCCGCCGCAGGTCAACTCCACGTCGTCCGGGTGCGCCGCAATCGCCAGCAAGTCCAGTTTCATTCTTGCTCTCCTTGGCACGCCAATTCTAACAGGGCTAACCAACGATACGGGAATGCTACGCCCGCGGGGATGTGTTACCTTTCGGGGGCGCGAACATGCCGGATTCAGCGCCAACGCATCAGAAGGAATCTCTCAGTGGCAGGGTCGTGCTTGTTACCGGCGCCGCCAAACGTCTCGGCCGCTCCATCGCTCTGCACCTTGCCGAAGAAGGCGCCGACGTCGGCATCCACTACCGTTCTTCTCGTGCCGAAGCTGCTGAAGCAGTCGCGCAAATCGAAAAACTCGGCCGTCGCTCCGTCGCTCTGCAAGCCGATTTAACCAGCGTTTCCGAAATCAAGCGCCTTTTCGACGATGCGTCCAAACTCTTTGGCCGCCTCGACGTCCTGGTCAACAGCGCCGCCAACTTCCTGCACACGAAGTTCGAAAGCACAAGCGAAGAAACCTGGGACGCTTCCCTCGATGCAAATCTGAAAGCGCCTTTCTTTTGCGCCCAGGCAGCCGCTCCTCTCCTGAAGCAGTCCGGTCGCGGCGTGATCATCAATTTTTCGGATGTCGGTGGCTTGCTCGCCTGGCCAGGCTACATCCCGCATTGCATCTCTAAGGCCGGCGTCATCATGCTCACGCGTTGTTTGGCGAAGGCGCTGGCCCCTGAAATTCGTGTGAACGCCATAGCGCCAGGAACGATCAGTATGCCCGCCGATCCACCCGAAATGGAAGCCGACTTCATCAAACGCGCGCCCCTCCATCGCTCGGGCAAGCCCTCCGATGTCGCCGCCGCCGTTTCTTTTCTCATTCATTCTGACTTTATGACCGGCCAACTGCTTGTCCTCGACGGTGGCCGCACTCTCTAGCAGCTCGTGAGCAGGCATCCTCGCAGAAAAGGGGCCAACCGCAGTCATGGATAACGAGACATCAACCCAACACCACGGCCTGGACGACGTAGAAGTCCAAGAATGGCTCGAATCGCTGGATTCCGTCTTGGAATCGAGCGGCCCCGAAGTCGCCGCCGAAATTCTCGAGCGCCTTCGCGCGCACGCCACCGTTGAGGGGATCGACCTCCCGTTCACCGCCAACACTCCTTACGCCAACACCATTCCTGTCCGGCTGGAGCCGCTTTTCCCCGGCGACCAGGAGCTCGAGCGTCGCATCAAGAGCCTCATTCGTTGGAACGCCCTGGCCATGGTCGTGCGCGCCAACCGCGTCGAGCACAATATTGGCGGCCACATTTCCACGTACGCCTCCGCTGCCACGCTGTATGAAGTGGGGTTTAATCATTTTTTCCGCGCGCGCACCGAAGAATTCGAGGGCGACACGGTTTACTTCCAGGGTCATGCTGCTCCCGGGATTTACGCGCGTGCCTTCCTCGAAGGCCGCCTCTCCGCGCAGCGACTCGAAAACTTCCGTCGTGAGCTGAAACCCGGCGGCGGTCTGTCTTCCTATCCACACCCCTGGCTCATGCCAGACTTTTGGGAATTTCCGACCGTCTCCATGGGACTCAGCCCGCTGATGGCCATCTATCAAGCGCGCTTCAATCGCTACCTGGAAGACCGCGGCCTGAAGCCGGTCACCGACGCCAAGGTCTGGGCGTTTATCGGCGATGGCGAAACCGACGAGCCCGAATCGCTTGGCGCCATAACGCTCGCCTCGCGCGAGAGGCTCGACAACCTCGTTTTTGTCGTCAACTGCAACCTACAGCGTCTCGATGGCCCCGTCCGCGGCAATGGCCAGATTATTCAGGAACTCGAATCCGCCTTCCGCGGCGCGCGCTGGAACGTCATCAAGGTTCTTTGGGGCAGTGAATGGGATCCCATTCTCGAGCGCGACACCGAAGGTCTGCTCGTCAAGCGCATGGGCGAACTCGTGGACGGTGAATACCAGAAGCTGGTCGTTTCCTCCGGCGCGTATGTACGCGAACATTTCTTCGGCAGCGATCCCCGGCTTCTGCAGCTTGTCGAGCCGCTTCCCGATGAGGCGCTGCGCCGTTTGCGCCTGGGCGGCCACGATCCGCGCAAGGTCTACGCCGCGTACAAGGCGGCCGTCGAACACAAAGGCTCGCCGACCGTAATTCTGGCGCGCACCATCAAGGGCTACGGCCTCGGTGAAGCGGGCGAAGGCAAAAACGTCACGCACCAGCAGAAAAAGCTCAACGAAGACGAGCTCCGTGAATTCCGTTCGCGTTTCGGCATTCCTCTCAGCGACGAAGACTGCATCGAAGTTCCGTTCTACCGTCCAGCGGAGGACAGCGTCGAGATTCAGTATCTGCGAGCGCGGCGTGAGGCGCTCGGGGGCTACGTTCCAAAGCGCAGCGTCCGTTCAAAGCCCATTGCCGCCGACCATGACGAATTATTCAAGGAATTTTTTGAAGGCAGCGAGGGCAGGGAAGTCTCGACGACCATGGCTTTCGTCGGCATGCTGCGCAAGCTGCTCAAGGATCCGGAGATCGGAAAGCTCATCGTTCCTATCGTGCCGGACGAAGCGCGCACCTTCGGCATGGAATCCTTGTTCCGCACCGTGGGCATTTATTCGAGCATTGGCCAGAAGTACGAACCGGTGGACGTGAACACCCTGCTTTATTACAAGGAAGCGAAAGACGGGCAGGTTCTGGAAGAAGGCATCACGGAAGCCGGCTCGATGGCATCGTTCATCGCCGCGGGCACGGCTTACGCCACGCACGGCATCAATACGATCCCTTTCTTCATCTACTACTCGATGTTTGGCTTCCAACGTATCGGCGACTTTCCGGCGAAGGCTTGCAGCACCAGGATGGCAACAGCCACGTCCTCGCTTTGCCCGTTCCGAATATGCGGGCCTACGATCCCGCTTTCGCCTACGAGATCGCTGTCATCATCCAGGACGGCATCCGCCGCATGTACAAAGAGGGCGAAAGCATCTTCTATTACCTCACCGTCATGAACGAGCCCTATGCCATGCCGCCCATGCCGGGCAATGTGAAGGACGGCATCCTGAAGGGCATGTACCGCTTCCGGGCTGCGGCAAATCCGAAGGCCAAGCTCCGCGCGCAACTCTTTGGAAGCGGCGCGATTCTCAATGAAGCGCTCCACGCGCAGGAAATCCTCGAAGGAAAATACGGTGTGGCCGCCGACGTCTGGAGCGTCACGAGCTACAAAGCGCTGTACACGGACGGCAACGAAGCCGAACGCTGGAACCGTTTGCACGCGGGCGAAAAGCCCCGCGTGCCGTATGTCACCCAATGCCTTGCGGACGCCCCCGGAGTGCTCGTCGCTGCTTCCGACTACCTGAAGACTTTGCCCAATATGGTGAGTAGATGGATGCCGCGCCGCCTGGCCGGGCTTGGCACCGATGGCTTCGGCCGCAGCGAAAGCCGTGCCTCGTTGCGCGACTTCTTCGAAGTCGATGCGCGGTTTATCACCATCGCCACTCTCCACGAGCTCTTCGCCGATGGAAAGATCGAGCGCTCCGTCCTCGACAAAGCCATTAAGGATCTCGGCGTCAATCCGGACAAATCAAATCCGGTCGTTTCTTAGGCCTCGGGTGGAACAGGTAATCCTGCCTGTCCTCCTTGCTCCCGTTCCAGGATCTCCCCTGGCTTGATCCGGCCCGTCGCGAGGTTCGCGACGAGCTGCGCGTTCGCGCCCAGAAAATCGTATTCTCCGAGCTCTCGGGGCAAGACCCAGGCAATTCTCTCGAACTTCTCCGGCCTCACATCCGGTTCAGCAATGGCCGCGGCATAAAATTGAATCTCCAGCATCACGTTCTGGCCCGCGTACTGATGTTTCACGCTCCCGATAGGAACGCTTCGAATCAG
>WNFN01042062.1_pt2 | contig 14256 bp, 9 predicted proteins | sample 5400161 | NCBI WGS metagenome assembly WNFN01 (sample SAMN13153353, study PRJNA577476) | soil metagenome | isolation source: 80 cm saprolite on Douglas fir-dominated hillslope | place: USA:California | collected 2013-09-17
GGCGACTCTCCAATGAGTTGGATAGCGGGCACCCGTAAGAGGGCTCGTCCAAAATTCGCCGGCCGGCTGCAACGTGAAGTCAGCCGAGCGCAGATGCGTAGTCTTTCCATTTGCATCCACGTACGTGCCGGCCGAGTACGGATCAATGGAACCGTCCTTGCGGCGAATGTGAAAGAGCATCACCTCTGTGTGGTCCTCGAACTGGAGGCTCAGCCAGTCCCAGCCGGTCTGGCTGGATTCGAGCTGATGCGTGAAGAATTCATGGTCCATCCAACTTATGCCGCCTACTTCAAATTTCTCGTTACCGAGCTCGATGACACCGGAGGTCGTCAGGCGCGTTAGAGAAACGTAGTGTGAAGCGCGGCGCGGCCCCTCCGCCTTTTGGCTGACGCCGTTTTCACCGTGAATGACGGGAGTTTTTTCCGGATGCAGCGTCAAGTGCAGTTGAAAGCGCTCATCGACCGCTTTCAGCTCCTGGTCGCTGCCGTGCCATTGAATCTGCCAATTGCCATTCCAGATGCGGCCGAGGGATTCTTTCACCCCGGCGATGCCTGGGCCGGAACGATTGGTTCGTTCCGCGTGATAAAACTTCCCGCCATTGAGATCGCTCAACGCGAGATGAGCGAGGTAGAGATCCTGCACCTCCCAGGCCGCGACCTTCTTGGGATCGCGGCTGACGGCTTGCCGGAAGAAAGTCAGTTCGAATCCAAACCGCCGGCCGTCAGCCGATTTCAGATTTCCGGTGTAGTACCACCACTCGGTCTGAAAATCCGGATGATTGAAATGATCGCGAGGAAATTCGTACCGGTATCCCGGTAAGGCAGTGCGGTATTGCGCTGCAAGAGGCTGCAGGAGAAGCAGCGCGGCAGCGATGCACGCGAGCCTACTCTTCATGCACTACCTCAAGCGGATTCAAGCGCACCGCGACCTGCGCCGGGTATAGGCCAGCAAGCACGGTCGCGCCATACACTACCGTCAGCGCGCCAAGAAGAACTTCCACCGGCCAGTGAAACCGGATCGTCCAGCCGAACGACTGCTTATTGATCACATAGATGAGGATGAGCGACAGCGCAAAGCCCAAGGCCAGACCGGCAAGATTGGCCAGAAGCCCAAGCAAACCGGCCTCAACGAGTATTAGCTTTCGAACCTGCCCGGTAGCCGCGCCAAGGAATCGAAGCAGGCCAAGTTCGCGGCGGCGATCAATCACCAAAGCGAGAAGCGCTCCGGCAATGCCCATAACCGCGACGAGGACCGCGACCGCTTCCAAGGCGTAGGTAATGGCAAACGTGCGGTCAAAGATGCGGATGGCTTCGGCGCGCAAGTCTCGATTCGAAAACATGAGCACGCGATGGCCAGCTGTGGCTTTTTCGATTTTAGCTCGAACCCCCTCCAGTTGTGCACCCGGAGAAACATAAATGGCGAGATTCGAGGGCGCTGGGTCGGGCAAATATCGCAGCATGGTCTTGCGGTCCATCAGGATATTGCCGCGCTCGCTGGAATAATCGTAGTACACGTCGGCGATGCGGAAGGACGCCTGCGTTTCCCCCAGCGAAAGCATCATGGAATCGCCGGCTTTCAAATGGTGCTTATAGGTGAAGGGTTCGCTGACGATGACGGCATTCGAATCGCGCAGCTCGGCGAGAACTTCCTCCCTGGGACGCCCGGAGAAAAAATCGGAGTTGTGATAGGAGCGCAGGACATTCAGGTCCGCGGAAGCAAGCGTAGCGGGCATGTTTTCAAAGCTGATTTCGTAAGCGCGCAAGCGGTCGACGGCCGCGACGCCCGGTAGTTTCGCAATCTGCTCCGCCAGACCGGGAGAAATGGTTGGATGGCGATCCGCAGCTGCGGAACCAGCGGGACGGAGATAGAGATCGGCCGGCAATTGGTCGCTCATCCAAATCATGACTGTCTGGCGGAAGCTCCCCACCATGATGCCGACCGCGGTCATCATCGCGATGGCGGTCGAAAGCGCGCCAACCAGAACGGAAAGCGAAGTCAGAGCGTCAACGAAAGCTGGCATCGCCAGCGCCGACGCCACCACCAGCAGGATCGCGGCGAGATAGCCAAGAAACGGCTTACCGGCTACAGCGGGAGCGCGAGAAGCTGCGGCTGCCGCCAAACCGAGCACAAGAGCCAGCCACAAATCGCGCGCTTTGCGCACGCGCACGTCATATTCCCGGCGGCCCCGCGCCATCGCCTCGACCGGAGAAACCTGGGAAGCCTCGCGCGCAGGCGAATAGGAAGATGCAACCGCGACTCCCACACCGACCGCCAGCGCGAAAAGAACGGATGCGGCACTAAGCTCGATGGTTCCTGGCCGGCTGCTGACATATAGCGATTCCACAGTGGCGGCCATCAACCGAACCGCACCAGTTGCCATAAAGCGGCCGAGGGGAAGCCCAAGGAGAGCGCCCGCGAGCCCGAAGCAGGCGGCTTCACCGACGAATGCGAACAGAATGACACCACGGCTGGCACCGAGAGCGCGCACGATTCCAATCTCCGGGCGGCGCCGAACAACCGAGACGGAGATCGTGTTGTAAATAAGGAAAGCCCCAACAACCAAGGAAATGTAGCTCAAGAGGCGCAAGTTCCAGCGAAAAGCTGCCAGCATGCGGCGATTCTCGTTCGTACCGGTGCCCTGCGGGCGAACTTCCACGCCGGCGGGAAGCACGGTCCGTAAACGCTGCTGCCAGTCTTCCAGTCTGGGGGTCCTAGGCACTTTCAAGAGAATGCGATCGACGCGGCCATAACGTGCTAGTGCATGTTGGGCGACAGCGAGGTCCGTGACAATTGCGGATTCGTTGCCGTTCGAATCCGGGTACACGCCCCGCACCGTGTAATTGCGGACTTGATCGTTGATGAGCAGTTCGACGCGGTCGCCCGTCTTGTTCCCAACGCTCGAACCCACCCAGATACTGTCCGCATCTCCCAGATGCTCGAACACCTTTTCAGATGCGCTTTGCGTCGGAGGCGCACCACTATTTTGGGATTCACTTTGCGCGTAAGCGCTGCCTTCCGCGACAAGATCCAGTCCGATGAGGGGAAGCGACTTCTTGGTATCAGCGATCACCGCATAGTCCTCGATGCGCGGCGACACTCGAATCGAATAGGGCAGCGTGGACAGGATTCCAACCACGCTTTCCGGTACGCCTCCCGACGTCGCGATTTCCAATTCGTTATCGCCTGCCAGCGTTTCCATCGAACTGCGGAACGAGCCGGCGGCGGCACCGCCCGCAAGATCGATGGCCAGGACAACCGCGACCCCCAAGGTGATAGCCAAGATCGTCAGCAAGGTCCTCACCGGCTCGCGGAAAAGCGGTCGCACCATCAATCGGTAAAAGAGCAGAAAAAGAGGCATTTCAGGGCCGAATGACCTCTTCAATCTTTCCATCGCGCAACCGCATGAGCGTGTTTGCAAGCGATGCGGCCTCGAGACTGTGGGTCGCAACGATGGTCGCGGTGTTTTGCTCCCGCGTGAGGCGCCGGAGCAACTCAAGAATCACATTGCCCGTCGTGGTATCGAGATTGCCCGTGGGTCCGTCGGCCAGCAGGATACTCGGTGAATGGATGAGCGCGCGTGCAATGGCGACACGCTGCATCTGTCCGCCGGAAAGTTGGTGAGGATAGCGATCGCCGAGGCCGTCGAGTTCCACCCAGGCAAGCCGCTCGCGGGCCGCCTCGCGCGGGTTGTGTTTCCCGGCGAGGAGCAGCGGCAGTTCGACGTTTTCGAAGACCGTCAGCGTGTGCAGCAATTGAAACGACTGAAAAATAAACCCAATCTTCTCGCGCCGCAGGAGGGTCAAGCTGCCGTCATTCAAGGAGGACGTCGAAACTCCGTCCAGAAGCACCTTGCCCGACGTTGGAAAGTCCATTGCCCCGGCAAGATTGAGCAGCGTGGATTTTCCGCAGCCGCTCCGCCCCACCAACGCCACAAACTCGCCCCGCTCAATGTTCAGCGAAAGAGCACTGAGCGCATGCACTGGCTGGCCATCCGTCAAATAATCTTTCGAGACGTCTTGCAACGAAAGTATCGGCATTAGGATTGGTGGGCCGGCGGCGTCTATCGCCAGTTGCAGCTGCCGGTCGCACCCCGCATGGTTCTCGCGTCCGTTGACCGGCAGACAGATCGAGCCTGGCGTGTTTCGCTCAGGATTTGAGGGAGGCCAGCGCCTTTTCGATGGCCGAGGCTACCCGTGTCGAATCCGGCGTCACCTCAGGCTCGAAGCGCGCAATGACGTGCCCGTCAGGGCCAATCAAGAACTTGGTGAAATTCCATTGAATCTCTCCGCCCGTTTGCGGATTCATGGCTTTGTCCGTCAGGAACTGGTAGAGCGGGGTGATGTCTTCGCCTTTCACGGACACCTTGGCCATCATGGGGAAGGTCACGTGATATTTCGAAGAGCAAAACGTTTTGATCTCCTGATTTGAGCCGGGTTCCTGCGCGCCAAAATTATTCGCGGGGATGCCCACGATCACGAAGCCTCCGCTCTTGTACTTCTCATAGGTCGACTCCAGCGCCGTATACTGCGGCGTAAAACCGCAACGGCTAGCAACGTTAACGAGGAGCACGACTTTCCCTTTGTAGGCGGCCAGCGGCGCGGGCTGGCCATCGATCGAGTTCAAAGTGAAGTCATACGCCGTCTTATCCGCAGCCATCACTGCGGCGGCGCAGAAAAGCAAGCAAATCACTGCTTTCATCATGTTCCTCTCCCTCTGTCTCTTTTTACTCTGTTCCATGCCCAGCGGCAACGGAATTGGACCGGTGGCCGGTGCACCTGAGAATACCGTTCGTGCCTCTCGCTTATTCCATGGTAACGGGAACGGCAAGAAAATGCGCTGCCCATTCGAATGACGTTGAGCCTGGATTAGGCCTGTTATAAACTTCGCAATCAAAATGTTCGCGACCCATTTGTCGGGATCATTGCTGGCAAAGTAGAGCAACACCGTTTTAGCAGAGGCAGGCACGTTTGTTTCTTGCGCGTGGTTGGAGCTATCGGCAGTGTAATATGTCCGGTCCGCTTCTCCGCCGCCGGACGCCAAGGAGGCATGGATGCTTTTTGCATCTTCGGTCGCGGTAACCCACCGGACCCTTGAAACGGTGGATCTCGTCATTATCGGGGTCTACTTCGCCATCGTGTTCGGCATCGGTTTCTATTTTTCCAAGAAAGAGCGCACCTCCGAGGACTATTTCCTTGCCAGCCGCAATATCGGCTGGTTCGCGATCGGCGCCTCGCTCTTCGTTTCAAACATCTCGACCGAGCACTTCATCGGCTTGGCTGGTTCCGGAGCGACTTCGGGTCTGGCCGTCGGCCACTTCGAATGGCTGGCGTGCATGATGCTGCTTCTGCTCGGTTGGGTTTTCGTGCCGTTCTACTTGCGTTCGAATGTTTTCACCATGCCGGAGTTTCTAGAACGGCGCTTCAATCGCAACTGCGCGACCTATCTCGCAAGCATCTCCGTCATCGCGTACATCTTTACGAAGATCTCGGTGCATTTGTACGCGGCTGCCATCGTGCTGGAGCGCGTGGTGGGCTGGAGCCCATTGACCGCCGCCGTCATCCTGGTTGTTGCGACGGGAATCTATACAATCGCGGGTGGCCTAGCCGCAGTGATCTACACTGATCTTGTGCAGACCTTGATCCTGCTCGCCGGCGCCATCGCGCTGACCATCATTGGCCTGGACAAAGTGGGCTGGTTTGCAGGTCTGCGCGCGGCGGTCCCTACCGACTACTTCCACATGATCAAGCCGGCCACCGACGGCGAGTTCCCCTGGACAGGTATTTTCTTTGGCGCACCGATCCTGGGTATCTGGTACTGGTGTACGGACCAGGTGATCGTGCAGCGCGTTCTCTCCGCAAAAGACGAAGGCCACGCCAAAGCAGGCACGATCTTCGCCGGCTTCCTCAAGGTGCTGCCTGTGTTCGTACTCGTTCTGCCGGGTCTGATCGCTTTCGCGCTTTACCCCCAGCTGTTCCACGTTGTGGACGGAAAAGTCACAAACGGCGATATCGCCTATCCGACCATGATCGTGAACCTGCTTCCTCCCGGACTCGTCGGATTGATGATTGCCGCGCTCCTCGCTGCCCTGATGGGCGCAATGAGCTCTGTCTTCAATTCCGCGTCAACGATGGTAACGCTCGATTTCTACAAGAAGTTCCGGCCGGCCGCCACGGAGTCGCAGCTCGTCTTTTTCGGGAGGGTAGCGACCGGAGTAATGGTTCTTCTGGGACTTTTGTGGGTTCCGTATATTCACTATCTCAGCCCGCAGCTTTATATCTATCTGCAGAGCGTGCAGGCGTACATCAGCCCGCCGATTGCGGTGTGCTTCATTTTCGGGATTCTTTGGCCGCGCTTGAACGGACAAGGGGCCATCAGTTCGCTCTTGGTGGGTTTTGTTCTAGGCACCGTGCGCTTCGTCTTCGAAGTGCTGGATAGGACCCGGCATTATGATTCCGGGGCCATCCGGTGGCTCGTGGACATGAACTTTTTGCACTACGCCATTTTGATGTTCGTCGTCTGCACGTTGGTGCTGATCGGCGTCAGCATGATGTATCCAGCGCCCGAGCGGAAAAAGATCGCGGGCCTGACGTTTGCGACAGTCGGCGAGAAACTCGCGACCGCTGACGTGAGCACGCCGCATCTCCAGCGAGAAACGCCAACGGAACGCTTGTTCAACCTGGCGTTTACCGGAGTCCTGATCGCCACGGTGGTTGGCTTGTGGATCTATTTCCGCTAGTAACTGCTCCCGAGAACAAATTATGGGCACAACTGCCATTCGGACACTGAAACCCAACGTCACGCAGAAGGAAGCCGTCCAGGCTTTTTCCGCGCCGGGCTTTACCGCGGTGTACTGGCGCATGCGCATCGGCCCCTTGCAAAAGATTGCCGATGCTTACGTGCCGTTCTGGCTTTATCGCGTCCGTTACCAACTCGGCAGAACGCCCCACGCGCGGTTGTTCGCGCTCGATGCGGTAGATGGCTCGCTCGACCTCTTTGAATTCCCGCGAATCCCCGAACAGCATGAACTCGTTTCCGTGGATAGCCGCAACCGGATGGTGCCGTCCCTCAGCGCGGAACGCGCCGAGGAAATTCTGCGCGAGAAGGTGCTGCGCGTTGTTTTCCAGCAAGGATTCTTCAAGCTTCGCGACGCCCGGCTGGAGATTGCGCGGGAGGCGGGCGAAATGCATCTTCCCTATTGGCTTGGTTTTTACGGTGGCAGCGGATCGGTGCGCTGCCGCGTGCTGGACGCAGTGAGACGCCGAATCGAAGGTGCAAAGGCGTCGGCGTTTTTCGAACAGTGGCTCGCAGCTTGATACGGCGGGGCGGTGCCGGATCGTTCTGCCCAAGTAGAAAACACAACTAAATCGTTATTCACTTTTCTTCGCGTCCCGGGAGGATGGAAATGACAGGGTTTGCTCAACGCATCGGAATTTGGTTCCTCGCCTCCGCCCTCGGGAGTGGATTTGCGGTTGCGCAAGGCTGGCAACACCTTGGCAACGTCCAGCGCGTCGAAAAGCTGAAAGACGGCGTTGAGTTAACGGCCGGCGCAGCGAAAGTGCGTATCACCGTATTCCGCGATGGCGTGTTCCGCGTGCGCCTTGCCCCGAACGGCACTTTTCCCAAGGATTCTTCCTGGGCAGTGATTGAGGCGCCCGAACCTCCAGCCTTCAAGATCGAAGAAAACCCGAAGGAAATACGAATTGCCGCTGGAAGCGTAGTCGCAACCGTTCAGCGGTCACCCCTGCTGATCAATTTCTCCGATGCTGCTGGAAATGTCCTTCTCGCCGACGAGCCGAGCCTGCCGATGGCCTGGAATGGGCAGCGGATTCACGTCTGGAAGAAAATGCCCCTGGACGAAAACTACTACGGATTGGGCGACAAAGCCGGACCCATGAATCGCCGGAATCGCGCCTTTACAAACTGGAACACCGATGAATTCGGCTGGCAGGAGTCGACGGACCCTCTGTATAAGACCATTCCCTTTTTCATCGGGCTGCGCAAGGGTTTGGCGTATGGCGTTTTCTTCGACAACACCTATCGAAGCGTTTTTGATTTTGGCAAGGAGTCGCCGGATTTCTTCTCCTTCGGCGCCGAAGGCGGAGAGCTGAACTACTATTTTATTGCGGGCCCGGAGCCGAAAAAAATCATCGAGGAATACACCGCCATGACGGGACGCTCCCCGCTGCCTCCCCTCTGGACGCTGGGCTACCAGCAAAGCCGTTATTCGTACTATCCGGAATCGCGCGCGCGGAAGATCGTCAAAACACTGCGCGAAAAGAAAATACCCGCGGACGCCATCTACTTCGACATCGATTATCAGCGGGGCAATGCCCCTTTCACGATCAACCGGGAATACTTCCCGACTTTCGAGAAAATGATTTCCGATTTTCGCGCCCAAGGCATGCACACGATCTTGATCACCGACCTGCACATCAAGAAAGACCCCAACCACGGTTACGCGCCTTACGATTCGGGAATCAAGAGCGATGTGTTCGTGAAGAATCCCGATGGATCGACTTATGTTGGCGTCGTTTGGCCGGGCGCAAGTATGTTTCCTGATTTTACTTTGTCGCGTGTGCGGGACTGGTGGGGCGGCCTCTACAAAGACTTCGTCGCTATGGGCGCAGCGGGCTTCTGGAACGATATGAATGAGCCGGCGCTGTTCGAGCGCGCCGACAAGACCATGCCGCTCGACATCGTTCACCGCCTCGACGACGGCACCACCCTCGACCATCGCGCCATCCACAATGTGTTCGGCATGCAAAACGTTCGAGCGACCTATGAGGGGTTGCGCAAGTTGCAGCCGGAAGAACGGCCTTTCGTGCTCACGCGCGCCGCGTATTCCGGCGCCCAGCGGTATGCCGCCACGTGGACCGGCGATAACAGCAGCTCGTGGAATCACCTGAAGATGAGCACGCCAATGCTCCTGAGCATGGGGATTTCGGGTTACCCGCTGGTCGGCGATGACATTGGAGGTTTTGCCGGCTCACCCCCAGCAGATCTCTTGACCCGCTGGTTCGAGGTTGGCGCGTTGAATCCGATTTACCGCGACCACACCGCCAAAGGCACCGCAGACCAGGAACCGTGGGTGCATGGCCCGGAACACGAGGCGATTCGCCGGAAATTCATCGAGCTGCGCTATGAGCTGATGCCGTATCTGTATACCGGGATCGAAGAGGCGTCGCGCACGGGGCTTCCCTTGATGCGGCCCGTGTTTCTCGAATATCCGCAAGCGTCGGGTTTTTATGGAGACGACCGCGACTTTCTTTTCGGAAGTGATTTTTTTGTCGCGCCAGTGACCACGGAAATGGCGGATGCAGAAGAAATATCGTTGCCGCCGGGCGACTGGTATGACTTCTGGACAAACACCCGGCTGTCGAGCAAAGAAAAGTTTAGCTTGCGCCCGCGGCTCGACGAGATGCCGCTTTACGTGCGCGCCGGAGCTATTGTGCCAATGCAGCCACTGGTGCAACGCACCGGTGAAAAACCGAATGGGCCGCTCGAGTTGCGTGTCTATCTTCCCGCCAGCACGCCCGGCAATGATTGCCGCGGAACGCTCTATCAAGATGATGGTCACACGTTTGCGTACCAGAAGGGCGAGATTCTGCGCATCAGCTATTCGTGCCAGGTTTCCAATGGCTCCGTAACGGTGACGAGCAGCACGGAGAAGAATGCGTTTCAGCCTTGGTGGAAGAGCTCGAAAGTGACGTTGTACGGCGCGGCGTCTACGCCTAAAGAAGTTCGCATCGGGGACGAAGTTATCCACGAATGGCGCTACGACAGCTTGGCCCATGCCGTCATGCTCACCGTGCCCGATGCGGCAAAGAATTGGAGCGTTCGCCTCGCGTTCTAGAGGCCCTTCTCACGCGAATCTTAGTTCAAAGAAAAGATCGACAGCGATTGCGCCGGCATGGTTAGTCGGATTTCGTTTCCAGCCAACTCCGCCTTTGCTTCGCCGAAGAGAAATCCGATGGCTGCCGCTCCTTGCGCCGGCGTGTCGGCCAACGGAATGCGAAGCTCCCGCGGCTGATCAGCATTGTTGAAGGCGACGACAATACGCTCGTCCTCCTCTGATTCGCGCGCAAAAACATAAGAGGATTCGTCGGACGCCAGATGCCACAACTGGCCGGTGCGCAGGGCAACGTGTTCGTGGCGAAGCTTTAGCAGCGATTGAACGTAAGCGAAAACCTCTTGCTGGTCGCGCGTGCGGCCCGATTGCGTGAACGCGTCGTTCGCATCTCCAATCCATCCTCCGGGAAAACCGCGCCGGTTGTCCGGGTCGCCGCCCCCCGGCATCCCGATCTCGTCGCCGTAGTAAATTTCAGGAACGCCGCGCAGTGTGAGTGTGAGTCCGAACGCCAGCTTCAGCTTTGTAGGAGAGCTGCCTTCGGCGCTCGCGAAGCGGGGCACGTCGTGATTCGCAAAAAACGGGACAAGCATGTCGGGATGCACATACAAGGCATCGCGCCGCAGCACGTCCGCGATGCGGCCGGCGGGTGCGCCCCGCAGTAACACATCCCTGAGCGTGAAGAACATCGGAAAATCGAAGACCGTGGAAAGCCCGCTGTCGATGCCGTCGTAGCGCCTTACCCCGCCCACAAAAAACGAAGTCACGCTCGGATCGGGATGAAACACTTCGCCAATCGTAGTCATATAGGGATAGAGCCTGCGCAATCCCGCATGCCAGTTGGCCCAGAACTTCCGTCCGACATAGGGAAACGTGTCGATGCGGTAGCCGTCCAGCCCGGATATTTCCGCCCACCAGATGCTATTTTGCAGAAGATACTGTTGGACCAAGGGGTTCTCCGTGTTCATGTCCGGCAGAATCCCGAAGAACCAGCCTTCCGTGAGATTTCGTTTCATGCGCATGGAGGCGTGCGGATCGACGAGCGATTCAAACGGATCGTTTCCGATGGCCTGACCGCCCGCCTTGCCGTAGAAGCTCCCTTTTAGCGGCGAGAACGAATCGATGTGATGTTGCAGCGTGCCGTGAAACCAGTCGGGCAGCGGCGGATTCGAAACCCAGGGATGTTTCGGGCCAATGTGATTCGGAACGACGTCAAAAAAAACCTTCATTCCTTGCTTGTGCGCGGCGACCACGAGATCCTGATAGTCCTTCAGTCCGCCAAGATGTGGATCGACGGCATAGAGGTCCACGGCGCCGTACCCGTGATAGTCCTGCGCAGCCCCGTTCTTCACGATCGGTGTTAGCCAAAGCGTGGTCACGCCGAGATCCTTCAGATAGGGCAGGTGATTCTGAATCCCGAGCAGGTCGCCGCCATGGTATGCGCGAGGTTTCGAACGATCGTGGGAACCGGGCGCTTCTGCAGGCTCATCATTCGTGGGATCGCCATTCGCGAAGCGGTCCGGCATGATGAGATACATCACGTCATCCTGAGAAAGCCCTTGAAACTTTCCCAGCGTCGGGGCGCGGGCAGCGAGCGGCAGTTCGAAAGACGTCGTTCCCTTCGGCGCTGTAATTCGGCAGACCGCGGTTCCAGACTTCGTGTCAGCCCCGATCTTCAGCGAGATAAAAAGATAGTTCCCGCCCGCCGTAGCTTGCGTGCGCGAGACGCGGAGAGTTGGCAGATTGCACGCCACGTGGGTCGCTTCCAGGTCGTGCCCGGAAAGCAGCAGCATCACCTCTGGCGTGAGTCCCACCCACCAGTTCGGAGGTTCGACTTTTGTGACCGCGACAGCAGGTTGGTTGGCCGTCTGATGCGGACGGGCCAGCAGGGCCGAGGCGCCGCAACCGAATGCGACAAGGGTCAGAAGAGAGAAAAAAGCTCGGAGAAATCGCTCCGCCGTAAAATACCGTAGTGGTTTTTTCACCGGAAAAGCATAAGGGAAAAAAAGTAGGGATGCCAGTCTCGATCTTCCGCACCACTCGGGTCCGTCCGCTATTTTCGCGGCATGGGGCGTGCCGCAAAGAGCAATTCGCCAAAAGCTTCCGGAATGTGGAAATTGGGCGACGGGGTTCCCGTGGGCTGCCAGGCGGAATAAAATCGCGGTTCGGCAGCCCCCTCGACGCGGTAAAAATTCACTCTCCAGGTGGCCGCTGGATCGAAGCGCTCGACAAGGCATTTCATAGGCAGCGCAATCTCCGCGACCCAGGTTTTAGCGGCCTCAGACAAAATAACGCGCCGACGCAATCCACTCTTCAAATCGCGCTTCTCGCCCGGCACGATGTCGAGATCGATCCAAAAGCCATTCGGGCTGACTTCGAATTCTTTATAGCCGCGGAGTTGCGTCGGATCGGGCTGAAGGAAAACTTCCGCGACGTCGCGGTCCCAGAGCCGGTCGCGGCGGCCGTTGGGCGCGGCATCGGGGAACACGGTGATGGCGCGATACTTCGCGTGGAATCGCAGAAAAAGCGACTCCGGAGTCCAGAGTAGCCTCACCGCCGTCTCTCGTTCAGGATCAGCGTTTTTGCCTTGCCAGTCCGCGTTGAAATGCAAAGGCGCTGAAACTTCCCACGAAGACGGTGTTGGGAATCCATCGGCATCAGGCAGTTTCAGCATTCGAACAGCCACAGCAGTCCGTTCATTGGACATGGCATCCCATTAAGACATTCTTGTGAATTGCCTCGAGGGTTCTCCGGCACTCCGACTTCGGGACACCTCACAGAATAACCGTTGCACGGAGACGCACAAGAAAAAAACGGAATGACAGCGCAAAAGATTTTTCCGTTGCAATCGCCTCAGCGCCTTTCTCATAAACGCTGTTCCCCTGGCCAGCGAACTATTTGCGCACCATGCATTCCGCTCATCGTGGATAGCACAGAACGCCGTGCTAGCATCAGTTTTGGCTACTTTCTACGATTTAGCCCAGGAGCGCGGGAAATGAATGAGCCTGTCAACACCCAGGAATTCACGTCGCAACCGGAACGGCGCAACCCGGAACAATTTAAGCATGTAAAGTTCCGTATCGAGGCAGGCGTCGCGAGGATCACCCTGAACCGTCCGGAACATAATCTTCTCAATGAAGCGATGCTCCGCGAAATCGCCGCGGGAATCACTCATGCCGGCGAGCTCCACGACGTTAAGTTGATCGTTCTCGATTCGGCCTGCAAAGTCTTTTGCGGCGGAATCGATGTCGGTGAATACACGTCGCAGCGTGTGTTTCAGATGCTCGATGCGTTTCACGCGGCATTCGCGGGAATGTTGGAAGTCGGCAAGCCTGTCATATGCGTAGTGAACGGACCGGCGATCGGAGGCGGCGCGGAGCTGGCGGCCTTCGGCGATCTCGTGATTGCCTCCCCGAAGGCCCGGTTCGCCCAGCCGGAAATCAGCATCGGCATCTTCCCGCCGCTCGCTTCCACTATTCTGCCTTTCCTAGTCGGACCTAAGATCGCGCTTGAACTTGTTCTGACGGGTGACCCCGTGACGGCAGAGCGCGCGTTGGAACTCGGCATGGTGAATCGCCTCGTGCCGGAAGCTCAACTCGAGCAAGCGGTGAACGATCTCGTGGGCCGAATTAGCGGCCATTCCGGTCCAGTGCTGACCATGGCGAAGAAAGCGATTCTCGGCGGCATGGGCTTGTCTCTGCGCGAGGGCCTCAAGCATTCAATGAACATTTTCCTGAATGAACTCTACCGCCTTGAGGATTCGCAGGAAGGTCTGCGCGCGCTGGTGGAAAAGCGCAAGCCCAACTGGAAGAATCGCTGAACACCCACGGTGCTTTTTCATTCGCGCCATTTTCAGTGTGCAGTTTTCAGCCGTGCATTGACACTCCTGCGGCTGCGTCATACACTCGAATTTCAATTTGCAGGCAGGGGATGCGGGGAAGGCCGTGTGAATCGGCCGCGGTCCCGCCACTGTGATCGGCTGAAAAGCCGTAAGCCAGGCCACCCTCCCGTGCCGCAGAATGCCGCGCTCTTCGCGAGAAAGAGCTATGCCGGAAGCCCCAAGCTATCTCGTGGGGCTTTTTTGTTGGTGAAGTGAAATTCCCGGGTCAGGGGAGATTTGTGAAAGCATTCGCACGCCCGCGCCTCCGAAGCGCTGTCTCCGCCGCAATCGCTGCCTTGCTGTCTTGCGCAGCGCTGTCGCGTGCCCAGAGTGTTTCTCCGCTCTCTTCCGCATCCCCAGCTTTCCGGGAAGTTACTGACGAAGTGGGCCGCACGGTCCGCATTCCCCAGCCGGTCCGCCGCATCGTGTCGCTCGCGCCGAGTTTGACGGAAACCATCTACGCCCTCGGATTGCAAGACCGTCTCGTCGGCGACACCATCTACTGCGACTACCCACCCGACGCACAGAA
>WNFN01221340.1_pt1 | contig 14250 bp, 15 predicted proteins | sample 5400161 | NCBI WGS metagenome assembly WNFN01 (sample SAMN13153353, study PRJNA577476) | soil metagenome | isolation source: 80 cm saprolite on Douglas fir-dominated hillslope | place: USA:California | collected 2013-09-17
CACCCGCCGGCTACCTGACGTGCCTAGTGAATCACACTGCGGATACAAAGCCCGGGAGACAGGGGGCAGACCGCGGCTGACATCGGGCCGCCTAGAGCGGTCATGTAGCGGGTGGCCGTACCAAGCGGCCCAGACTGTCAGCGAGCCACCCGGCCAGTCACTGTGTTATTTGACCGGCGCCCTGGCACGGGACCAGTGGCTGGTCAGTTGCCAAGCGGGCCAGAAGGGTCGCGGTCAGGGCAGTGTCGCCACGGCATGCTCGCCGCATCCCCTCGTTATGGCTGCGTCCTCGCTGGACCAGTAACTCGGCAGCGCGTCGTACGGGTTTGATCCCGCCAGATTTGTCACGTAGACATAACCGGCATTCCGGCTCCGGGACAGGCTGATGGCGCTGTCGGCCTGCGAGCTTGAGGGGGCGTCGTAGACGGTGTTCGCAAACCTGGTCGCAGGGAAATGGCGGGCCCAGCTGGGCACCTGGATATTGCGGTACTGGGCGTAGGTGCCCTCGAATACCATCACGACATTGCCCACCGACATGTACTGCTGATCAGGATAGATTCCCGGGTTGAGCCAGACCGAGGATCCCGGGATGACCCGGTGGATGTAACTGGCCAGCTGCCTATAGTAAGGAAGCTCGGTGGCGACGCCGTTGACCACGTCCAGGAAAATTCCGGTCACCCCATACCAGGCCTCGTAATTCCTGACGTCGGCCTCGACTTCCGCGATGGGGCGCAGTCCGTACTTGGTCGACGAGTAGCCCAGGACGGCGGTGCCTGCGGCTCGCGCGTGCTTGACCACTGACTGGAAGGCAGGATCCGGCGCGCTGCCGGCCCCCACGCCCGTGGCCGGGTTAAGGATCATGGCGCTTGGCGCGGGGTGGCTGGCGGTGGCCTGCGCCCAGACGCTCCCCGGGAAATAGGCCGGGACGAACGCCTTCTGGCACCGTGCTGAGCTGCTGCCTCCCGAGGTCAGCCCCGCGGTGATGCCGGCCGCAGCGCCTCCGGCGAGGACGGCGGCCACCACCACGACCGTCAGCGGCCTGCCGACCAGCGCGCGCAGTCTCCCCGGTGCATTCCGCCGCTGTACTCGCCGCTGTATCTTCAGCCAGTCATCCGGCGGCCTGCCCGCCGTCGACATCTCGGTCTCAGTCCCCGGCGACGGCGAAGCCGTGCCAGCCGCGACGGCCGGCCTGCCGGCCGTCGCGGGGGAAGGGGAGGCGGGCGGGGGCACGCGGGGGGTTCCGGGCCAGGGGGGTACGGGGTGTCCCCGGGCGGCACTGTGTCCGCCCGGGCAGCACGGCTAGCGCATCCATCGCGACTCCGGCTCAAGCCCCCCGGCGGGCAGGCAGTTGTAGGGGTTGGCGCCCTTGCGGTCTGTGATGTACGCGCTGCCCGCCCGGCGCCGCATGGCCAGCAGGTACGCATGGTTAAAGTTCTCGGGCGGCACCGAGTACACGACGTGGTAGAACTTGCCTGCTGGCCGGGACCGTGTCCAGCGCGGCACGGCGAGCTGGACGTAGGCGCGCCAGGGACCCTCGAAGGTCCCGAGCAGGTCGGCGTGCTCCGCGTACGCCTCGAGCGGATGCGCCCCGTGGTTGAACAGCACCACGCGCGCTCCCATGTCCCGGGCGTAGCGCGACAGCGCGGCGTAATAGCCAAGGTGCTCGGCGGTGACCGCCGCGCGATCGAAGCACACGCCGGCCACGTGATACCACCGCAGGAAGAGGCCGAGGTCGTCCAGTGCCTCGCGGCCGGGGCGCCGGCCGTAGTTGCTGTCGACATACCCGGCCACCGGCACCCCGGCCTCGCGCAGGCGGTCAAGCGCGGGGTAGAAGGCGGGGTCGGGCAGGGGACCCGGCCCGTTGGCCAGGTTGAGTATCACCAGCCGCACCTGGGACGCGTGCTTCGCCAGCAGATTCCAGTCGTCGGGACGGACATCCGGGCGGAAGTAGGCGGGCACGACCAGCTGCGGCCTGCCCAGCGACAGGCGATCAGAAGCCAGCTTGGTCACGGCTCGCCTCCCACAGGTCGGCCAGCGATGCTGCGAGATCATGGCGCGGCCGCCAGCCCAGGTCCAGGCCGGCGCGGGCGATGTCGGCCTGCTGCCACGACTTGTCGGGCGAGCGCGCGGACCCCTCCGCGTCCTCGTGCACCATGCCCTCGTAGCCGCTGATCGCGACCAGTTCCTTGACCAGAGTGCCAGCCGGAACGCCGATGCCGCTGCCGATGTTGACCACCGGGCTCGGCAGGTGCGGGGCGGCCGCGGCGGCGAGCACAGCGGCGGCGACGTCCCGCGCGTCGACGAAGTCCCGGACGGCTTCCAGCGGCCCGAGCCGCACGTCGGTGCCGTCGGCCAGGGCCCGGCGCAGCTGCGCGGCCACGCGCCCGGGCAGCCCGGTCTCGGGCGCGCCGGCGCCGACCGGGTTGAACACGCGCAGCACCACGGCGTCGAGCCCGGCCGCCCGGCCCAGCTGGACCAGGCGAGTGCCGGCCAGCTTCGTGGCCCCGTACGGCGTGACGGGCCGGGGCGGCGCGGACTCATCCACCGGAACGCCCGGCTCGGCCCGCCCGTATTCCGCAGCGGAGCCGAGGTGCACGAGCCTGGCCCGCGTGCCGGCCAGCAGCATCGCCCGGACCAGCGCGTAGGTGCCGGTGACGTTGACCGGCGCCAGCACATCAGGGCCGCCAGCGGTCGCGCCGGCGCAGTTCGCGATCGCGTCGGGCGCCACCGACGCGATCATCTCGGCGATGCTGGCCGGGTCGCCGGTGGCCAGGTCGACCTGCCGGTGACCGGGCGAGTCGGGTAGCCCGGCCCGGCCAGCGGTGACTACCGCTGCGCCTGCCGCCGTAGCCCGGTGCCATACGTGCCAGCCGAGGAACCCGCTCGCGCCGATGACCAGCAGGCGCATCAGGCCTCCCGCCCCGGCCGGCCGCCGGCCTCAGCGCGGCCGGCTTCCCGCGCCGGCTGCCCCTCGTTCACTGCGGTGTCTCCCGCTCGCCTGCCGGGCGCCTTAAGGCGTCGCCCGGTCCTCGCTGAGCCCGGGCGACGCCGCGCCCCTCCGGCTCGCTCATCGGCCCTGGCTCACTGGTGGTACTCGTTGGCCTTGAACCTGGCCAGGTTCGCCGGGTCGCAGAACCAGTCGATGGTCTCGCGAAGGCCCTCGTCCCTGGTGAGGCGAGGCTGCCATCCGGTGCGCTCGCGCAGCTTCGTCGCGTCGCACACCAGGCGCATGACCTCGGAGTCCTTGGGGCGCAGCCGTTGCGGGTCTTCTACGATATCGGCCTCGACCCCCATAAGTCTGGCGATATCCTCGGCCAGTTTGCCGATCGCGATGTCGTCGCCCGGGCCGCAGTTGAACAGCTCGCCGAGCACCGCCGACGCAGGGGCCTCGCCGAGCACGATGAACGCCTCGGCGGTGTCGGTGACGTAGGAGAAGTCGCGGGTCGGGTCCAGGGCCCCCAGCATCAACTGCCTGGACCCGCTCGCCAGCTGCGTGATGACCTGCGGGATGACGGCTCGGGTGGACTGGCGGGGGCCGAAGGTGTTGAACGGCCGCAGCGTGACCGCGGGCACCCCGAAGCTCAGGTGATACGACTCGACCAGCTTGTCCCCGGGGACCTTGGAGGCCGCGTACGGTGACTGCGCCTGCAGCGGGTGCGACTCGTTGATCGGGACCGTGCGCGCGGTGCCGTAGGTCTCGCTGGTCGAGGTGTGGACCAGCCGGGGGGTGCGGCAGGCCCGGACCGCCTCGAGGACGGGGGACCGACCCGATGGCGGCCAGGTGGTACACCACCTCGGCGCCCTCGACCAGCTCGCGCACGGTGGCCGGGTCGCGCACGTCCCCGAACACCACGTCGACCTGGTCGGTGATGTCGGCCTCCAGCGTGTCCAGCCAGCCGGTCGAGCTGAACATGTTGTACAGGACCATGGCCCGGACCCGGTTCCCGCGGCGCACCAGCGCCTCCACCACGTGGGAACCGATAAAGCCTTCCGCCCCCGTCACCGCGACGACATTCGTCATGGACGCTTCCTTCCAGCTCTGAGAGACTTCCGATTCCTGGTGAGCGAGCGCGGCCCATCGGCGCAAGCCGGGCCAGCCGCGACGGCCCGCTGGCCGGCCCGAGCGGATGGCACGCCGGGGGTCCTGGGGAGTCGTCCCCCCCGGGCAACCACGGCGCGACTTAGATCGTTGACCGGGATATCCGCGCACGTCGCGGGCGTAGTGCTTGATCCGCGGGCCCGGCCGCCGGGCAGTGCACGCGAGCGGGCCTCACCGGCGCCCGGGATATCCGTTTTGCGGGAGCGCCCGGCTGAAACGTGGTCAGCAGCGGTCGTGGGAACAGCCGCTGCTGACCACAAAGCCCGCCAGGCGGACCGGACGGGCGGAATCTTGTGCGAGTTTGCCCGTTTCCTCCTAGTAACACGCGCCACTGTACCCAGGCAGGAATTCCCGGTCATCGATCTAGAAGGCATGCCGCACCGCCCTCCCGAGCACGACAACGGCAAATCCGCCGATCACGAGGACCAGCTCGGTGCACGCCACGATCTGCGCGAGCACTCCCAGATGGCGGCACACGATCTCGAAGGCCAGGGCAGCGCTGGCCGCAACCAGCGGGAAGATGCGGGAGCCGAGGGCCTGCAGCATCAGCGCCAGGAACATCGCCGCGGCCAGCGCCAGGTACGCCGCCAGCTGGGGCAGGTCCGACCGGTGCGGGTGCGCGAGCCCGGTCGCGCCGGCGATCGCGACCGCCGCGGCGATCAAGGCCGCGGCGGCCGCCACGTACTGCAGCACCGCCGCGAGCAGCACCAGCCGCGCCCTGAGGCCGAACGCCCCGAGGTCCCTGGTCGTCCGCAGCAGCCGTTGCGTGCGCCGCCGGTACCACAGAAGGCTCCCCTCGGCCGCGCCCATGCTCAGGGACAGCGGCAGCGCGGCGAGCAGCGCCCCGACGTTGATCCCCCCGCGACCATGCACGCCCGCCGCGACCGGGAAGATCAGCAGCCCGGCGGCAACGAGCCCGAATCCGATCGCGGGCAGGGCCCCGAGCCACTCGGCCGGCTCGAACAGCCGGCCGGCCGGCGACCCGGTCCCGCGGGTGAAGAAGGCCGCCAGCGCCAGCGCCAGCAGCGGAGTAGCGGCGAGCGCCGCCCAGACGACATGTTGCAGGTGCGGCGGCCGGCCCAGGGCGAGGAATGCGGCGCTGGCCAGCACGCCGGGCGCGAGCGCGGCCAGCAGCCACCGCTCGGCGCCGAGCACCATCAGCACGCCGGCGCCCAGCATGTACGCGCCCTCGCCCGCGCCGAAGATCAGCGCGGAGGTGGGCGCGTGCACCAGGCGCGCGGTCGTCGCCAGGGCGACCGCCACCACCGCCAGCCCGATCGTCAGCGCGACCCGCAGCAGCCGCCGGGTCTGGCCCACATCCGTCGTCCGGCCGAGCCGGATGTAGCCAAGGTAGGCCAGGCCCTGGCCCGTCGACCACGCGATGAGCAGCGCCACGATCAGCGTGATCTCGACGCCGTGGCCGATCAGCAGCCCGACCGCGGCGGGGAAGCATATCCCCGGCAGCGCGTACAGCAGGCTATGCAGCGCCGGCCGGAGCCTGCCGCCGCCCTGCCACGGATCCGGGGGCGCCTGCGGCTCGGCCGGCCGGCGCGGCACCCGGAAGTACATGTCCTGCGCGAGCGCGAACACATCGGGAAAGCCGTAACGTAGCTTCGCCACCTGGTCGCCCAGGCCCTCGAACTCCAGCGCGCTGGCGATCTCCAGCGGGTCCACCGCCGACTCGCACACCGGGGCGAACTGCTCGCAGAGCGCCGCGACGGTGCGCGGTGCCGGCGTCCGGCCGGTGGCGGCTACCGCGAGCCGCTGCGGGTCGGCGGCCGCGGCCCGGGGCGCCAGCGGCAGCTGGTCGTGCGCGCTTCCCGCACTCATCTGCGCGCCTCCGGCACGGTGCTCATCTGCGCGCCTCCGGCACGGTGCTCATCTGCGCGCCTCCGGCACGGTGCTCATCTGCGCGCCTCCGGCACGGTGCTCATCCGGCGGCCTCCAGCAGCTCGGTCTCCTCGTCGCGCTCCGGCCGCTCGATCTCCACCAGGTCATCGGACTCGTCGTCCGGTTCCGCCGTGGGCAGCTCGAGGCCGGTGCCGACGAACGTGTAGATCTCGTCGAAGGCGCTGATCGCGCGGTCGACGGTGAAGTACTCCAGCGCGCGCATGCGGGCGGCGGCCCCCAGCCGCGGCCGCTGGGGTGCATCCTTCAGCAGCGTGAGGCAGGCCTGCGCCAGGGACTCGGGGCTGCGCGGAGGCACGACGATGCCGGTGTCGGCGACCGCCTCGTTGACCCCGCCGACGTCGGTGGCCACGCACGGCCGCCCGCAGGTCATCGCCTCGATCACGGTGTACGGGAAGCCCTCGGTGATGCTGCTGAGCACATATACCTGCCCGGCCTGGTAGGCATCGCGTATCTCGGCCACCCGGCCCTCGAACGTCGCGACGTCGCTGATGCCCAGCTCGGCCGCCAGGGCCCGGCAGCGTTCCAGGTAGGCCTCCTGGCCCGGGGGCGGTGAGCCGAACATCCGCAGCCGTGCCTCCGGCATCGCCCGGTGGACCAGAGCGAACGCGAGCAGCAGCGTCTCCAGGTCCTTGACCGGGTCGACGCGGCCCACCCACGAGATCGTCGGAACCTCCGGCTCGCCCTCGAGGGCCGGGAAATCGGCCGGGTCCACCCCGTTGTAGACGGTGCGGACCCGGGACATGTCCGCGCCGAGCTGTTCCTCCCAGCGCTTGTTGAAGACGTTGCCCGGCGTGATCATCTGCGCTTCGTGATAGCCGATGGTGCACAGGCGGCGCAGGAGCCGCAGGTGCAGCGCCCGGACCGGCCACCGGTACGGGCTATGGCGGATGTGCAGGTACTGCTCGCGCATGTAGAGGCCGTGCTCGGTGACGATCATCGGCGTGCCGTACCGCCACTTGGCGGCCAGCGCCGGCAGCGCGCCGAGCCCGTTGGTCACCGCGTGCGCGACATCCGCCCGCACGGGGGGATGGGACAGCGGGCGAAGCGAGTGCTCGAGCAGCTGCATCGAGGTCACGGCGTCGTGCAGGGTGGGCGCTGCCTCCGTCGCGTCGAGCCGCCAGTCCCGCCAGGCCTCGCTGAGCAATGCCACGGCCCGCTCGCTGGACAGGCTGGCGGAGAGGTTCTCGTTCTGGGCGAACTCGAAGATCTCGCGCAGCGTGTCAGCGAAGCGGTCCTGGGCCTCCGCCGGAGGGGCGAGCAGGACCTCGATCAGCTCGCGGAGCGGCGGGCAGTCCACCGGCCGGGATCTCCGCCTGCCGCGCCGGCGGGAGGTCGGCGCGGCCGGCGGGCGTCCCCACAGGGGCACGGCGGTCACTGACGTCACGTTGTCCGGCAGCGTCCAGCGCACCGGCTCGGCACCCGTCGCCACCAGGGCGACCAGCAGGAAGTCATAGTCCGTCATCCCGCGGACGAGCTGGTCGCACCACACGCTGACCCCGCCGAACTGGTGCGGGTAGGTGCCCTCTCCGATCAGTGCCACGTCCATGTCAGTTCACGTCACCCGACTTCGCGCGCGGACTTCTGTCCGTCCTCTCCCCATGACGGTCAGCCCGTGCCTTCCGTGGTCTGGCCGACGGCCACGCCGGACTCCGCGGCGGGCGGACCGGCCGCCCGCGGCGGGGCCGGCGAGGGCCGGCGCGCCGCGGCGCGCCGCGCCGCGCGGCGCCGCATCCGGGGCGGGCGCGCCGCCAGCGCCTGCTCGTACAGGTCATCGATCCTGCTGACCACGGACTCGATGCCGTAGCGCTCGAATACCTTGCTGTCGGTCACGCGCGGCCGCCGGCCGGCCTCGCCGTGTAGAGCACGGGCAGCCCGCTGGCCAGCGCCTCGAGCACCGACAGCCCGAACGTCTCCTGCACCGAGGCGGCGACGTAGAGGTCGAAGGCGGACAGCATCGCCGTGGTGTCGGCCTGGTAGCCGGCGAAGATCACGTGCTCGGTCACGCCGAGCCGCCTGGCCGCGGCCTCCAGCCGGGCCTGGTCCTGGCCGCGGCCGATGACCAGGATCTTGCACCGCTCGCCCAGCATCGGCACGGCCGCTTCCATGGTCAGGTCGACGCGCTTGTTCGGGTCGAGGCGCCCGAGCGCGCCGATCACGTAGGTCTCCGGCGAGATGCCGAACTGGGCGCGGACCTGGTCCCGGGCGGCCGCGTCGAAGCCGAGCTCGTCGGTGTCCACCCCGTTGGGGATCACGGTGATCTTCTCCGGGCGCACGCCCCACCGCACCAGGCGGTCCTTGACGATGTCCGACACCGCGATGGTGGCGTCGGAGAACTTCTCCGACGCCAGGTACAGCGCTTGCACCCCCCTGGTCATCTTGCGCCGCTCGATATGCGTCTCGCCGATCGAGTGCTCGGTGGTCACGACCACGGGCGTGCCCGCGAGCCGGGCCGCGGGGCGGGCGTAGACCTGGGACCGGTACAGGTGCGTGTGCACCACGTCGTACCGCCCGTCGGAGATGATCTTGCGCAGCCGCGGCAGCGCGGGCAGCTCGGTGTTGCGCCGCATCCCGATGTCGCGCACCGACGTTCCCTGAGCGCGTATCTGCTCGGCGACCGGCCCCGGGTTGTAGAGGGTGACGACGTCCGATTCGTGCCGGGTGCGCCGCAGTATCATCGCCAGCTGCAGCTCGGCGCCCCCGGCGTCGAGACCGGTGATCACGTGAAGCACTTTCATGGACGTCTCCCTCTGAGCGCGATCCGACCCCTGTAGAGCAGCCGCTTGGCCGTCATCCGAACGGCGTCGTCCTGCTGGCCGACGTAGATCCTAGGCAGCGCCATGGGCCCGATCTCGGCCGCCCGTGCCTCCACCGCGCACGCATACCCGTAGCCCGCGTCGCGGACGGCGCGCCGGGCCGCTGCGTCCATCGAGCCGTACGGGTAGGCGAATCCGCGGATCTCGACGCCGAGCAGCGCGGACAGGCTCACCCGGCTGTCGCTGACCTCGGCCGTCAGCTGCTCCGGGCTGGCGCCGGCCAGCCGCTGGTGCGTGGCGGCGTGCGAGCCGATCTCGATGCCCGCCGCGGCGAGCTCGCGGACCTGTCCGGCCGTCATCAGCGGCCAGGACGGGCCCTCGTCCCACTCGTTGGTGCCGCCCAGCCGGCCGGAGATGATGTAAGCCGTGGCCCCAAAGCCGTGGCGCCGCAGCTGCGGCAGCGCCGCCTCGAGCACGCTGAGGTACCCGTCGTCGAAGGTGATGCCGACAAGCCCGCGCTGCCGGCCGGCCCGCATCGCGTCCACAAGCGCCCCGATGCCGACCCCCCGCAGGCCACGGCGCTCGAGCCAGGCCATCTGCTCGGCGAACCGGCTCGGTGACACGCACAGCAGGTTCGGGTCTTCCGCTACCTCGGCCACGCCGTGGTACATCAGGATCATCGGTACCTCGCGCAGGCGGACCCGACCGTCCGACACGCAGGAGTCGGCGCGAGTCACGCTGGAGGCTCCGCCCGCCTCCCCTACCCCCTTCACTGCTCACCCCCCGGCCGGCCGCAGATCGAGGCCGCGAGCGTCCGCCCGAGGATGACTACGTCCAGCCATGGCGACCAGTACTCGATGTACTGGTTGTCGAAGCGGGCGCGCTCGACAATCGAGGTGTCCCCGTTCAGCCCGTGGACCTGGGCCCATCCGGTAATACCGGCCGGCATCCGGGCCCGGTCGCTGTAGCGCAGGATCTCGCGGCCGAATCGCTGGACGAAGTACGGCCGCTCGGGCCTCGGCCCCACCAGCGACATGTCCCCGCGCAGGACGTTCAGCAGCTGCGGCAGCTCATCGAGGTGGGTAACGCGCAGCCACCGGCCCAGCGCGCTGCACTCGTGTGCAGACCCGGTCCACAAGGTGTCAGGATCGCCGTGCTCGCCGAGCGTGCGCAGCTTCAGGATCCCCGCGCTCCGGCCGTTGCCTGTGTCCCTGACCTGGAGGAACACCGGTGCCTGACCGGACTGCAGTCGGATCGCGACGGCCAGGACGAGCAGGACCGGGGCCGCCGCGACCAGCAGGGTGGCGGCCACCGCGGTGTCGAAGATCCGCTTCAGCCGCAGGCCCGCCGCCAGGTGGCCGAGGCGCCGCAGCGGGATGAGCGGGATGCCCCACAGCTCGTCCAGGCAGGAACGCGGCACCGCCGCCCCCAGCTCGTAGAGCCGCGGCACCACGCAGATGTCCGCCGGCAGCGGCCTGCTGGCGCGCAGCACGGTGACCAGATCCTCGTCCTTGCAGGCCGCGTAGCAGACGATGACCCGGCGGATGCCATGGCGCGCTACCACATCCGCGAGGTCGGCGGGCGCGCCGAGCTGCGGCAGCGCCAGGTCACGCCGGGGCGGGCCCTCGTCGAGGTAGCCCTGCGGCTGGAGCCCGAGCTCGGGGTGCGCGAGCATCAGCTCGCCGATGTGCGCGCCGAACGTCCCGGCGCCGATGACCAGCGCCGGCTCGGTGAGCAGGCCGGCGCGGTGCGCGGCGCGTAGCGCCGCCGACACCGCGATGCGGAACGCGACTACCAGGCCGGCCGACCACAGCACCTGCCAGGCCGCGCTGCCGTCCGGCACCCACGGCAGCAGGATCGGCAGCGGTACCGCCACCGCGGCCAGGATGCGCCCGGCCTGGTCGGCCACCCGAAGGCAGATCCGCAGCCGGTGCTGTCCGGTGGCGGCGAGGATGGCCAGCACGGCCAGCGCGTACGCCGCCGACGGCAGGCCCGGCCGCCCGGCCACGCCGGCCGCCGCGGCGAGCCCGAGCGCGTCGGCCAGTGGCATCGCGAGAACCGGCGCGGTCCGGCTGGCCCGCCGCGCCGCTCGCTCCCGCCATCGCGGCGGGCCAAGTCCCCCGTGTGCGGGCCGCGCAGCGGGGACAGCCCGGAAGCCGCCGGTGTCTGCGCTGCGCGGCCCGAAGTTCCCCGTCATTAGCGTCCCGCTGCCACGGCGGCCCGCGACCGGCTGACCGCGCTCCCCGCCAGCTGGCGTGCCACCGAGGTGGCAGCGTGCTCGGAGCCGTACACGAAGCGCATGACCGGGCCCATGGTCGGGGCCACGGCGGGACCGATGACGTACAGGCCGGGGATAGAGGTCTGGTAGTCGCGGCCAACGACGGAGCTGCCGGTGCCGGGCACCGTGCGCAGCCCAGAGAGCATCTGGTCACCGAGGAACGAAAGCCTGGTGAGGTCGGTCCGGTAGCCCGTGCCCGCGATGACATGGTCGGCGGCCACCTCGCGGGAGGATCCGCCGGCGCCGGCCAGCCCGAGGCGCACGCCGCCATCCTGCGTTCTCGCCCACGTGACCGAGTAGCCGGTCAGGACCGGGAACTGCCCTTCCACCCGGCTGCGCAGCCAGGTGGCCCCGGCCGGGCCGAGCGCCGTCCGCGCCCGGTAGACCCGCGTGGACCGCGGCAGGCGCCGGAACAGGCCAGGATGGTTGGAGTAGAACCAGGTGGCCCAGCCCGAACCGAGCCCGGACTCGGGCTCCCTGAGCCGCTGCGGCAGCGGCCGGTCCAGCGGCAGCGGCGGGCCGTTCCAGGCGAGCTTGTCCTTCCTGGCGACCAGCTGCACGCTGGCGCCCTTCTCGTGCAGCAGCGCGGCCGACTCCAGCGCGGACTGGCCGGCGCCGACCACGATGACGTTATGGCCCTTGAAGGCCCCCAGGTTGGTGTGGGCGGAGCTGTGCGTGCACACCGACGAGGGCAGCGCGGACAGCGGCTCGGGAACATGCGCGAAGGCCTCGACGCCGATGGCGACGACCACCTTGCTCGCCCGCACCTGCTCGGAGTTCGCCAGGCTGACCTCGAACCCGCCGCCGGCCCGAGCGACGTCGGCGACCAGCACCTCTTCCACGTCCGGGACCAGCTCGGCGCGGAACCACTGGCCGTAGGCGACGAACGTGTCCAGCGGTACCGGCAGGCCGTAGCCGGCGTAGGCCCGGCCGGTCGCCTTGCAGAAGGCCTCAAGCGTGTGCGTGTGATCCGGGTCGGACAGGTTGGACGCGAAGCCCTGCGAATTGAGGAACATGCCCACGGGCATGAAGTCCCGCCACAGCTGCATCGGCAGGCCGAACTGACGGACGCTCACGCCCGCCTTGCGCAGGTGCGCGGCGAGCGACAGCCCGTAAGGGCCAGCCCCCACAATCGCCACCTCGACGGCATCGCTCATCTACATTGCTGCGCGCAGGCCCCGGCGCTGCGGCCGGGGAGGAAGCGCGCTTCCCTCCCTCCGTTTGTCAGTGTGCTGTGGTAGCCCGAAATGAAAGAGTCGGCGGCGATAGCCACGCCGCTGGCGGTCAGGATCGGGGCGGCGGAGGATGTCAAACTGTCGTCCCCTCCCTGGGCAATCGCGGCTCCGGTGGCCGCGTGGTCGGTATCTGGGTGACCGGCTGCGAGCGCGGCGCGGGCTGACTGGCCCGGGCAGCCGCACGGCCACCGGAGTAACGGAAGTCGGCGCTGGGGGCCCGGCCCTGGGGCAGGGCCAGCCGCCTGGTCGCCATGCGCCAGCCCATCCGCAGGCACATAACGCCGAACGGCCGCAGGTCGTCACGCGCGAACCAGGCGGCCTCATCGACCGTGCGCAGCGACGCCAGCCACGACCTCAGCCGGTCAGGTCGAGGTAGCAAGCCGTGACCACATCGGTGCCCGCCGCGTCGCGGAAGAGCCTGAACTGCGCGCCGATCCTGGGGTTGAAGTCGAGCAGCTTGTACTGGTCGTCCCGGGCGTCCCAGCGCAGGTCGAGGTCGAGGATCCCGCGGTACCCCAGCCGGGCGAGCAGCCCGGTGACCTCATCACGGAGGCGGGTGTTCGCCGTGGACCGCCCGAGGCTGGTCAGCCCGGCATGCGCCGGGTACGACCGTTCCTTCACGCCGGTGAACGCCGGCCGGCAAGTCGAGCTGCCGTCGCAGTAGCCGTGGAAGAACCAGTCATGGCCGGGCCCGCCCGGGATGTATTCCTGCAGCATGAGCCCGACACCTGCCGCGGCGCTGGCCGAGTACGTGTCCTCGAGCTGCTCCCGGTCGGTCACGATCGAGGTGCTGCGAAGCTTCCCGCGGCCGTTGGTCCACGGCGTGGTCAGCTTGGCGATCAGCGGGAAGCCCGCGTCGGCGGCGAACTCGCGAGCCGCCTCGAGCGACTCCGGCACGGCGGCCCGCGGGCTTGGCACGCCGAACTCGCGGCAGAGCTCAAGCAGCGAGTGCTTGCCGGCGACCCGCCGCGGGAGGTCTCTCGGCGGATCGGGGAACAGGAACCGCTGCCGCAGGTCGTCACCCTGCTCGGCGAGGAAGATCGCGCCCGCGTCGTCGGTCGGCACCAGCACGGCCGGCTGGCCGATCCGCTCGGACAGCCGTAGCAGCCCCGCGCGCACCCGATCTGCGTCGTCCGGGCTCGGCTGCCAGAAGCAGCGGCCGTGCAGGTAACGGGAACTCGCCGCCGGCGCCCACGGGCCCTCGTGCACCCCGTAGACCGGCACGCCCCGGCGTCCCAGGCTGCGGATGACGCCGAGGCCGCCGTGGTGCATGACGTTCGGGTCGAACTTCAGCACGACCACGGGCGCGGGAGTATCGGCGCGGGGCTTCTCGCTCCTCATCAGCGCGCCGATCGCGCAGGCAGGCAGTCGGGCATTCGGTCCCTCTGGCGGTGTTGCGGTGCATCAGGCGCACGCGGCACGTGAACACCGACTCTGCCATCGGCGTTAGCCAGCAACATCCGTCATCAGGGTGAGGAAATCTACCCACTGCGGCCGAGCATGATCAGTGCGTGCCCGCAGCGGCCCGCCGAGCCGTCTCCCCGGCACTGTCGGCCCAACCTGGGGCAACCCACTGATTAGGCCACGGCGATCACCAGATGGTGACCGGTTCGGAATGGTTCAGGCCAGGCTCCGCACCACGGCCGCCAGCGTGTCGGCCACCCGGTGCGCCTGGCCCGAGTCCACCGCCTCGACCATGACCCGGACCACCTGCTCCGTGCCGCTCGGCCGCACCAGCACCCGCCCGGACTCCCCCAGCTCCGCCTCAGCGGCCCGCACGGCGTCCGTGAGCTCACGCGAGGTGGCCACCAGGGATCTGTCCACCCCCGGGATGCTGACGAGCACCTGGGGATACCTGGTCATTGCCTTGGCCAGCTCGCCCAGCGGCTGCCCGCGGCTGGCCGCGGTCGCCAGCAGGTGCAGGGCGGTCAGCAGCCCGTCCCCGGTCGTGGCGTGGTCGAGCAGGATGATGTG
>WNFN01005750.1_pt2 | contig 14249 bp, 16 predicted proteins | sample 5400161 | NCBI WGS metagenome assembly WNFN01 (sample SAMN13153353, study PRJNA577476) | soil metagenome | isolation source: 80 cm saprolite on Douglas fir-dominated hillslope | place: USA:California | collected 2013-09-17
CGCTTCTTCCTGCGAACGGAGTTCTTCCTGCCCGACGGCCACGATCGCGACCGCCTCGCGGAGGCCTTCGGCGCGGAGGTGGCGGAGCGCTTCGAGATGGGGTGGCAGCTGCGCTGGTGGGGTGAGCGCCGCCGCACCGCGATCCTCGTCTCGCGCCACGACCACTGCCTGTTGGACCTGCTGTGGCGGTCCCGCCGCGGCGAGCTCGACACCGAGATCGTGGCGGTCATCTCCAACCATCCCGACCTCGAGGGCGAGGTCCTCGCCGCGGCAGTGCCGTTTCACCACGTGCCGGTCCCGGTGGGCGGGAAGCCGGAGGCCGAGGAGCGGATGGCCGAGCTGCTCGAAGGACGCGCGGAGCTGCTCGTGCTGGCACGGTACATGCAGGTGCTGAGCGGTCGCTTCCTGGAGCGGATCGGGATGCCCGCGATCAACATCCACCATTCCTTCCTGCCGGCGTTCCCCGGTGCGGAGCCCTACCGCCGCGCCCACGACCGGGGCGTGAAGTTGATCGGCGCGACGGCGCATTACGTGACGGAGGAGCTCGACGACGGGCCGATCATCGACCAGGACGTGGTGCGGGTGGATCATCGCCAGAGCGCCGCCGAGCTGGAGCGCGTGGGCCGCGACGTCGAGCGTCTGGTGCTGTCCCGTGCCGTCTCGATGCACCTGCAGGACCGGGTGCTCGTGGACGGCCTTCGCACGGTCGTCTTCTGAGCGGCCCGTCCCGCCGGGCTCGGCTAGACTCTGGCCCGAGCCGGCACCGATCGAGATCGCCCGGCGCCCTTCCCCGGGCCGTTAGCTCAACCGGCAGAGCAGGGGCCTCTTAAGCCCAAGGTTGCAGGTTCGATTCCTGCACGGCCCATACGCGAGAATCGCTGTATATCGCCGGTTTTCGTGACGTTCGATTGAGCCGTCACTGATCGGAAAGGCTTCCGGCCCGTGACGATCGTTAAGGCTCGCTCGCGACGATGGCGAACAACTCGGTCGAGCGATGGGAGAACACGGCGGAGTTGCCGCACACACTGACCGAGCTCCGCTGCTGCTTCTAGGTCAGCCGATCACAAGCGACAGCGTCCGCGAGGCGGTGATCTTCGGTTTCGAGCTGTCCTTGACGGCCACCGTGACTTCATATGTTCCGGCCACCAGTTTCGTGTTCGGCGCGCCGGTCAGCAGGCCTTCTTTGGTGATTTTCAGGCCTTTCGGGAGTTTGCCGACCTTTTTCCATTTGTAGGGCTGGGTTCCGTTCGCCGCCGTGAGCTGGAAACTGTAGGCCTGGCCGCGGGTCGCTTCGGGCAAGGAGGCCGTTTCGACTGCGAGCGGGGCCGGGATGCACGCCGCTTCGGATGCGGAGCCGGTGCCCGCAGTCGTTTTACCGGCCGGGCACGCCGCCTCGGTGCTCGCCCCGGTCGTGCTGACGAAGTAGCCGACCTGCGCTTCCAGGCAGGACGATTCTCCGGCTTCGGGCTGGTAGCTGCCCGCGGCGCAGGGCGTCTGCGCGCTCTGACCCGTCGAGGAGACGAAGTTGCCGGCCGACGCCGGCGTGCACGCGCTGGCCGCGGTCGCCGGCTCGTAGGAGCCGGCCGGGCACGGCGTCTGCGCGGTCTGACCCGTTCCGAGCACGTAGTTGCCTTCGCCGGCGGCTATGCAGGAGATCTGCCCCGTCGCGGGCTGGTAGTAGCCGGCGGGACAGGCCGTCTGGGCCGCTTCACCGCTCGCCGGGACGTAGTTGCCGGCGGTCGCGGAGAAGCACGCGGTCGAGCCGGAGTTCGGCTGGTAGCTGCCCGCCGGGCAGGCCGACTGGGAGCTCTGCCCGGAGGAGGCGACGTAGTGCCCCGCGGTCGCAGAGAAGCAGCTTGCGGACCCGAAGTTCGGCTGGTAGCTGCCGGCGACGCAGGACGTCTGGCTGCTGGAGCCCGCGGAAGGAACGTAGTGGCCCGGTTGCGCTGTCTGGCAGGACGACGCGCCGCTGTTGGGCTGGTAGGCGCCGGCGGGGCATGCGTTCTCGGCGGCCTGTCCCGGGGAGGAGACGTAGAAGCCCGGCTGGGCGGAGATGCATACGGCGGCGCCGAAGTTCGGCTGGAAGGCGCCGACAGGGCACAGCGTCTGGGATTTGCTGCCCGTGCCCGCAACGTAGTGACCGGGGCTGGCCGCGGTGCATGGCGTGGAGCCGCTTTCCGAATACGTGCCGGCAGGGCACGGTTCGACCGCGCTCGCCGTGCCCGTGCCGACAGGCGCCAGCATCGCGAGCCCGAACAGGACTCCGCAGATCAGCAGCCTCAACCGCCCGGACAGCCTCGTACGTGCGCTCATGATCCCTCCGTGTCTCGCTTGCGCGGGACCGCTTCGCGCTCGGCGCCGCGACCCCCCTTTTTCACACGGAGCCCCCTCCGCCCGGTCCCGAGCACCCTATTCGCGCGCCGCAGGAGTGTCAAGCTGTTCCTGCGCAGCTGACGGGGCAGCCTCCGGTGGCCGGCCGACTGCAGAGGGCCTCTTAAGCCCAAGGTTGCAGGTGCGGCCCAGGCTACCCTTAGCGGATGGCCAACTTGGACTCGACGCCGCCCGACGCGCTCGTGCTGGGCGGTGGGGGCGTGCTCGGCGAGGCGTGGCTCTCGGCGGTGCTGGCGGGGATCGCACAGGGCGGCGGATTCGACGCCCGCGGGTCGCGCTTTATGCTCGGCACCTCGGCGGGCTCGATCGTCGCCGCCTCGCTGGCTGCCGGCATCGACCCGGCGTGTGGTCGAAACGGCGCCCTGGTCGCGGCGCTCGAGCTGGGCGGCGCGGCAGCCGCGCCGCTGGCCTCGCTCGCGCTCAACTCGACGGCCGGCGGCGGAGCGATGCTGCGGCGGGCGATGCTGCGACGCGTCCCGCGCGGCGAGCGCTCGATGGCCGGGCTCGGGCGCATCATCGATGCTGCCGCTCCGGTCTTCGACGGGCGGCTGTTGATCGCGGCGGTCGAGCTGGAGAGCGGCCGCCGCGTGATCTTCGGCAGCCCCGGCGCGCCGAGTGCGACCGTCGCCCAGTCGGTGCTCGCGTCCTGCGCGATCCCCGGCGTGTTCTCTCCCGTCTCGATCGGCGCCCGCGAATACGTCGACGGCGGCGCCTGGAGCCCGACGAACATGGACGCCGTGCCGGTTGGGCGGGACGAACGGGTGCTGTGCCTGAACCCGACGGGCTCGCTGCGTCCCTCACGCGGCGCCCTGGTGGGCGCGATCGGGCCGATCTCGCGTGGTGCGGCGAGCAGCGAGGCCCTCGCGCTGCGCCATCGCGGCGCTCATGTCCGCACGATCAACCCCGACGAGGCGAGCGCCGGCGCGATGGGGGTGAACCTGATGAGCCGCTCGCGCCGCGCAGCGGTGATCGCGGCTGGTCACGCACAGGGCCTGCGGTTGGCGGGCGCGGGCGCGGCCCGCGCCGCCTGATCCCTGCCGCCGGCGGACTAGGCTGCGAGCGATGGACGGTGCCGACGGCCTCCCCGTGCTGTCCTTCGCCTCGGAGCAGGACTGGCGTGCGTGGCTCGCCGAGAATCACAGCACAGCGCCGGGGCCGCCGCGAGCGCCTCGACGAGTTGCGCTTCCTGCAGCGCTTCACGCCGCGGCGGGCGCGCAGCCCGTGGTCAAGGATCAATCGCGAGAAGGCCGAGGCGCTGATCGCTGCGAAGCGGATGACGCCGGCGGGGCACGCCGAGGTCGAGCGCGCCCGTACGGACGGCCGCTGGGAGCGCGCCTATGCGCCGCAGCGCGAGTCGGTGGTGCCCGCGGACCTGCAGCGGGAGCTCGACGCGCGGCCTGACGCTGCCGCGGCGTTCACGACCCTCAGCGCCCAGAACCGATACTCGATCCTGTACCGGCTGGATCAGGCCAAGCGGCCGGAGACCCGCGCACGGCGGCTGGCGGCATTCGTCGCGATGCTCGAGGCGGGCGAGACGCTGCACCCGCAGTGACTCACGCTGCCAGCGCCGGCTCTGAGCTCGGCGGCGCCGCAGTGGCCCGCGAGGAGAACTCGATGCCGGCATCCTCGAGCGCGCCTCGGCGGAGCAGGCGAACGTCGAGCGGATAGTTCTGGTTGAGCCGCCACGGCGCGATCGCGCCCTGGCGCGGCAGTAGATGGAGCGAGCGCTGCACGTATCCCGATTTGAGGTCCAGGAAAGGCTCGGTCGGCAGCGATGGGTCGGGTGCAAGCGGCATGCAGCGCTCGTAGCCGCGCTCGGCCATGTGGGTCAGCAGCCGGCAGACGTACTCGCTGACGAGGTCCGCCTTCAGCGTCCACGAGGCGTTCGTGTAGCCGAGGGTCAGCGCCATGTTCGGCACGCCGCTGAGCATCATGCCCTTGTAGCCGACCGTCTCCGCGAGGTCGACGGGGCGACCGTCGACGGTCACATCGATGTCCCCGAGCGCCATCAGGTTCAGGCCCGTCGCCGTCACGATCACGTCGGCGGTCAGCTCGTTTCCGTCGCTCAAGCGCAGTCCCGTCTCGGTGAAGGTGTCGATCTCGCCGGTGACGACCGAGGCGCTGCCCTCCGAGATCGCCTCGAACATGTCGCCGTCGGGGACGAAGCACATGCGCTGATCCCAAGGGGAGTAGCGGGGTTTGAAATGGGTGTCGAGGTCATAGCCGGCCGGCAGGCGCCGTTCGGCGCTCCTTCGCAACAGTCGCTTCATCAGGTCCGGCGCGCGGCGGCTGAGCTTGAACAGGCCCATCGCCAGCATCACGTTCTTCCAGCGTACGAGCGAGTAGGCGATGCGCTCGGGCAGCACGCGGCGGGCGAGCACCGCGACCGGATCGCGGTTCGGCACTGCGAGCACATAGCTGGGGGAGCGCTGCAGCATCGTCACGTGCGCGGCCTGCGGCGCCATCGCCGGCACCAGCGTGACCGCCGTCGCGCCGCTGCCGATCACCACCACCCGCTTGCCGCTGTAGTCCAGGTCCTCCGGCCAGTGCTGGGGATGGACGATCTCGCCGCCAAAGCGCTCGACCCCCTCGAAGCGGGGGGTATAGCCCTGCTCATAGCGGTAGTAGCCGGTACAGCCGAACAGGAAGTTGCAGGTCATCGTCGAGCGCTCCCCGCTGTCGGTGTGCTCGATCTCCACCGTCCAGCGGGCCGGCTCGGAGGACCACTCGGCGGCGCGCACGCGGCTGTGGAAGCGAATCCGCTCGCCGACGCCGTGCTCCTGGGCGGCCTCCCGGATATAGCTGCGGATCGCCCCGCCGTCGGCGATCGCCTGCGCCTCCCGCCAGGGCTTGAAGGAGTAGCCGAGCGTGAACATGTCCGAGTCCGAGCGGACGCCCGGGTAGCGGAACAGATCCCAGGTGCCGCCGATCGCACCGCGCGACTCCACGATCGCGAAGGTCCGCTCCGGGCAGTGGCGGCGAAGGTGGCAGGCCGCACCGATGCCCGACAGGCCGGCGCCGACGATCAGCACGTCGACGTGCCGCGGCAGCGCAACCGGCTGTGAGGGCGTCGACTCGCTGACCACGGCGCCACCTTATCAACGTGGCGTCGGGCCTGTCAACACTGTGTTGAACAGGGCGGCCGGCGAGGGTATAGTGGCGGAGCCGATGAGCTCCCGCGCGACAGCCACCGAATCCGCAGCGAGGGCAGGCGCCGCCGGCGCCGCCGGCGCGGCTGGCCGCAGCCGGCGCGCGGCGCGGGTCAGCGGCGAGGAGCGGGAGTCCGCGATCCTCGCGACGGCCGAGCGGCTGCTCGAGGAGCGCTCGCCGCAGCAGATCTCCGTAGATGACCTGGCCCGCGGCGCGGGCATCTCCCGCCCGAGCTTCTACTTCTACTTCCCCTCGAAGGAGGCCGTCTTCCTGTCGCTGATCGATCGTCTCGTGGCGGAGGCCGACTCGGGGCGGGCGCAGGTGCTCGAGCATCTCGCGGAGGACCGGGCGGCGTGTTGGAGGGAAGGCCTCGAGACGATCTTCGGGGTCTTCGGCGCACATCGAGCCGTAGCCCTCGCGGGGGCCGAGATCCGTGCGGTCAGCGCCGAGGCGAGGGAGCTGTGGTCAGGGGTGATGGAGAGCTGGGTCGACGACACGGCCGCGGCGATCGAAGCCGAGCGCGCCCGAGGAGCCGCGCCCGAGGGCGTGCTCGCTCGCGACCTCGCGGTGGCGCTGGTGTCGATGAACGAGCGCGTGCTGTATGCGGCCTTCACGGGCGAAGCACCGGCGCTGGCCGAAGAGCGGTTGCTCGAGGTGCTCTTGCCGATTTGGCTGAGCGCCATCTATGGGACGACGACACCGGGCTAGCGCCCGAGCGACGCGGGAACGCTAGGCGCCCGCCGCCGAGGGCGCCGCCGCCGCGCCGATCACGGTCTGCTGGCCCGCCTCGGTCCAGATCACCTGCTCGCGGCCGGGCCCGACGCCGATCAGAGCGACGGGCGCGCCGGTGTGCTCTGCGATGAAGTCGAGGTATTCGCGGGCGCCCTGGGGGAGGTCGGAGAGTGTGCGGCACTCGCCCAGGTCCTCGCTCCAGCCGGGCAGCTCGGTGAGCTCGGCCTCTGAGTGGTGAAGGACCGTCTGGTGATAGGGGAAGTCCTCGAACTCCGCCCCTTCCGCGCCCCGGTAGCTGGTGCAGACTTTGATGCGGTCGAAGCCCGAGAGGACGTCGAGCTTCGTCACGACGAGCGCGGTCATCGTGTTCAGGCGTGCCGCGTAGCGGAGCGCGACGAGGTCCAGCCAGCCGGTTCTGCGCGGGCGTCCCGTGGTAGTGCCGAACTCGCCTCCTCGTTCGCGGATCGTCTCGCCCATTTCGTCGTGGAGCTCGCTCGGGAAGGGGCCGGCGCCGACGCGGGTCGTGTAGGCCTTGGAGATGCCCCATACCTCCTCGATCGCCTTGGGACCGATGCCGGTGCCGACGCAGGCTGCGCCGGCGAGGGGATTCGAGGAGGTGACGAAGGGATAGGTGCCGTGGTCGATGTCGAGCATCGCGCCCTGGGCGCCCTCGAGGATCACGGTGGCGCCTTCATCGAGTAGCTCCCACATGAGCTTCGAGGTATCCGCGATGTGCTGCTCGAGGCGGTGGCCGAAGATCAGGTATTCCTCGGTCATCGTGCGGAGGTCGAGCGCGGGGTCCTTCTCGAAGGGCCGCAGCGACAGCCGCTTGGGCTCCATCGCGGCGACGATCTTCTTCTTCAGGATCTTCTCGTCGAGCAGGTCCTGCACGCGGATGCCGAGCCGTGCGGCCTTGTCCGCATAGCAGGGGCCGATGCCGCGGCGGGTCGTACCGATCTGGAGCTTGCCGAGCTTCGCCTCGCCGGCGGAGTCGAGCAGCAGGTGGTAGGGCATGATCAGATGGGCATTGGCGGAGATCCGCAGGCCGCCGACGTCTACCCGCCGGGCCCGCAGCGCGTCGAGCTCCTCGATCAGCACCCGGGGGTCGATCACCACGCCGTTGCCGATCACGCAGCGCTTGCCCGGATAGAGGATCCCCGAGGGGATCAGGTGCAGCTTCCACTCCTGATCGCCGCGTACGATCGTGTGGCCGGCGTTGTTGCCGCCCTGAAAGCGCACGACGGCGTCGCCGTGCTCGGCCAGGAGATCGGTGATCTTGCCCTTGCCCTCATCGCCCCATTGGGCGCCTACCACGACTATTCCCGGCATGAGGGGGTCAGTTTAGGGAGCGGCGGCGCTGCGCCCGGGGGCGGTTACGCCGGAGGCGGAGCGATGAGGGCGACACGTGCGATCAGGCCGGACGCGGGGCGGTGAGGGCGACGCCGGCGATCAGGCCGGACGCGGGGCGAAGCTGGCGGGGCTCGTCGGGCGGGAGGTTCGTGGTGGCGATGATCGACCGCTGGGCCTCGTAGCGGGCGTTGACGATCGAATAGAGCTGCTCGAGCACCCAGTCCGTCTGGTTCTCGGCGCCGAGGTCGTCGATGTGCAGCAGGTCGACGGCCCCTAGCCGGTCGAGCAGGTCGAGCAGGCCTCCGGGCGACTCCAGCGACTCCCGCAGCAGGTTCAGCAGGCGGGGAAGCGAGTAGATCGCCACCGAGCGGCCGGCGTCGATCACCGCCTTGGAGACGAGCATCGCGAGCGTCGTCTTGCCGGTGCCGACGTCACCCCACAGCCACAGGCCGCGGCCGGAGTCGAGGTTCTCGCCGATGTCCTGGATGTATCGCCGCACCGCATGGATCTGGTCAGGGGCGGTGCGTGCGATGTCGCTCACCGGGGGGCGGTCGAACGACACGCCCCGGTAGCGGCGAGGGATCCGTCCCTCGAGGCTGCGGGTGCGGGCCCCCGCGATGCGCGCGGCGCGGCACTCGCAGTCGCTTGCCGTATTCGTCTCCTCGTCCACCACGAAGCCGCTGCCGTCGCAGATCCCCAGCACGCAGCCGCTCCCATTGGAAGTGGCGCCGGCAGGTCGCAGGTCGCGCACCCGCGGGAGCTCCTCGACGATTCGGTCGATCTCCTCGCCGCTCACTGCGCGTAACGCTCGCCCGCGTAGTTCATGAACTTCGGGTACTCCTTCTGGAAGGTCAGCGTGACTTTGCCGACGGCCCCGTTGCGATGCTTGGCGATGATCAGGTCGGCCTCGCCGGGGCGCTCGGAGTCCTCGTCGTAGTACTCATCGCGGTAGATGAACATCACCAGGTCGGAGTCCTGCTCGAGGTTCCCCGACTCGCGCAGGTCCGAGAGCTGGGGTTTCTTGTCCGGCCGCGTCTCCACGGCGCGGCTCAGCTGTGAAAGAGCGATCACGGGCACGCCGAGCTCGCGCGCGAGGATCTTCAGCCCCCGGCTCAGCTCGCCCACGGCGGTGACGCGGCTGTCGTAGCGACTGTCTGTGCGCATCAGCTGCAGATAGTCGATGATGATCAGCCCGAGGCCGCCCTCGCACTGGCTGTGCAGACGGCGCGCCTTTGCGCGGATCTCGAGCATCCCTACGTCGCTGGAGTCGTCGACCCACAAGGGCGAGGCCGCGAGGCGCTGGGAGGCGGTCAGGATCTTCGGCCAGCGCTGCTCGGACACGCGGCCCTTGCGCAGCTCCTCGCCCTTGATGCGCGCCTGGGAGGCGACGAAGCGCTGCGCGAGCTCGGCCTCCGCCATCTCCAGCGAGAACAGGGCGACGGGCTTGTTGTGGTCGACCGCCGCGTTCTCGGCGATGTTGCAGACCAGGGCGCTCTTGCCCATCGCGGGGCGGGCCGCGATGATGATCAGGTTGCCGGGCTGGAAGCCGCCTGTGATCTCGTCGAGGTCCTTGAAGCCCGACGGCGTGCCGGTCAGCGAGGTGCCTTCCAGCGACAGGCGGTGCAGCTTGTCGAGCTCCTCGTGCAGCACCTCCTCGATCGCCCGGAAGTCCTGCTGGCGATCGTCGCGGGCCACCTCGAGCATCGCCTTCTCGGCCTGCTCGACCAGCTCCCGCGGCGGGGCCTCGTGTCCCAGCACGCTCTCCTGGATCACGTAGGAGGTCTTCAGCAGCCGCCGCAGCAGGGCGTTCTCGCGGACGATCTGTGCGTAGCGGCGGGCATGACCGGCCGCCGGCACGACGCCCGTGAGTTCGTCGACTGCCGCCTGGCCGCCGGCATCCGCCAGCTTGTTCATCTGGCGTAGGCGGTCCGTCACCGTCAGCACGTCAACCGGCTCGCTCTCGTTGTAGAGCGCGAGCATCGCTTCGTAGATCGTCGCGTGCCGCTCCCGGTAGAAGTCCTCCGGGCGCAGGCCCTCTTCGATCACCAGGGCATACAGCGAGCGGTCAGAGAGCAGGATCGCGCCGAGCACCGACTGCTCGGCGTCGAGGTTGTGCGGCGGGGCGATCGCTCCGCCGGGGGACTGGGAGACGCCGTTGGATGTCGAGACTGCGCTCATCTAGATGCGCGAGTTTAGGGTCGCCGGACGGCCGGTCCCGAGGCCGTTCCCGCAAATGCGGCATGAAAATGATCGTCCTCTCGGAGAGGCGAGGAGCGAGGGCGAGCACGCGATCCGCGGCGGCGCGACGGACATGTCCCGAAGTGTCCCGGAGCCGCCGGACCGAACAAATGTTCGCATGCAGACAACACTCGCGGGGCCTTCTGTTTCGGTAAGCGAAGCGCCTGAGACGACTCGTCCCCCTGCCGCGTCGGCGGCACGGGACGATCGGCTCAGGTGCGCAGCGTCATTTCTTCGCGACGACCATCGTCTTGATGGTCGCGGTGACGCCGTCGACGACATCGACGACGACCATGTACGTGCCCACGTTCTTGATCGGCTCGGGCATGTGCACGTTGCGTTTGTCGATCCGCAGGCCACGGGCTTCGCGGATCGCCGTGGCGATGTCCTGCGCCGTGACCGAACCGAACAGGCGCCCGTCCGCGCCCGGCCGCCTGGCGCTGGCGGATCGTTTCGATCGCACCCTTCGTGGCGGGCTGGGCGAGCTTGCGCGGGATCAGGTAGTTGCGCAGGTAGCCCTTGGAGACGTCGACCACCTTGCCCTGCTCGCCGAGCTCCTCGACGTCTTTGAGAAGGATCGCTTCCGGCATCGAGGCGAGCGCCTAGTCCCTGTCCCGGCCGCGCCGAGGACCGTCGTCACGACCGCCCTCGTTCACGTACGGCAGCAGCGCGAGCTCGCGCGCGCGCTTCACGGCCTGCGCGATCTGCACCTGGTGGCGGCGGCACGAGCCGGTGATCCGCCGCGAGCGGATCTTGCCCTTCTCGGAGATGAACTTGCGCAGCGACGCGACATCCTTGTAGTCGACCTGCTCGACCTTGTCCTTGCAGTGCTGGCAGGACTTGCGCCTGCCGCTCCCGGGGCCACCCCGCTTGTCCCTGCGGCGAACCGGCTTGCCGCGACCGCGCGCCTTCGCCATCAGGATTCACGGTGGCCGCGCGGGCGACCGGGACGGGGTGTACTGGAAAACACTGTCGAGACCTCGCTGTGTGGCTAGAAGGGGATGTCCTCGTCGGCGGCCGAGCCGCCGGCCGGTGCGGTCTGGAAATCCCCGTCGTCGACGGGGACATCACTGCCTTTCGAGCCCCCGTTGCCCGTGAATCCGCCCCCACCGGAGCCTTCATCGCGCGAGCCCAGGAACTGCACCGAGTCGGCAATGATATCGATTGCCTGGCGCTTGGCGCCCTCCTGGGTCTCCCACTCCCGCCACTCGAGCCTGCCGTCGACGGCGATGGGGCGGCCCTTGGACAGGTAGCGGGCGGCGTTCTCCCCCTGCGCGCCCCAGACGGTCACGTCGAAGTAGTTGGGCTTGTCCTCCCATTCGCCGGTACTGCCGTTCTTGCGTCGGGTGTTGCAGGCGACCCGCAGCTTGCACACCGAAGTGCCGCTCGGGAGCGAGCGCAGCTCGGGGTCACTTGTCAGGTTTCCGGTCAGCACGACCCGGTTGATGTTCGTTGCGGCCACGGCTCTCTTCCTTTCGGCTCTGTTGCTCTGAGTCCGCTGTGCGGCCCGGCCTGCGAGTGTAGAGCGGCCGGCGGGCGCGATTCAGCGGCGCCCCTCCGGGATCCCGCTCATTGCGAGGATCGCTTGGCGCGGGGCGAGGTGCGGAAGACCTCGTCCCAGTAAGGAGCGCTGATCCCGAATCCCTTCGTGTCGTCCTGGAAATGGTGGCGCATGTGCCGCTCGCGCAGGATCCGGCCGAGCCGTCCGTGCGGGGCGAAGTGGTGCAGGTAGTAGTGCATCATGTCGTAGACCAGATAGCCGGCGAAGAAGCCGGCGCCCAGCGCGGGCGCATAGCGGTGGCCTGCGATCAGGTACATCAGGCCGAAGACCGCGGCCCCGAGGGGCACGCTTACGGCCGGCGGCATCACCAGTCGCATCGGGTCGTTCGGATGGTCGTGGTGGACGCCGTGGATGATCCAGTGCAGCCTCGCGCCGATACCCTCCGCAGGCTCGAAGTGGAACACGAGCCGGTGCAGCCAGTACTCGAACAAGGTCCATGTCGCGTACCCCGCGAGCAGCAGCCCGGCGGTGCCGAGCACGCTGATCTCCGACAGCGACCAGGCGGCCATCAGCACGATCGCCGGTAGGAAGATCAGGATCGGCACTGCGGGGTGCACCCGCGAAAGCGCGTCGAGCACCCGTGACTCGAACATCGGCGGCGAGTCGCGCAGCACGTCGCTTCTTGACACCGTGCCGTCGCCCATGTCCTCGCGCCAAGCCATCCTGCCCCGATCTTATTACGAGGCAGCCACTTGTCGAAGTCGCGCTAGGAGGCGTCCTCGGCCGGCGGCGTCTCGGCGGGCGCCTCGGGCGTCGGCGCCTCGACGGCAGCCGTCTCGGCCGGTGGCGTCTCGACAGCAGCCGTCTCAGCGGCGGGGGCATCGGCTGCCGGGCTCTCCGCGGGGGCATCCTCAGTCGCCGCCCGCGGTGCGGGAGGCGCCTCGCCTGCATCGGCCTGGCGGGGCGGAGGCGCGGAGCCCATGTTGGGCGCAGGCGGTGTTCCCGGCTTGAGCTTGATGATGCGGTGGCGCAGTACGCCGTCGGTGATCCTCAGCGTGCGGTCGAGGCCCTCGAGCAGCGCCGTCTGGCCGACGTGGAACTGCAGCAGGTGGTACTGCGCGCTCGTTCGGCGCTCGATCGGGTAGGTCAGGGCCCGCTCGCCCCAGTCGTCCTGGTGGACCATCTCGCCCTCGGCCTCGATCGCCGTGACCGCGTCGGAGACGATCTTCGCGCGTGCCGATTCCTCGGCCTGCGGGTCGAGCAGCAACACCAGGTCATATGTCGGCGCGGGAAGCGTCATGCGACGGAGAAGAGTAGCGGGTTCGGGATGCTACGCCTGCACCCGCGACCGGCCCTTGGCCTTGATGTCAGCGAGCTGCTCGTCGATCCAGTCGCCGGGGTCGCGAGAGGTGACGATCGCCGCCAGGCCGGCGGCGCGGCGGGCCCGCTCCTGCGGAGCCATCGTGAGAGCGGTATGGATCGAGTCGGCGAGCTCCTGGATGTCGAAGGGGTTGACCGAAAGGGCGTACTCCCCGAGCTCCTCGTGGGCGCCCGTGTTCTCGGAGAGAATCGACACGCCCTCGCGCTCGTTGACGATCGGCCCCTCCTTGGCGACGAGGTTCATGCCGTCGAACATCGCGTTGACGAGCAACAGGTCGTAGTGCTTGTAGGCGGCCATCGCCTCCTCGAGGTTGTCGCGGAGCTTCAACTGGATCGGCATCCAGTCCGGTGTGCCGTGGCGGTGGTTGACGACGGCCACGAGCGCCTCGATTCGCTCCAGGTACTCGGCGTACTGCGGAACATCCGTCCTCGACGGCATCAGCTGTGCGACGAACGTAACCCGCTCGTTGAACTCGGGGTGCTGCTCCAGGAACAGGTCGAACGCGGAGAACCCGCGCAGCACGTTCTTCGAGAGGTCTGCGCGGTCGACGCGCAGGATCAGGAAGTCGCGGCGGCGCTCCAGCAGGGTGCGCTCGAACTCGGCGACGCGCTCGCCCGCCGCGATCTGGCGCGTCGCCCGGTGGTCGATCGGCAGCGGATAGGCGCGGACCCACACGTCACGCTCCCCGAACCTCACCACGCCCTCGCCGAAGTCGACCTCCAGCTCCATCAGGTCGCGGCAGCACTGCAAAAAGTTGTGGCGGTAGGAGCGGGTGTGGAAGCCGATGATGTCGTTCGCCAGCAGCCCCGCGAATATCTCCCGGCGGATCCGCGAGGGCAGCACGCGCCAGGCGTCCGGCTGCGTCCAGGGAATGTGGATGAAGTGGTGCAGGAACACATCGGGCCGCGCTCTGCGAATCAGGTGGGGCAGCGTGTAGAGGTGGTAGTCGTGAACCATCACGATCGGTTCCTCCTCCCCCTCCAGCTCTTCCACCACCGCCTTGGCCAGATCCTCGTTGACGGCGTTGTAGCCGAACTCGAAGGCGTCGATCTCCTCCTTGCGGATGTCCGGGGCGTTGGACAGATCCCACAGGTAATGCTGGATGAACCACAGCATCGGGTTGGCGAAGACGTTGTAGAACCGGTCATAGGCGTCCGGGTCGCTGACGACGAGGCGCACCTGGTATTCGCTACCGCCCGGCGCCACGACCGGGAACGCTTTGCCGCCGTGCTCCCGCGAGACCTGCGCGTCGTACTCGTTCATCGCCGAGGCGATCCAGATCGCTTCGCGATGGGATGCGAGTCCAGTCAGAGCCGTGACAAGGCCTCCCGAGCCCCTCTGCAGCTCGCCGCCCGCCTGGAACGTGACCGGGCCGCGGTTGGAGACCAGCACCAGCGGAGTCCGCTGTGCCGGCATCGCCGTCAGCTCTCCTTGAGCTCGTTGAAGATCCGCAGGTAGTCGCGCAGATAGCGCGGCGTCAGGAAGTGCTGTCGGACGTACTCCTTG
>WNFN01233272.1_pt3 | contig 14244 bp, 13 predicted proteins | sample 5400161 | NCBI WGS metagenome assembly WNFN01 (sample SAMN13153353, study PRJNA577476) | soil metagenome | isolation source: 80 cm saprolite on Douglas fir-dominated hillslope | place: USA:California | collected 2013-09-17
GATCGTGATTTTATTCGCGGTGATCATCGGCGGACTAGCGGGCAGGCGCATCGCACTCCCTATTATGCGCTCCGTTCTCTCGCTGCGCAGTAGTAGCCAGACCTTGAAAAGCCTGGCTGAACAAGAGCAAACGGTCGCGACTGAGCAGACATGGATGGTTGAGGCTTCGCAGATGGCGATGAAATCGGTCAAATACTACACATTCGCGGTCCGCAAAGCCTCGCGGCGCCTCGCATTCCTCTGCAAAGATCTCAGAGATGATCCCCGTCATTTTGATCAGGCCAGACTGGCCAATGCGCTGGCTGAGATGGCACAGATGGCGAACTATATTGAACAAGCCATGAACTTTCAGGAACAGGCCAATGAAAAGCTGGTGTCATCGATTCATATGACGACGCAAACTGCCACGCAGCTTACCAGTGATGCGAAATCAACAGACGAAACCGCCGCGCAATTGGAGCAAATTGTACAACAACTGACGCGTGTTGTGGGCACAAGCAACACTCCTCTCTTGTAGAGATGAAATAGTCAGGGCGTTCTCTCACGCGTAGCACATACATGATCCGTATCTCATGAAAGGGGATAAATTATCTATGCATACCAGATATAGCCGCCGCCGCGCTCTGGGCCTTGGATTGAGCAGTCTGGGTAGCCTGGCTCTGCTCAATCTGGCAGGCTGCGAGGCTCCAGCTCAACCGCTCACAAGCCAGGGCAATGTCTCTCTGCGCATGTTCTTCTGGGGGTCCGCGACACGCAATCAATTGACCGCAAAAGCTATCGATCTTTTTCACCAGGACTATCACTCGGTCACGGTCACCTCGCAATACTCAGGCAACAATACGTACTATACCAGGCTTGACTCCCAAATCGCGCATGACCAGACACCCGACCTTATTCAAATGGATATGCGCTATATCTCAGGATATGTGCGCCGAGGTGTCTTGCTTGAGCTTTCCGAGCTTATTTATGATCAGGCGATCAATCTCACCGATTTTGACGCCGGGCAGATTATCAGTAGCAAGGTTAATAACGGGATCTACGGCATTTCGTTGGGCAGTAACTATCAGTGCATGTTCTATGATAAGACACGTTTGACCAAAGCAGGCTTTGAACCTCCGCCAGTGAATATGACCTGGGAAACGTTTTCACACTACCTGACCGAGCTTTCCGCTGCGCTGGGTAGTGGCTCATATGGCTCATCAGACAGCAGCGGGAATTACGACAATTTCGAGATTTGGATACGCCAGCGCGGCAAAGAGTTGTACACCGTTGAGGGGCAACTCGGATTTGAGCTAACAGATATCGCCGATTGGTACAATTACTGGGATACGCTACGTAAAGCTGGGGGCTGCCCGCCAGGACATATTCAGGCATCCTTAGATCTCACTGGCACGCCGGTTGATTCCAGCGTCATCAAAGGGATCGCTGTTTTCAGCCACATCTTTTCCAATCAGTATGTCGCATTCCAGGCTGCCACGCCTCATCCGCTTGTCTTGAGCTCCTACCCGGCGGGTTCCACACCTGGCATGTATATTAAAGCCTCGCAGCTCCTGAGCATCGCGGCAAATACCAGGTATCAAGCGGATGCGGCGAGCTTTGTCAGTTTTCTGGTGACGAACCCTGGAGCGGTCAAGGCGCTGGGTTTTGAGCGGGGCGTACCAGCCTCGGCAGCAGGGTTGGCCTACCTCAAGCCCGACTTCACCTCGGCAGAGCAAACCATTGTCAATTTTATGAATTACGTGGCCACCAGCGGAATCGCGCGCGAGAAAGTTGTGCTGGAGCCGCCTGGAGCCGCGCACGTCGCGACGGCCCTTTTGCAGACAGCCCAGCAAATTGGGGCGGGTAGCCTTTCTGTCTCCGCAGGCGCGCAAGCGTTTTACACGCAAGCTCAGAAGGCCACCCAATCATGAGCAGAGACGCGCTAATACCTTAGCAAAGTTTAACATGATACACTCTGAAAGTGGAAATGGTTGAGATTGCTTTTCAAGCAATCTCAACCATTCCTACTTTCAGGGTGTATCATGTTAAACTTTGTCCAAATTTGCAGAAGCCCTATTTGTCAGGAATAAGACCCTCCAACACCAGTTCAAGCAGGAGCGCCTGGACTCGTTCTGGCTTCCATTGATGCCTTGCCCGCAAATGCACGTATGTCCAGCAGACTGTGTTAAACAAAATGGAGGCCATTTCCTGGTAATCTACGGCTCGCAGCGATCCGTCATTCATAGTGTCGGTAGCGACCAGGAGCGGCAGGTGCAGATCGACGACGTTACAGAGGGCTTGCAAGGCCGCTTGCAGGCGCTCCCGGCCCGTGCCTTCCGCTGTTAATGTCGGCCACAATAACGCCCGGTAATCGGCGGTGAGCCGCATCATGAGTCCCTCTATGATTTGCTCCAGCGTTACCCCTTGTCGCCACAAGGTCACGCGTGAGACGCCCGCCGCCGCCGCCACGCGCTCCAGCGTCAGGCGCCCCCATCCTACTTCTTGTAAGGCGACAACCGCCGCGTTCAGAAGTGCCTCATCTATCATAGTTTCCCTCGCTTTTTATCCTGGCTTTACTGCACATTTAAAGGTCATCTTTCCCGCTCGCTCAACTCCCTTGCTCTGGGGAGAGGTTTGGTCCGATCGAGAAGCACAACTTTCCAGGCACTCTGTTAAATGTAGCGTAATCGTTGATTTATTGCAACGTATGTGTTACATTTGAAGAATAGTACCGTTTCATTGAGAGGACAAGAACGTATGCAGCCATCCCGTTTCCTGGTTGATGTCTCGCCTTTGCGCGAATCCGTTCCATATCGCAATCTCTTTTGGGGCCAGCTTATCTCGCTGCTTGGTACGCAGTTGACCGTGGTTGCGCTGCCCCTCCAAGTATATCTTATAACTCGCTCTTCGTTGGCTGTGGGCCTGATCGGGCTGGTACAACTAGGGCCAGCCCTGGTCATCACGCTCTTTGGTGGGACACTGGCCGATGCGCTGGATCGCAGGCGTGTGCTCCTGATGACGCAGGCGCTTTTGCTGCTGACCACGGTAGCGCTGGCCATAGTGGCCCTGTTTCCCCAGCCCACTCTCTGGCTCTTCTATCTGCTGGCGGCACTGCTGGCGGGCATTGCTGGGATAGACGGGCCGGCACGCGGGGCCGCGACTCGCAACCTGGTCCGGCGCGAACTCTTCCCGGCGGCGGCGGCTCTGAATGCTTTGCTACGCCAGACCGGGGCGATTGCCGGACCGGCTCTCGCGGGGCTGATCATTAGCTATTTTCAGCTCTCCCTTGCCTACTGGCTGGATGCCGCGACATATGGCGCCGCGCTTCTGGCGGTAGCTCTGCTGCCCGCTCAGCCGCCACAGGGCGGTGGGAGAGCTGCCGGTTGGACCTCGTTTAAGGAAGGTCTGCACTATCTGCGCGGGCGACCCGTGGTGCAGGGCATCCTGCTCAGCGATATTGACGCTATGGTCTTCGGGATGCCGAGCGCCCTCTTCCCGGCCTTTGGTCTGACGGTCTTTCATGGTGGCGCGCGGGTCGTCGGACTTCTTTATGCTGCGCCTGCGGCGGGCGCGCTGCTTGGGGCCATGAGTTCTGGCTGGGTAGCGCGTATTCTGCGGCCTGGCCGGGTCGTCCTGGTACTGGTGGGACTCTGGGGAGGTGCAATCGCCATTTTTGGCTTCAGTCCCTGGCTCCCTCTGGCGCTGGTTATGCTGGCCTGCGCGGGTTGGGCAGATATTATCTCGGAAATCTTGCGCAGCAGCATGCTCCAGCTTTCTGTGCCCGACAACCTGCGCGGGCGTATCACAGCCGTCTGGCTGGCGCAGACGAACAGTTCGCCACGCCTGGGCGACGTGGAATCCGGCCTGGTGGCCGCCGTCTCCGGCCCACAAATCTCAGCGGCCTCCGGAGGCATTGCCTGTATGCTGGGTGTGCTCGTCCTGGCCCGCCTGCTGCCCGCATTCGCCCGTTTTCGTTTCGAGAAGACGCAAGAAACCACGTAACTCTGCCTGGGACCACAGCGGTTCGGCTTGCCCTGCATGCTGTTTCTGGCATATGCTAAGTGTATAACCGGGTTCCAACCCAACCATGCGTATTCTGCACGCCCGGACAACGAGCGCGCAGTGACACACAGCGGTTTTGAGATATGCATTAAAGGAGCTTTTATGGCACAGGTACATCCCTTGAAACTGGGATATAAGGCGTCCGCCGAGCAATTTGGTCCCAGGAAATTGCTCGATTTTTCGGTTGAGGCGGAAGAGGCGGGGTTTGATAGCGTGTGGGTCAGCGACCATTTCCAGCCCTGGCGGCATACCGATGGACACGCGCCCCAGGCCTTCGCGTGGCTAGGCGCGGTGGGTGAGCGCACAAAACGCGTCTTGCTGGGCACCAGCGTACTAACTCCGACATTTCGCTATAATCCGGCCATCGTGGCCCAGGCATTCGGCACGCTGGGTGTGCTGAATCCGGGACGCATGATCCTGGGCATCGGCTCCGGCGAGTCCCTCAACGAAATCGCGGTCACCGGCGGCGCATGGCCCCCTACAAAAGAGCGTCTGGCCCGCCTGCGTGAGTCGGTTGAACTGATCCGCAAGCTGTGGACGGAGGAGCTGGTCACGTTCGAGGGCCAATACTACCACACGCGCAACGCGACGATCTACGACAAGCCTGATCAGCCCATTCCCATCTACATCAGCGCGGGCGGGCCGGTGGCGGCGAAATTTGCCGGGCGCGCAGGCGACGGCTTCATCTGCACCTCTGGCAAAGGCGACGCGCTCTACCGCGAGCAGTTGCTCCCTTCAGTGGCCGAAGGCGCAACAGCAGTTGGCCGCGATCCTGAGCAAATTGAGAAGACCATCGAGGTGAAGGTCTCATTCGACACCGATTACGACCGCGCCATGAAGGATACGCGCATCTGGGCCGCGCTGGCCCTGCCGGCTGAGGATAAGGTCGACATCCACGATGCTCGCGAGATGGAGGCCAAAGCCCTCACCGTGGCCGACCAGGCCCACAAACGCTGGCTGGTCGCCAGCGATCCCGAAGAGCATATTGAGCAGATTCGCCCATACATCGAGCTGGGCTTTACCCACCTGATCTTCCACGCCCCCGGCGACGATCAATCCCGCTTCCTGCAACTCTACTCCAAAGAGATCCTCCCCCGCCTGCGCCAGCGTTGGGGATAAATAAGAGAGCAGTTTGGGAGAAGAGAAGAGCGCGGCGAATTCGGAGGCGGTAAAACCGCCTCCGAATTCGCCGCGCTCTTCTCTTCTCCCAAACTGCTCTCTTAAAGAGATGATTTATGGATAAAAATGTGCTAAAATATAGAAGCAATCCAATCACAAGTCTGCATCATTCATAGATTAGTTATATTCAGAAAAGCGTTCATCTTCCCCATCTGCCTCAACGGCCAGTCAGGGATGAAACAGGGCGCTCAAGCCATTGGGACTATCCTCCGGGGAGGTATATACTATGGAGCAGTGCGAATTTTGCGGCGCCGATTTGCCGGGCTATGCGACGTTCTGTGGCCGCTGCGGACAGGCTTCCTCCCGCGTTTCGCGGCATCTAACTCACATTGGCAATCTTCCCACTATGCCGCTGACAAGTTTTCCGGCGTTGGCTGGGAACACCCCATTTCCACCCGGCATGTCAGAAGAACATATCTCTGATCAGAGCGGAGAAACCTTGCTCGCGCCCGGCATATCACAGGAAAATGTGCCTACCCTGGCGCGAAAAACCCCATTTCCACTCGGCAATTTGCAAGAGAATACTCCTACGCTGGGAGGAGAAACCCTGCCATCCCAGAATAAAGCTCTCCGCCAGGCCATCCCGCCCTCGCCAGGCAATATGCCGCGCCCGGTGATGCTGGTGCCTATTCATGATGACGGACCAGCGAGCAACGAGGATGAAGAGCAGCGCCGGCGCGCGACCATCCTTGATGCTGGCCCACTGCTCATTGAGCAACTGGCTAATCTGCCCAGACCAGCGCCTCCGCCCGTGCTTCCGGCGACGCCCCCACTCGCGCCCGCACCCGTAATCCCCAATACGCTCCCAACTTCGTTTCCCGCTGGCTCCGCTGCTGTTCCCACGCATCCCGCTGGCTCTGCCGCCGTTCCTGCAAGCCATGCCGGCTCCGCTGCTGTCCAGCACGCTCAACCACCTTTGCTGCACGCTCAGCCACCGCGCACGTCTCCTTCTTCGCAGCCAGTTCAGCCACGCCAGCACCCCCCGCCATCACCATAGTGGCAGGCCGCGCATCCATCTGCGCCCTCGCCATTTTCCGGGCTGGGTTGCCGTGAGTGCCTCCTTTATCGCTGCCCTGGCAGTGATCATTGGGACATCCGTGGGTCTGGGCGCGACCGTTTTTTCCCCTGGCCTCTCACTTAACGGCAATTCAAGCGTCACATCCGGCGGACATCTGACGCTGCACGGGCACAATTTTCTCCCCAATGTCAACGTCACGTTGACACTGGATAACGGCATCGCTCTCTTTTTTGCGCAGGAAGTATCTCCCACCCGGGCGACCGCGCGTGTACCGCAGCACACAACCAGCACCGGCCTGGCGCTCTCCGCGTTCCAGGCCTTTGCTCTAAACAACACGATCCCTACAGGCAGGGACGGCACATTCAACACCACGATCCAGATTGATCCAGGCTGGACGCCGGGACACCATACAGTCCATGCCACCGAAGCAGTGAGCCATCGCAGCGCCTCGCTGCCCTTCACAGTCATGCCGGTCGTAGCAACGCCTACTCCAACTCCTTCGCCTACAGCTACAGATACCCCCACGCCTACGCCCAGTCCTACAGCCACAATCACCGCTACAAATACTCCTACACCAGTCCCACCCACGCCCACTCCCAGGCCAACGGCAACTCATACACCTACGCCTGCTCCTACGGCAACTCACACACCTACGCCCACTCCTACAGCAACACCCACACCCACGCCTACTCCTTCGCCCACTCCTACTCCACCCACAATCTCGGTCAACGTCACCAGCACCGGCTCAAACTGCTCAAGCGATGCATCCGGCGTTAATAGCCTGTGCCCGGTCACACTGATCAATAATTCCAGCACAGACCCCCTCACCTGGTCCTGGGCAGTCTCGTCCTCCAGCGGGGCGAGCGTCACATTCGACAGCGTCACCATTCCTGCCGACAGCACAGAAAGTGTGACGATCGTTGTACCACTGACAAATTGCGGCGCCCAGGTGACGATTACGTTTACTGCTCTAAACAGTAAGTCAGTAAGCGTGATCTGGACCTGCTCCTCTGGGGGTTAAGACTGATTTATGGGAGAGGCAAGATCCCGGCCGGGATCTTGCCTCTCCCATAAATCCATCTCCCACAAAAAGGCAAGAGACGCGTTCATCCTCCAGATGAAGGCCAGCAACTCGTTTTTTTTAGAAAATGGCTGAAATAGCTGCTTCCTGTGCAAAAGTATGGTAAACTGAGCCAGAATTCAAGAACTGGATGCAAATGTTTCATCTATCTTGAGCAAAAAGAATAGGGCGCCCCTTTTCTCCATCCGTCTCGTTATGAGCGCCAGAGGGGGCCAGGATGCGCGTGGAGCCAGGACGTTTTCCTGAGAGGTTCAATTATTATGAAGCAGTGCGAATTTTGTGGTGCCAGCATGGTCAACGAGGCCAGTTTTTGTGGCAAATGCGGACGCGCCCCCTCCCGAACGGCGCTACACCCAACGCGGATTAGCGATATCGGCAGCTGGCGTGTAGGAGACGATCCTGATCTGGAAGACGAGAACCCGACTATCTTGAGCGCATCCGGCAAACACATGATTCCATATGTTCCCGGCGACGCATTACATCCCGTCAATCTGGTCCCAATTCATGACGGCAAGGCGGACGAAGAGGATGACGAAGAAAAGAGACGCAGGCGCCTGGCGTTCCTGGGCGCCAGTCTGCCTCTCCTGGAAGAAATAGCCAATGCCCCCACGCTGGGCCAGGCTCCAGTCATCCAGGGCATACCCCCACTGAGCCAGCCTCCCGTCATTCAAGGTGTCCCCCCACTGGGTCAGGCGCCCGTTGTCCAGGGCATGCCTCCATTTCCGCAGGGACCGACTGTTCCCAGCGCTCCGCCAATCCAGGGAGGCTCTTTCTATGGCCCTGGTTCAGCAGCTCCAGGTCATCCGCCTCTCTGGCAGCCGCAGCCACAGCCGCTTCCTCCACATCCGTCTGGAGGACCAATCAAAAAGCCCGGCGGTCCAACTGGCAATTCCCCTGGCTGCCTGGTCCTGGGATTGGTCCTTCTGACAGCTATTCTGATTATTCTGGCAACCACCTTTGGTCTGGGCCTGACTGTTTTCGCGCCCGGCGCTAATCTGGCGCTGCACGGACACAACTTTCTCCCCAACAGCAGCGTGACTTTGATCCTGGATAAGGGCATCCCGCTCTATTCCGTGTATCACCAGCCGCCCGCGCAACTGGCCAGCAGCCGCGCTGACAGCAGTACCGGCCTGGTCCTCTCCGCGTTCCTGCCAGCCGCCAGGAGCAACATCGTCTCCGTCGGCGGAAACGGCACGTTTAACGCGGTGGTACAAATTAGCTCAATCCTGACCCTGGGATCTCATACTGTTCACGCAACCGAGGGGGTAAGCCACCGCAGCGCCTCGCTACCTTTCACGATTTCACAAGGCAGCGCGACAGCTACACCAACCACTACACCCACATCCACGTCAACCGGCACGCCCACATCCACATCTACGCCAACCGCGACGACAGTAGGGCCTCCCGCGCTGAGTTGCATCACGCCCACCAATCTCGCGCTGGGACCAATCAGCGAGTTAAGCTCACAGGTCGCGTCAGGAAGCGTAACACTGTGTACCACAGGCGCAGGCGCGCTGACCTGGAATGCTAGCTGGGATCAGAATCAGGCTCCCTGGCTGAAAATCGATCAGAGCAGCGGCACAGTCCAGGCCCCTGATCAGATCCAGACCATTATCAGCGCCTCGGCAACGAATCTGGCGGCTGGTACCTATACCGCTACAGTCACCTTTACTGCCGCCGCAAGCAATACCACGCAGAGCGTCAATGTCACTCTGACTGTCAAAGCCGGCTGTGTAAGCGCTGCCCCCCAAGCCCTGCGCTTCTCAGGCGTGGAAGGCGCCAGCAATCCCGCTGGTTCGCAGGCAATCTCATTGACCAACTGCGGGGTGACCAGCGACTGGTCGGCGACCATCAACAAGGGCAGCAAATGGCTGAGCCTCAGTTCCAGTAAGGGCACGCTCAAAGGCGAGCAAACAACAAGCATCGCGGTCACAGCCTCCAATTTGAACGCGGGCCTGAAAACGGGCACCTACCAGGATACGATCACCTTCACTATCGGCTCTGACACGGCCACAGTGAGCGTAACACTGGTGGTCCAGGCCCCACCGACGATCTCGGCCAGTCCGACGAGCGTCGACGCCGCCGGATCTCCCTGCTCAACCAGCCAGGACGGAGGAAGCAGCCAATGCACAATTACGCTGACGAACAACTCCAGCGAGGTCGCGCTTACCTGGTCGGCCAGTTCAAGCATCAGCGGCGTGACCGTCACCGCCAACAGCAGCACCATTGCCGCCGGCGGCACTGAGCAAGTGACGATCAATGTCCCGCTGAGCAACTGCGGAACAGTAATAACGATCACGTTTAGCGTCTCCGGCAGCACCAGTACAGCCACTGTAACCTGGACCTGTGCTGTGCTTGAGTAAAAAGGGATATATATGGGCAACGCAAACGAATCTCTCATCGGGCGCCAGTTGGGAATTTATCAGATCCAGGCACCCCTGGGTCTGGGTGGCATGGCGCAGGTGTATAAGGCTTATCATCCGCGCCTGCGCCGCGAGGTGGCTATTAAGGTCATTCTTCCTGAAATCGCGGGCAGCGCGGGCTTCCAGGAGCGCTTTGAGCGCGAAGCCCAGATGATCGCCAGTCTGGAACACCCCAATATTGTCAGTGTCTACGATTTCGGCGAAGAAGGCGACCTCACCTACCTGGTGATGCAATATGTCGGCGGCGGCACTCTGCGCGACCAGCTGCGCGGCAAACGGCCCCTGGAGCCACAGCAAGCGGCGCGTTACGCGGCCCAGATGGCCCTGGCCCTGCACCATGCCCACCAGCGCGGGATTATCCACCGCGATGTTAAGCCGCAAAATATGCTCGTTTCCAGTACCGATGCCACTCATCTTTTGCTTTCGGATTTCGGGATCGCGAAGCTCTCCTACCAGGGCGGCGAGGATGCCGTGCTCGCGGATATGCCCACGCGTAACGCCGCCAGCTCCTCGCTCACCAGCGCCAGCCAGATCATCGGCACCGCCGACTATATGGCGCCCGAACAGGCCAGCGGACAGGCCGTGGACGCGCGCACCGATGTCTACGCGCTGGGCATTGTGCTCTATCAAATGCTAGCCGGCGACATCCCCTTTCATTCCACTACCCTGCAAGGACTACTCTTTCAGCATGTCTACACGGCTCCGCTACCGATCAGCGCGAAAAATCCGCATGTGCCGGAAATTCTCGAACAGATCACGGCCAGAGCGCTTGCCAAGGCTCCCGCTGACCGCTTCCCAAGCGCCGAAGCACTGGCCAGAGCGTTGGAACAGGCAAATATGCCCGCCACCCGCCTTGCCTCGTTCGCCCAGGTCACTCCGCCCGGCACAGTCTATCCGCCAGTCTCCACAGGCGGCACAACTCAATGGGCTCAATCCACCCAATCCAACGATATCGAGAAATATGCGACCATCGCCAGGCCCCAGAAGCGGACTGAGCGCGAACGCTTCACCTCCGCGCCAGGCATAGCGCGGCCTGTGCCCGGTCCTGAAATCACTGGCATCCCTCAACAGCGCGTGAGCAGGCGCCGCTTCCCGCTGAGCTATGTGCTCGCGGCCCTGCTGATTATTGCCAGCCTTGTCATCGCCGGCCTGCACTTCCTGCCAGCCCTCACCAGCAGCACCAGCACTTCAATCAGCTCTACCACGGCCAATAATAACACGGCGCAGGCTTTCCACGAGCAGTTTCAGGATAACCAGCGCCAGTGGCTAACCGGCACAATAGCCACCGGCGTCACCGCCAGCACGCCAGGCGCGGGTTCTTATGCTGTCACCATCACCCATACCTCCACGGCCTTTCTCTATCCCCAGGCAGTGGGCAATCTCCCGGACAATTTCACCTTCCAGACCACGCTCCAGCAGACCACTGGCGCTGCTGACAATCTTTACGGCATTGCTTTTCACTTCACAGAAGATAGCAGCGGCCACGTGAATAGCTATGCCCTGGCCATTGATGGAAACGGCCAGTACGAACTCTACAAATACGCCAACTCCACTGCAACCATCATTGCCAGCGGCACCTACCAGGCAGGTACACAGGCACATACGCTCAAAGTCCAGGCGCGCGGCAGCAGCTACACCTTCTTTATCGACAACCAGTCCCTCTACATCACTGGCGGTTCCACAAGCTGGACCAACAACGATCTGCACAGCGGGCGTCTCACCCTGTTCTTCGCTTGTCCCCGCTCAGGAGAAACTACTGTAGCATTCAAAGCAACTGATGTGCAGTTGAGCCTGTCATAACAGAGAAGGAAAACATGAACAAACCGGAACTAGAAACCCTCCTGCAAGAATTGGACGAGGCCCTGGTGGCCGCGTTCCCAGGACCGGAGCCGATCAGTGTTCTCGTGGTTGGAGGGGCATGCCTGCTTTTTACGGAGGTGACGACGCGCCAGACCAAAGATATTGATGTGATCATTTTTGATTTGCTGGGGACTGGAGAAGCCAGCCTGGTCTATAATTTAACTCCCATCACCGCGAAAATTCGCAAATTGATCGGGGCGATTGGCAAACGCCATGGCTTACGCGGCGACGAGCGCATGTTTTTGAACGATGATTGCGCAAGCTTCCTCCTGGAACTGGGCCAGGGCAACATCCCGGAAACACAACTCTTCCGCGCCTATCAGAAACTCCATCTCTACATTCCGGTCGATCTGCGCTATATTCTTGCCTGCAAGCTCATGGCTGGTCGCCAGGATAAAGATTTCGACGATATCGCCACATTACGGCAAAAATTAGATATTCAAACAAAAGAGCAGGCTCTGGCCCTGGTCAATCGATTTTTCCCGGATCTCTATCTGCAACATCTTTATGATTTACCCCAAACGCTCAAAATAATTTTCCCAGAACTATAGATCAAAACGACACTCTATGGTATGCTATCTATAGAAAGTTGGCAGCGAGTCAGAGAGGAGGGTGCAAATGATTCAATTTGAGCAGCAAACCTTAGCAGCAGCATATCAGCAGATCGCTTCAGGAGAAGAAGGGTTCCGGGTCGCCATCGGCGACTTCATGGATGAGTTCTTTCTCTATTGCACCAATGATGATCAGCGCCAGGAACTCCTCAATACTCCGCCTCAGCTGCCAGAGAATCCCACCTGGGAACAGCGCGGATGGGTCGCCTTTTGCGCCGGGGCCGCTGAGTACCTGGCCGAACGCTACGGCTTGCAATGCCCGGCCTGGGCGCTGGACACGGCCTACCAGATGCCTGAGCCATGGTATATCAATTCGGCTGCGACTCCAGCCATGCGCGCCAGCTTCCAGGAGACTGCCCCGCAAGCCTTCAGAAAACGCAATGTCTTCTGTAGCAACCGGGTTTTCTCCAACCCACATCCTTCGTCCCGCGAACCTGGCGATTTCCAGGACCTCCAGCGCAAGCGGGTCGAGATGCTGAAAACCATGCCGCCAGCGGAACGCGCCGCGTATATTGCGCGCCACAATTCGTATATGCCAGAGGCGCTCCACATTTCGCCGCAGTAGAACCAAACATGAATCACCCCGAAAAGGACGAATGAGCTATTGGAGCCGGCTCCAATAGCTCATTCGTCCTTTTCGGGGTGATTCATGTTTCACTTTGCTCGTTTTGTTCGTGAGCACAAATTCAGCCTGCCAATTTGTGACTGGAAACATTGTCCGTTACCCCATTATCCATTTATAATGAGTTTTATGACAAGACTGCTATTCTCGAGATTCAAAGCAGATGCAGGCCTCTCTGTTTCGTGATGCTTGCCATTGTCTGTTGCAGTATCCTCAACGGATGATCCCTCACGAGAAGGGTAGAAAAAGCCGGAAGTTCAGATCGGCCAGCACTTATCTCAATAGAGCAGATGGGTCAGGACTTCTGAACCGTGCTCTAGGATACAGCGTTGTCAATAACTTTCCTATCTATTGATGCTATTTTTACCCGATTTCTCTGTGATTGAAAGCAATGTGACATGCTGGTACTTCAGGATCTCACAGTCACCTATCAAGACACGATCCCCGCAGTGCAAGGCGTATCGTTGGCAGTGCCTGACCGCTCGGTGGTGGCGCTGCTGGGAGCAAATGGGGCCGGCAAAACGACGATCATGCGCGCTATCTCTGGACTGCTCCAACTCCACAACGCCAGGATCGCAGATGGCACAATCTTCTTCGAAGGTGAACGCATTGATCGGTTGAACGCGACGCAGATTGTGCAACGTGGTGTTGCCCAGGTACTCGAAGGTCGCCGCCTCTTTGCTGATCTCACCGTTGAAGAGAATCTGCGCGCCGGCGCAATTTCTGTACGCGATCCAGCCAGGGTGAAGCGGGCTCACGCGCGCGTGCTAGAGCTCTTCCCGGTGCTCCACGAGCGGCGCAAAAGCCACGCCGGCTATCTCTCCGGCGGAGAACAACAAATGCTCGCGATTGGCCGCGCCCTGATGGCTAGTCCGCGTCTGCTTCTCCTGGACGAACCTTCACTGGGTCTTTCCCCATTCATGGTGCAGCAGATGCGCGCGATTATCGCGGAAGTCAATGCCAGCGGGACGGCGGTACTGCTCGTAGAACAGAACGCGCATATGGCCCTCTCGGTCGCTCATCACGGCTATGTCCTGGAAATCGGGCGTGTCGTTCTGGACCAACCGGCAGCGGAACTTTTGCAAGACGAGCGAGTACGTCAATTCTACCTGGGGCTGCACCAGGGCGGGGCGAGCGCCAGCACAGGCATGCGCCGCCTGCGCCGTTCAGGAAAAAAGTGGGTGCTATGAAAGCTTCCTTCTTTGAAGAACACCACTCTACGCGCAACAGCGCCGCTACCGCTCTGCTCTCCGTCGTAGATCTCGAGGTGCGTTTCGCGGGCATCAACGCCTTGAGCGGGGTCTCTTTTCACGTGCCAGCCGGCGAATTATTCGCGGTCATCGGCCCCAATGGCGCGGGTAAAACCTCGCTTTTCAATGTTCTCTCACGCATCTATCAGCCAGTGGCGG
>WNFN01221840.1_pt1 | contig 14238 bp, 17 predicted proteins | sample 5400161 | NCBI WGS metagenome assembly WNFN01 (sample SAMN13153353, study PRJNA577476) | soil metagenome | isolation source: 80 cm saprolite on Douglas fir-dominated hillslope | place: USA:California | collected 2013-09-17
GAGACCAACATTGAGCCGATCAAAAATCCAGTTACCGGCGAGGAACACAGAGCACGCATCTCATTGCCCGATGGCTTCGAATACAAGGAAGCCGAGATGGGTAATACCGTGCATTGTCGTGTCGACGCAGGCGGCAAGTTCACTTTTGAGCTTAAGAACACCTATGCGCAATTGAACGCCTTCGATTGGAGCAACTGACGGAGCGTCAAGCCTAAAACCCTGCTCCAGTTCGATAAGTTGCAGGCTTCGTCCGAAAAGAGCAGGAGTCCCGTGACCGAGTACCGCTCCGGAACACTGATTTTGGAAGGCAGTGACTCATTCAATCGTATCCGATCACTGTAATCTACAGCGCCACTTCCTTTGCGCTTTTGTCGTCTCGCCACCCGAGAAAGGTTGTCTGGCGCAGCTCTCCGTCTTCCGTCCATTCCGCGAACGCCACTTCGCACACCAGCCTTGGCTGAACCCACTGAGTTTTCTCTGGGATTTTTTGGGATTTGCGACCGGCGATTTATCGGGCAGTCGGCTGCTCGTTATTCGACTCCCACCGACAAAGCAGCGGACCGTTTGAAGTGAAGATGATCGAAACTTCTCGACCTGAGGAAACATCTTGGAAGGCGGAACTATCAACCAAACCGGAAAGAAAAGTTCGAATGGGGCGAAAGAAACTTTGACCAGTGCGACTTAGGCGATATCCCTCATCTAAGATGACGGAGGGTGCGGCCCGGCTAGGCAGAATGGTATCGGACCTAAATGGCGACATACAAATGGGAGCTGGAAGAGGCATCGAAATAGTTTTCATAAAATTGGTGATGGGTGGCTCCAATTGAGGTAGCATCCATCGTGCCATGCTGAATCGGTGTAATATAAGTGCTTGTTGTGGAGGTGCTTATCGCAGGGAGATGGCAAAATTCGCCGTGCTGACCTATTCCGAAAATGGAGCCATATTTCCCAATGATGGAATGGGATCTCCATTTTGTAAGCCAAACGAAAAATTCAGAACGAGGGTTGCAAAAAACGTCACCTGACCCAAGAAGAAGGAGCGAGAAGAGTGGCCCCCGGAAAGCAAGAAGCCGGGGATCGACCCGGCGATCATTGAAGAGTCAGGCGCGTGGTGGAAACAAAATCAGAAGGCGCAGCTTCGACTCTGAAATCATAAAGTTCGACGATCCGTCTTGTGGCATCTGAAGCTATAGCGCTTCCTACTACCAGCGTGCTAAGGCTGAATTCCACGCCTTTACCGGCTCACCGCAGATGTATTAATTTGAGAAAGGTATCGCACCCCGGCAATGAACTCAGCGACTAGCTCTTACCGTCGATTCGTTCAGACGGGCACAAAAGAGTGGCTACGAACCTGCGTGATCATCACCGGCGAACCAAATGAGTTGGTCGCCCACATCCATAACCGGATGCCGATCATCCTACCTCCGGAAACCCACGAACAATGGCTTTCAGGAGAGTCCGGAAAAGAAATCTTGCGACCGTTCGCAGCGAAAGAAATGACCGCAAGACCGATCTCCAAACGGATCAATAAACCAGAAAATAACGATCCCAGCGTGCTCGAAGATGGTTATAGCACCACTTCGTTTGCTTGTGATGAAACGCCTATTAACTTTGACATGTATTTTGTTCTGGGTTGTGGCTGGAAAAGCTGAATCTATCGATCAACGCAATTTCGCACTGGATACCTTTTCACCCACCCCAAACGACGTGCGAGTCGCAGAAAAACGTGTCCAAACCTATTGGAACAAGCACAAAGCCCAGTACGGAGCCAACACCCGTTACCTGGCGGTCGAGGGCGGCGCAATTTTATCTGGCGATGTGCTGGATCTGTGGCCAAAGCTGATTAATTCTGAGACGGCAACCGAATTCTTTGCGCATGGCAGAAATACGTACTCCAATCTCAACCTCACCGGCATCCAGATCTACGACACCTCAAATAATCGATTTGTCGGTCCTGGCTTTGTGTCCGTTGATCTGCCTCGACGCAATCATTTAGCCCGCTGGGACGGTTACATTGCGCGATTCATCGGGACAGGATGGTCGTGGTGGTAAGACGTTACAGGTTGCGCGTTACGGGTCACGAGTTCTGCGTTTTTATCATCCCTCCACCCCAAGAAGGTTGTCTGTCGCAACTGCTCGTCTTCGGTCCACTCGGCGAACGCTGCTTCACACACTAGCATAACCACCGACCTGAATACCGGAGACTGGAGTGATGATCTCCTGCAACCGTTCCCGTCGTTGCAGGACGGTTTTGCCGGTAATGTCACGCCCATCACTCCAAAGCTCCAAAGCAGATCGAACAGATAATAGGACAACCGGAGCGGTCGGGTGTTTCTGCCATTGTTGAAGCAATTGAAACCTAGGTATTCCGTCCTTATCTAACGCAACGATTTTACCGTCTAGAATCGTTGAACGCAGCTTCAGTTGGTTGACCGCGTCTCCAATGGTTGGGAACTTCGGTTCGAGCGGCAAGTGATTACGAGACCACAGCTGAGCTTTGCCAGTTGAATCAATGACTGCAATGGCTCGATAGCCGTCCAGCTTTGTTTCGAAAATCCAATCTGAATCATTAAATGGCTTCTTCACGGTCGAAGCCATCATTGGAGGAACGAACTGTGAAAATGGTTGTTCTGACACTAGGCTCCGCTGGACCGATCAGCAGATAAGAATTTTTTCAACCGCTCAACATGCTCCGGCCTGGCCATTGGCGTGTATCCTCTCAGCCATTGAGTGACGGTAACGCTTGTTACACCCAGTTCGGATGCTAGCTCGCCTAAACTATCGCTCGACCGTAGCCGTTTTAATTGGCGGACCAGTCGGCGAAACTCTTCCCTTTGCTGTGCGAAGCGTCCGGGTCTGCGTTGGTAAAGCGATCTTCCTCCAGGCATATGTTCAACAGTGTTTCAAGAACATTTGCTTTCGCGAGCGAGATCAATTATTGCCGATTTCAATTTCTCCCTCGGCACTACCTGAAACGTTGTGGTAAGTCCGTGCGGCATTGCCAATTTTTGCCGCTTTTAGGATTCAGAATCCACCTTAATAAGCATCCAGGTCAAGTCGCCAAAACGTGAAGCTAGTAACGTAGTAGAGGTTGCGGATATAGGATTCCAGTCATGGGACCGATCCCTCGCTATTCGAGAGGCTCGAAGATATCGGTGACGATAGTCTCGTCGCCGATGCCAGCCCCGGCGGCATTAGGTTGCTGCACGCCTGATTTGGGCAATCCATACATCGCTTCGATCGTGCGAAGGATGTTGACATGCGTGATGCCCTTGCCTTCGCCATATGCATCTGGTTTGAGCCCAGGCTTGATGTGTGCACCCGCGAAAATTGTAAGAATCCGATTCTGTAAATCGAGCAGGTGCTGGTTATGCTCGTCGACTGGCGGATATGTCGGGCTCGGGCTAACCAGCGGATTGGTGAGACCGTGATACTGATCCTTGTCATCGTTCTCGTCGAACGTAACGATCAGAAGACTATTGTGAGTCTTAGCCCACTGATAGTAGCGGTCGAGATTCTGCCGAAGCCAAGCATCACCGGCTGGAATGCTCTCCGCTGCTTGGCGGTTATGCATATCGTGATTGAGGTTCGGAATAACGAAGGCGACAGTCGGCAGCTTGGTATAGTCACTCGGAAAATCTTTGAATCGCAGGTTGGACGAAGTATCGATTGTCGTCCCGTTCGGGACGTTTGCGAAGCTGATCCAAGGGACATGTTTGCGGCCATAGACGCAGCTGTCTCCGTTACAATTCGGCGGGTCGAAGTCAACCTGAGAGCCAATGGCAGGCAGGCTCTCTGCATATCCCTTGAACGAACGGCCTTTTTTAATCAGCTGCTCGCCGAGGCTGCTTGCCTTGAACGGATAATTGGGATGGTTGTTGACGCTCGGCACCTCATCGCGAAAACCGACGTTCTGATTACTGCCAGAGAACAGCCAGAAATAGTTGCCCTGACTGGGGTGCTCCTCGCCGAACATGTGGCCAATGCTGGCACCCTCTGCCGCTAGTTCTTTGAGGTACGGTGCGTCAAACTTTCCCCCAAAGATTTCTTCAAAATCCTTGTTCTCTTCTACGACGATGACGATGTGGTCATACACCGGCAGCGTCAAAGGCCAGGATAACCTGTCCGCAGCCACCGCAACAACGCTTGGCGCGCATGTAAAGAGAGCAATAGCGCATATGTGCGAGATCTTTTGCATTTCCTTTCTCCTCCGTAGGTGCCAGTTGAATCAATCACGGCGATCGCTCGATATTGTGATAGGACGGCTATAGGGCAGTTTTCTCGCTTCGAAAAATCGATGATTGCGAACTCGAAAAGTCCCTGGTCCGAAGAGATCTATCTTAAGAAACCGCTCCAGCACTTATCGCCTTGTATCGGTCCACTTTTCGCAAGACCGCACGGAATCTGTTGTACGCAGATTTTTCCGACGGACACCATTTCTGGCACTTTGATATCGAGGGAATATCATTTAGCGGCCAAGCGGTACGAGCGTTCTAGGGCCGTTTAGCGCAAAGACAATATTGACTTCCGTCAACCTTGGTCCCCCTCTTTGGGTTTTTCAGCCTTCTCAATCTCGTTTATCCGATCAACCCAACGCTTACCAAATTCAGTTAGTTTGATGTAACGGTCGAGGTAAAAATTACTCATGTGTTCCAATCGGTGGATCGCCTGGCCGGTGACGAGATCGACAGACCGGAGGCGTCTCAATTCTCGAACCAACGAGCTGCACCCCTGGTACAGATTTTTCTGATTACTTCCAAGCTCTGCTAGGTGTTTCCGTTCTGATTGCGGAATCAGGAGAGGCAAGATTAAACTTATATCCTGCAGTTGCGTTTGCTGCTGTGCCTGTCTCTCCATGACTCTGTCCAATTGAAGCTTGATTCCAAGAATTTCCACGAGTGATAGCTGCTCGAATATTCGTGGACGTGACAAGATGAGGATGGCAAGTAGTACAAGCGCGATAAGCGAGAGATTTATAGTGTCGATCTTTTGCTTGTCGGTTATCTGCCCGATTAGAACGGCCGTCGTATAAAGAACTCCGAAGATCACAAAAGCGATTAGCCCTATGATGAAAACGACTGGTAGCGATGACTTTTTATTTGGATTTTCGACAGGTCCTGGAGCACTCATTGGAATCTCCGAAGTTTGCGCTTGCCTAAGCCGCAATCACACCTGGTGCGTCTAGAAGACATTTCGACCACGTTCTACTTCTGCACCATTTGCCTGGCACCTAGCTCCGGCGCATCTTGGGGAATTCAGCAGCTTTCGGCTTTGCGTGCCGGAAATTCTGCTCGGCTTGCCCCGGTCTCGTCAATACGTAGTTTGACGTATTTGCTCAAGGTCTTATCGCCGATAGCCTCGAAGCAGCGTTGCTTCCTAGCTAATGCACCACCTCTCCCTGATTCGCATCGTCACGCCAGCCCAGGAATGTTGTCTGGCGCAGTTGCTCATCCCCAATTCCATGTCCGAAGAGCCGTCGAAGTCGCTGCGGGCCGGAGGTCATAACCTGTTTATGCATCTTGTACTAAAGGCGCATTCACACCAGTACGGATTTTCAGTTGGTGGGACGGTACGGCACCTGCACTTTCCCGGCCATCGAGTGATACCTTAATCCAAATTGGCTTGTAATCTGCGGTTTCATCACTCTAGGCTGCAACCTTCTTTGCTTTTTCCTATGCCAACAGAAGACGACGTAAAGACACTAAGCGATCAGTTAACGGAGTTTAAGGTCGACTTCCGTGATCAGAAACGCAACTTCGATGTCGGTTTGGTGCTCATCTGATCGTAAGCAGACGAGGACCCTTTAAGTGCAATGCTCTTCGACCGTCTGACGAGACCAGGGGCCTAAAACTTCAATGGCTTCACTCACGCCTAAGAAACCGCTGCCGCAATTCATTGGACCGATGACGGCTTCGGTTGCGAAGGGACCCTTCAACTCCTCGGACTGGATTTTCGCAACCAAACTGGACGGTTACCGGGGGATTCGCAGTCATTGATTCCGCCGGAAAAGCGGATCTGGTCTCGGAACCGATTACCCCTCGAACAGAAGTTCCCATCCATCACGTCCGCGGTCGAAGAGCTAAATCTGCACTCTACGATTCTAGATGGTGAGATCGTCGCGAGCGATGACCCTGAGTTTGAAGAGAAGGTGGCCGACATCATTGGCTTGTACCTTGAGCCGCCGGTCAACGCCGCAGTGTTCTGTGTCGATGAGAAGAGCGCTATCCAAGCACTTGACCGACTTGATCCGGTTTTGCCGCTCTCCCCTGGCGGAGCCGAACGGCATGGCTTTCAATATTTTCGTCATGGCACGCTCTCACTGTATGCAGCGCTCAACACTCGCACCGGTGACGTCATGGCAAAGACCTCCGACTGAGCGTTCTCGATCGCATCCACGTTATTCGTAACCCACATCCCAAGCTGCTGGATGGGCTGCAGCAGTGACTTTCCTAGCTGGGTAAGCTCATATTCCACGCGAGGCGGGATCGTTGGAAACACAGTTCTCGTCAAGAAGCCGTCGCGCTCTAACCCTCTGACGGTGAGCGTGAGCATTCGTTGAGAAACGCTCCCGATCTTGCGCCGAAGTTCATTGAAGCGCATCGGACCGTCACCGAGTGAGACAATTACGAGAATGCTCCATTGTCGCCTATTCTTGCGAGGACGGGAGCGACACGACGACATCCGTCGGATACATGCGTGTGACCATGGATCAAAGATGTGCCTTCTTGCGCAGTCATAAAGCAGATTATAAAATAACGTTAGGAACAAATATATACCGTAATATACGGCTAGAGGCAGATAAGAAATTTTATTTCATCGGCCTTTTTGAAGACTGGCTGGGTACTCCAGTCAGTTCGTTGCAGCCCCCCCAACAAATTAAAGCACTCTTACATGAAAATCGTAGCGCTCATTGCCCGACTCTTGCTTGGCTTGACGTTTTTCGTCTTTGGCCTGAACGGATTTCTGCACTTCATTCCAGCATCTAAGCCGCCGGGACTCGCGGGCCAGTTCTTTGGTGCAATGTTTGCCTCACACTACGCCTACCTGGTCTTCGGCGTTCAGTTCATCGGCGGCGTTCTCCTGTTGGCAAACCAGTTTGTGCCTTTGGCGCTGATTCTCCTTGCAGCGGTGATTGCAAACATTCTCGTTTTTCACATAACAGTGCAACCGGCTGGCTTGGCACCTGGGGTTACGGCGGCGATTCTGTGGTTAATTGTTGCGTACCAGGTCAGGACAGCTTTAAGACCTTTATTTACGAACACGCGTTCCTAATTCGGATCTTCCTAAATTCGCATCCAACAACCGCCAGGCAGAAACCCCAGAAGAAAACAAGGCCGTCGTGCAGGGGAGCATTGACGACTTCGGTACGTACTCGGTGAGCGAGACAGATAAGACCGTTGCCACCCACGTCGAGGGCGGTACGTTCCCGAACTGGATCGGAACCGATCAGAAACGTCCCTTTACTATCTCTGGCGACGAACTGAAGTGGACTACTCCGACTACGTCGCTCGGATCGGGAACCGCTCTGGATGTCTGGAAACGAGCCAAGTAGGCACCGGTAGACGAAACGCGGTTCAATTAGCTGGCGCTTCTGGCGGACGCAGATACAACCGTAGCTGTCTATGGGGTAGCGTATTGTTGACCAGAAGACAGCGTAAAGGGCACGATATCCAATGAAAGAAAGTACCGGCATCGCAACAGTAACTAAGGTACTGAAACATCCCGTAGTTAGATTGGCCGGAGGGCTGGAGGTTCGTGGCTTCACTGTCCGCGCAAAAATGTATGCGCCTGCCGATAAGTATTCGGACGATCTCTTTTATGTGAAGGTCACCAGTCCGAGGGCGCTAGGTAGTCGCCAACCTGAACAGGGAACATTGATGGCCTATGGGGAATTCGAGTTAGACGCAGCGAAAGAGGTCAAGATCGGGGACAGGCTGAAGATTTCAATTTCTCCGGCATTCAATTATTAACGATACCTTGAATAGTGTCCGGACTTCAGCTAGCCGGAAGCAGGTTCAGCGTGTCTGCCCAAAGTGCGGAGCGACGGGACCGAAGCAGGCGGGTCAGCACGATGCGCTTAGGACTTGAAATGGTCGAGAATGAACAGCGGTTTATCGGTGAAAAGCGGCCTTAGTCCGATCAATAGCTTCCTTCATTCAGAAAATCCGTACCAGATACCAGGTCACCGTGACACTATCGGATAAGTTTAACATCCCTGTTGTAGCGTTTGGATCTACCTCCAAATATTGAGCGGCTTCGTCCTCTTCGGCAGAGCAGAGCGTTACCCCTTTGCCGAATTTTACTTTGATTGCATTTTCCGCTGCTTCCTGAACCCATTGATTATAAATCTGATCAGGAGCGTGGACTTTTACGATCAAACAACAATCTTGCCGCTGATGGTTCTGAACCGGTTGCTCGGCTAAGAGGTATTTCTTAACGGCTACTCCTCCTCGTCACTATTTTCTTCTACGGCTATTTCGTCGCCTTCAGTCTTATCCAAGTCTAGATCTTCATCGTCCACGTACTCATCGTCTGACTTAATGCTTTCCCCTTTCGGGGCTCATATATGCACTAGTGATTAGTGGTTGTCTTCTATCTTTCCGATTTGCTTTAGAGTGATGGGCGTGACATTAGCGGCAAGACGGTCTTACAACCGCTTGACCGGTTGGAACAGATCATCAGCTCAGAGGGAGTTGGGATAGGCTCCTAGGCTGGCAATTCGCCTCTTTCGAAAGCTCGCACTGGAATTTGATGTCCCACCTCAAACGGCGGCTTTCCCGGGCCGGAAATTCCGATCGAATGCGTACCAGGGTCGGTGTCTGAAAGCGCTGAAGCATCGGCTTCGGCGGAGATGCCTTCCAGCATCAGCTCGACGTGTTCTATGTTATCTTCATTTTTTTAGAGGAGTAACGATTTGAGCCGAATGCACTCCCTCTTTACTGATTTCATTGGAACATCTATTCGGTCAAGTTCCGCAGATTCGCTCAACCCGAATTCCAGGTTCCCCAAGACTTGCTTATTTGGTTCAATCCGAACAGAAAACTCGCATCGAACTAAGGCGATATGAACCCTGAAGGACAAAGCATTAAACCGGACGACGAATACATAGACAGCGAAGATCTGGGGCTAGACAAGACTGAAGGCGACGAAATAGCCGCAAGAGAAAATGACGGCGAAGAGGCGTAGCCGTCTCGATGATCTGGCGTGAATTGTCTGAGCCGTCTAAGTACACCAACTCATGCCAAAATGGGTTACGCGCAGGCTATTTGTACGTCCGCACCGAAGCCTCCATCCGAACTATCCTGAGAGGATCCCTCCTCATCGGCTGCAGAAATACCGAGCCGGAGTCGCCTTTCACAGTAGAGGCACCACGCTCCAGACCTCTCGCGATGGCGGTTTGAACGAGATAAGCCGAAAATATTCCAGTACCTCAGAAAGCTCATCCCCACACTCCCGGGTAAGATCTTCTCTGAATTGATCCAGAAGAGATTTCTCGTATTCAGACTCCCAACCCACTTCTTTTAACCGTCCAGCTACAAAAGCAGCGGTAGGAAATTTTTTGATCATTTCGATCAGTTCAGAGGACTTTTCTAAACCTGAACCGTCATCACTCATAACTTCACTCACCTTCCATCAATAACGCGGGAAATGGCTCGTGCTTACCTTCTCGGAGTAGATCTTTATCCCGGATAACAAATTAAACAAAGAACCGTATTTTGAACTGGAGATGGTTTTCCGCATTAACCATAGAATCCAGAACTCTTTGTAAATAAGCGGTTCGCCAAATACTGCACTTGTTTAAATTCCCAAGTCAAGAAGATTGATTCTATAGGGGGTTTTTTCTCTACGATTTGCAGATTAAAAAAGCAGAACAAACAATCACGAATCCCCGAGAAGTTCTTGATGCCCTAATGCGCTACTTGAGCGAATCCAAAGACAGCCAGCGCGAGGTCGCTAGCAGGATACGAGGCGTGCAAAGATCGAATTAAATGCGCTCGCCAGAGTGGTCAAACAGCAGCCGTTCTATAGTATGACTATACATCTCGGCGCCCGTTCTGATTGCAGCGGCAATTGGAATTTCTATGATCGAATCGTGCAGCTGTTCCTTTCGTAATTGTTGAGCGAATTGACCAACCGTCTTCTCGCGAGATGAAATTTTTGGCCAACGGAAGTGGAAAGGAACCAGTTCGTTCGGGAACATCGAATCAGTTAGAGAGCAACAATTTAAGACAGGATTTAACGTATGGCAGCTACTACACACTCAATAGAAGTTAACGCCTCTCTTCGCGAGGTTTACAATCAATGGACCCAGTTTGAGGAATTTCCGCGCTTCATGGAAGGCGTTGAAGCGGTGCACCAGGAGGGAGAAAAACGGCTCTTCTGGAGAGTCAGGGTCGCCGGGACAGTCAAAGAGTGGGAAGCCGAAATTACGAACCAAGTGCCTGATGAGAGGATCGCTTGGCGAAGCGTAGATGGAAGCCCGAATTCAGGAACAGTGATATTCGCAGGATTGGGTCCCGACCGGACGAGAGTCACTGCGACAATCGAGTACGAACCCGAAGGTCTCTTAGAAAAAACTGGAGACGCTTTGGGATTTCCATCAGGCCGCGTGCAAGCAGACCTAGAACGGTTCCGCGGTTTTATCGAAGAGAGAGGGCGCGAGACTGGTGGCTGGAGAGGTGAGATCAAAGGAGACGAGGCTCCCTTTCCGAGTTCAATGTCACCTACTGGGACCAGAGAGGGCTTGCGCAAAGAGACAGAAGGTCAGCCGTATCGGACCGAAGCTGAGGTTTCAAAGGAGAAGATTAGGCCGGAAAAACGTGCAGGCGAAATTGCCGCTGAAGTGCCTTTGTCAGAAGAAGAGGTAAAAGTCGGAAAGAGAACCGTCGGCGCTGGCGAAGTAAAGCTGCACAAGAGAACTAGTACGGAACAAGTCAACGTGCCGGTCGAGCTAAAGAGCGAGGATGCTGTTATCGAACGTGTTCCCGCTCACGAGATCGAGCAAGCTGGGAAGGATCCATTCCAGGAAGAGCACGTCGAAGTGCCGTTGAGTCGAGAAGAGGCTGTCGTCGAAAAGGAAACCCGGGTGACTGGCGGTGTGCGCGTGCGGAAGAGCGAAGGAACCGAGCAAGAGACGATTCGCGAGAGCACCCGACACGAAGAGGTCGACATTGATGAAAGCGGCAAAACCAGCCGCAAAGTAACAAAGCCGACGGCACCTGGTACCTGAGAGGAGAGATTGTAAATCAACAGGCTAGTTTCCCCTGAGAGCGAGGATGGTACCTCGTAAATGAAGTGCCGTCCTCATCGACAGTGGCTTTGAATGCCTCGAAGAGCAGATGCGGCGTTCTAGATATAGGCGAGAAAAGAGTTTTTCCGAGAAGTTTATTTTCAAAAGAGGAAAGCCGAAACAACCGGCAGCCGTCCACTATTCGAATCCAAAATGGACGCAGAGAAGTCCAGTGTTGAACAAGCGATGGAAGGCCGACCCGTGGCGAGCTGGGCCTCAATTTTCCTCGATTACTTTGACCTGAAAGCACGCCTCCTGGCTGTTGAGTCCAGAGAGGTAACCGGTCACTTCATTGGGCTTCTGGTACTGCTTGGAATAATGCTCGTTTTAGCCCTTTGCAGTGCCCTTATGTATGGAGCGTTTCTTTTGTATTTAGTTGCGCTCCTCTTCCATCTCGCCTGGGGTTGGAGTGCCTTGATTTGCGGCGTGATCCTGACTCTTTCCGGTATACTCGCCTTTTTTCTGCTCCGAATGCGGCTCCGTAAACCGATATTTCAAACGAGTTTAAAAGATCTTGAAAAGGACAAGGCATGGCTGACTCAGTCGAAGACAAAGGCTCCCTAACAGAACGGTTGGAAGAGGATCGCCAAAAAATGGCGGTTCAGGTGAGCGAGCTGAAAAAAGATTACAATGTTGCCGACCGACTGAGAGCGTCCGTTCGGAAGTATCCCTGGACGTGGATCACTGGGGCAGTGCTGACGGGTTTTCTGTTCTCTCGCCTGCCCGCGCGTCGGAAAGAAGTCTATCTGTCGCCGGATTCTCTTCGACCGGGGCCTTCACGGGAAGTACACTCTCCTCGTCCGGACAAGGATGATTCTCGGACGACGAATAAACTCTGGTCCTTAGCTAAACCGATTATCAGCACGTATATCGGCCGGGAACTTTACAATCGCGTGAGGCGACCGAGCAGGCACGCCGCCGACCGGAGCCGGAACGGTCGTGATCGAAGGTGATCAAAATGCTGCTGCGGATGGAGGACGCCAAAGCTGCAAGACACTTCGTTCCATCGCGGTACTCGAAGAAACGCTGTCAAGACTGAGGAAATATTCGATTCCGGAGACTAAATACCCTACTTGCAAAATCGTTACGAGACAGCTTTATGCCTATGAAGAGTCGCCGAGAACAAAAGAACTACGCATTCGTCGATCAATGCCGGAACCGCGGGCCGAAATTTCTTTTCTTGGGCATAAATCTTTTGACCGGCGTCGGCTTCGACCTGCTTAGGCGATATGCGAAATCTTGGACGGCATCCTTGAAAGAAGAGATTAGAGTCCGCCGCGAGGATTCGAAGCCCAGAATTTCCGGTGAATCCAAATCCGAGACGACTATTGCGCCGCTTAAGGTGAGACAAGAAAAAGAACGAGGGAAGCCCCAAAGAAGCACATCATATGCGGCGCGGGTATTAAACCTCTTGAAAAGCACGGCCCAGGAATGGAGCCAAGACAGATGCCCGCAATTAGGGGCGGCGTTGGCATATTACACCGTCTTTTCCTTGGCTCCACTGATGCTAGTGCTTCTGGCTGTATTTGGATTGATTTATGGAGGCAGCGAGCAGGCCCGGGAAAAGATTCTCGACCAATTACGCTATCTCATTGATCCGAGCGGATTAAAGGTGATTCAAGACATAGCCAACAATGCCGCACAACCCAAAGCCGGGATTTTGGCAGCCGCAATTGGAATCGTAATCGCCTTGTTCGGTGCGAGCGGCATCTTTGGGCAGCTGCAAGATGCTCTGAATACGATCTGGGGTGTAAAACCGAAGCCGGGCCAAGGGATTTGGGGTTTTATCCGAGCGCGCTTTCTGTCGTTCGCGATGGTGGGCGGCGTCTGCTTCCTGCTTCTCGTATCTTTAACAGTGGAGAACCTGCTCAGAGGTCTGCACAACTATCTTCAAAGCATAGTTCCTGGTGGCCACTATTTGGGACTGGCGGTCTTTTATGTATTCGACATGGCCGTAATCGTGTTGCTGTTTGCGATGATATTCCGATATTTGCCGGACGCGAAAATCGCTTGGCGCGACGTGTGGACGGGAGCCACTTTGACGGCGATTCTTTTCGTGATCGGCAAATTTCTGCTCGGTCTGTACTTGGGCAGCGGGGCAGCTGGTTCGGCCTATGGGGCCGCAAGCTCGCTAGTAACACTGCTACTCTGGGTCTTCTATTCTGCCCAGATCCTGCTCTTCGGCGCAGAATTCACCCAGGTCTATGCTAATACCTATGGCTCACATGTTGAGCCAGAGGAGCATGCGGTAAGGGTGGAAAGAAAGGAAATTGAGCTACCGCGGAAACAAGAACCGGAGCGAGTCAGACCCCGATAGAAAGCAGTTGTTTGCTCGACACTATGGAAAACCGTCCACTCGGTTCGAACTCAGACCGGCTTGGACACGACATCATCGTTATCGGCGGCTCTTCGAAAAGCATCCACCCTGAAGCCAGTGGCCGTGAATCCGAGGGTTGGTCCCCAAAGAGGGCGCTGGTAGTGGCCAGGAACCCAGTCGTATCGGTTGCGGTGCCATCGCCAATGGCCAGGGATCCAAGCGTAAGTACGCCATGGTGGTGGCGGACTGGGCGTTTCGGGTATGAGGGCTGGAGGGGGGTTTGGGAGCATAAATCCTTCCTTCCGATTTCTGAGGAATCAAAATAAAGCTGAAGACCAAGACGGCCACCAACGCCGTGAGTACCGGCCTCACGCTGGCTAAGAATTTCCCAGTTCCGTCCGGCGAATTTTTCAACACACAGTTTAAACGCCCGACCATTCCACATTGGAAGCTTTGCCCAAGGTGGCCGTCGACCTTCTATAACAAAGGAATCTCGTCTCCGATGCTTATTTTGCCACGAGGTTTGACGATTACCCATCCTGTTTGATCAGTCTCTGTTTCGCAGCCCAGAAGTTCGCCCAACTGATCCAACTTGAAATCGGTGACTTCGTGTTTGTCCGGCCATTTCAGA
>WNFN01195939.1_pt1 | contig 14229 bp, 14 predicted proteins | sample 5400161 | NCBI WGS metagenome assembly WNFN01 (sample SAMN13153353, study PRJNA577476) | soil metagenome | isolation source: 80 cm saprolite on Douglas fir-dominated hillslope | place: USA:California | collected 2013-09-17
TTGCCATGGCCTGCCATTGCAGGCAGGGGTCGCCGACGTCGACCGGAACAAACAAATGGGTCAGCGGGCTCGATTGCCGGGCATCCATAAAAACCCGTTCACCCGGCCGCGCAAAATAGGCGGCGCGGCTCGCGCCATCGATCAGAAAGAACCCGTCCGGAAAGTCCGGCGTTTCGATCCGGACCTTGTCATCGAAGACACGGAGCTTGCCGGCAGACGTGGCCGCCCCATCATGAGGTGTGGCGCGGACCAGATCGGCCGAAAATTGCTGCGCCTGCGCCGGCGCGTATCCACAGCCAAGGGCGCCGATGACGCCGAGCAGGCTCAGCCATGAGGGCGAGGAGATTGTGAAATTTCTGGCCATCGCATGAATCCGTCATATGGAGCGAAACAAAAAAGCGGCGCCGATCGAGCCGCACAGCCCGATCGGCGCCACCACAAAGTCAGATCACGAAGTACACGTGATCGTTATGACGCTCACTCGGTGTAGGCCTGAGTGACCGGATGGTCGAAGTCGAACGCATCGAACAGGTCGTCGAGCGCCGGGCTGTTGGTCGGCACGTACGGGTTGTTCTTCGCCATTTTCGGGTTGGGAAGATTGTCACGGCTGCGGGTCGTCAGCGGCTGGAGCTTCCAGTTGCGCTCGATGAACTTCAGGATCGAGACGTGGTCGCCATAGCCGTGATGGATCTTTCCGCCGGTCGAATAAGGCGAGAGAACCAGCAATGGAATGCGCGGCCCATCGCCGAAGAAGTCGAGCGGCTGGACGAAGCCTGAGTCCCAGTAGCCACCGGCCTCATCAAAGGTGACGAGGACGGCCGTCTCGGCCTTGAGCTTGGGATTGTCGTCGAGGGCACCAAGGACGTTCAGCAGATAGGCTTCGAGCAGATCGACCTTCGAGCTCTGCGGATGACCGTCGAGGAGACCGTCGGGCTTGCCGAACGACACCGCAGGCAGAGTGTTGTTCTTGATGGCCGTGATCAGGTCAGCGGTATCCTTGATATGCGCCGTCCGAACCGCAGGATCTGCCATGATCGACTTGGCATACTGGAACGGATTGCAGATCTGGCAGTAGGCGACGCCGAGGGCATGAGCCGGGTCGGTGAGAGCCGCCGCGCCCAAGCTGGGGCTTGTCGGATTTGCCGCAACCGCCTCATTCGAGAGAACCACGGCGTCATTGTACGCACCGCCATAATATGCCCACGAGATTTTCTTCTCGATCAGGGCATCGCCGATCGTCCGGACGGTTTGCGGCGGAAGGGTGGTTCCGCCCGCCGGGGCACCGTTCGGCAAGAAGCCCGGGTTGACGTTGTTGAGCATGTAGTAGTGGCGCTGCTTGCAGTTCGGCTCTGCTGCGTAGGGCAAGTGCTCCAGATAGCTCACGATCGGCTGGACACCCGGCTGGAAGATGTCAGCGCATGCGCTGAAATTGCCATCCACGGTGTACTGGTTGACGGTATTCGGCTTCGGATTCGGATTAGCGGTCGCCACGTTGGCAGGCGGGGCAATCGCATTGCCGTTGCCGTCGCTCCAATAGCCTGCGTCGCCGGTCCCGAGCATGAAGTGGTTGGCACCGGTTCCGCCCTGGAACGACTGGTGGAAGTTGTCGCTCAGCGTGAACCGATCCGCCAGCATCTTCAGCACCGGAGCCTGCTCCTGCTCCGCGTTGTAAAATCCCATCGAGTTGCCCTGGCTCTTGTTGGTCGCCGAATAGGACGCCATCACGAACGGGAACAGATCGCTGAGGCAACCGGTCGGATTTTGCTTGGTTGCGTTGTCAATGCTGCAATTCTGCTGTTGCCATGCCTGATAGAAGCGGTGCGTGGTGTCGCCGGTGTAGTCGTCGTCGCTGATGGCAGGGCCTTGCAACGGGAAAGGACCGGCCAGAGCACCGGCGCCGGGAACGCGGGTGTCCAGGGAATTGGTCGGAAGATTGCTGGCGCCGGTCGTCAGGATATCCAGATCGGACGGATCGATGTCCATTTCGACGCTGGCTTCGGCAATGGTCTTGAAAGGCGGCGCCGTGTCCCGCGACGTCGTCGGAGTGCCCGCGGTGTTAGGCTGCGGCATCACGTTGGCCGCGCTGTAGGGAAACTTCGCGACCTTCGGAGCGCCGATGTAATAAGCCGGCTGAGCCCCGACGGAGAATTGCTGCGCCAGCGCGAAGTTCGGACCCGGCGAGCCGTCTTCGTTGACGATGCCCTTGGACAGCAGGTTGGAGATCGTTTGCCCTCTGCCCTTCGGCCGGTACACACCGAAGGTGTGATCGAGACCGCGATTCTCGCCGATCAGGACGATGACATGCTTGATCGGGCTTTCGGTAGTTGCGTGGCCGTGGTCATTGTCGTGATTGTCATGACCGTGGTCGTGGTCGTTATTGTTGCCATTGTCCTGACCGCTGTGGTGATGCGGGTCGTGTTTGCGCTTGTCCCAGCTGCTCCGGCCCCATTCAGCACCATAACTGGCGCTAGCAATTGCTAGCGTCGACACGACACACAACGCGGTCGTGGCACGCCATCTATTTCTCAAATCGAATGATAGTTTCATCGTCGACTCCAGAGGTTTAAGTTCGCCTTGGCGTGCTTAGTGGCCGAACATGACGCTCGCGTTTCGGAGGTATGAAGGCCGGAAAAAAATTTGGAACGATCCCAAAGAAATTCACCGTCAAGACAATTGCAGCACAATCGGACGTCGATGGGTCGTCGCTTGCCGCGACCATCCGATCTGGACCTTCGTGGTGATTTAAGAATCAGCGCGCGGTGTGCCTTGTCCGCAGGACTTGCCGCAGAGCCGCGTAGTGGGCGTCATGGACCGCGGGATTGAACAGCGACCAGGGCTCGGCGCCGGCCAGCAGCGCGGGCACGGCGGCGACCATCAGGTAGCGATAATTCTTGTATTCGGCCGCTGCGTCGGAGAAGCGGCCTTCGGCGGCGGCGATATCGATGCGGCGCAGGGTCAGGACGAGTTCCTTGAGGGCGACACGCGCGAGTCCGCGCTCTTGCTGGCCGCCCGATACGCTGGTGTTCTTTCGATCGGGATAGCGTTCGGTCAGCTCACGCAATTCGTGGCCTATGGTGTCAACCGCAAGCGCAACAATCTCCCGGTCGTTGGCAGGAACTGCCGTTCCAAGCACGAGGCTGAAATCGTTGATCTCCTTGAGCACGGCCCCGGCGCCGTCCCGCTCATAGGGCCGCACGCCGTCGCCTACCGCGGTGAGATAGGCGACCAGATCGTGCCGATCCGGCGCCGACAGACCGAGATCGAACACGCGGTCGAAATGGGCCACCACCTGATCGTAGCTGTCATAGCGACCGTCATGGAAATATGGGGCGTTGAAATCGGCATTGCGCAGCGTCGGTGTCTTGAAAAGACCGCCCGAGCCGACATCGTGCTGCTTGTGATCGACGAACGCGGCCGATGGAACGTGACAGCCGGCGCAGCTCAGATTCGAATCGTGCGGGAACGGCTTCAGGAACAGTGCCTCGCCGCGTCGCTCGGCATCGCTAACCTGCCCCGTCAACCGCCCGCCAGGGCCGAGAACAGGATTGGGCAGAAAATCGATGTCGTGGATATAGGCAACGATGGCGTCGAGGATGACCGGTGACGGTTCGAGACCCGAAAATTCGTTGACGATGACATTGCGGACGAAATCGCGTAGCGACGACATCCGGCCATCATGGCCATATGGGGCTAGATAGCGCGCGCCGCGCAAGCTCGGGATCCTGATCGGATCGAGCACGAAATTGTCGGCTTTCGGGTTGAACAGCGGGCCAGTGGTGTCAAAATTGCCCGGGCGCGTCGACATTTTCGGCATGAAGAACATGGCGTTGCCCGCACCGTTGACATGGCAGGTGCCGCAGCTCACGCTGGCCTGTCGCGCCACGCCGCCGAGAATCCCCGGCGAACTGAAAGCCAGATTGCCGAGATTGACCAGATAGGATTTGCCACCGCCGCCCGATTCGGACCGGAATATCTCGCGCGGCTTATCGAGCGCATCCTCGTTGAGTTCGGTTTTCGGAGGCAGTGCGGTCTGATCGCCGTCGACCGGAAAAGCTCCGGCGTTTCCGTGAACTCCGATCAGCAGACATCCGAGCGCTACCGCGACGACCATCCGTGAGCCTCGAACCGTCATCGCGCCGCTGCCTCCAGCGTCGGCCGTCGCAGCCCGAGCTTGGCCGAAGCGTTTTGCAACGCGACCACGAGTTCCTCGCTCGTGCGGCGCAGTTTCGGAATATCGACGTCCGGCAGATTATGCACCACCAGGAGCGTCCTGAGCTCCGCTAGCTTTCCGTCCACTGCATCTGCGAGCTTGGGGTCGGTCGACTTGAGCACGCCCGCGAAAATGGTGCGATAAGCCAGATCGATACCGTCGACATTGTTGCGCATGTCGTCCAGCGACGTCCCGCTGATGCGGGATTCGCCACCGTCGGACTTGCTCTCACCGACCTCGTAGGCGAGCCGCACCGTGCCATCCAGCAAGCCCTGCGGCGCGAGATCAATGTCGTGAAGCTTGCCGTGGAGGCTGCTCAGATGATCGACCAGGGCATCGGTCTCGCCTTCGACATCGATTTGATTTGCCCCAAACAGCTTCGCCTCGATCGCGTGAAAGCCCGACTGGGCGTTCGGCCAGGCATCGATTTGGGCGTCGAGTTCGGGAACGAAGCCGGCGGTAAAGACTTCAGAACGTTCCCAGCCGGCACGGGCCGCGATCCACGCCTTCCTGGCTCCGGCCAGATCCCCGGCGGCAATTCGGCCGCGTAAATCGCGCGCGCCCGCCAAGGCCTGACCGATGCCCTCAACCACATGGGGCCGGTAGCGCTCTGCGGCTTCGTCGAGCGGCGCAGCGTTCGCCCTTCCCGCCCCTGCCGCCACCATGAGCGACAGCAGACATCTGGCGGCCCACGGACGGCGGCGTGCGCGCGGCCTCTGCCCTGGCAACGCGAGGGCTGCAGAGCTCAGATAAAACTCGTTCATGTTTTGAGATCCCCGCGTCGCGATGCGCACTCCCCGACCACATGTCGCGAGCAGCGTAATATTGTCTGCGCAGTTTGCTGTTTTGTGACGGGATCGCGTCGTTCCGCGATTTTCCCATATGTTCCAATTTTTTGAGTACGGACCGCTGGAGAGAGCCACGCTGTGATGCGCGCCTGCTTTCCGGTTTTCCAGCATGACATCGATTGGAGCCGGCGCGGCCTCGTCGACCGCTCATACATTCGAAGGAGATGTCAGAAAGCCAATGGGAAAGAGACGTCACAGGCTTTTAGTCAGTTTGTGACCCAGCTCTGAAAACACTCGGGCGGCATTTCACCTCGGTCGTCACAAAGTCATTTCCGAATATTTTTCAATTTCAACGTCGTTCCGTTGCTGATAACGCAAGGGCTCATTCACGGCTCGTCCGCCACGAAGCTGCAAGCAAATCGAACGAGCTCTTCGATTTCAGAGCTCATTGGATTCAAGGCATGGTCGTCGACATCGGATATTTTGTCCTGCTCTGTTTGCTGAGCGGGGTGCTTGCGTGGATCGATATCGACCACGGCATTATTCCGAATTGGTTGAATCTAACGATTGCTGGTCTGGGACTCTCGAAAGCCCTGATCATTGGCGGTCCATCGGCCAGTTTGGAAGCCGCGTGCGAGGCTGCAGCCATCGGAGCCGTGTTCTGGTTACTGAGAAGACTGTATTTCTCACTTAGAAAAATCCAGGGCCTTGGTTTGGGCGACGTCAAATTCCTGGCGGCCGCCGGAATTTGGGTCGGCGTCGCCGGCCTTCCCGTGCTTCTGATGATTGCCGCGCTGACCGCGCTGGCCTGCGCCGGTGTCATGCAATTGGCCGGACGTCAATTGACAGGTCAGACGTCGATATCATTCGGGCCATTCTTGGCGATCGGCCTGTTGTTCGCGTCGGGTCTGCAACAATACTGGCCGTGTTGCTGAGCGACCATAGGACCACAGAACATTAGAGCGGGATGACTTTCCTTCGAAACGTCATCCCGCTCTATCTTTTTGTTTGAGCATGATCTTTTCGGAAAACCGGTATCCACTTTTCCGGATCATGCTCTAGTGACCAGACCTGTCGTCAGGTCGCGGCGGTGTCGTCACCGACAGCAACTTTCCTACGTTAGCCAGCGGCGGAGGGACCTCAATGGCCATCTGTCCAGCGCTGGGCTGCGGCAACGCGAGAGGGACAACCTGTTGATCCCTTTCCAGGACCGCTTCCCGGCCTTGAACCGATCGCAGCTTCCAGCCCTGATAGTCCTCGCCGACCCTGAGCCGGAAGACCGCTTTGGTAGATTGATCCAGAAATATCCCGAATCCCTCATCTCTCTTGGTTTGGCCACCGCCGTTACTTTCGGGACAGCGGCGGGCGCCACCGCAGGCGGCGGCGGCCGCCGGGATGGTGAAAAGATCGGCCGGTCGCGCGTGTTGGGTAATTGAGCAAGCGGGATGGCCCACAACGGATTGGCGCTCAGCGTCCGCTCCGATGCCGGCGCGACCGGTGCAGGAGGGACGACGACTTGCACCGACGCGGCGGGATTTGTCGGAGGTGCGACCTGCGTGCTATCGGCGTCCAGAGAACCGTTGGAAACAGCTGATATCGATACGGATTCGCCGCCGTGCACCGACAGCACCAGGAGCGTGATCCCGATCGCAAGCTTCCGCATCATTTCACGCCCTGCCATTGACCCGACACCGCCAGCAGAACCCGCAATTTCCCCTCACCGGACGAAGTGGTCGGGGCTTGAACGGCGAGTTGATCGATAAACAAGAACGGCATTCCGGCTTCGAGATCGTAGATCAGCGGCTGTAGTGCCGGCTGCTCGATTTCGCAGCTCGCGACCATGCTGACAAATCCCGCCTTGGATTGCGTGCCCTGCAAATCGAGCTGGGACGACAGGACATTGCCGCCAAGTTTCGTCACGGCACCTGCGACGCGCTGAAGCAGGGCCGCTCCCGCAATGGTGACCGTCGCCCCTTCCAGAAACGCCGAGCCCGATGGCATCAGGACGTCGGCGGGTCGCCGGCCGGAAGCGGCGGCCCTGCGGCCCTCGAGTTGCTCCAGCATTGCCGCCGAAGATGCCACCGCGGCCTGCTGGCCGAGAATGTCGACAATAGAGGTGACAATCAAGACAACCAACACGAACACGAGTCCGGCATAAGCTACAGCTGCCACGATGGGCGACGTCGAGAGCGATTTTCTCAAAGCAGCCGTGAGGTTCATGTGCCAGATCCGAAAGCAAATTGTGGAGACCTCTCCATCAATCGAATCAAAGACGGCGCATCCTGCGTCATGCCAACGACCTGAACCTTGTCGCCTTCGATCCGTAACTCGGTCACATAGGTGCTGTCGGGCAGCGCCTGCGAGAGGGCTTCAAGCACCATGACGCTGGACGGCGTCGTCTGCTTGCGTTTCGCCAGCAGGTTCAGGGCCGATCCGCCGCCGGCATTCGGGTCGAGGCGCAGCGACGCGCGGCGTTGCGAAATCCGGCGCTGCAGTTGTTGCTGCTCGGAATCCAGCGTATTCCCGATGTAAGGCGAGACGATCAGGCAGGCGGCGGCCGCGACGCCGGCGGAGAGCAAGACCACGCGCAGAATGCGCGGCACATCGGCCGCCCGCCCGATCGCGCCCCGCAGCGACTTGTCGAAGATTTTGATCTTCGCAGGCGTGCCCCCGGCGGGAAGTGCAGCGAACGCGGCAACCGATGCGGCCCCCAGACCGGTCGCAAACTGAACCAGCGGCTGGACTTCTTGTTTCGACATCGCGGCAAGCGTCAGCTCAACGCGCTCGTTCGCAATCGTCGATGGCGGATTCCAGCCGAAAACCACGTCATCAGCCGCCCAGGGCGTCAGACGGTCAATCTGCGCGCGGATCATGCCATCGAGAAAATCCACCGCCTGCTTCGGAAAGTCGAGCGAACGAAACAGCACCTGGCCGGACGTCAGCAGGATTTCGACACGGCTGCCGCGAAGGACCGCCTCCCAATCCGCAGGCAAGGAAGGGCTGGGCCGGCCATGTGAGAGGCGAAACGAAACGTCCGGCAGCGCCGGGCCGTTTCGAGCCGACGCCAGCCTGGCCGTGAACGTGTTGTCAGCGGCCTCGCTGAGCAGAATCTGCCGCCGGCGCACCAACCGACAGGTCACGGACTCGACGGTCCCGGCAACGGCCGCGATCCATTCATCGAACAGCGCCTTGAGTTCAGAGATCACCGCCATCACCCACTCGCCGGTTGCCGCGACCGACGGCCCGCCTCCACGTCATCCTGCCACGACAGCACGCGGTAAGGATCCTTTTCCCCGCCCAGCGCGATCACGACCTCCGACGACATTCGGCGACCATTGTCGAACTGGATCGTCGTCAGGACGCGAAAGGCTGCGCTTTTGGGAACAGTCGCGTTGGCCTGCGCCGGGCCGAGCGCTGTTGCGATCGCAGGCGAGTCTCTCGACAATGCCGACCGCTGGCTCAGGAAGTCTTTCAGAGCGGACGGCGTCATGCCGGGCAATGCGGCGATCACCTCCGGCACCGCGATCAGGGCATCGACGTTGGATGATCCGTTAAAAACCGTTACGAACGGCAAAGCGCGATCGACCAGTATCGGGGGCAGGCCAAGCACCAGACTGAGCTCGTTCACATGGGTGAAGAGCGATTGTCGCGGAGAATAGCCGAGGCCGGCGGCACCATAAAGCGCCTCTTCGTCATTGGCGCGGTCGGCCTTGGGACGCGTTCGCCACCCAACGGTCCGGTCGGCATATTCCTTGGCGGCCTGCTGATCTGCGCCGAGAACTGCGAACAGATTGGCCAGCATCTCCTTGGAAGCAAAGTTCAGATCGATTCGGGCGGCTTCCGAGGTATAGCTGACGAGGACGTCCGCATTGTCTAACCGGAAGCGAAACGACCCCAGCGCGGGACGCGCCTTGTCGCCCGCCAGCAGCAATTGATAGGTCGTGAGTTCGAGACTGGCCGACACCAGGGCCTCCGCCTTCAGTCCGGTATCATTGACGGCCAACGCCTGCGCCGAGTTGGACAGATAGACCGAAAAGATCGTTGCAAGTGCCGCCAAGGCCGCAAGGATCCAAAGCACAGCGATGATTACGAAGCCGCGCTCCGAGGCTGTGGCAGCCGCGCGCCGAAGTTCTCGCGTCACTGCATTCCTCCCTGCCCTGCCGCGACGCTTCCGGCTTGTGAGTTTCCTTGCGAATTGTTCGGGGCAACCGGCTTGCCATCACAGCCGCCGTCCGATTGCGCGCAATCGCCTTGCGCTGGCGACTGGACATGAACCGGCGCCACCGTCGAAATCGAGAGGATTCGTTCGTTCGCTGCGTCACGCACGGTCAGCTTGATGGCCGCCGGCAGTTTGTCGGAATCGCGCCAGCTGCTTTTCCATATCCGGTCCTGGCCAGCATAGGCGAACGACAGCCGAAACGGCGTCCGCAACAGCAAGACCGGTTCGCCGAACTGAATTTGTTCCGATAGCGACGATGCCAGCGGCAACGGCCGGAATGGCGCCCTTGAACGGACCGTCACAAAGCCCTGACGATCGGTGGTTTCGCCGACCCGAACCACGTCCAGCCCTGGCCCGGCGTTCGGACCCAGTGCGGTCCGCACGAACGTTACCGACAACTCGGAGCCTTCGAACAACGGATAGCGCGCATCGCGATTAGCCGGCACATATTCGGCGGCCGCAAGGTCGGCGCCGATCCGCTGCAGCGCGATCCCGATCAATTCGCTGCGTTGGATGCGCTCCAGGCCCCGATTCCAGTTCGGAAGCCATTGCGCGGTAATACCGGCTAGTGCCGAGAGTACCAGGCCCATCAACGCCATCGCCACGAGGGTTTCGATCAGCGTAAAGCCGCCCTCGCCGGCCCGTTGCTTTGCAAGCGAAGCGGTCATTGCGGCGGCCTGCGCATCAGGCGAACGGTCCGAAGATCGGTTTCGGCGCCGGAGGCGGATCGGACACGAATTTTGACGAGTGCGGGAATCCAGGCGAAGTCCGCGCCCGGCACATCCCAACCCTCGCCCAGCGGTCCGACGTCGATCGTCCACTTATAGTCGTCGATCCGCCCCGACAACCCGGCCGGGCCAAGCTCGGCGCGCGGCGGGATGCCGACGGCCATGACAGTGCGCGCCGTCTGCATCAATGTCACGTGCTGCTCCAGCAAGCGCACGCCGCGCACATTTGTCGACATGACCGACCCAATCGCAACGATGGAAACGGCAACCACCGCCAGCGCGATCAGCACTTCGATGATCGTGAAGCCGGCGTCGCGATCGTCAGTTGGTGGCAGAGTTGCGGGAGACAATTTCGATCCTTCCGGTCAGCCAGTTGACGCGAATCTCGTAGCCGGCGTCGAGGCGCGTCAGCGCGATGGTCCCGCCGCACGACATTCCGCTGGCAAAAAAACTGATGGTCGACAAGGCCGCGCGCCGGTTGCAGGTTTGCGGCAACAGCGCCTCGAAGCGGACGTCATCGGGGATACGGATCATGTCCATTGTCGCACCCGACCGGATCGAGCGCGCTCCGGCGTCGACCAGCGTGGCGACGTCTGCCCCGCGCCGGATCGCCGCATTGCGGTCCGCCTTCAGAAGCGTCGCGGTCTATGAGCGCCAGCACACACACCATCTCAAGCAGAGTGAAGCCGCGTTCCTTCCCGTCACTCATTTTTCGCGCTGGCCATGTTTTCGACGGAAATGTCGGCCGCCAGACCGCTGCCGCCTTCCTGGCCATCCGATCCATAGGACAGGATATCGTAAGGGCCACGGTCTCCGGGCGAACGATACACATAGGCGTTGTTCCAGGGATCGTTGGGGACGTTGCCACCCTTGAGATAAGGTCCGTTCCAGGCTGCCGTGCCCGGTGTCCGGCGCACCAGCGCCACCAGGCCTTCCGCCGTCGAGGGAAACCGGCCCGCATCGAGATAGAACAGATCGAGCGCGCTGCCGAAGCTCTGCAGCTGGATCTTCGCGGCCTTGACTTTCGATTCGCTGAGATAATTGAGAACGCGCGGACCGATCAGGCCCATGATGAGGCCGATGATGGCGATCACCACCAGCATCTCCACGAGCGTGAAACCCTGCTGGCTCGGATCCTGACGGCGCTTATTGTCCGCGCGCCTGGCGGAAAACCCGCCAACATGTTTCGCCAATCTCATGATGAACCAACCCTTGCTCTATCCGACAAGTTGCGTAACCGACAGAAGCGCTGTCATGACCGATACGATCAGTCCCCCGACGACTGTACTGATGGCGACGATGGCAAGCGGCCCGATGATGCCGACAATACGATCAAGGCTGCGCTGCAATTTCGCCTCATAGAATTCGGCGACCCGGCCCGCCAGCACCGGCAATTGCCCGGTTTCCTCGCCCAGCCGCAGCATGCGGATCGCCATCGGCGGTATGTTGCTGGACGCGCGCCGCTGCCGAGCAGAACGCCGAGATTGCGGCAAAACAGACTGGTACGGTAAAATTGAAAGACGCCGGCGATGCCGGGAACGCCAGAAACCGCGGTCATGATCGCGGCGCCAGCGCCCGGCCGGCGAAGCAGCCACCAGACACCGGCCACGAAAGAAGCGGAGGCAAGCATCACGACGGCCGCGTTCGCCCGAAGAAAGTCCGACAGTTTGATGAAGACGCTGAGCGCGGAGTCTGATTTTGCGCCGAAGTCCTGCAGCACCGTCGAGAACTGCGGCAACACGAACAGAATGAAAAACAGCATGACGCAAGCTGCGGCGATCAGGACAAAGGCCGGGTACTGCATCGCATCCGTGAGTTTGCGGCGCATCAGCTCGGCCCGCGCCCGCTCCGTTCCCAGCATCTCGAGCACTTGATCGAGTGTGCCCGAGACTTCGCCGACTCGTACAAGTGCTACATACATGGCGGGAAACAAGGCCGGGTGATCCGCAACCGCAGCGGCGAAACTTTCTCCGGTCAGAAGTGCCGCCCGCAATTTACCGACCACCGGACGAAGCCGCCCGACATCCGTGTCGCACGCGAGCAATTCGAGGGCGTCGTCCAGACGCGCACCCGCCTTCAAAAGCAGCGCCAGATCCCTGGTGAAGGTCGTCACTTCCGCCGGACTCGGCCGGCCGAAAAAACCGAAACCGGCGCCCGATGCGGCAACGGTTGCCTTGTCCTCGATGGTTTCGATCGGCAGCAGCCGAAGATACTCGATACGGTGCGCCACTTCCGCCGCCGTCGGAGCCGATAACGTGCCGTGCACGATCTCTCCGTTCTGCGTCAGGGCCCGGTAGCGGAAATTCGGCACGATTTTCCCTCACCGCGCAATGGTGACGCGGAGTATTTCCGCGGGCGAGGTCAGGCCGGCGCGGCATTTCGCGACGCCGTCATCAAGCATCGTCGTCATTCCGGCACGGATTGCCGTCTGGTCGATTTTCAATCCATCGGTCTTTTCGCCGATCAATTCGCGAACCTCATTGGTGAGTTCAAGAATCTCGAACACGCCGAGCCGGCCGCGATAGCCTGTACCACCGCAGCGTTCGCAACCGCAGGGCCCCTGAATGGTTTCGCCGCTGCGAAAACCGAGCGCGCCGAGTTGAGGATCGTCGGCAAAATCGGCCTCGGTGAGCGTCTTTGGCGTTTTGCAGCGGTCGCAGAGCTGGCGAACCAGCCGCTGGGCGACCACGGCCCGCAAGGTGGAGCGCAGCAGATATCCCTCGACGCCGAGATCGAGAAGGCGAGGCACCGCGGCGGCCGCCGATTCGGTATGCAGCGTGGTCAGAACGAGGTGACCGGTCAGGGCAGCATGAACCGCGACGTGTGCGGTTTCGGCATCGCGCACCTCGCCGACCATGATGACGTCAGGATCCTGACGCACGAACGACCGCAGCGCCGCTGCGAAAGTCAGACCGATCGCCGGCTTGATTTGTGCCTGGTTGACGCCCGGTATGTCGTATTCCACGGGATCCTCGACCGTGAGGATTTTTCGACCCGGTTCGTTCAGGATCGACAGGAACGTCGCTAACGTCGTGGTCTTGCCGCTTCCGGTCGGACCGGTGATGACGATCATGCCATGGGGCAGCTTTAGCAATAGTCTGAGCGTGGCATCGTCGGCCGGCGAAAATCCCAGCTTTTCGACAACGAGCAGCCCGCGATCCTTCGGCAGGATGCGGATGACCGCGGTTTCCCCATGCTGCATCGGCATGATCGCAACACGAATGTCGATATCCGTCCGCCCGGCACGCAGCCGCGCGGCGCCGTCCTGCGGAAGCCTGCGCTCGGCGATGTTGAGGTTGGCGACAATCTTGATGCGCGAAATGACCGCTTGCGGCAGCACGCCGGCCGGCGCCGCCACCGGCCGCAGCAGGCCGTCGACGCGCATGCGGACCACCAGCCCGGTGTGGAAGGGCTCGATGTGAATGTCGCTCGCGCGAAGTTCTACGGCCTTCTCCAGCAGATCATTGACCGCGCGAACCACGGGCGCGCCGCTGGCAAGATCCCGCAAACTTTCAATATCGTCTTCGCGCGGCTGGTGCGGATCGCTGTCCCTCAGCTCGACGTCGTCGCTGCCCAGGCGCTGATCGAGGACAATCTTGAGGTCTTCGACCGACGCCACCTTGACCGCGACATCCGCCCTGAGCACGATTTCCGCCGCGCGCCGTGCCGCCGTGTCGTTCGGATAGCGCTGCGTGAATGATGCGCACAATGGTGCGGCAGACAGCATGTCGTGGAGCGTCACCCGATCGAGATCGAAGAAGCGCGCCGCTTCATCGGCGAAATCGCTGGCCGAGAGGTCCGTGAGCTCCCAAAGCTTGCTTTGCGAACGCTCGGACCCGCCCTGCTCCGCGCGCTCGCCGTTGCCGGCGGTCTTCGTCAAGTGATTGTTTTGACGGAGATGTTCCACGAACTGCAAGGAATCGTCGCCGGTCATCTGTCTTTTCCAGTCACCGTTTTTGCTCAGGCCGATCAATGGAGCACGGCGCATCGGCCCGCCGTCGACCAGTTGTCGGCTGCAGCGTGGTTATTGATCCGAAACATGACAGCTGTACGAAGCGCGCGGGGCGTCGGCTTCACAAAAGAATTGGGTGTGGCCGGTTTCGTCGGCTTGCCGTCGCGCGGCAATTATACCGCACTCAGATAATGATCGGTCGATGATCCGCACCGGTCAACTATAACTGTCATATTCCGCCGCTAAGTATGCCGACCAGCTTGGATCATCCCCCGATGATCCTTCCGATGATCCTTGGGCCCGAACATAAAGCTGGAACGGCGGAAATATGG
>WNFN01169846.1_pt1 | contig 14212 bp, 13 predicted proteins | sample 5400161 | NCBI WGS metagenome assembly WNFN01 (sample SAMN13153353, study PRJNA577476) | soil metagenome | isolation source: 80 cm saprolite on Douglas fir-dominated hillslope | place: USA:California | collected 2013-09-17
ATGAGGCGGCAGCCGAAGTGGATCGCGCTACCGCGGCCTACAAGAAAGCTTGACTTGTCCAGGCTCAAGAGCGGATGACCGGCCTCCTGTAAGAGGCCGATCTAGAGAGAATACGAGGTGTGGCCGATGGATGAGATCGTAAATGGTTGAACTGACCTCGAGCGCGCCATACCAGCACGGAAGTCTTTCCGGTCCGCCGCCTGTCGCGCGCAGATTCTGGCAAATTCATCATCGCCAGCGCATCAGGCTGTGGGGCGTTGCCTTCGTTCTGCCGACGCTGCTGTTCTTCGCGGTGTTCAAATACGGGCCCATGGTGTGGGCCATCGAACTGAGCTTCAACTCCTACGACATGGTCTCGGCGCCGTATTTTGTCGGGTTGGACAATTATCGTACGCTGGCAGCGGACCCGATCTTTCGGGAAACGCTGATCAACACCTTTGTCTACATCGCGGGCTCGACCATTTTGACCACCGTGATCGGGCTGGCGCTCGCGCTCGCCATCAACACCGGCATCCCTGGCGCGCGCCACTGCATGACGGCAATGTTCCTCACCAATCTGATGCCGATCATCGCCGTCTGCCTGGTTTGGCGCTTTCTGCTGCATCCCTACGGGCTCGTGAACCAGATCCTGCAGCCGCTTGGATTTGGCCGCATCGACTGGCTGACCAGCTCGTCGACGGCGATGCCGGCCATTATCATGGTGACGGTGTGGCGGTTCGCACCGTATTTCATGGTGATATTCCTGGCGGCACTGCTGGCCTTGCCGGAGGACTATTACGAAGCCGCCGAGCTGGATGGCGCGGGGGCTATCCGAAGGTTCATCCACATTACGCTGCCGCTGTTGATGCCGACCGTCTTCTTCGTGGTGGTGGTTTCTGCCCTGCTTTGCGCCCGGATATTCCTGATGCCGTATTTGATCACAGGTGGGGGCCCGGGAAACGCGACACGCGTGCTGTCGATGCTGATCTATGAGACGGGATTTTCATATCTGAAGATGGGGCAGGCCGCCGCGATCTCGGTGGTACTGTTTACGATCATGATGGTTTTCACCGCGCTTCAGATCCGTCTCTTTGCACGAAGCGAACAGGTTTACATGTGATGACGACGCTCGAAGCTGCAGACCTAAGGCGTGGCACAAGCAGCCTACTGCGCCATCTGCTGGCGCTTCGAAAAGCGGTAGGGCTGGCGCTGCTCGCCGCGCTGGCATTTGCATTTCTCATTCCCATCCTCTGGATGACCGTGATGTCGTTCCAGGAGGGTGGCAAGATGTTCAACCTTCGCACCGAATGGATTCCAGCGGTCTGGCACTTCGAAAATTATCCTAATGCAATATCGCGCGCGCCGTTCGTGCAATATTTCATCAACAGCGGCATCGTCTCCCTGACGGTAATGGCCGGCAATGTGGTGTTCTGCACGCTTGCCGGGTATGGCCTGGCGAAATTCCGCTTTCCCGGTTCCGGCATCGTGCTGTTGCTGATCCTGAGCACGCTGATGCTGCCGCTTGAATGGATCAACACCTATCAGGGCATCGTCGCGCCCCTGCTGATCGACGCGTTTGGCGTTTTCCTGATGCGGCAATCCATTATGTCCATCCCGTCCGACTATATCGAGGCGGCGCGAATCGATGGCGCCGGAGAGCTGCGCATTCTGCTCCAGATCATCGTGCCACAATGTCTGCCGGCGCTCTCGGTGCTCGCGATCTTCTCGTTCCGCGATAGCTGGGATCAGTTCCTCTGGCCGCTGACGGTGGTGTCGATCGATAGTCTTCGCACCTATCCGCTCGGCCTGGTTCAGTTCGGCGAGGAATACGGCAACCCGGCGACGGAGCAGATGGCGATCGCGGCACTCGCCACCCTCCCGGTCTTCCTTCTCTTCATGATCTTGCAGAGATCGATTAATCGCGGATTTGGCTTGAGCGGATTGAAATAGACAATGGTGAGGATTTCGGCCGCCGCAGTGCAGCCGCCGGTTTGTTCTTGGCAATGAGGGGAAGGAAAATGGCGCTGGATAATCCGTTCGATTTCACGGGAAAGACCGTGCTGCTGGCCGGCGCGACCGGCGGACTCGGACATCCGGTGACGCTGGCCTTCGCCAGGGCCGGCGCCAATATCGCCGGATGCGCCCGCAATCGTGAGGCGCTCGACAAGCTCGCCGCCGAATTAAAGGGATCAAGCGGCGGGATCCTGATGGACAAGGTCGATCTGTGCGATGAGAAACAGGTCGTAGGCTTCGTCGACAATACCCGCAAGCGTTTCGGCCGGATCGACGTCCTCGTGACATTGGTCGGCAATATCATACGCAAGCCGTCGGTCGATTATTCGCTCGACGAATGGCAGCAGGTGATGGATGCCAATCTCAAGGCTTGCTGGCTGCCCTGCCAATCAGTGGGGCGGGTAATGATCGCGCAGAAAAGCGGACGCATTATCAATTATGCATCGAATGCCGGTTTGCACGGCATTCCCGGTTATCCGGCGTATAGTCCGGCCAAGGCCGGCGTGATTGCGCTGACGCGGGGGCTGGCGGTCGAGTGGGGGCCCCATGGCATTACCACCAACGCGTTGTCCCCCGGTTTTGCGATCACGCCATTCGCGGATGCCCTGGTCGGACCCACGCTGTTTCTGGCATCGGACGCCGCCCGCTGGATCAACGGACATACCATCAACGTCGACACCGGTTTCAACGCGACATAAGCCGAAGGAATTTGAACGTGGACAAGATCAGGATAGCGATGCCTCACCGCGGAGCCGGCGTTGCTCCGGTGTTCGCGGCGCTCGAAGGTGGCTATTATCGGGAGCAGGGTCTCGAACCCGAGTTGGTGCCCCATCACGGTCACAGCAATTCGCTGAAGGCACTGATCGAGGGCGAGGCGGATTTCACCAATGCGGTGGGGGCCGAACTGCTGCTTGCCAACACCATGCACCAGGGCGATGCGGTCATCCTGGCGTCTGCGATTGCAAGAAGCGCGCAACAGGTCGCGGCCCGGCCCGGCATCGAGACCCGGGAAGACCTGCGCGGCAAGCGATGGGGCGTGACCGCGCGCAACGACGCCGACGAATGCGCGATTATCATGGCCTTCGACCGCTGGGGCTGGAGCGTTGACAAGGACGCGGAAATTGTCGTGGTCGGCAACGCCGGCGCCAGGCTGGATCTGTTGCTCGACCAGCGCCGGGTCGACGCCGCCATCATGCATGCGCCGGAGACGTTTCAGGCGCCAAAACGCGGCTATCATATTGTTGAGGATTTCGGGCGGCTTGACGTGTCTTTCCAGAACAGTTGCGCGGCCAGCACGCGGCGCTTCATGAAGACCAATCACGGCATCGGCTTGCGCTATGTGCGGGCATTCTGTCAGGCGGTTCACCGGTTTCGTAGCGATGCGCTGTTCGGCATCCATGTGCTGCGGAAATATAGCGGCGAAACCGACATCGATATTCTCAGGCCGACCTGGGTATTATTCGCGCGCTATATGAGCGACATGATGTATCCCAGTCTGGAAGGCATCAGGAACGCTTCAGCAATCCTGCATCGCGTCGGGGCGCTTCCGAAACTGGTGGCTCCCGAGGAGACCGTCGACCTCAACCCGGTGATTACGCTGGAGCGGGAAGGCTTTTTCGAAAGCCTGATGGGTGCCAAGAATGCTCATCCGCAAAGTGCTGCGTGAGCCGCGCGCTGCGATCGAAAACAGACGGGAAGGGCTTAATGGCCGATGTGCTGCTGCGAAATGTGACCAAGCGATACGGCAACTACGAGGCCGTGCGCGGGATCAGCCTTGAGATTCCCGATACCAAGTTCGTGGCGCTGGTCGGTCCATCCGGCTGCGGCAAGACCACGACGCTACGGATGATCGCGGGCCTTGAGGATGTGTCGGAGGGTGACATTTGCATTGGCGGCCGGGTCATCAATGATGTCGCGCCGAAGAACCGCGACATTGCCATGGTATTTCAGAGCTATGCGCTGTATCCGCACATGACGGTTTTCCAGAACATGGCGTTCGGGCTTCGCATGCGGGGCATGGCCAAGGCCGAGATTCGAAAGAATGTCGAGGACGCCGCGCGCATTCTCGATATTTCGGATTTGCTCGGCAGGCGGCCGAAAGCGCTTTCCGGCGGCCAGCGCCAGCGCGCTGCCATGGGCCGCGCCATCGTTCGCAATCCCAAGGTGTTCCTGTTCGACGAGCCGCTGAGCAACCTCGACGCCAAGCTGCGGGTCCAGATGCGCACCGAAATCAAGCGGGTGCATCAGCAGGTCAAGACCACGACGATCTATGTCACCCACGATCAGATCGAAGCCATGACGCTGGCCGATACCGTCGTAGTGATGAATCGCGGACGAATCGAGCAGGTAGGCACGCCGCACGAGCTTTATCATTCGCCAAAAACCCGGTTCGTTGCCGGATTCATGGGCTCGCCGGCGATGAATTTTCTGCCATGCACCCTTGAGCAGAATGCCGCGGCGCTGACGGTACGGCTGGCCGATGGCGTCGGTTTTCCGGTTCCGGAAAGCCACTTGCAGCGTTATCGGAGTACGGTGGGAAAGCCGCTCGTTTTCGGTATCCGTCCCGAGCACATCACCGAGCCGCGCGGCTCGGAGCGCGGCACATTCTCGCCGTTCTCCGCAATTCTCGATGTGGTGGAACCGATGGGGACCGAGACCATGGTGTTTTTCAAACTCGGCGGCGAGGCGGTGTCCGGGCGCGTCGACTCCAGCATGTCGGCGCCGGCCTCCGGCGAAAAGGTGCGACTGGTCGCCAACACGACGCATATGCATCTGATCGATCCCACCACCGACGCGGTGATCTGAATTCGAACTGAGTTTGGCCGCCAGTCACCGGGTCAAGCCCGGTCTCGACCAACAAGCCAACCCACGAGTACACAGACGACAGACAATGGGGAGAATGCGATGAAGGTCGGTGTGGCCGGATTGGGCCGAATGGGAAGTGCTATTGCCAAACGGCTGATCGAGGTCGGACACGAAGTCGTGGTCTGGAACCGAAATCAGGACAAGACCAAGGCGCTGGCGGCCGCGGGCGCTGCTGTCGCAGCGACGCCGGGCGACCTCGCAAGGCGCGTCGAGACCATCATTACCATCCTGACCGATGCCGGTGCCATCGCCAGTGTCTACGAAGGCACGTCAGGTCTTCTGGACGGAGATGTTTCCGGCAAGCTGTTCATCGAGATGAGCACGGTGCAGCCGGAGACCGAAATTGCCTTGGCCAAAAAGGTCAAGGCCAAGGGTGCGACGCTGGTGGAATGTCCGGTCGGCGGCACGGTTGGCCCGGCGCTGAGCGGCAAGCTGCTCGGCATCGCAGGCGGCACAAAAGAAGATTTTGCGCGCGCCAAGCCGCTGCTGGAACAGCTGTGCCGCCGTGTCGATCTCGTTGGCCCCATTGGCGCCGGCGCCAGCATGAAACTTGCGATCAATCTGCCGCTGGCGACCTTCTGGCAAAGTTTCGGTGAAGCCTTTGCGCTGTGCCGCCACCTCAATCTCGATCCGGCATGGCTGGTCGAATTGTTCGCCGATACCTCGGGAGGTCCCAACGTGCTTCGCGCCCGTGGCGGCGCGGTTGCGCTGGCGTTGCAGCATAAGGATTCGGGCTCAGCGACATTCGATTGCGATTCCATTCGCAAGGATTTGCGGACCATGGTCGCGGAAGCAAAGTCGCGCGGCTTTACGCTGCCGCTGGCTGAGCGCACGCTTGCAATCTACGATGAGGCCAGCGCGGAGGGATGGGGCGGCAAGGACTGCACCGAATTGCCCGCGTTCTGGTCCAGCCACCACAAAGCCTGAACTCGTATCGGAATGGATTGTTCTTGTGCCAAAGCAAAGTGACATGCCGGTCGGGATGATCGGCCTTGGAATCATGGGATCGGCGATGAGCAAGAATCTCATCAAGGCCGGATTTTCCGTGATCGGATATGACGTCCTGCCCAAGGCGGCGGAAGCGTTCGTGGCCGGCGGCGGCAAGGCCGCCAAATCGGTTGGCGAAGTGGGATCGAGCGCCGATATCCTGATCACCTCGCTTCCGTCAGCCTCCGCGTTATTTGATGTAGTTCGGCAACTAGCAGCGCTGCCGCGCGCCGAACGTATTGTCGCGGAAACCAGTACGTTCACGCTCGAAGATAAGTCGGTAGCCGAGAGGCAACTCGCACAAGCGGGAATCGTCATGCTCGACTGTCCGCTTTCGGGCTCCGGGGTTCAGGCCCTGGAACGCGACGTGCTGGTCTATGGCAGCGGACCCAAGGACGCTTACGATCGCTGCCTGCCGGTGTTCAACGGGTTTTCGCGCGCACCGCATTATCTCGGCGCCTTCGGCAACGGTTCGAAGATGAAATACGTCGCGAACCTGATGGTGGCGGTGCACACGGTGGTTGCGGGTGAAGCCTTTACGCTAGCGCGCAAGGCCGGGCTCGATCCGGCGCAAATGTTTGCGGTCGTCAGCGACGGCGCCGCAGGCTCGAGAGCTCTCGATGTGCGCGGGGAGATGCTGATCGCGGATAGTTATCTGCCGATTAGAACCATGCCGCTTGAGCTCTGGAGAAAAGACATGCGAGTGATCGCGGACTTCGCGAATTCACTGGCATGCCCGACGCCGATGTTTTCGGCGGCGGTCCCGCTGTTTAACGCGGCTGTCGCTTCCGGATACGGCGATCAGGATACTGCCGCCGTGGCCGTCGTGATTGAAGCTATGGCGGGGTTACCTCCTGTAAAAAAATAGCTGAATTTCCGCGCCCGAAGTCCGCACCGAGATCAAAATTCGATGGAAGAGCAGTTGAAGAATATTCCGACTGTCGACGGTCATCATCATATCTGGAGGCTCAAGGATTTGACGTGGCTGTCGGGACCGCAGGTCCCGCGCATCTTCGGCCCTTACGAAGCAATTTGCCGCGATTATCCAATCGAGGAGTTTCGTGCCGATACCGCGGGCTGTGATGTCGTCAAATCGGTATACGTTCAAACCAATTGGCCAGCAGGGAAAAGTTATGACGAAGCAAAGTGGGTTCAATCGGTATCCGATGACACGGGTTGGCCGCACGCGAACGTCGCTCATGCGGACTTGGCAGATCCCGATGCCGGCTCATTGATCAAGCAGTTGGCGAAGCTGCCGGCAACGCGGGGCATCCGGCAGCAAATCCACTGGCACGAAAATCCGCAATATCGGTTCGCGCCTCATCCGGAGATGATGAACGAACCGGACTGGCGCCGCGGCCTCGCGCATCTTGCTGAACACAATCTGCTGTTTGAAATCCAGCTGTTCACCGGTCAGATGCATCATGGCGCGGAGCTGGCGCGTGAATTTCCGGATACTGTATTCGTCCTCGAGCATGCCGGTATGCTGGAAGATATGTCTCTGAACGGCTGGAAGCGCTGGCGAGAAGGCATGAACGAGCTTGCGCTGCAGCCGAATGTTAACGTCAAGCTTTCAGGCCTTGGGACGTTCGTTCACGCCTGCCGAGTTGATGTGACGGGACCGATTGTCCGGGAAGCCGTCGGGATCTTTGGCGCGAACCGTTGCCTTTTTGGCAGCAATTTTCCGATTGAGAAATTGTGGACCGACTACAGCACGCTGTATCGGACGTTTCGGAAAGCGATCGATCATTTAGACGAGGTCGATCGGCGCGCGATTTTACACGACACAGCAGCCCGACTGTACCGAATTTGAAGCTGACGATTCGGTTGGCCACTATTTGGCGATGCTCGGAGCCATCTCAGGTATTGGCGTTCTGCCATCGTGACTTCGAAAGCAGTTGTTGCGTCCCGCATCAACCGGGAAAGGTGCCATCCCTCAAAGTCATCGCCCCTGCTGATGGCCCGTTGGCGAACGACGTAGGCATGCTCACCTAAGATTCGGCGGCGACGTTCGCAGCTGTTCCTGAGCGCAAACGAGTAGATGCCGGCCATGGCAGATTTCCCTACTATTGCGTTTGGAGCTAACGGGCAGGGAACACGAATGGTTGCGGGTACGATCGCAACTCGGTTAATGCAGCCCTAACGCGCAACTCATTTTCCTCTACATCGTAGCGAATGCACGATCTGACCGGCCGGATGCTCTGGCACGGCAGCGGCATTTTTTAGACATGGGACGCGGAACCGAGACGGTCTTGCGCGACGGTCTCCGCCTACCTCGGAGGGCATGCGGGTATTTTACGTGACGCATTTTATTATTTATCAAAGAATTGGCGCGACTTTGGAGAGTAGGAAAAAGTTCGCAGGCAAACGCCCCGGAGGTTGTAGTGCGAACATATCTAAAATCTTATTTCTCGAGATTGTTCGCCGGGGATCTTGCGGCCTTTGGTGGCCCGTCGACAGACGAAGCCGTTGCTGGCCAAATTCGCGCCGAACAAATCTGTCTCGTGTTGCGCAATTCTCCGGGCATGATGGCAGCCAACGCGTGCAACGCGACAGTTCTTGCGATCGCGTTGTGGAAATCCCCCGACGGGATTTACGCGGCACTATGGTCTGCAGTTATGGCTTTTGGCTCGACTTTATCCGGTCTCAAGGCGCGGTCATCCTGGCGGGTTACCAAGCCCCAGTCGGTGTCTCGCGGTACCATTCATCGCCTTGTGCGAAACGCCTTCATTTTGGGCGGCATGTGGGCGATTGTTCCCATTAGCTTCTTTGAGCAAGCAAATCCTGGCGGGCAAATGCTGATGACCGGCCTGTGCGCCGGCATGCTGGCAGGTGGCGCTTTCGCATTTGCAACCATTCCGGTTGCGGCCATTGGCTTCATGGGACCTATTTTTCTTGGCTCGGCAATCTGCATCGCCAGAAGCGGCGACTTTGTTTATTGGCTGATCGCAATTTTGGTTGTTGTTTATGCGTGTGTGCTTCTGCGTGTCGTTTTTGCTTATTCGTTCGAGTTCACAAGGCGGATGATCGCTCATCTCGAAACCGAAAAGGCTGTGCGGCAAGATTCTCTCACCAAGCTTCCGAACCGTTTCGCCTTTAACGAAAGCCTGGAAACTGCTTTGGCCCGGCTGGTTAGCAATGGCGAGCAATGTGCCGTTCTTCTGCTCGACCTTGATCGTTTCAAGGAAGTCAACGACCAGCTCGGTCATCTTGCGGGAGATGAATTTCTCACCCAGCTCGCAACCAGACTGCGACGGTCGACGCGAGATACCGATATCGCTGCGCGTATAGGCGGGGACGAGTTTGGATTGATTGCGGCAAATATAACGAAGTTGGATGAGGCGTTCAAACTTGCCGAGGAAATTATCTCCACTTTTGACCATCCGTTCCTGGTTGAGGGACATGAAATCGTCGGCGCCGCCAGCATCGGCATAAGTTTGGCGCCCCGCGACGGCAAAACGCCGAACGATCTTTTGAAGCATGCCGATGTTGCGCTCTATCGTGCGAAGAAAGCTGGCTCGGGCACGATCCGCTTCTTTGAGCCGAGCGACGACGCATCGGCGCGCGAGCGCCGCGCGCTCCAACTTGATTTGGAAGCGGCAATAGAGAGGGATGAGCTTTTTCTGGTTTATCAACCGTTTCTCGATCTTCGCGAGAATCGCATTACCGGCTTTGAAGCGTTGTTGCGCTGGCGTCATCCAGCACGAGGGTCAGGGGCGCCTGTAAAGCGCTTGCTCAGTTGCCGGCGAATATTCGAGTTGCTGTCAATGTATCAGCGGTCCAGTTCCAGAACGCTAACATTCTGCAGACCTTCGTCAGAGCGCTGGCGGAGTCGCGGGTTTCTCCGGGGCGTCTCGAAATTGAGATAACGGAGTCAATTCTGTTATCGAAATATGATTCGGCCGCTTCGGTCTTGAATGCGCTGCTTGAATTAGGAGTTACCGTGGCGCTTGATGACTTCGGAACCGGCTATTCGTCGCTAACTTACTTGCGCAGACTACCGTTCAGTCGCATTAAAATCGACCAATCGTTTGTTCGGGACATGCTGGTGCAGCCGGATTGCGCGGCAATCGTAAAATCCGTCATTGCACTGGCTCAAGATCTTAAGATCGGCGTAGTCGCAGAAGGCGTCGAAAGCGCCGAGCAGCTGGACTACTTGCGCCAGACCCATTGCGATGAAGTCCAGGGATATTTGATCGGGCGACCTGTGGAAGCCAATCAGGCCCTTGCATCGCTTGACGTGCAGAATGGCATTACACAGCCGTCCCTTGTTATGAAATTGGGATGAGTGACTGCGGGCGCGAAAGCGCTTCTAACGCCCCGATCGCTTGGCAATCTCTTCTCGCCGCGGATGATGGACGCGTACATCGACTATTGGGTCGATATCCCGATCACTTCCGCTCGCTCTATTCGATGGCGGGGACGATCGAGGACAGGCGTTTCCCCGATGGCGTGTATTTCGGCCAGACCGAGATTGCGCGGCGCGGCTAGGAGATTTTTGTCACGTCGATCGAGGAATTCCTTGCCGAGCAAGGCGCGGAAGCGGCGCCGACGCTGTCGCAGCGGCTGGCGACGGCGCTGTTGTCCGCGGCGCATGGCGTGATTTCCTTGCCGCTGGGTACGCCGACGATGAAGTGGCGCGACGTTCGCGCCAACGGACGGTTGGTGGTCGGCAATCTGATAGATGCCTGGACGATAAAGCTCGATGCGGCGCGGAAGACCGAATCCTGGCCGAAGATTTCTATCGGCGCGTTTTTGTAAGCTCCCGCAATAAGGGCGCTGCGCAGGAATTGCATACGCCCGACAGCCATATTCACTAAACAACTCAAGCTTCCGCACCAGAGCGGCGCATTGACTCCGAATGTGTTTAGTGAAACGCTTACACTTAACAATAACACTAAACATCATTCCGGCAGCTTCGATAAGGGCGGGATTTTAAGTCTCGCGTGCATCTCCGCCGAACGGCGGAGGATGATTGGCAAGGCAAGCAGGCAATCGCCTGCGACAACAGGGAGGTTGTAATGATCCAAATCATGCGTGCATTGGGGGTGACCGCGGTCGTTGTCGCCTCGTGTCTTGGCAATCAAGCTGTTGCTCAGACAAAGCAATTGACGTTGTGCTGGGCCGCGTGGGATCCAGCCAACGCCTTGGTGGAGCTTTCGAAAGACTTCACCACCAAGACCGGAATTCAAATGAAGTACGAGTTCGTCCCATGGACGAGCTACGCGGACCGCTTCCTCAATGAGCTCAATTCAAAGGGAAAGCTTTGCGACGTCATTATCGGTGATAGCCAATGGATCGGCGGCGCCGCCGAGAATGGTCACTACGTGAAACTCAACGATTTCTTCGCCAAAGAGAAAATCTCGATGGACGATTTCATGCCGGCGACCGTGGTCGGCTATTCCGAATGGCCCAAGAATACCCCGAACTATTGGGCGTTGCCGGCAATGGGCGACGCGATCGGCTGGACTTACCGCAAGGACTGGTTTGCCCGGCCGGAGATTCAAGCCGAATTCAAGAAGAAATTCGGCCGCGATCTTGCCCCGCCGGAAACCTGGGATGATCTCAAGCAGATCGCCGAGTTCTTCCAGGGCAGGGAAATCGACGGCAAGAAAGTCTACGGAGCTTACATCTATACCGAACGCGGCTCCGAAGGCATCACGATGGGCGTGACAAACGCGCTCTACGATTGGGGTTTCCAATACGAAAATCCGAAGAAACCCTATCAGATGGAGGGTTTTGTCAATTCGCCCGAGGCGGCCAAAGGGCTGGAGTTCTATAAGTCGCTTTACAAATGCTGCACCGCGCCCGGAATGAGCAATGCCTACATGTCCGAGGGCCTCGACGCCTTCAAGTCCGGACAGGTCGCGATGCAGATGAACTTCTTTGCGTTCTTCCCAGGCCTCTACAAGGATCCCAATGTCGGCGGCGACAAGATCGGGTTCTTCGTCAATCCGAAGCAGAAGTATCACTTTACTCAGCTCGGCGGGCAGGGGATCTCGGTTGTCTCCTACTCGGAACACAGGGACGACGCGCTCGCCTACATCAAATGGTTCGCGCAGCCCGACGTTCAGAAAAAGTGGTGGGCGCTTGGCGGCTATTCCCCATGGATATCGTCAAGGACTTCTGGGCCGAGCCCTCCTATGCCGAGCTCCTGCTCGATATGCAGAAGCGCGTCCATGACTACGTCGTGGCCGACAAGGGCACAGCGCAGGAAGCGCTCGATCTGCTGGTCAAGGATTGGCAAAAGGTGTTCAAGGAAGACGGTAAGATCTAGCTTGATCAGCCGCAGGTCTCCCGATCTCTTGGGATCGGGAGACCGCTTCTTGAGCGTGTCCCGATCTGTGAATGACAGGACTCACATGAGCACTCTCGCCGAGCAGGCCGTTGCCCGGACGCCGCGCCGACTGGCATTGCGATTCCGCGGGATGTCCGACAGAGCCATCGCCTGGCTGTTTATTACGCCGTCGGTGCTACTGCTGCTCGCGATCAATATTTTCCCGCTGCTGTGGTCGATCCAGCTCTCGTTCACCAACTATCGGGCCAATCGTCCGAATGCAGCGATCAGGTTCGTCGGTCTCGACAACTACCGCGACATACTGACGGACCCTGAGGTGTGGCACGCCATGCAGGCCACCGCGCATTTCGTGTTGTGGTCGATCGCGCTCGAATTTGTGCTCGGGTTTGGCCTCGCGCTTCTGATCAACCGTCGCTTCCGTGGTCACAGTTTCTGGACCACAATCATTCTATTGCCGATGATGCTGTCGCCAGCGGTCGTCGGCAATTTTTGGACCTTTCTGCTGCAGCCACAGATCGGCCTGTTCAATGGCGCGATCGCCCTGCTGACCGGGCTGGACCCGAGCTCGTTTCAGATGATCGGCGACGTACGGCTGGCGCCGTGGTCCATCATCATGGTCGATACCTGGATGTGGACGCCCTATGTCATGCTGATCTGTCTCGCCGGTTTGCGCTCGATACCCGACTACATCTACGAGGCCGCGGAGGTCGATCGCGCTTCCCCCTGGCGGCAATTCTGGTCGATTACGCTGCCGATGGTGATGCCTTTCCTGATGCTCGCGATCCTTTTTCGGGCGATCGAAAACTTCAAGATGTTCGACATGGTGAATCTGCTGACCTCCGGCGGTCCGGGATCGACCACCGAGGTTGCGTCGATTACCTTGAAACGCGAGGCATTCGAGAAATGGCGCACCGGGTATTCGTCGGCCCTGGCGATCATTCTGTTCGTCACCGTCTTTGGCGCCGCCAATATCTATGTAAAAGCCCTCAACCGGGTGAAGCAGCGATGAAAACGCCCGTCACCGCGCATTCAGTGGCTGAGCCGTCGCGATGGTCGAAGAGGACCGCTTCACTGATCGTCGCGACCTACGCAATTGTGACCATTCTGCCGTTGCTATGGATATTCCTCACCGGATTTAAGACGCCGCCCGATTCGATCGCGTATCCGCCAAAAATACTGTTCGAGCCTTCGGTCGAAGGGTACGTCAACCTTTTTACGACACGCTCGCGCCAGACGCCTGAATTTCTGGCCAGCTTGCCTCCGCCGCAGACCTGGTACGAGCGTCTGGTGCGCTCGCGCAACATGGTGATTGGCGGGCCCTCAAAGGTAGTGCCGCGCTTTGTGAACTCGATGGTCATCGGCTTTGGTTCGACCTTTCTTGCAGTGCGCTTCGGCACCATCGCCGCTTACGCGTTCTCGCGATTCCGCGTGCCGCTTGCCGACGATCTCTTGTTCTTCATCCTCTCGACACGATCCCGATCTATCTGATGTTCCGGCACCTCGGGTTAACCGACACCAAGCTCGGAATGATCTTGTTGTACACCGCCGTGAATGTCTCTCTGGCGGTGTGGCTATTGAAGGGATTCATGGACGAAATCCCGCGCGAGTACGAAGAGGCTGCGATGGTCGATGGCTACACGCGCCTGCAGGCCTTTTTCAAGGTGGTTCTTCCGCAGGCGACCACCGGTATCGCGGCAACTGCGATCTTCTGCTTGATCTTCGCCTGGAACGAATATGCCTTCGCGGTTCTGCTCACCAGCGGTGACGCGCAAACGATGCCACCCTTCATCCCCTTCATCATCGGCGAGGGTGGCCAGGACTGGCCCGCGGTCGCCGCCGCAACGACGTTGTTTTTCATGCCGATCCTGTGCTTCACCATCCTGCTGCGTCGCCATTTGTTGCGCGGCATCACCTTTGGCGCGGTGCGCAAATGACCAAGGGGATCGCACGTAATGCATCAAGACGGCCGCTCTGGCTGCGTCGCGGCCCTTGCGAAGCGATGGCAATGACGCTGATCGGCCTTGGCGTTGTGATGCTGATGCAGCCGCTCTCCTTGAATTTGTATAGCTA
>WNFN01139978.1_pt2 | contig 14205 bp, 23 predicted proteins | sample 5400161 | NCBI WGS metagenome assembly WNFN01 (sample SAMN13153353, study PRJNA577476) | soil metagenome | isolation source: 80 cm saprolite on Douglas fir-dominated hillslope | place: USA:California | collected 2013-09-17
GATTGGCTTCTGGGGGACGGAACGGACCTGACGATGTACGGCGACCCTGTCAATGAATTCCAAAATTTCTCCCCCTCGGGAGGACCCGTTACACTGGTGACCTACCTCGGGCCCTGGGGGTTAAGCGGTGGATCCTTTAACACGGTGCTGACGCTGACACCGACGGCGACACCACTTCCTGCCGCCTTCCCGTTGTTTGCGTCAGGCCTCGCCACGATTGGTCTGCTCGGCTGGCGTAGAAAGCGAAAGCTCGCGGCTATCGCAAATTGACAGAACACGGATTGGGTTTCGGAGAGACCGCCGCGAGGCGGTCTTTCTTTTTTGCGTCGATCATGTCGCGGTGCATGAGTCTGCTTTAGGCACAAAGCGGACTTTCCAGGGCCGCCGATCATTGTCCGCTGTCGGGACAGGGGCCGACATCAAGATGTGAGGCCCTGTTGTCCGCCGACTTAGTGGAAAGGGCCGGATAGTTCTGAGCCGGCCCTTTACAACGCTCATCTGCTTGGCGCCCGCATCACTAAACCGTCATCTCGATTTGGGCGTGGTGTCGTCCTTATCCACTCCTTGGCCGGGGACCGATGTGTTGTCGCGGTCCGGCATTGTGGGACGCGTCGCGGTACCTGACCCCGTTGTGGTGCTTGGCGTGGTCATCGTGCCCCTCTCAGGCAGACCTTTTGTGTTTCCACTTTCCGAACCTGCCGAGGAATCCGTTGGTGACGATGACGTTGGGTTTACGCCGCGCCCGGACTGGTTCGCGGGTGCAGGTGAGCTTTGCGCAAACGCAGCAGTGGTTGGTCCGGCCGCGATGAGTGCTATTATGGCCAAACTCCGAAGTGTCATCTTTTGAAGTGTCATGTATTGATTTTGAAGTGTCATATATTGACCTCTGTGTCCGTTTCGTTGCATTGGGCCAACGTGACCCGCGCAGTGATGTTCCGATATTTCAAAACGTTGTTACGAAAGTTCCGGATCCACGACCGCCTCACCAGTGCGGTCGAGGTTCAAGTTCGGCCGGGTTCGCGGCGACTTGTAACGACTTGGAACGACTGGGAACGACTGGGAACGACTGGGAACATGTGAACAATTGGAACACCGCCGCATTCGAAATTTCGCAATGCGCCGGACATGACGACTTAGTCTCCCCGCCTTCCGGGGAGCCAACGTCAGTCTTATTCAACCAGGCTTCAAGCCGCTCGGGACGGTCTGGCCGTCGCGGCTGCCACGGTGTTAGCCAATTGCTCTGTTCCCTTCCTGATTTTCTGACCGAGTTCTTTTGTTTGGTCGGCGATTACCTGGGACTGCCGGGATATGAACTCACTTTGCAGTTCTACGAGCTCCTGTGGCTCTCTGGCGCGCGCCAGCTTGTGTCCGAATTCAAGCGAGTTTGACAGCGCTTTCTCGGTTAGAGAGGTAGAATGTTCCCGAATAGCCGCCGCTTGATCGTCGAACTCTTCGGCCATCTTTCGGCTGACTTTAAATAGCCCGTCAAAAAGAACTTTGCTCTGATTGAGGCTTTGCTCTGCAAGTTCGCGCGCCCAATTCATACCAAGATTGGCCGTCTGCATCATACGTTCGCTGTTTTGCTGCGTGAATTCTGTTGTATCTTTAGCCATATTCTCATCCTCCGGTTTGTGTTTTAAGTGTCTTGCTCCTGCTAGTGGTGTTTGACACCGATGCGCGGACGGCTCAGCGCCTCCCGCTGTCCCGCAGCTTCAACATCTGCGGCCTCGGCGTCATAACGAACCGCTTCTGCTTTCAAGTTTTCAATCGTTTTCGGGTCGCTCATCTGGCGCGCTAGCGCCAGACAAAGCTCCGCTTGGGCGTGGAGGTACTGCGCGTCACGCATGCGCTTTCTCCGTCCGTCTGTTTTTATTGCTGCCCGGGGTGAGCTAATCGTAGCTCAGCTGCACTTTTTATTTTTTAAGTGCGGTGCCGGCGATGCCGGCATCCTTAAGGCTTATGAGGGTGAACGGCATACCTTCCGTCATGTTCCTTACATAAGCGCTTTTTTTAAAAATAATTTTCAGTCCAAAAAAGGCCAGTTAAGGCTGCACCTCCAACGTCGGCCGGACAAAGGAACACATAATTTGATCGCAAATGCGCTGGCGAATTTTATCGTTTGGTTCCAAAGTACATGGAAGCAGCCCCTGGGTGAGGCGAGCATTGTCTATGGCTATTTATCGATTGATTGCGATCGGTACTTTCGGTCCAGACGAGATTGAAACGATGGTCGCCGCTTACGAGGGCGCCGTGACTGACCTGAAACTGATTGACCGGAATGACTCCCTCACGGAACTTATCGCCAGGTCAATTGTCAACGTGACTGCGACGGGCGAACGCGACCCGGAGACCATAAAGAAACGCGCATTGAATGCGCTGGGAGTGCGCAGTACCGCCGCCTAGGTGGTGAGTGAGCGGTTTGTTCCGAAATAGGTTCTAGTCCGAGAGCAACCGTTTGTAATGACCGCGCCGTAGCACTCGCATGAACTTTCCTGCAGACCATTGATATCGAGCAGGTGGATGTTTCCGCGAGCATATTTGATCAGGCCAGCTTTTCTGCAGCGTGTTGGCCACGAGCGACACGCTCGGCCGACGCACACCCAGCATCTGAGCGAGAAATTCCCTGCGTCAGCGTCAGATCGTCGCTGCCGGCAAAGTCGCGCATGTGGAACAGCCAGCGGCACATGCGGGCCTCGACCGTATGACTGGCGTTGCACGCTGCCGATTGCTGCGCCTGCGCGAACAACACCTGCTCATGCTCGATGAGCAGGGACCGGAACGGTTTGAGCACTCGCGTGTGTTCGGTAGCTAACGGAAACGAGCGGGCAGACATAATAATACGATAATACGCTCTGCACGCATTTCGGCTTATTTGACCAGTGGGATTGCATAGCCAACGATCGATCTATCGATATCTGATGACCTCGACCAACTCGTTTTGGCACGCCTGGCACTCAAAAGTGCGCTTCTCCGAACCGGGTTCGTCCGGTTCGATCCGAGTGAGCCACATCGGCGCGCCGCACTTGGCGCACGTTGGATGCACGATGTCCTGTGCATACGGAATGGACTGAGACTGGCGCATGGCAACCCCCAGTGCAGGCGGGGAGTGCGAACCGGTCCTCAGCCATCCACGCCTGACGTTTTTATAAAAGGCGGGCCGCTGCATAACTGCGCGGCCCAAGGAACGACCGTTGGAGGGAAAAGGAAAGACTGCGAACGGTCAACGAAATAATGCGATCACCGTCGTTAGGTTCCTTTGGCTAACGTTCATTTTGCTCGCTTTATTATGACGCTCAATGTGTAACATCTGCTCACGCCGCAGCTGGATGTCCGCTTAGTGACTCAACGCGGACATAAATCAGTTTTTCCGTGAGCTGTGCCGCAAACTTGCATCGAGCTCGGCGCCGGCGGCTAGATATTCGTCGCTGCCAATACAGCTGGCGGCGCGCGTGCTGACCAGTACGACGTCGAACGGCTTCAGCTCGTGGCCAATGCGCCGCAGCTCTGCCGCCACTTCGGCCACGTCGACGACATGACCGTCTGGCATTTCGCGGAAGTCGAGTTTGACACCGGGACAAAAAAACAGTCGAGCGGCGCCTCGTCGGCGCGGCGACCAACAATGTCCGCTTTCGGGGGTAAGAGCGGACATCACAATTAGATGGCTTCAAAGCGGACGTTCAACTCATTCCGGTTGATGTTTGCTTTTGACCTGTGCGGGTGTTCCGAGGATTTGGAACACAATACGGGTATAGGAGGTTCACCCAACGTCGCGAGTCTCTGTGAGTGTTAATGGGTGTCTGCCGAAACATATTGATGCGCGCGTTTGGCCGCCCTCAGGGGATACTTGGAAGGTTGGGCGAACAAAGGATTGGAAGCTGCACTCGCGTCCGCTGGCTTCTCGGATGTGCGCATTATGGAAACTGACAAAGGATTCTGTACATTGGCAGTTAATGCTACCGGTACTTCACAACAATAGTTTCGGTGAAGTCGCACTCCCCGCACTCAAACGTCCGCCGGTCATGATCAGGCTTGTCCGGCTCTATGCGAGCCAGCCACATCAGCTGGGCGCACTTCGGACAGAGCGGGCGGTCCAATCCGGGTGCCCGCGGAGTCGGATTTGGAAGTTTGTTGTAGGACACGAGCACCCCCCACGCGGAAAACCACATGGCGCCGAAGTCGAGAATGTACCCCTGTTCCATGATAGTCGTTATACCGCGGCCAAGATTAAGACGCGCTGCCCTAAGACCTCCGATTTTTATTAAAGAACCAGGAACTCGATCTGAAAGACCCACGTAAAGCACGGGATGTTTTTGAGTGCGAAGTTTGCATACGAAGAATGTGGTCTGCCGCGCCTGTGCCCGATTGTTCGCGAGAGGCAGCTGGCGCGGTCACCCGCGGCTTAGCCGTGCACAGGGAGCCACCACAGGCTGTCGGCAGCACAAACTGGTGATCAAAAAAGCAACGCGGCAAACCCGCAGAGCGCTACGCCGATTAGCAGCATCGCCCATTCTGAAGGCTTCAGTGCAAAGACTCGGCCTTCGCTCACCACGTATGCCATCATCGCAGTTACTCGCTGTTGGACCACCCTCGTCCCACACACCATAGCGACTGTCAGCGGCAACTGCTGTAGCGCACAGGTCACAGACATCGACAGAATTTTGCGGAGTGACGGTACCCAAGTGTGAGCCGCCATCTCAAAAAAGCCACCGATTGACGGCGGCTTTAAGTGCATCTGCCCACGTGTGCACGTTACTTCAGCTGCGTCGAGATGGAATCGAACTTGCCGTTAAGAGTGGTGCCAATCTCATTGACGGTCGCGTACGGTTGGGGCCACTAAAAAGATGTTCCGCCGATCGACGAGCATCTGTTAATTGCTGTTTGCGCCGATATTCGCCGTGAAAAAATCTGGCCAATGACCGGCTCGCTCACGGACATCGGCCGCGTCCGCTGGGTTGGCAAAGTATCACAGTTTGCAGTTCTGCTCCCGACCAACTTCAGCACGCCTCAGCCGCCGTATTTGTTGACACCGAAGGCGATCAGAATGAGCGCGGCTGCCAGGAGCATCCAGCCAGGATGGCGACCGCGCGTCGCCCAAAGGTTGCCGAGAGCGCCAAACAAGTAGAGGCTGCCAACGAATATTCCAGTTGCGAGCCTTGCGTCCTGCTCAAACCAATTTGCGGCGGCGATCAAGGCGAGTCCGCCGAGGAGCCAGCTGATCGTGCTGAAATGCAAGAGCAGCGGCACGAGCCTTCTGACCGAAGCGGGTGTCCGCTTGTCCGCTAGAAAAAACCTCTCAAGTGGCCTGACCATAAGCCGTTGGGTCAAGATGCCGTGAAACACTGCCACGCTACATCCGATGACTCCGGCCAATCCCAAGGCAAGATCTTGCCAATTCGTGCCCATACAACTCTACACTTCCGAGACTGTCGAGGTCGCAGATCCTGGCAAGAGCGTACAACCGATCAGGTCGTTCAGGAACCCGACGCCGCGAAAGCTGAACGAGACCGTCTGAAGCGCCCAGTTGGCTGCTGTCCACTTTAGCGAACATTCAGCTGGCGTCAGTCAATGTCCGCGCTCGGGGGTAACGCGGACATCAGACAGGCATGCGGTCATGTCTGCATTGACCGAAAGCGGACATCGATGGTCCCTTCCAGAGCACTAGTTTTTGCCGGTACGATGGCTTGTCTTTAGCCTTGGGGGTGCAGACGTGATGTGGCGCGAGTTCATCAGACTTCTAGGCGGTGCGGCATTTGTCTGGCCGCTCGTTGCGCAGGCGCAGCAGCCGGCGATGCCAGTGATCGGATTCTTAAGCGCCGTGTCGCCCGGGCCGTTCGCGCAAAGGATCGCTGCATTCCACCAAGGCTTGAACGAAGCCGGTTACGTCGAGGGCCGGAACGTGGTGATCGAAAACCGCTGGGCGGAGGAGCAATATGATCGGTTGCCCGCGCTGGCGACCGACCTGGTTGGCCGCCGCGTCGTGGTGATCGTTACCTACACCGATGCCGCGGCACTTGCGGCCAAGGCGGCGACGACGACCATTCCCATCGTCTTCATCAATGGCGGAGACCCAGTCAGGGCCGGCATCGTGCCGAGCCTCAACCGGCCGGGCGAGAACGTCACAGGGGTGAGTTTTTTCGGAGTCGATCTGGCGCCCAAACAACTCGCACTCGCGCACGAAGTCGTTCCCAATGCCGCCGTCATCGCGTTCCTCGTGGACGAAAACGTTCCGGATGCCGTGGCAGGGGTGCCCGCGGTGCAAGAGGCCGCGCGGAATCTCGGCTTGCAACTCGTCGTGCTGAAGGTCCGCGCCGCGAGTGACATCGATACGGCATTTGCAACTCTTGTGCGCGAGCGAGCCGGTGCCCTTGTCGTCGGCACTGGTGCTTTGCTGACCAACCGGCGCAAGCAAATCATCGCACTGGCGGCGCGCCATGCGCTGCCCACGATCTACCCGTTTCGCGAGTTTACCGCGGATGGCGGCTTGATCAGTTATGGCAACAACGTTCCGGATTCCTTTCGCCAGGCTGGCGTCTATACCGGGCGGATTCTTAAGGGCGACAAGCCGGCCGAGCTGCCGGTCATTCTGCCGACGAAGTTCGAGTTGGTGGTCAATCTCAAGACCGCGAAGGCCCTTGGGTTCACCGTGCCGTCAGCTCTGCTCGCCCGTGCCGATGAGGTGGTCGAATAAGAAATTTGTTTGCAGCGGCGCATGAGTCCGCTTGTGGCACTGGCGGACATTTGGCTCACGTCAGGGAGAGCCACAACCTCAAGGCAACGGTCGCAGCTTGAGTGCGGAGACGCCAAGGGCGACATCGACGGCAACCGAACCCTCCACAGAGATCGGCTGGAGCGCAAACGTGCGCGCCGAGCCGCCGACCAGAACGTTGGTGCCCACACCAAGGCCGAGACCGATGTCTCCGCTCGCTCCGACATACTCACCAGCGAGCGCGCCGGAGGGCACACCGGCTGTAGGAGCGAGCACGGCCCAGCTGAGCACGCCGCCGGCTGTGATGCCGATGTTGATGCCCACCATATTGAGCGCGCCCGCATAAGCCTGCGGCGGATTCGAAGGCGCATTTTGGGCAAACCGGCACTCCATCGATTGGTGGCCGGCAATGATGAATCCAATGCTTGGATTGAGCTGACAGCTCAGCATGCCTACCTGCGTCCATTTTGGAGACTGGGCTTCGGCTGGTGCGGCTACCATCGCGACCAATGCAATCGCTCCCAAGGTCGGACACGTCCTCAACATTAAATGACTCCTTTCAATGACTGTTGGAAACGTTGTGTCGTCCTGCTTAGTAGCAAGGCGGGTATGGGTAATAACCGCAGGCAGGGCGGGCGTAGTAAGGTGCCGCATATGCTCCGTAGGCCGCCGCGCCAACGGCCGCAGCTCCCGCATAATACGCGCCGCGATAAGCGGAGCGTCGCGCGACGCCGGCGTACGACATCGGTGTAAACGGCCTGCCAATGATGTCGATGAAGACTGCGGCTGCGCCGTCAGCTCCACTGAGATCGCCTTCGAGCACATCAACGTCAAAGGTGAGTTTGTCGCCTTCAAGCTTGGGCGACTTGAGCACAACGACAACATCCTTCACGCCTGATCCGTCCTTGGTGAAACCGGAAACCGTGGCGTTCGGAGGATCCTTGGCGAAGTTGTCGTTGCCCTTGTCCCAATCGTCCACGATATGCGCTGTGGTGTCATGGCCAGCGGCGCGGACGGGCCGATCGGCAAAGACGATCGCGTTTGGTGCGATGCCACTCAAAACCAATTTGCCACCCTGCAAACTGGCTCCCCGTGAGTTGAAGACGATGAGCGAGGGGACCACCTCTGGTTTGGCCACACCACCGATGGTTTTTTGAAGTGGGACATGTGGCGGGGCGGCTGTGGCAGATTGTGCAAGCGCAATTCCTGGCGTGCTAAGCGCCCCGATGACGATCGCAGCTATAAGGGCATTGCGAGCCATAGGCTGTACTCCATTGCGTGCGATGACATTCGATCGCGATACGCAGTCGACGCCATCGCGACCGCCAAATGCATCCGTTTGCTGGCAATGAGCTTAGCCGGAATCAAAAACACGTCAGTTGCCCTTTAGGGCAATTGCTAATGAGGTCTGCGGCTGGCGATATTTCGTGCTCTATGGGAGAAATGAGATGCGCAAGACGATAATTCTGGCAGCGATGGGTCTCGCAATCGCAGCTTCAGACGCCAAAGCCCAAGTCGATCTCAGCACTTATGCTGACGCTCAAGGATTTCTTGACGTTCAGGCTCTGACCTGCGCTCAACTCGCTAACACGTGGCAAGGTGACGCTGACAGGCTCGCCGCTTGGTACAGCGGTTGGTACAACGGGCTCGCAAAGAAGCACTACATGGACATAACGAAGGGCAAGGAAGCCGAACACGAGGTGATCGTCTATTGCAAAGCAAATCCGCAGATACGGATTATTCAAGCCATGGAAGTTGTCTTCAAAAGTATGCGCGAAAGAATGGGCATCGAAGTGAAGTAGCAGCCGCCGCCTGGCTCGGTTGCGTGGTCGACGTTCTGCCCCCTCTCCCAAGCTCCGGCGACCGCGATGTTGCGCTCGCGGCGACAAGGCACGAGTAGGACTCGAAGCCATCTTTAAATGTGATGGCCCTCGTCCGCTTTCGGGCTACGACAGCAACCGGCAAAAATACTGTGCTATCCGCGCTGGAGAGTGATCGTTGCCCCTTGCACATCGGCCTGCGCATCTTGCGACTTGATGGTGACTGACTGCTTGTCGCCGTGTGTGGCCAAGGTCATATTAGCAGTGAATGTCGGTCCCTTAGCCAGCACCTGAAAGCCAGCACCTTCGACCTTGCCGGACAGGGTACCGGCAGCATTGCGGGTGGATTCGCTCCAGTTACCCGTGATCGCGCCGGCGTTGTAGGTCGCGCTACCGCGCAGATCGAAATTATAGCTGTCGCTGGCGCAGTGGATATTGAGCTGAAGCTTGTTCTGCTCATCCAAAACGTCATAGGAAGCCCGGCACTTTATTGCCTCGTGCTTGCCATGAGACAAATCGATCGTGCCGGAGCCGGACCAGCTTCCAGCGAGTTGGCTGAAAGGACTCTCGCCGGAAGCCGCGCCCTCCGCGGCTGCGCGCTGCGCAAGGCCGTCGTCCGCAACAAAAAATAAAACCGTCATGGCCAAAGCGGCCCCGCGAATTATCTCCCGTAAAGTATTTGAAGGTATGGACGTCATCGGTCCTCCCGCTAACTTGGGAACGATCCTAGCAATCCGATAACAGCCCTCCCCGCAACTTGGTTCCACGCATCGAACGAAGACGCTTGGCGGGGGTTGCGGTCTGGGTAACGGCTAGTAATATATCTACACGGGGATCGCAGGCTCCCCGTCAGACGGCCTCACCGTCCAAGCACTGCGCAACGCTCGTTCTTTCGAGGTGATTGCGCATGGATGGAAAAAGGCCGCAAATTTTCTTACTAACGTTATTGATTTTGGCTGCCGTGATAATCGCGGGAGTCACTGTGCTTTCGGGGTCGGATGGGTTCACCCAGTCGGCAGCGACCGTCATAGCTATTGCAAATATGAAAGTCGGCGCGGCACCAGCCGATTTTAAATTAGATCGAACCGGCCAAGGCAGCAAAAGCCAATGGAGCGTCGTGCAGGATGAGACGTCTTCCGGGGGCCGTGTGATTGAGCAAACGAGTACGGACCGGACAGACTATCGTTTCCCGCTTGCTATCTTTGAAACTATCGTCGCGAAAAACGTCGATGTTTCCGTAAGCTTCAAGTCGGTTGCGGGGCGCGTGGACCAGGCAGGCGGTATTGCCGTTCGCCTTGTCGATGCAGACAACTATTACGTCGTACGCGCGAACGCCCTTGAAGATAATGTTCGCTTTTACCGGGTCGTTGCAGGCCGCCGTGAGCAAATCCACGGGATCAACACCAAGGTCACCGGCAATGAATGGCACACCCTCGGCATCAAAGCGGAAAGTGATCGGTTCACAATTGAGTTCGACGGGAAAACGCTATTCACGGCCGCGGATAAGACCTTTGCTGGCGCGGGAAAGATTGCGCTCTGGACCAAGTCAGACAGCATTACGCGGTTCGACCAGATCTCGATTGATGTTCTACCCTAATACGAGTGACCCCAATGACATTCAGCATGAAACCGCTGTCCTGCGACCCAGCCCGGATTAAGGGGATGTCTGAGCGGCTGATCATCAGTCACTACGAGAATAACTACGGTGGGGCGGTGAAGCGGTTGAACGTAATCGAGGAAAAGCTAGCCGAACTCGATTACGCCAACGCCCCCGGTTTTCTGATCAACGGTCTCAAGCGCGAGCAGCTCATCGCGATGAATTCGATGGTCCTGCACGAGCTGTTTTTCGACGGGCTAGGCGAACAAAGCGAACCGGGAGGAGTTTTACTGACTGTCCTGGTCGCCGCGCAGCAACAAACTGGTCAATCAATGGGCCTCGGACCATTGCCATACACTCGCCGGCGGCACGCCGATTATCGCGCTCGATATGTACGAGCATTCCTATCACATCGACTTTGGCGCGAAGGCGGCCACGTATGTCGACACTTTCATGGCGGCGATCCGCTGTAAAAATACCGATCGTCTATTCAGCGAGCTTACGACAGTGCGGGGGGTGCAGCCGGGCGATAAGCCCACCTAGGAGGAAGCGATGCGTGCGTTGATTCCATTTTTAATCCTCGGCCCTGCTTTGGTAGCGGTTCCCGCAAGTGCCCAGCAAATCGATTGGCAGCAGGTCGATGCGGCTCTTGGAAGAAAACCTGCGGTGTCGGATGACGTGCATCGCTACGGTTTTCCGCGTTCCGATCTTTCCGTGACGCTCGATGGCGTCACGATCAAGCCCGCCTTGGCCTTGGGTGGATGGGTCGCCTTTAAGCCATCGCCCGGCGGCGCAATGGTTGCCAAAATGATCGAAGGCGGCCTCGAGATCACGGCCGTTCACAATCATTTGCTACGCGCCAATCCCCCAACCTTCTACATGCATGTGGGCGGCCACGGCGATCCAGCGAAGATGGCCGGCGTTATTCGCGAAGCGCTGGCTGTTAGCAAGACGCCGCTTTCTGCGCCCGCCGCAGCCGGTCCCGCGCCGGCCATCGACCTCGATACAGCGAAACTCGATCAGATCATCGGAATCAAAGGCCAGACTAATGGAGGCGTCTATCAATTTGGAGTGCCGCGCAAAGAACCGGTTATCGCGAATGAAATGCCGATTGCTCCCGCAGGGCCGATGGGTCTGGCCACTGGTATTAATTTCCAACCGACCGGAGAAGGGAAAGCCGCTATTACCGGCGACTTTGTCTTAGTTGGCAGTGAGGTGAATCCCGTCATTCGAGCCTTGAGATCGAATGGCATCGAGCTGACAGCCGTTCACAGCCACATGCTCGACGAAGAGCCGCGGCTCTTTTTTCTTCATTTTTGGGCGAATGACAACGCCGAAAAGCTTGCTCGCGGGTTGCGTGCCGCAATCGATAAAACTGGGAGTGTAACGAGCCCGAACACTACAGGTAATAAACCGTGAAAACGGAAGAGGATCATCATGATAGTGATCGTGATCCCTTTGCTCGCGCTGTTTGCGTACGCAAGTGACCTGGTCCCCGCGGCAGCGACAGACAGTTGCAAGGACTGTCGCGATTACCAACGGGCTTGCGTAAAAGCCCACACGCAAGCCGCATGCAAGAGCGAATGCGATATCTGTGTGAAACATTGTAGGGACAAGTAGCCAACGGTATTTCATGACGCGGAAATGAATTGCCATAGGCCGTGGTTGAGCGCGGCATCGTAAATGGTGCCGATTAATTCGGAGATTACTCGGCTTTCATCCATTGCCGTCGCCCCACGAACAATGCGAGCGCCCGCTCGCCGGGAATATTAGTGGCTCAACTCAACGTATGGCCTGCTTTTTTTTTGCAACCGCGTGTCCACACGAGCGTTCTGATACAAGGGCTGTTCACCGGCCTCACCGCTGCTGGTCAGACACCGGTCCCGGTGAGTTACGATGTCGATCTTGGAAGTTTCTCATTCCCCGAAATTTTCATCGCCATTCCGGCGCCAACTGGCACACTCATTTCGTATGCCGGGGGAAGCATATGTTCCAATAATGATCCTTGCGGTCCGGATCAGGAAGGTACTCGTTGGGTCGGCGTCTACAGGACGTCGAACACCTCCGTGATAGACTTCCAGACGGGACAGCTGAACGCCGAAACCCCTTTGCCTGCCACGCTCCCGCTCTTCGCCACGGGCCTCGGCGTGTTGGCTGTACTAGGCCGGCGCCGAAATAGGAAAGCGGCTGCGACCGCAGCTTAATCAAAACACTGATCGAATTGGAGAACCTCCGTTCCAGGGCCTCTGGTCCACAGCGAATATTCGCTCTGGAAGTACGGTGACCGGCTGGACGGCGTGCGCGCGGCGGCCTTTACCTTAGTCGTCGATGCACTACGCCACCGGCGCTAGCGGGCAACGCCGTCCGCAAATCCCCGTTGCAGGTGCTCGCAATGTTGCAGGCGTTCGCCGAAAAAAGTTAGCGGGCTGGCGTCAATCCGTTGCCGGGTTTGACCCCATGATGACTTTTGCCGGCGCCTGCATAAAGGCTTACTGATAGTCCGTAATAGTGCGTTGGCCGGTCGGCCCGACAGGAGGCTCAGGTGCGAGGCATAGCTCATATTGTCGAAGCGATTGTTTTTAACAGCCGATGGCTGGTGGCTCCGTTTTTATTGGGGCTGGTCATCGGTCTCGCGGCGCTCGCACTTAAGTTTCTCATCAAACTGGCTGAGTTCGTCATGCAAATCCCCGCGGCTCCGCCTGCGGATGTGATTGTCGGCATTCTCACGCTCGTGGACCTCACCCTCATTGCCAACTTGATCGTTATCGTCATCTGCTCGAGCTATGAAAACTTCCTCACCCACATCGACCCTGCAAAACACCCTGATTGGCCGGATGGATTGATCAAAATCGGTTTTTCCGACCTCAAGCAGAAGTTGCTCGGCTCGATCGCGGCCATCGCTGCGGTCAATGTATTGGAATGGTTCATGGACATCGAACGCCATGCCGACAACACCAAGTTAGCCTGGGTTGTTGGTATCCTGCTTGCGTTTGCGGTCTCCATGCTCATTTTCTCAATCGCGGACCGAATGAGCCATTCGAATGAAAACAGGGCGTCAACTAAGGTAACGCGTCAACGTTAGAAATAAGCGGGCGATGCATTCGCACCAGCGCCCCGTGACACCTGCTGATCTTGATGTCTGCGACCAGAAGCGGGTGTCCAATCCCCTGCCCCCGCTGTGCCTCGCTATTGCACGTCCGCAACGGTATGCGCAGGACGATCGCGCTGAAGCTGGTCGGTCAATCGTGTTATTTTTAGTTCTGCAATCTCACGTTCGCTTTTCAGCAGGGCTTCGAGAATTTCAACGCGCTTGTCCAACTTGCCACGAACCGTTTCAAGATGTTTTATCCGCATCTCTTGCGTTGCAGTCAGGGTCTCGGCTTTTTTGACCTTGTCTTCCAGAGTCGATGTTTGCTGATTGAGCGCGCTACGGTGCCGCCGCTTTTCACCCTGGACCGCCGCGACCAATTTGAACCGTTCTGCCGAGGCAGTCACGATTTCTGAATTCAGGAATTCGACCTGCTCAAGTGCCGAGGCGACATTTGTTTCTCTCACATTGAACGCGGCCTGCATCCCGAGCAACCGGCTCGCCAATGTTCTTGATTCCCGGAGAGCGTCATCGAGTTGCGCCCGCAAGCCCGCGTTTTCATTTTCGAAATGGACGATTTTGTCTTGTGCGGCAGCGACGTCTGTTTTGTGCTGCACCATCATTCGTTGAAGCGCAGAGATAACTTGGTTGAGACGATCGATCTCTTCGTACGCGCTTTGTAGCTCGTTAGCCTGCTGTTGCTGGACATTATAAAGTTCAACAATCTCGGTGATGCGCAGATTCAATTCTACGGATTGTTTGGCAATCGTGTTTTCGAGGGCCCGGATGTCCGCACCAGGATCGGCTGGCGGCGCCGGCCAAAACTCTCCTCCGACATCAAAGGCAGGTTCAATCAATTTCATAACCGAACCTTTCCCGCTGAAGGCGAGACCAAACGCATGATTTCGGGCACGGAAATGCGGCGAAGCAAGCGAATCGCTATCGCCATGAGCGTCCGAATTTGGGGTGAACCCCTTAACCATCGCTTAATGGC
>WNFN01177888.1_pt2 | contig 14196 bp, 14 predicted proteins | sample 5400161 | NCBI WGS metagenome assembly WNFN01 (sample SAMN13153353, study PRJNA577476) | soil metagenome | isolation source: 80 cm saprolite on Douglas fir-dominated hillslope | place: USA:California | collected 2013-09-17
CAATTTGGAGGACAGCAGCAACCGCAGTTTGGCAGCAATCCCCAATTTGGAGGACAGCAGCAGCCGCAGTTTGGCAGCAACCCCCAATTTGGAGGACAGCAGCAGCCGCAGTTTGGCAACAATCCCCAATTTGGAGGGCAGCAGCAGCCATTTGGAGGTGTGCCGGAATCCGGGTATGGGCAGCAGCAGAATTTTCAGTCGTCCAGTCAGATGCCCGCAATCTCACCGCAGAATCTCCCTCCTGCTTCAGGTGGTCAGGCGCCGGGTCGCCCGCGCTGGCGTAATCCGCAGCAAGGATCTGGACCTTTTGGCTCGGAGCAGATGCCATTCCCCGGTGGGGGTAATGGACATGTGGGACAGTAGTTTGTAACGATTTGACGTCTTAAGGCCTGAGGGGGTATGCTCTCTTCATAGGGGAGCATACTCCTCGGAGAATCGGGGAAAGACGACACGAAAAGGAGTGAGTGCGCGTAGCATGTCGAATACATTTGATAAACTATCTGTCCTCGACTCGTTTATCGAAGAGGTGAATAGTTATTTGCCAGAAATCGAGGCAAATCTCGAACGCCTGGCTCAGTCACCTGGCGACATGGAGGCCCTGGAGGAGACATATCGTCGCACTCACACTATTGGTGGCTCGGCTTCGATGATGGGTTTTCCGGGGCTGGCGCATGTTGCCCATGGGATGGAAGACATCCTGGGGGACGTGCTGGACGGCCTGGCGAGTCTGGACCTGCCCACAATTGAGTTTTTGAAACGATCACTGGATCGCCTGCACCGCCTGGTCGGGGGTATCCAGCACGGTATTGATGAGAATGCCATTGTCGCGGAAGACGACGAGGATTATTCTCAGTACCGCGCGCGCCAGGATGCTTCTGCGCAAGGGGTGGCCGGTGGGATGATCACTCCGGAATATGTAAAGCAGGCCAGTGGTAGCATCCCAGCGATCCAAGACCCGGCGGCGATTTCGTCGCTGGATGAGATGCTGGCCTCGTTCCGCACTCCCCAGGCGACGAACGCAGATACCGCTTTCTGGCCGGAAGAGCCGGTCTTGCGTGCGGAGTTTCCGCCCCGGCCTGAAGTGCAGTTCCCGGTTCCGCCCATGCAGCCGGCACAGCACGCGCAGTTTGAAGCGCCACGGCCCCCGGAGCCGGCACCTTTTGTTGCGCCTCCAACGCCCAGCGCGCTCGAAATGCTGGCCAATGCGAATATGCGCCAGGACATGCCGGCGACCCCGCTGGTTCCTCCAACGCCTTCTGGCTTGCAGACGCCCCGGCCCCAGGTGCCGAATGACGTGGTGTATCCAACTTCCGGTCCGACCATTCAGCAGGTCAATGGTGTGCCAGTTCAGCAGCCTGGGATGAGCCGCTCTTCATAGCGCCGTCTCCTCAGCCTCAGCCGGTGCAACCGGGGTCCATGCCACCTATGGACGCGTCAGCACCTGGAGAGCCATTGCGCGGCCTTATCGTAGGCGGTGAGACGACTGCCAGCCCGGCAAAGCCAGCACCTGCGCATATGCAGGTCTATTATGATCTCCAGGGCGAGTCCGAGGCGCTGGAGGAGCAGGCTGGCTCGTTGAAGCGCACACTTTCCCAACTGCGCCTGGCGGCTTCGATCATCGAAGCGCAACGTGCGGAGTTTAAAGGCTTCCTGGATGGTTCTCGCGACGCGCTGGATCGTATGGAGGATTGGGCTGGCAAGGCCATGGGCCTGAATTTGCGCAACAGCCCGGAGCAGGTGCGGCGCTATCTACCACTTTCGGTCATGTGGGTGGCTAATAGTAAATTGAAGAAAGTACTGGATATGCTCGTCCAGATGACTGGCGGGGTTGAGGGAACCGATGAGCAAGTTCAGGTGGCGCTCCAGCAATTGCATATTTCAATTGCGACCTGTGGTGATATTTTGCAGAACGCGACCCTCGACGTGCCGGGAGGTCCAGCGTTTCGGCAAGAAGAAGGTTGGTCGCAGTGGGAGATGCAGGCTCTTTCCGATGCACAGTCTTTGAGCGAGCGCGTCACTTTTGAGCGCAGGGGCGATGTCAACGCGCTGCGCGTGGAGTTAGAGGCGCAATTGCGCGAGGAGTTGCGCCAGGAATATGAAAGCCGGCCCGCTACGCTGGCACTGCGCGCGGAGTTGGAGCGTCAGATTCGCACGGAAGTGCGCGCGGAATTAGGTTCCCAACAAGAGCACGAGAGCAGCGGTGGCCTGGAGTCATTCGAGCAACTCCAGGAGATTGAAGCGCGCCTGCGGCACGAGATTGAGATTCAGGTGCGGCGCGACTTCCTGACTCAATTTACGCCTGCCCAGCTGGCCAGCCTGGCTAGCGGCGCTGAGGTGCCTGCGCCAGATGCTCCAGTCACGCCCGCGCAGCCCGAGCCTGCCGTCAATTTTATAATGTGAGCCAGGCCGCCATGGCCGGCGATTTCGGCGAAGAGGCGGCGGAAATCTTCCGCCTGGAGGCCGAAGAGCATCTCCAGATCATCAGCATGCATGTCGCTGTGCTTGAACACGCTCCGACCGACCTGGAGCCTATCCAGGGCATCCGCCGCGCAACGCATACCCTCAAGGGTGCAGCAGGCATGATGGGCTTCCGCGCAATTGCCGATCTCTGCCATGTTTCGGAAGATATGCTTGATGGGATTATGGAGAACACCGTCTCGATCTCGCCGACGGTCTTGAGCCTGATCCTGGATACTGCCGAGGCGCTTGACTCGCTGGTCAATGGCAAAGGCACAGTGGAGGAAAACGAAAACGCTGTGCAGACCCTGCGCGAGCGTTACGCTGAATTGCTTGGTGAGCAGGCCAGCCTGGCGCGCGCTCAGGTCGAAGATCTGGATATTGAGGAGGAGCACGAGGAAATCACCCCGGTTCCCCACGTAATCGCTGGCGGTGGAGTGCGCGCTTCCGAGGCGGCGGTGCCTGGCACGGCGCGCGCGGACCTGAGCGTGCGCGTCTCACTCTCGAAGCTCGACGAACTGGTCAATCTCTTCGGCGAGCTGCTGGTCAACCGCACTATTGCGCGATGTCGGTACGCGCCTGGAGAGCCGTTTCGAAGCTGCGACCCTACCCAGCGGGCGTTCGGTGACCGCTATGCCGGGTGAGGGCAACCAGAGCCAGCCGCTAGGTAGCCCGAATGGGAAGCATGGTCGCTCGGAACCAGCCCATCTGGCGGAATTCGACGAACTGGAACTGGACCGCTATACCGAGTTCCACCAGCTGGCACGTGGTCTGAGCGAAGGTATCTCCGATATGACCACGCTGAGCTCCGAAATGGAAAACCTCATTCGCGATTGTGAAAGCACCTTCGGACGTGAAAGCCGCCTGAGCACGACCTTCCAGGATCGCCTGATGAAGGCTCGCCTGGTGCCACTCTCAACGATGATCCCGCGCCTGTATCGCACGGCGCGCGCGGTGGCCCTCAAACAGCACAAAGAATTTGAGCTGGTGCTAGAAGGTCAGGAGACCGAAGTGGACCGCACGGTGATTGAGGAAATCGCCGGCCCGCTGCTGCACCTGATGCGTAACGCGGTCAATCACGCGCTGGAGACGCCGGAAGTGCGCCAGCAGCGCGGCAAACCTTCCTCTGGTCAGATCAAACTCTCGGCCTCGTATGAAGGCAACCTGGTCGTGATTACGGTGCGTGACGATGGCACCGGCCTTGACCCTGAGCGTATCCGTAATGAAGCGATCAATCGCGGCCTGATTCGTCCCAACCAGGTTCTGGGCGTGAATGAGGTGGTCGAGCTGATCTTCCGTCCAGGTTTCTCAACTGCGGCGGTGCTAAGCGAGGAAAGCGGGCGTGGCGTCGGTCTGGACGTTGTGCGTGATAGTGTCTCACGCCTGCGCGGGCAGTTGGAGGTTGAGTCCATGCCCGGCCAGGGCACAGCTTTTACCATGAAGTTCCCCACCAGCCTGGCGATCCAGAACGCCATGATGGTGCAGGTGGCCGATCAGCAGTTTGCGATTCCCACCGTCATGGTCGAAGCAATCGGGCGCCTGGACAACTTTAAGCCCACGAACTATGGCGGACGACCTGCTATTCTGGTCCAGAACCAGCCATATCCTTTAAGTTCACTGGCTCAATTGTTGGGCCTGCCGGTCGGCGATCTCAACGAAAAGGCGCCGTTACTGCTTGTGCGCACTGACCGCCACCGGGTCGCTCTGGTGGTCGATGATATTAGGGGCCGCATGGATGTTGTGATCAAGAGCCTTGGCCCGCATCTGCGCCACGTTGAAGGCATAGCCGGCGGTACCGTGCTCGGTAATGGACGCGTCGTCCTGATTCTGGAACTGCTGGAATTGCTCTCTGCCCGCCCTGGTGGGAAAGGCGCCGTCGCTTCCCCGCTGGACGCCCTGGCAGAGGCGCCGGCTCATCCCGCCGTCCAGGTGGAGCGGCGTACCACAATCGCGCCTATAATGCCAGTACAGAAGCCGGTCGAGATGGCACCACGCGGGAAACATATCCTGGTTGTGGACGACAGCCCCAGCGTGCGTCGCGTCGTGAGCAATATGCTTAAACAACATCAATGGGAAGTTCAGACCGCGCGCGATGGCGTCGAGGCTCTGGAAATGATCACTCACCAGGCGCCCGCCGCTGTACTCCTCGACATTGAGATGCCGCGTATGGATGGCTATGAGCTGATGGCCACTGTGCGCGCTCAGGAGCAGTATCGCACGCTGCCGCTGGTTGTTTTGACCTCGCGCGCAGCCGCCAAGCACCAGAAAAGCGCCTTGCAATTGGGAGCCAACGCGTATGTGGTTAAGCCCTATCAGGATGAGGAATTGATCAATATTCTGAATACCCTGGTTTATGGGGCGACGACCGCATAAGTCTTTTAAACCCCCTTAGACGGGTCGAGGAGAGGAGCGAGCAGTGGGTGTTGAACGCGCTGTCACACGCTGGTATGCGCTGTATCAGACGATTCAGCAGGAGATAGACGCGCTACAAACTCAGCTTGAGCAGCCTCAAGCTGAAGACCACCCGGCTCAGGAGCGCGCTGCAAGCGAGCAACAGCTTGTGCTCGCGCGTGCGCGTCTGCGTCAGCTCGGTCCCTGCCCCCGGCCTATGATGGGGTAATAAGAGATGAACTGGCAGCGGGATGCCCGGATTAGTTGCGCTAATCCGGGCATCCCGCTGCCAGTTCATCTCTTATTTTTCAATTGCTTCGGCAATTACATTGCCCATCTCTTTGGTGCCCAGGATAGTCTTGCCCTCTTCGCGCAGATCGAGGGTGCGATAACCCTGTGCGATGACGCGCTCGACGGTTGCCTCGATAACATCGGCCTCCTCGTGAAGGCCCAGCGAGTAGCGCAGCAAAAGGGCTACCGACAGGATTGCAGCGATCGGGTTGGCCTTGTTCTGCCCGGTGATATCCGGGGCTGTGCCGTGGATTGGCTCGTACAGGCCAAACAGGCCGTGCGCCGTGCGCCGTGTGCCCAGGCTGGCCGATGGCAGCATGCCCAGCGAGCCTGCCAGCATCGACGCCTCGTCGGTCAGGATATCGCCGAACATGTTCTCCGTCACCACTACATCGAACTGACGCGGCGCGCGAATTAACTGCATCGAGCAACTATCCACCAGTTGATGCTCCAGCGTGATATCGGGAAACTCTCTGGCCACCTGATCCGCCACGCGTCTCCACAGGCGCGACGAACTCAGCACATTCGCCTTATCGACCGATGTCACCTTCTTCTGACGCGTGCGCGCCAACTCGCAGGCAGTGCGCACAATCCGCGCAATCTCCGCCTCGGTGTAGATCAGCGTATCGATTGCCTCAGCGCCGTGCTCGGTTTCGCGAATTTCGCTCGGCTTGCCAAAATAGAGGCCACCGGTCAGTTCGCGCACAACCAGCAGATCCGTGCCCTCCAGCACTTCGCGTTTAATCGTCGAAGCGTCCAGAAGCGTCTTAAAAGGCCGGACTGGACGCAAATTTGCGTACAGTTCCAGTTCTTTGCGCAGGCGGAAAAGCGCGCTCTCCGGCTGCTTTTTTGAGTTTGGTCCCTGAAAGCTCGGCAGACCACCGACTGCGCCAAATAAAATGGCGTCGCTTTTATGACACAACTCCATCGTCGCGTCCGAAATAGCCTCACCCTCAGCCTCAATGGCTGCTCCGCCAACCAGGGCGGGTGTCAAATGAAAAGTGTGTCCAAAGCGTTTGCCCACGCTCTGCAAAACCCTCACCGCCTGCTCCACCACTTCCGGCCCAATGCCATCGCCGGGCAAAACTGCAATTGAATACGTACCCACGTCCGTTCCTCCTTGGGCAAAACTTGGATTTTGCCCTTTTTGTTATAGATATTACCACAAGCCTGAGAATATTCCAGCTCAACTGAAATCCTGGGCTGAAAGAGCCGAACCGCAACGTACCCTACACAGCAAAAAGCTCTTGACAAACCTCTCTCATCCACTTATACTTATGTAAGTAAGCACTCACATACATAGAAAGAGAGATGGAATGGCGGGAGAGACACGCCAGAAGATCGTGGAGGCGACCGAACGGCTTATCGGAGGGCGCGCTCTACAGGCATTTTGAGCACAAAGAGGAGGTGTTCTTCGCGATTATCGCGCAGCACCTGCCAACGTTTCTCAGTGCCTTCGAGACGCATTTGCCGGGGACCGCTGATGTCGCGAGTAATCTGACGGTGATTATGCTGGCCGGGATGGATTACTTTGGGGAGTTAATTCCCATGAGTGCATCTTTCCTGTCCGATACGGAGCTGCTCGCGCAATATCGTCAGAAGATGAGCCGGGTCGCTGCCGGACCAGGTGGGGGCGGACCGCAGAAAATTGAGGATCTGCTAGCCACCTATCTTGAGGAAGAGAAGCAACTGGGGCGCATTCAGTCGCCTGTGGAGTCCAGGACAGCGGCGGTTTTGCTACTGGGCGCGTGCTTTCAGTGGACCTATCTGACTCAACTGATGGGCCAGTCGCCTCTGAATAAAACGCGTGAGCAGTTTATCGGGGACCTGATCCCAGATCTGATTGGCCGTTCGCAGCCTTCCTGAACAGGCGCTCAGGCGCGCACAGGTTCTTTGCTGTGGGTGCTTCTTTGATTGGTCAACAGTATGAGCGTATGACAGTTCTTCATCCTATATACGTAGGAACTATAGAGAAAGGAATTTGTAACCATGAGCGGCAAGACAGACACCGCTACACGAACTCTTTTAACAACTTCTGGCAAAGCTCACCCGGCGCTGCTGACCACGTTCCGCCGCAATGGGGAAGGGATCAGCACCCAGGTTGGCACGGTTTCTGCTTATGGCAAAATATACTTTATGACCGCAGCCGACACCTGGAAAGTCAAACGTATGACAAGTAACCCGCGCGTTGTGCTAGCACCCTGTAATAGCCGAGGCAAGGTGCAGGGGCTGGCCATTGAGGGCCGGGCGCGCCGGCTTGCTGGAGACGAAGTGGCGCGGGCGCGAGCGCTATTGCGTATCGGTGTGCTCGGTCACTTCTGGGGATTCATCTTTGATCGAAGAAATCCCGGCGATAAGACAGCAGTCTATGAAGTAGAACTAATTGCAGAAAATGAGTCGCAGAAGATCCTAAAAGACTCTCTTGCATGATGATAAGGAAAAAGATGATTTGGAGAGAAAGGAAGCACTTTTTATGACTGTAGCACGTCCTTTGCGCATTATTGCCATCATCGCCGCTGTGGTAGCGGTAGCGCTTGGCATGGGTACATATACTCACCCGGGCTTTATCACTATCCACATGCTCTTCGGGCTGCTTGTCGCCCTCATTCTGTTGACCCTGGCTGTTATGGCTGTTTTCACCAGCGGCTTGAGGCGGATGGGAGTCATAGGTATTCTCTACGCGCTGCTCGTGCCGATCTTTGGCGTCACCCAGGAGATGATTCTGCCGGGTGACCTGCACTGGCTGATTGAAACTGCGCACCTGGCAGTAGGCTTCGGCGCACTCACATTCATTGGAGCCATCGGTACGGCCTTTGTGCGCCGCCAGCAGGCAAGTAGCAAGCCTGTTGCTGTGCCAGCAGATATGCCGCAAGCTGTAAGATAGGGTTTTGCCTGTCTGGGGAGGCAAGCGGAGTGCAAGGGTGGCACCCTTGCACTCCGCTTGCCTCCCCAGACAGGCAACACCCGATTGGTCCTGTCAATCCGTGGAAAATGGCTCTTGCCAGCCGGGCCTTTTGCCGGTTAAGATGCCTTCATATCTTGATTGAGCATCATTTTTCCTCACAAATGTGCCTGTGTACAATGCAGGGAAAAGAGAAAGGGACCGGTATGGCAACGCAGAAGAACACGATAGAAATTGTTAGGGCGACCATCGACGATCTGGAGCTGATTGTTCCGCTGTTTGATGGGTATCGCCAGTTTTATAAGCAGGCGTCGGACCTGGAGGGGGCCAGGAGCTTCCTCAAAGCGCATTTTGAGCAGGATACCTCGGTGATCTTCCTGGCTTTCAGCACAGACGAGGCGGGTCAGCGCCAGGCGAGCGGCTTCACACAGTTGTATCCCTCGTTTTCCTCGACGTCGCTGAAACGGCTCTGGATCTTGAACGATCTCTTTGTCGCGCCCGGCGCGCGCCGCACTGGCACTGGCACAGCTCTGCTGGAGCACGCCCGCCAGTTCGCCCTCGCGACTGGAGCCAAAGGACTCTCCCTGGCTACCGCCGTCGATAACTATACCGCCCAATCAGTCTACGAAGCGGCAGGCTGGGTACGCGATAGAGAGTTCTATGCATACCATTTGTTCTTTTGAAAAGACGACTTATGGTTTACCTGCTCCAAAAGCGGATTTATATAGCGAAGCCATATAAATCCGCTTTTGGAGCAGGTAAACCATAAGTCGTCTTTTCAAATTTTATACTACGGCTGCTTTATGACTTTTCCAGCGATAGCGGTAAAGACGACGTGTGAGAAACAGATATCGCCATTTGCGAAATGCGGCTGAACTAACGAGCTTTTGACATTCAATGGGCGGCTCTGAGAAGGCCGGCAGGTGAAAGTTACCCTTGTATTGCCTTTGATCGATAGCAGATCGAGCGTGTCATGCCTGGTAAGCACTTCACTGCCGCCGGGTGGAACCGTGACAGTATTGGGCACGGAGTCACTGTCGCTTTGAGAGAAGCTGCACGAGCCGTCGCCCCGTTCCCTGCCGGAGAGCTCGCTCACCTGGGCTGAGCCGTCCAGGAGATACTGGCCCGACGGGAGCACAAGGGTAGCAGTGACCGTCGTGCCGCTTCCGCCCACTGTGCGGAAAATGAGCGGCAAAGGAGCTGGCGGATCAGATGGTGTGCTGACCGTGGTCGAGGAAGACGTGGTAGCAGTGGTGGGGACAGCCACAGGAGCGGTTGTAGTAGCAGTGGCAGCCGCCGCCGTGGGCGCTGTTGTAGCCGCGGATGTTGTCGCGGTTGCTGCCACACCCGCAAGCGCGGTCTGAACCGAGGACACAGTTGCTGTGGCGTCGAGCTTGTGACGGAAAGAAGCAGTATGAACATGGCCGGAAGACGTTCCTAAGGCGAACGCGGTCGCTCCAGTTGTCAGAACAATGATGGCGAGCCCGCAAATAACCAGGCTGGTCTTGCCCTTCCGAGGAAGGTTTCTGGTGGCCGCCAATGGAGTGGATAAGTAACTTTTCCAGTTCCTCATGGGGGTTAACTCCTTTTTTTCTAGATGAAGATCTATCTTGAGTGATCTTCTGCATTAGTATAGGGAGCAGGTAGAAGAGACTTATTTGCGTTTATAAACGCCATACCACTCGGCATGGCACCGGAAAACCTCCCCTCGGAGATCCTGCGCATCACCCCCACGCGCGTTATCTCCTTTGGCCTGAGCGGCGATGAGGTCAGGCCGCAAGAGGGGAGAGTGGATTATTCCAGCAGGAAAGTTGGATAACTCTCGTCCATACGAGTGCCTTTCTGAGTGTGTGGTGCGAAAAGCATGGCGAACTGATCATGCTTTTCCATCCATCTGATTGATTCCATACGCCTCACTTTCCAAAAAAGCGTTGTGTAAACGTTGCAATGAAGCTGATCTCAATGAGTAGGCCAAGAATAGCTTCGAGTGCTGCCAGATCTATGATTGGCTCATTTAAATTATTGGCACTTATGCCAGGGAAATAGCCTCTCCCGTGGAAAGACGCAATGCTGTAAACGAGCGATCCCCAGAATGAGAGAGAAGTGTTTTCACTTTGCCCAAGAAAGTAGTAGATCACCGCAAATCCTATGACAACAAGTAAGTAAGCGATAAAGCTTCGTAGTGGTCGATAGCCATAGCCTGCGAGTAAATCAAGAAACCACGAAAAGACATATTTGAGTGGCTTCTTTCGTAATCGCCAGACGACTCGTTGGAGCTGTTGCGCCTGGTACGCAAAATAATCTGCTTCTTCGTTTAGCCCCTGATTTCGTAATACTACTACAAGTTGGCGATTAGCCCGAACTGCTGTTTGGTAATCGTTGATCTGTGTAGCCATGGTTTTCCTTGTTCCATTGCGCGTCTTTTTTCGATATGCCGTTTGGACATCACCTAGTATCTTCATATGCGTCCAATCAACAACCGCAAGATTTGTATCATTCCAGTAGACATCTGCCAGTAAAGCTGATCCATATTTTTCGTTACTTAAAGTAACATCGTAAAGCTTGGTCATATTATTAAAGAAAGCCTCTCTGAGATCGGCTCCTTCTAAGTGTGCTCGATTGAGCAAGGTTCCTTCCAAATGTGCATGTCTGAGAGAAGATCCTTCCAGGTGTGTTCTTTCAAGAGTGGTATCCTCCAGATATATTCCATCAAGAAGAGCTTTTTCCAGATATGTCCCGTTGAGATTCGCTCTTAACAGGTATGCTTTGCTGAGGTCAGCCTCCTCCAGATGTGCTATGCTGAGGTCAACTTCTGTCAAGTTTGTTCTACTAAGATTAGCTTCTTCGAGATGTGCTCTACTGAGAGAGGCTTTCTCAAGATGAGTTCCTTTAAGGTTTGCTCTTTTCAAATGTGCCTCGCTGAAATCAATTCCTTCCAGGCTCATCTCACTAAGGTTGGCTTCATTAAGGTCTGGTTGTATATCTGGATGCTCTTGCCTCCACTGGTTCCAAGGCTCTACTCCCTGGTTTAGAATGGCGAGATGTTCTTGATTTGCCATAATGCTTTGTCCTCCTTTGTTTATAGCAATCAAATATTTGTGGATTCTAGCTTCAAAATAAGATGGAGTTTCTTTATCAACCAGAAACTGATCTCAACTGAAGGACGATGCCATACCGAGTTTTGTGTAAACGATTTTTGGAGCCGCCTGCCAGGCGGCTCCAAAAATCGTTTACACAAAACTCGGTATGGCATCAAGAATGCTGAATAGTTTCTATACTTACTCGTATAGCCCGCTCTGGAAGCCTTCGCTAACAACAATGTAAACAGAGCCGGAGTCAGAGCCATGCCGATTCCCCAGGACAACTGATAAGCTGCTACGTAACGTCCTCGCACATTGGTCGGACCGACCTCGGCTACAAGCGCGTTGGCTGTCGGAGCATGCATTAAACCTGCTAATGTATAGATGATAATAACAATAATTAGGTAAGGGACAAGCAGGAAGTGTGGCACAATCAAAGCTAAAGCCAGTAGGCCGCATGAACCGCACCAGATGAGACCGGCACCGACCAGCACGCGGGTTCGCCACCGTTTTTCGAGCAACCGAACAATAAACATCTGCCCTCCGGCTGTGAGGATAGTATTGAGGGCCAGCAAAACACCAACCATCCAGGCAGGGGCCTGCAAAGCTTCAATTACATAGACTGGCATGGCGCTTGTGAGCATAAAGATGCAAAGAATAAAAGCGACATTGCTTACCACCAGGCCAAGAAATGGCCGGTCCTTGAGGACTACACCATAGCCTGAGATTGACTGCTGCATTCTATTACGCTGATGGCGTGCTCGCAAGTATGGCAAGAGCAGCGCAATCACCACGAGGAAGCTCAGTGCGTCGGCCCCAGCCAATATCTGGTAATCAAAAACGCTACCAAACGAGATCAGCAGCCCTGCCAGGACCCCACCGAGACCCAATCCTGCCATGCGAATAGATCCCACCAGCCCATACCAGCGATCTTGTTCGCCAGGGTCCGCTATCTCAGCAATCAGTGTAGGTTGCGCAACCCAGAACATGCGGTCGCCAGCTGTTGCCAGGAAAGCTGTAGCAAACAGCATCGGAACAGTGTGAACTACCAGATAGCCGGAGAAACCTGCTGCTAAAAGCAGTTCACTAATGATGATGATGCGTCGAGCACCAAAGCGGTCAATAAGAATACCAGTTACCAGGGTCATTGGTATGCTGAGGATAGTTGCGGCGGTGAGTACGATCCCGACTACTGGAAGTGAAAGGCCCGCAACTGTATGAAAATACAGAAGGGAGAAGGGAACGAAGAGCCCGGAGCCCAGAGCATCCACAAACATCGCAGTAATGAAGTTACTAGCTCCACGGATATGTGGCAAACCAAGAAGTTTTGTAATCATGTCTTTTCTCTCCTTTAAAGAGCACAGAGAACGGTCTTGATAAGTTATCAATAGATAATTCGATGAATAAAAATCAATTTATCCGAATTATCTGTTGATTGCATATTTCTCCTAAGTTGTTCTATAATGTAGCGACGCTGAAGTCGCGAAGTCGTGACAGAAATGCGCAACTTCAGCATTTTGCGAGCCCGGTAAAAAACCTGACGTAGTGTGGCTTCTACCAAGCTTAGTACAGGATAATATGCTTTGTTCGGTTTGTCGCTTCGGTAGGTTTCTCAAATTCTTTGTGGTTTCTTTCGGTCTCTTTCGGCCTTAAAGAATTGAGGGCTCACTTTGAGCACAGCCAGTTAAGTTTTCTGTGGGAAAGAAGGATTTTTCTATGCGAGAAAACGGTTTTGACTTTGGTAGCGAATTAGGAAAAATGCGTACTCGAATTGGCCTGACGCAAGCTATTCTCGCCAGTTTAGTGGGTGTATCCGAAGTCACGATTCGGAATTGGGAATCAGGTACGAGTAAACCCAAAGCCGAGCGGTTGAAAAAACTCATAGAGGTACTGCTACAGAGAGATGCCTTTACTAGCGGAAAAGAGCGGGAAGAAGTAAAAAGTCTTTGGGCGCATGTGCGACGGCCTTTGATGAAGAGTGGTTTGAAAATCTTATGAGGAACCAGCAAAGCTCGCTCTTTAATGGGATAGAAAGTATAAAACTGAAAAACGAAGAGATCCTTGTTAAAGAACACGATGAGCTTGCTCATCTCTTCGCGGCTGGAATACTGCCAAGTACAGCGCCGAAGAATACCACGGATTTAGCTTTGCCTCCTGCTGCTAGTGGTCTGATCGGTCGTGAAGAGGAGCAAGTCTGGCTTGAAGCTTGTATTGCCTCCCAGAAGATTGTAGAAGTGTCTGGTATGGGGGGTGTCGGGAAGACAACCCTGGTAGCTGATACTATTAATAAGGTTCAAGATCAGTTTCAGGGTGGTGTGGCCGTTATTCGCGCGAACGAAATAACGAATCCGGTAGAAATTGCACGCCAACTGATTGGGAAATTTGTTCCTCGCCAACAGGAGCTATTGAATCGCCCTGCTATTAAGCCGAATCAACTGTACGATGCCTTAAAGGATATTTTGGAGTTTCATAGTAAGAATAGCAATCGAGTGCTGATTGTACTCGATAATATCGAGCGACAACTTATCCAGAGCGAAGGCCTACAACATCTTTGCGACATTTGTCGAGCGGCCAGGGTGAGTGTCATTATCACTACGCGCCAACCGTTATCCGCGCGACTGGCCCATGAAGGGAAGGAATTAAAACCTTTCACGAACGAATCGGCAACCTATCTCTTTAATCGACTTCTAGAGTATCCCTTGAAGCGGTTCTTGACCACTTCCGAAAAGCGTGATGCTGCTGAGATTTGTGATATCGTCGGGAATCATGCGCAAGCAATTGTGTTGATCGCGGCCTACTTTGAAAATAACGAGTTTGAAACGCTCGCCAGTTACTTGCACCAACTAAAAGAACAGCCCAAGATTGTGCTGGATCTGGTTAATCGCCTCGAAGATGTTGAAACCTTCAGAGGTATTCGTCTCACTTTTGCGAGTAGCTACTCTCATTTAGCAGTCTCTACCCAACGTCTGTTCTCTGTATTAGGAGTGATCGCCGGTCGCAGTTGTACGTATCGAGCTGTTCTAGCGTTAGGCGATGCTCTGAAACAAAATGAAGATGAGACGCGCACTAACCTTG
>WNFN01195188.1_pt2 | contig 14195 bp, 12 predicted proteins | sample 5400161 | NCBI WGS metagenome assembly WNFN01 (sample SAMN13153353, study PRJNA577476) | soil metagenome | isolation source: 80 cm saprolite on Douglas fir-dominated hillslope | place: USA:California | collected 2013-09-17
CGCAAGCCTGCCTTATTTAGTACTCCGGCATAGGGGGAGCGGCGGCCTTCTCTTTCTCGGGCAGATCGGTGATCAGAGCCTCGGTGGTGAGGATCATGGCCGCGATGCTGGTGGCGTTCTGCAAGGCAGAGCGGGTCACCTTGGCGGGATCGGCGATGCCAGAGGCGAAGAGGTCCTCGTACTTCTCGTCAAGCACGTTGTAACCGAAATTGATGTTGCCCTGCTCTTTCTGAGCGCGGCGGATACCTTCAACGATGACCGAACCATCTTTGCCACCGTTAGCGGCGAGCTGGCGGATCGGCTCTTCGAGCGCGCGGCGCAAGATATTCACGCCGGTCGCGGCATCACCGCTCAGGCTCAGGCTGTCCAGAGCCGAGATGGCGTTCAGCAGGGCCACGCCGCCGCCGGCGACCATGCCCTCTTCGACGCCCGCGCGGGCAGCGGAGAGCGCGTCCTCAACGCGGGTCTGGCGATACTTCTGCTCAACCTCGGAACCGGCGCCGACTTTGATCAGCGCAACACCGCCGGAGAGCTTGGCCAGGCGCTCCTGGAGCTTCTCGCGATCGTAGTCGCTGGTGGTCTCTTCGATCTGGGCCTTGATCTGGCGCGTGCGGGCCTGGATGTCCTGCTGGGAGCCATGGCCCTCGATGATAGTAGTATCTTCTTTGGTTGAAACCACCATGCGAGCCTGGCCGAGGTCGGCCAGCGTCACGCTATCCAGGCGGCGGCCCACATCCTCGCTGATCACCGAACCACCAGTCAGGATCGCAATATCTTGCAGCATCTCTTTGCGGCGGTCGCCAAAGCCGGGAGCCTTGACCGAGAGCACGTTGAGAATACCGCGCAGTTTGTTCACTACCAGGGTAGCCAGCGCCTCGCCGTCCACGTCCTCGGCGATAATCACGATCTCGCGGCGGCCCTGCTGGGTCAGCTTCTCCAGAATAGGCAGGATATCCGCGACCGCGCTGATCTTCTTGTCGGTAATCAGGATATGCGGGCTCTCAATCGAGGCCTCCATCTTCTCCGCGTTGGTCACGAAGTAGGCCGAGAGGTAGCCCTTGTCAATCTGCATACCTTCGACAAATTCGGTTTCGAAGTTCGTGCCACGGGAAGACTCGACGGTGATTACGCCGTCCTTGCCGACTTTATCCATGACATCGGCGATGAGCTCACCGATCGTCTCGTCGGCGGCAGAGTTGGTCGCGATGTGGGCGATATCTTCGCGGGTCTCAACCGGCTTGGCGGACTCGCGGATGTAGTTCACAATCGCCTCGGTACCCTTATCGATGCCGTACTTCAGCTGCATGGGGTTCGCGCCTGCGGCCAGGTTCTTCAGGCCCTCGGTCACCACGGCCTGAGCCAGCACCGTCGCGGTCGTCGTGCCGTCGCCAGCAACATCATTGGTCCTGGTCGCGGCCTCTTTGAGGAGCTGCGCGCCCATGTTCTCGAAAGGATTCTCCAGCTGGATCTCTTTCGCCACCGTCACGCCATCATGCGTCACCGAGGGAGCGCCGAATTTCTTATCCAGGGCCACATTACGCCCCTTGGGACCAAGGGTCGTCTTCACCGCGCTGGCCAGGATGTCAATACCCTTTTTCAGCGAACGGCGGGCCTCTTCATCAAATATGAGCTGTTTTGCCATTGGTTATATGCCTTTCTTCCAGGATTAGCCAATAATGGCGAGAATGTCGTTCTCTTTGAGAACCAGAAACTCTTCACCATCCAGTTTAAACTCTGTCCCACCGTATTTGGCGAACAGAACACGATCACCCTCGTGTACATCCAGCACAGCACGCTCGCCGCTCTCCAGCAAACGGCCGCTGCCGACGGCGATCACCGTGCCCTCCTGGGGCTTCTCTTTGGCGGTATCAGGCAGCACGATGCCGCTCTTGGTCACTTCTTCTTTTGCGGATGGCTTGACGACTACACGGTCGCCAACGGGACGAATTTTTCCCACGACGAGAACTCCTTTGCACTTCACCGGGAACGGGCTAGAAAGCCCCGCGCTTTCAAAGCCGGGAAGGAATAGCCCGCACCCACAGGCGTACTTTCTCTTCAATAGCTGACCCCTTGCGGGGAGCCGTTTTGAATGGGAACGGCTAAACCCCTACACGCTGAGATTGCTCTCTTTGTGCGTAAAGTTGGCCTCGACAAACTTATCCGACGGTTTGACGCGCAACACACTGGCTTAACCCGATAGACCTGTTTAATGTTGCACCGTAGAGCAGCGGGCTGGCCGCGCACCCACTGGTACCTATTTCGTCAGTAAGAGAGTTGGTCCCAGGCTGATTGTATCCAGACTGTGTGGACTAACTGAGTCTGCTCATGTCTCAGGCTTGCAGAAGACGGGCAGAAGCCACACCATCTGCAAGCCCCGTGCCTTTAGGCCGGGGTTCATGACTAGTGAGTATAAGTTTGCCCGGTCTGTTTTCAATGCACGTCATCCACATGTCTATTCATAATGAATGACGCCCATGATCGTAACCGAGCGATACAGAGAATAATCACAGGTACAGGGGCCAGCAGCAGCACAGCCGGTACAGCAGTATACGCTGTTTTGTACGACTGTCGGAGACCAGAAAAACTCAATCTCACAATTCGCGCAGCGATGCACCCGGCGCTGCCCCGGAGCAGAACGCGCGCCTTGAAGCGCGCCCGAGCCGCCGGGATGCCCTTGCTCAAGCGTTGTCTGCTGCGCTTGTGTATTTCGTTGAGTCTGTTTCTGCATCATCTTTCTGGCCTGTGGAGCTGCTTTTTGTGATCATCTGGCGTTTCCGTTTAAGAGTATCTCACATTCTGTGTTAGAAAGGCGTAGGATGAGTGTTAGAAACATATTAGAATTCCCAGGCGCCAGCCAGAAATACATTAAAAAACTGGTGTGAAGTTTTTGCGGGAAAAATGATTTTATTTCATAAAATCATTTTTCCCGCAAAAACTTCACACCAGTTTGGTGCAGTTCTGGCTTAATGGGCCGGGGGATTTGGCTGGTTGGGCTGGTGGCCCATCATACCTCCGAGCACGTTGCCCACGTTGCCCATATTGCCCATCTGGCTCTGCGCCTGCTTCTGCAAATCATTCAGCACATTAGTGATCGCTTGATGAACCTGGTCGGTGTACTGCTGTCCGTTCGGAATGCGGTTGACCACACCGTCAACCGCCGCCGTGATCTTCTCTTCCGCCATCTTGCGGATTGACTCCAGTGAAAACCCTTGCATGTATGTCATACCTTTCTTTGGTTCTTAAAACAATCTCATGACAGACCTTTCATCGAGCCATCTGTCCTCTTCACTATAGACTCCCCGCCAAACAGATCTTTGCGCCACTCGCTCCTTGCTTGCTATAATGACGATAACAATCACGGCGGGAGGGGACACGATGGCGCATCAGGAACACGTGACACTACTTAAACGAGGAGTAGAGGAATGGAACGCGTGGCGCAAACAGCATCCAGGCATACGGCCGGAGTTAAGCGGCACTGCTCTAGGTGAGGTGAATCTATGCGCTGCGAATCTGCGCGATGCAAACCTGAGCGACGCCGTTCTACGCCATGCCAACCTGAGCCATGTCAATCTGCGTGATGCCGATCTACGCCATGCCAATCTGCACCATGCCGACTTGAGCCATGCCGCCCTGGACGGCGCTAACCTGAGCGATACCAGGCTGCGTCGCGCCAACCTGAGCGGCGCCAACTTGAACGAGGCTGTCCTGCGCCGTGCCAACCTGAGCGGCGCCAACTTGAACGGCGTTGGGCTATACGCAACCAACCTGAGTGGCGCCAACCTGAACGCAGCCAACCTGAGCGGCGCCACTCTGAGCCATGTCGACCTGAGCGGCGCTGACCTGCGCCATACCAGGCTGAGCGGCATCCATCTGAGTCGCATCGATCTGAGCCGCAACAATTTGAGTCACGCCGATCTAAGCCATGCTAATCTGAACTATGCCAGGCTACACAAAGCTAATCTAAGCGCTGCCAACCTGCACCATACCAATCTGAGTGAAACTGATCTGAGCCATGCCAACCTGAGCGGCGCTGATTTGAGCCACGCCGATCTGAGCCATGCCAATTTGACCAGAACCAACCTGAGTCACACCAATTTGAACAGCGCCAATCTGAGCGGCGCGCAACTTCTCGGAACACTTCTCCAGCGAGCTACCTGGGATCAGATTACCGTCACAGGCGCGCGCCTGGAGCACGCCGACCTGCGCGGTATCCCCTGGCTGCTGATCATGGAATTGACCCTGCAACCAGGCATCATCTGGAAGGATGTGCGCTATGATTCTGCGCGTAACTAAGGTTGCTGCGACAAGGCAACTATCAGAAGACACGATATGTTGTGATGGGAGAAGAAAAAAATTGACAATTTTTTTCTTCTCCCATCACAACATATCGTGTGGAAATCAATCAGAACTGCTCTGTGAAACTATTTATACATATATTGCGTAGCAGAAAAAGACAGAATTGTTTTCCGAAAAACACAGAGGCTTGCGACGAGCGAGCTGTGTAGTGTCGCACATACAACGCAGAAAGGTGAGCAACCATATGCAGTTTGACGGTCAGCAGAACATCGATCCAACGGAGCAGGATAATCCCTTTGATTTTGACTCCTTGCGCCAGGCGGCGGGTGAGCGGGCGAGTGACGCAAGAGATAGAGTTGACGCAAGGGATAGAACGGGGAACACACTTCCCGGCGGGCGGCAAGTAGCCGGCCAGGCGAAGCAGGCCGGGGGACAGGGACTTGATCCGCTCCAGCAGCAGCAGGATTTGGGCCAGTCACAGCAGGGCATGGGCAATCTGGACGAAGCGCTTCAGCAGCAGCAGGGGCAGCAGGGTCTGGGTGGCCAGGGCGATATGCTTGGCGCGGCTGGACAGGGCACGAGTACTCGACCAACCAGCGCCAGCACCGATCCCAGCGATTTGTACGGCGACGACCCCAATCATCCTTACAGTGGCGGCAAAGATGCTGTCACCGATGATAGCAGCACGCAGATTGAACCAAATCAACGGGGCCTGTTCGACATCTGATCAGGCCAGTTGCATGCGACGAGAGCAGGGCACAATCGAGGCGGTGAAACTACCTCGATTGTGTCCTGCTCTCGTCGCATGCAACTGGCCTCATTCATTCGCTGGCCTGCGTTCGCGTTCGCGCAACTCAATGCGGCGGATTTTCCCGGAAATGGTTTTGGGCAGGCTCTCCATAAACTCAATCTCACGCGGATATTTGTAGGGAGCTGTTACCCTCTTGACGTGCTCTTTCAGTTCGTCGGCCAGCTCAGGCGATGGGTCGTAACCGGGAGCCAGGACGACGCAAGCTTTGACAATCTCGCCGCGCATTTCATCGGGACTGGCGATAACCGCCGACTCGGCTACCGCCGGATGCTCTTTCAACGCACTCTCCACCTCGAACGGCCCGATGCGATAGCCCGCGCTGATGATCACATCATCCGCTCTGCCCACAAACCAGAAGTAGCCATCCTCATCCTTATAGGCACGATCACCCGTAATGTACCAATCGCCTCTGATACAATTACTTGTAGCTTCGGGATTGCGCCAGTATTCCTGAAACATCCAGGCCGGGCGCTGCGGCCTGATCCTGACAGCAATATCACCTTCTTGTCCAGGCGGCAATTCGCTGCCATCATGGTCGATCACACTGACCTCGAAGCCGGGCGAAGGCTTACCCATCGAGCCGGGCTTAACGGGCAAGGGTGGGAAGTTGCCGCAGAGCAGCACTGTCTCGGTCTGTCCATAGCCATCACGAATAGTTAAGCCGGTGCTTTTCTCCCAAATCTTAATGACTTCGGAGTTGAGCGGTTCGCCCGCGCCGACGCAATGCCGTAACGCCTTTGGTGGGTTGGCTTGCAGATATGCCATCGGTTCATCGAGCACGAGCATACGGTACACGGTCGGCGGCGCACAAAACGTCGTGATGGGATACTCATGTAAGAGCTCCAGTGTCTCAAGCGCACTGAACTTGCCACGCCCGTCCTGGATGAACATGGCCGCTCCCATCTGCCAGGGACCGAAGAGCGACGACCACGCGGCTTTTGCCCATCCAAGCTCGCCGATATTAAGGTGGAGGTCATTCTCACCGAGATCGAGCCAGTATTTGGCGGTAATAGTGTGCCCTATTGGGTAAGAGGCGTGGCTGTGCAGAACCATCTTTGGATAGCCGACTGTGCCCGACGTGAAGTAAATCAGCCAGGGGTCGTCGCTGCGTGTTTTTTCGCCAGTAAAGTCAGGTGAAGCGTCCCGCAGCATCGTCTGGTAGTTTTGCCAACTCTCGCGCTCGGCGCCTGCATGCTGTCTGTGATAATGGCGATAGGTTCGGCAATTTCTGCACGAAATTGCAAATCTTTGGGCGTCAATAGCGTTGTGCAGGGAATAGGGATAGCCCCTAATTTGAACAAGCCCAGAGCGGCTTCCCACCACTCAGGAATACGCGGCAGCATAAGCAGCACCCGTTCACCTTTGGTGATACCCGCACCGATGAAGGTATTGGCGGCACGGCTGGAACGCTCAGCGAACTGGGCAAAGGTGATCTGTTCGACTTCATTGTACTGATTGACCCAGAGCATAGCCAGCTTGTTGGCGTCTTGTGCCCACTTGCCTACCACATCGGTAGCAAAGTTATAGTATTCAGGGACTTCCAGCGCAAAGGCGCGACGCTCGGCCTCGTAATCGGTCATATTGGGAAGTTTAGAGGAGGTCATATACAAAGCTCCTTCCAGTAGGTAATACTGAGCAATACACAACAGTGTGAGCATGCGGTCGTTGATGGTATCATATCACCTGAATGGAGAGTGTGTGACTTACCTGTTCTTGTTTGCAAGCGTTTTGATTTTAAGGAATCTCTTTATAGGCAAATCCGCCTTGTGCAATAATCTCCAGGGTAAAACGCGCGGCATTTTCGGCAGCAAGCTCTTGATGTTGCTCTTTGTACTCCGATTTCTTCCCATCGCCCCAATCAGAAATCGCCTTGACGAGTAGCCAGTCCACATAGGCCCTGGTTGCCACTTCGTAAAGACCAATGCCCTCCATCTCCAGGCCAATGGCCTTAGGTTCCTGCTGAAGCAAGGCTTCACGCACGCCAATGTTATCCAGCAACTTATCGCCGGAAAGCACCGGGCCGAAAAAGATCTGCGGCGGCTGTGGCCAGGCTGTGTGATTGAGCAGCAAAGACCCATTTTTGAAGAGGCCCAGAGTTCGCGCGGAAGCTGGAACACGCTCGCCTCGATGATGGATAAGTGATTCAGCCGTATGCTGTTGGGTTCCAATCCGTTGTGGTTCATAGGACACAAGATGTTCTGATACCAGGATATCGCCAGGTCGCTGTTGTCCGGGTTGCAGGCCACAGGCGATCCCAACCATAATGACCGCTGAGGGGTGAAGCGTCTGAATGCCTTCGTAGACGGTAAAACGAGCGCCACCCAGACCCCCGGCACCCATGCTGGATTGCAGAACCAGTGCGACTCTTGCACCGCCAATGACGCCCAGATCGTGATAACGATTCCTGGCATCAAAACGAGATTGATGCCTATTTTTGTGCATATTAAGCACCGCACGTGCCTCAATGAGTGTAGCAGTGACTAACAAGACATCAGCTTGAGAGGCTTGTTGCGATATATCACCTGCTTCGGAGGGGCGCCGATGAGGGACCTGAGAAGGCGGAGAGATCCGAGCAGGAGGAACTTCTGTGATAGTGCTCGGCTGTAGTTGCAAACGGGAGCGCAATGCGGGAAAGAAGGTATGAAAGTTCCCTTGAGGCCCATTTATAATAAAAGAGGAAGGAGATAAATTGCGTGCTTCCATTACTCTTACCAGATAATTATGACTGTGATCTAAAAGAGAAGGCTGCACATTGTAAAGTGCGCATTTGCTCTTGACAGGCAATAACCGCTGGATGGCTAGTTCGTGTTCCAGATTTCCTACAATCACCAGATCATGATCTAAGAGCTTTGCCAGGAGCTCTTCCACCTTTGGGAGGAAAGCCAGAACATCAGGAAAATCGTCTGGCAAGACTCTTTCTTTCAGACCTCCATAGAGTTTGAGAATTGTAATCAGCCCGGTAGTATTGGCGAGCATATCAGCGATATAGGACGGTTGATCGCGCCCTACAAGCAAAACTTGCATATCGCTCTGGCTGACTCCCGCTTTGATCAGAGCCTCTTCCAGGAGAGTGTCGATATTGGTCGTCAAGATCGTCGAAAAATAGCCGTCGCGAATTAAATCAGCCAGCGCTCGGTAGCCCTCTTCTGCGACGCTCTCTCTGAGATAGTGAGTAAGCACACTCATACGACCATTGAAACCTAATTCCTGTATGTACTGGCGAAAGGTTTCCCAGTCACTTGTGCCGCACACATACCCCAGCAGAGCTGGAGTGAGTGAAATGCTTGAAGTTAAGAGCAAATGATAGGCATTTCCTTGCCTGCTCAGAGGCAATATATCAGCTAGCTTCCTCAAAGCAGGTGGAAGTTGTTCGTTTGCACTCATACGTAATCTCCCTCTACGAAGCTATCCCAAGAAACAGATCTGGCACCTTGCTTGCAGAGCTATCAGGGGCGTCACTCTGCGACAAATTGGGCTTCTCTGTGAGCATTATCCGTCTCTCTTTCATATAAAAGAGGCACCTGATATGCCAGGAGCCTTAAAGCTTCCAGATGCAAAACATCAGGGATGAGCGCTTTATAGATATTGCAGTTAGGAGAGCGAATATCATTGCGTCCCGTCACCTGATAGGTAAGCAATGGGCAGCCCCCGGTACACCAGTAGCGCCATTCGCAGGAGCGGCACCCCTCTTTCTCATCGACTGCCAGATTCTGTACACCTTCTCTGTCTTCTCGGATGGCCTGCAAGGGATCTGTATGCTCAATCGTAGTCACGCGACGCTTGATCTGGGCCTGACATTTTGCTATCCCTCCGTTTTGATCGATCACCAGGTAATTGCGTCCCATGCTACAGGTATGGGTATGTGGGGCCTGAGCCGTTGCTTTATCTAAGAGAGAACCAAGCAGGCTATACCTGGGAAGGGCCTCTTTAATGACCTGAAAGGCCGTGCGCATGGCCGAGATCATCTCCTGGTCTTCAAAACGCAGATTTCGTCCTGAGAGCACACTGACATGGTCCCGATAGTAATTCAGGGTAAATGGCAGCTCCAATTGCAGCAAATAGCGCATCAGCTCTGGCAAACCGTCGAGATTGCGTTGTGAAACCGTCACAGAAATAGACGGAACGAGGCCTTTTTCCAGCAGATGAGTGATCGTGCGTTGCACATATTTGAACGACCCCTGACCGTTGGGAAGGACTCGCTGGCGGTCGTGAGCTTCCCCAACTCCATCCAGGGAAATCATTACCCTGATCCCGCGTACCTGGAGATTTTCAATGGCGCACTCTGATAAAGCCATCCCATTGCTGAGTAAATTCGCCGAGAGGGCAATGCCGTGCTGCTGAGCCAATTGGACAGCATAATCATGTAAGGCCATCACACTACTCATGTGCAAACTCGCCTCACCACCGGCGTATTTCAGATGGATGGCCGGAATATGATGCTTGAGCGCGGAACGAAAAATGGCATCGATAGCTTTGTAGCCAGTATCCGCTTGCATGTGCTCCTGCGTTTTCTGGATATAGCAATAATCGCAGCGCAGATTACAGGCATTGGTCACATGCAGCCAGGCCGTCAGCGTTTGCTCCTCTTTTTCGCCCACCCCGGCTGGCGCGAGGCCCTCTTCGTGGAGAAAGCCCAGCCGATAAAAAAGGGCCAGCACCTCCCGTAATTTGACTGACGACCAGGGTGTATCAGCTTGCATGACCTCCTCAGGGCTGGCAGGGTTTTTGAAATATGCAAGCAAATCAAACGCTTCTTGATCCAGTACCGCCAGTCGGCCCGAACCACGCGGATTACACACCAACCAGTTTGCATTAGTGCATTGTTGGGTATAAAGTGAGTTGGCTTGCTGAAGCTTTCCTCCTGGCAGGGATACATTTTCGCCCTTCAAAGCAGCAGAGGATAAGCGAAGAAGAGCACTCCCATGTTTATCACAATCCCCACAATCACAATCACAATCCTGATGCCCGCGCGGGTAGATTGGAGCTAGATCGATGTAAACTTTCATCCTTGATATCCTGTGGTCTGGTGGGTTCTGGCATGAATGGAGCGCAATACATATCTTTCTCTACATTTTAAAAGACAGAGCAAGATTGCTCTTCTTAATAAAAAGAGAAGATTACAGAGAGACTAAGGCTTCGCCCAGGATGCAAAGACGCCCTTGCCTTTCTTCCTGGCTAAAATGGCACCCTTTTTTCATAGCCTCTCTACTGAACATGGCTGTTGGGTTTATGCAATCATAAGATCTTTTACTTTCTCAAGTGCCTCCCGGAAGCGATGATTTTCGCGGGCGAGCTTCTCCTCTGGCCAGGAAATTTTCAGCAAGGTTTCGATGATTGGAATCCGTTCTTCTTCGGGCGTTTCCAGCAGATGATCCTCAAGAGAGCTTAACGCTGTGTCGAAACGCACCTGGTTATACAGGCCCATAATATGGCAGGCTTCTCCCAAGAAATAAAAAGCTTCCTGATAGTGTTTCGCCTGGAAATGTAAGTTTCCCTGTAATTGCTTGCTTCTTCCCAAAAGATAATAATAATGATAGCTTTGCGCAATTTCGTCGCCTTTGCGCAAACTTTCCTGTGAATCTGTATGCCGCCCACCTCGCTCAAGTGGTTCAGCAATGTCAATCCACGACTCGGCCTGCTGGTAATAGTCGTTCATCTCGCGCGCCTGCGCAATGGCTGCTTCAAAGCGTTTTATCGCCTCCGCCCATTTCTCCTGGCGGGTGAGTACGCGTCCCTGTTTATTCAGGCTATTAATATACGCTTCTGTGTTTATTTCTCTGGATGCCTGCTCTGCCTGTTGAAACCACTTCATGGCCTCGTCTATTTCATCTCTGGCTAGATTGATGTGGCCAAAACGGTTGTAAAGACCAGCCAGTCCTGTTCTGTAGTTATTGCGTTCGTAGATTCTAAAAGCGCGCTGGAAGTAGACTTCAGCCTCAGCCGTATCGCCAATGTTTAAGCAAATAATGCCCAATGTTGAGAGTGTCAACCCTATCTGTACTTCCCCGCTCTTTCCTTGATGGAATAATTTCTCGCGCAAGTGCAGCGCAATCTTGCAGTAGCGCTGAGCCTCCTCAACCTTTCCTAGCAGGCGCTGAACATTTCCCATATTATTGAGCATATTGGCATATTCGCGTGTGTTGCCTATTTCTCGGTTGATAGAAATGCTCTGGTTATAATAGTCCACAGCCTTATCTAGATCTCCTTGACGACGGCTAATCAGGCCAAGCTGCCCTAAAATGATCGCTCTTCGTCTCTGCTCGGTCTGACCCTCCCCAAGTTCCAGGCATTTCTCATAGTAATCGAGGACCTGATTGAAATTACTCAGGTTCAGGTAGGCTTCACCTATGCCAAAGTACATATCACTTTGATGCTGAGCGAGCCAGGATGGCTGAGCCTGAGCTTCTAATTGCCGATAAAGGTCTAACGCGGTTTGGGAGTTTTCTTCGCGTTTGAGCAAACTGGCCTCGGCCAGATCCAATTCGCAGCGCTGATCAAACGAAAGCGCGCCGGCCATATTCCGAGCTTCCTGCAAAAGCGTGCGGGCATAGACACGCTGCCAGGATACCCTGGCCAGGTTAAAGTATTGCAGGAAAAGGCGTAAACCATCCTCGGCATTGACATAGAGATGGTGGTAGAGCATCTCCACGGTATACGTTTGTGCCAGAGGGTCATTCTTATTGGGTATGCGCTCTAACTCTTGCTCATAATAGCGAATAGCACAACGGCTGACCTCGCGGCGATAGCTTTGATCCGGATCTTGTATATTCCAGCAGTAGTGGGTGATCAAGCGCCTCATCTCGTCATGTAATACAAAATCATTCCCTGTGCTGGCATGCCGGACAAAAGAGAGCGTGAGCAAGTTGGCTTCCAGGTTCTGGCGCTTGACATTGGGGATAAGTGCTTGCAGACTGGCTTCTTTCAACATCCAATCCAGGAGCGCAAGATTGAAACGATGATAGGCGTGGGCCATAAAAAGAATAACCCAGTTGGTCGGGTTGCGCAGATTATTGATCTGAGCGACAAGTGTGGCTTCAAAATCCGCGAGAGAAACATGTAGCAGTTCATCTTGCTTCATGAGCTGGTAATTGAGCACATCGACGGTTAAGCCGATCAGAATTGGCCGTCCCTCGGTGCGCTCATAAAAAGCTGCAATACCTGGTTCGTCGACGTCAACTGTTGGGAACAAACGAGTTGATACGTACTGAGTCATTTCATCCAAACTGAATGGATTGAGTGGCACACTAAGCACTTCTTGCTCGCGTCCTTGCCAATTTGGCAGATTCCAGTTCAGCGGGTTGCGACCGGCGATGACCGCGCCAACTCGCTTAAAGCCATAGGTATCTGGGAACGCCTGCCCGGCTGCGAGTACGGCGATGACCGGGTCACGCTCAACCAGCTCGTAGGTATCAAAAAAGAGTACCAGTGCTCGTCCACTATCCTCCAGTTGGGCATCCAGTTGGTGTAGATCACCCTTATCAAGTAGTTGCTGAAATTTTTGCAGGGTGGAGAGAAAAGCTGCGGGCACCCACTGGGGATAGGTGTGCTGAAGTTGCTCAGCTACACGCGTCGCGATAGTCACTCCGCCACGATCTTGTACATTAAAGAAATCTATCATCACAACCGCAATATCTGGGCGTTTGGCCCTGGTCAGATTGACGCACGCGCGCAAGAACCAGGTTTTGCCAATGCCCCCTTTTTTCTCAGACAGATCGTAAAATGAGAGAATCCACGGCTGAGATGGATCAATTAGCCACTCTTCATAGATGGCTAATTCTTGTGTACGCCCGATAAAGCGTTCGGCCTCTTGCTGGTCCGGCATATTTATTCGCCCTCCTTTTTGAAGGTGGTATTGACAAAATTGGTGACGATGGCCAGATGTGGACCAAGCGCGTCTTTGAGTTCTTCGTCCTGCTGTAGTTCCTCAGAGAATTGGACAATAGAGTCGAGTTTTTCGCTAGCGATATTCTGGAGGACCCTGGCCAGTAGCGGCGGCAAGGTCTGAGTTCCTTCAAAGAAAGTGCTATGGTACAGATATTCACGCAGGTAGCGAATAAGATCGGAGCCATTGACTTCGCCGGCGAACTGCTGGTTCTGGCCGGCTAAAAAGCGATGGATTGCGTAAAAGCGCTCAGGTTGTTCGATCGCGCACTGACGGAAAAAGAGACGGCGCGCGGTTTCATTAATGGTAAAGCCGCTCTTACGCATATCCCAGTACAGCACATCAGTTCCTTGGTTAATCTGCCTGGGTAACCCCAGGTATTCGAGCTTCCCAGCTAACTTCAAATTCTCGGCAAATTCCTCGGTCAGGTTCTGGAGAATAACGAGGTTAAAGCGCCTGGGAATCGAGAGCAAACTCACATACTCTTTACACCATGATAATCGATCTGGCTCTACTACTCGCGCGAATATCCCGCGATCCACAACTTCTTCCATTAAAGCGGAAATGAGCCGTTTCTGGTCTGCCGGAACGCGAGGGTCGAGTTTCTGCTCCTGGATAAGCCGGCTCATGACCTTCATAGCCAGGGGATAGCCCTGGCCCCAGGAGATGATTTCCTCGCGAATGGTCAGGTCAACGGTCCCGGCAATATCAGAGAGATAAGATTGGCACGCCTCCTGGTCAAACGGTTTGAGTTGGTGAGAAATAAGTTTGCGTGCCACTGAACGATGTTTGTCAAATGAAACTTGTTGCTGGCTGGCTAGCACGACGAAAAGATTATGGACATCCATAAGATCGATAAGATCGTGTAAAATAGTCTCTATCCAACCAATATCCTCCGTTTTATCCGAATCAACCTCATCTAGCAGAGCAACTATTGGCTCTTTTTCCAGCAAAGATTTCATAGCCTTTACTGAATGTTTGCACAGGTCCTCAGCAGTTTTCGGAGTATCCGCCTGGTCATCCGCGTGGAGTTGCCGGGCCTGGCGCAGCCACTGCGAGAGAAACTGTTCCGGTTTTTGATTCACATTCACCCAGATATAATGGAGGCTCTGTTGTTGACAACGTTGTCGAACTTCCTGGAGAACGCTGGTTTTCCCCATGCCATCCACTCCAAAAAAATCGATAATTGGCGTTCGCAAAAGGCGC
>WNFN01188089.1_pt1 | contig 14188 bp, 14 predicted proteins | sample 5400161 | NCBI WGS metagenome assembly WNFN01 (sample SAMN13153353, study PRJNA577476) | soil metagenome | isolation source: 80 cm saprolite on Douglas fir-dominated hillslope | place: USA:California | collected 2013-09-17
CATCGGCCAGGCTCGCCGCGCAGCTCCCGGCGCCCTGCCCGGCCTGGGCGCCGTCGCCTTCCTCACCCGGGGCGGTGTCCCCGGCGGGCGTTCCCGCGGGAACGTCCCCCGCGTCCTCGGCGGCGGGCGCGGTGTCCTCGGCAAGGTCGGGGTGCGGGCGGTGCGGGTGCTCGCAGTCCCCCGCGGCGGCGCGCAGTGCCTGCAGCACCACCGCCCCGTCGGCCGCGGGCAGCCGGGCGCTGATCGCGACCGACCCGTCCTCGGCCACATGCACGCTGACCCGCCGCGCCGCCCGGTTCGCCAGCTCCTCAGCGTCGGAGGCCGTGCGGTGCGCGGCGGCGAACCGCTCGCACTGCGCCGCGGTCATCGGGCCTGTGATCTCGGCCAGGCCCGCCTCCGTCTGCGGGGTCGCGATCCGGGTCAGCGCCCGCGCCTTCGCATACGACATCCGCCCGGCCGCGAACTCCGCACCGATCACCGGCAGGCCGGCCAGGGCGCGGGCGACCCGCACCTGCTCGCGGGCGGTGCCGGGGGCGACCTGGCACTTCCACGCCAGCCACGCCGCGCACGAGGGCAGGTCCCAGCCCGCCCAGCCACGGCGGGCGTCGAACTCGGCCACCAGCTGCAAGAACCGGCAGGTCCCCGCGGCCAGGTGCCCGGCCAGCTCGCAGATCCGCTCCTCCAGCCGCTCCAGCGACACCAGCGGCGCGTCCGGGTCCAGCGGCCAGCCCAGGCCAGCGTCGGCCGGGCTGCCCGGTGCCGGCGCAGGGCCTGCCGGGCTGCCAGCCAACCGCTCACCGGTGGCGCTTAAGGCACATGTTTCGATCATGCGTTCGATTGTAACGAGCACGTCCGACATTCCCCGGCCACCGGCGCAGCACATCCCCGGGCAACTCGCGGCACCGATCGAGGTGACCGGTCGGCAACCTGTGCTGACCAGGGCTCCTGCGCATGGCGTGCGAGGCGGGTTCCGGCGGCGATCGGCCGACGGCAGGGCTGGCACGCAATTTGCATCGTGATCTGCGTCACATCGTGACTGCGCGCCAGGTGGGAGCCAAAGGCTCCGGAGGCGGCCGTCGCGAACTGGCGTGCAGATGCCGCTGACCACCCGAGGCGCGACGATTACCGACGATTGAAGTCAAGGTCATCCGGGATATGTTCCGGATCATGTTGGACGTGTCGAGTGGCCTAGATCGCGGGCAAAGGTAGAGGCCGCCGGGGCTCGAACTCAGGCCGAGCCCTGGCGGCCCGGGACCGCTCAGTGCTTGATCGCGCGGATCAGCTCGGCGATCGCAGTGGCCGTGGCCGTGGCCGCGCCAGCGTAGATCAGCTGTGCCCCGCTAATTTATAACCAAGCTCCGCTAGGAGCCGGCCACCACAGCCAGGAGAAACCCGTCCCAGCCCTTGGCTCCGACGGTCTGCACGGCGGTGGCGTCGACGCCGTCGGCGCCGGACAGGTACTCCAGCAGGGCACGGCTGCCGCGCGCGCCGGGGTCACCGGTGGCGGCGTCGGGGTCCAGCACGCCGCCGAACCGGACCACATTGTCGACCACGATCGTCGCGCCGGGCTGGCACAGCCGGACGGCCCACTTCATGTAGGCCACGTCATTTTCCTTGTCGGCGTCGATGAACGCGAAGCCGAACGGGCTGGCTGCGATGTCGCGCAGCCCCGGCAGCACGTCCAGGGCGGTGCCGATCCGGATGTCGACCCGGTCGGCCAGCCCGGCCCGGCGCAGGTTCGCCTGGGCGATCTCGGCATGCCGGGGCTCGCGCTCGATCGTGACCACGCGGCCGCCTGGGCCGACCCCGCGGGCCAGCCAGATCGTGCTGTACCCGCCCAGGGTGCCGATCTCCAGGACACTGCTGGCGCCGACGCCGCGCACCAGCAACTCCAGCAGCTTGCCCTGGTTGGGCGCGACGTCGTGCGGGACCAGGCCCGCTGCCTTGTTGGCGGTCAGCGCGCCGGCCAGGGCCGGGTCGTCGCCGACCAGGGTGCCGGCGATCAGGTCATCGATTGGCCGGGCTGGCGGCATGGCCGCCCGGAACTCGTCCATGAGCCGCCGTCCCTGCGGCGGGATGGCCGGATCAATCACGCGCGCTCCCCCAAATGCGGTGAAACCGCCAGCCCGCACCATACCAGGCTACCCATTGGTGTATCACCCATACACGGGCATGATGCAAAACGCGAGTCAGCGCCGGCAGGCCTCCTCGAGCGCGTCGTGGTGACGCTGCCACTTCGACCGCAGGTCCTGCGGCCCGGCCCGCTTGCCGAGCGCTTCGAGCACCGCGGCGAGCGCGGCGGCGCACTGGGCTGGCCGGGAGGCCTCCTGGAGGATGGCGGACGCGTCTGGCGAAGCTCGACGCCACGACGCTCGATTGTCAGTTCGGCGGTACCGGGAGGGTCTGACGGCACGCGGGTTCGGGGTCGTCCGCCGGCTAGCGCTGGCGCCGTGAGGAGCCAGGTGGACGGGACCGGAGGGCGCCGAGGAGCGCTGGGGACGGTGTCTGGGTGATGAACGAGACACGGTTGACCACCCCGGCACAGCGCTGGGCGAGACGGCTGGGGACCTCCTCGGGCGGCGCGACGATCGCGAACGCCTCCAGCATGTCGTCGTCGATCAACCGGCCCATCTCCGCCCAGCGGCCCTCCCTGGACATCCGGGTTAGTTCCGAGCCGACATCACCCCAGCCGTGGAGGTCGAGCACCGGCCTGTAGCCGGGCGTCGAGGCGTAGAAGGCGATGTGGGACCGGATCTCCCGCACCGCCGTGTCGATCTCCGCGTCGGTGCCGGTGGCGAGGAAGATCGCCGCCTTCACGCTGAACCCCTCCATCGACTGGCCGGCGCGGCGGCGTCCCTCCAGCAACGCCGGGACCGTGTGCTCCCTGATCCAGCGCTCGGTCGTGAAGCCGTGGCATACGAAGCCGTCGGCGACCTCCCCGGCCACCCTGGTCATGGCGTCGCCGACCCCTGCCACCAGCACCTGCGGCATCCCGTACTCGTGGGGGGCGGGCACGAAGCCGGGCGGCATCAGCGTGTGCCGGTAGTGCTCGCCCTCAAAGTCCAGCGGCTCCCCGCTCGACCAGCTCCGCCACGCGGTGCGCAGGGCGAGGACGAACTCCCGCATCTGCGCCGCCGGGCGGCCCGAGGGCATCGAGAAACGCCGCGTGATGTGCGCCTTGACCTGGGACCCGAGGCCGAGCACGAGGCGGCCCCGGGAAAAGCGCTGCAGGTCGTACGCCGTGTAAGCCAGCGACATCGGCGACCGCGAGAAGGCCACCGCGATCGACGTGCCGAGGTCGATGCGCTCGGTCGCGGTCGCGGCGAGGACGAGCGGCAGGAACGGGTCGTTGTTGACCTCGCCCGTGAAGGCGCCGTCGTAACCGGCGGCCTCGGCGGCAGCGGCGGTCTCGGCCGCGGACTCGAGGGGGCCGAGGCCCGTGTCGATCAGCATCCGGAGGCCTGCGCGCGGCCGCGGGCGGTGACGTCCGCGCGCCGATCGGCCACCTGGCTCGTTCCCGGCCGCCATGTCTCGGCCAGGTAGCCCTCGATGAGGTGGGCCTCGTCGAGGGTCGCGGCGTTGGCCATCTGGCGGTAGTGCTGGAGCAGCCGCTGGACGCTGCGCTGGTCGTTTCCCGCGATGTCGGCGGCCAGCCTCCGGGTGAAGGGCAGCAGCTCCTCGTGAGGCACGACATGGTTGACGAGCCCGAGCCGAAGTGCCTCGTCGGCGGTCAGGAAGTTTCCGGTCAATGACAGCTCGATGGCGCGCCGCAGCCCCATCGACTGGGCCGCCAGGACGGTGATCCCGCCCCCCGGCATGACCCCCAGCCGGGCGTGGGTGTCGGCGAACCGGGCCCGCTGCGAGGCGACCAGGAACGTGCACTGCAAGGCGATCTCCAGCCCGCCCGTCACCGCGACGCCGTTGACCGCGCCGATCACAGGCTTGCCGATGACCGGGAAGAACCGGAACAGGCCGTTGGTATCCCGCCCGGGCCCCTGACCGGGGTTCTGGGGTGCCACGGAGGGCGGCGTCTCACCGGTCAGCTCCTTGAGGTCGACGCCGGCGCAGAACGCCGGGTCGGCCCCCGTGAGGATCACCACTGACACGCCCGGGTCGTCCCCGGCAGCGGCGACCGCGTCCCACAACCCGTACGTCACCGCCCGGCTGAGCGCGTTGCGTTCCTGGGGGCGGTTCAGCGTTACGGTCGCAATGCGGTCCTCAATGTCAACGAGGACGACGGGCTCAGTATCGCCCAACGGGCACCTCCGGTCGGGTGGCACGAGGTTAGCAACGGCGTAGTGCTCACGGACGACCCGCGGCCCGCACCTATTTCTGGCCGGCAGAGCTCTGCCACGGGCAGAGCACCTCGACGCCGGCGGGCTGGAAGTGGGCGACGTTCCGAGTGACGACTTGGAGTTGATGCACCCGGGCCGTGGCTGCGATGAGCCCATCGATGCCGCCGACCGCCGTGCCGGCGTCCTCGGCGCGCGCGAGTAGGCGCCCCCACTCATCGGCGACCTCGGTGTCGACAGCGAGCATGCGGTCACCGAATCGCTCGCGGAGCTCGTGCGACAGCCACCGGTCAAGCCGGTCGCGTCGGCGGCCGGCGGCCAGCCGCTGAACGCCCCTGCGGATTTCGCCGATGGTAATCACGCTGAGGTAGGTACGGTCTTCGTCGACCTCGTCGAGCCAGCGCACGATCCCGGGGTCGGGTCGTGGTTTGACCCATTCGGAGATCGCGTTGGTGTCGAGCAGGTAGTTCATAGCGCGACGTCCCGGGGGGACGCGTCCACCGGTTCGATGTCGAGCCCGGAGTCACGCAGGCCAGACGCGGCGAAGAACTCCGCGAGGCTGCCCGACCGGGCTGTCTTGCGGTGCCATTCCTCGATGGACACCACAACGGCGATCTCCCGGCCGCGCCGGCTGATGGCCTGCGGGCCATCGTTGATCACGTGGTCGAGAAGCTCGCTGAGTCGTGCCTTGGCGTCTGCGACGCTCCATGCCTGGTCAGATGCGCTTTCCGGCATCGGCATAACCTCCTGATGACCATCATAGTCATACTGGTTATCGTGATCTGGCTGACGCCCGTGACACCCGGATCGGGGACGCGCTGGACACGCCGGTACGGTTCATCGAGCAACCAGCGAGGAGACCGGGGCGCAGATGCTGGAGTTCATGCCCGGGCCAGTGGTGGACGTCACCCTCGCTATCTAGGGTGAGCCGCTGGCCGCCGAGCAACGGGTGAGTCCCGACGCCGAGCGCATCCTCGGCCGCCCGTCCCGCACCTTCGCCGAATGGGCGGCCCGCAACGCCGCCGCCTTCAGGTGACCCGCCCGGGGGCTGGCGCGTCGAGGCGCAGAAGCTTCCAGAGGGCCCGGTAGGGCGCCTGGGTCAGCCCCAGCTCGCCGCACAGCTTCCTGACCTTGGCCAGCGAGGCCGCGGTCTCCGCGCGGTGGCGCGGATTGCGGGTGTACGCCTCGGCGATCACCTGCCGGGGGATCTGGTACTCGGCGACCAGCTGCGGGGATGGTTTCAGCATCATCTGCGCCATCGGGCCGAGGATGAGGGGAGCAGCGGCGCCCAGCTTGATGCGGCGCAGGCGCGGCAGCGCCGGCACGGTGCGCTTGAGGTAATGGCGCGCTCGAGCAGCGGGTGGATCTCCCGGCCGGATCGCAGCTCACGACGCTGTACGTAGTCGATCGGGTCCTCGCCTCCCAGGACGAACAGGAAGAAAAGCTGCGGGAAGCGGCGGCCCAGACTGATGATCCGCCGGCTGCCGAGCCGCTGGATCGCGCTGAGGCCGACAGCGTCGAGCCCGCTGCGGTTGACGAACTCCTGGAACATTAGCGAGTGCTGCGCCTCCTCGATGATCTCGTGGTAGGCGTAGCGGAACTCGGGCGCCCCGTTGGGCAGGGTCGAGGCGAAATCCAGCAGGCCGCGTTTCAGCACGCTCTCGAAGATCAGCCCGAGCTTCATCTTGCTGGCGACGAGATCGCAGCCGAGCCGGGCGCGGGTGGCGCCGGGCAGCTGCCGGTACCAGCTGGTCGCGCCTAGCGGATCGTCGGCCGGCAGCTCCCAGCGCGGGTCTTCTGGGTCCAGGGCCAGCTGCGGGCTGTCCCAGTCGATGTCGGCGTAGGCATCGAAGTGCCGGGTGACCGACTGCCGGTTGAGCCGGTCCAGCAGAGACTGCCACGCCTGATCCGCCGCGCTCGGGGCGGCCGTTCCGGGGTCGATAACGTCAGGAGTCGCCATGGCGGTTACCTCCATCGGGTGCGGGCAGCGCGCTCCGCAGTAGCGTCTTGAAGGTCGTGATGATGTCGATGGCCGGCGTCGGCTCGTGGCCGGGGATCAGACGGGCCAGCGCCAGCCCGTTGAACACCGCGAACACCAGGCCAAGACCGACGCTCACCAGGCCCGGTTCGGCGGCCAACTCGTCGGCGAACAGCTCGCGGAAGACGGCCTCGCTGGCCGACATGAAGTCGCGGTCAAGCCGGACTACCGCGTCGGCGAGCGCCGGATCGGATCGGGCGGCGACCCAGAGCTCCAGCCACGCGACGAACGCCGGGCCCGAGAACATCGACCAGAGCAGGTCGATGGCCGCATCCACGCGGTCCGCGCCCGGCTCCAGGTTCACCATCGCCTTACGGAACTCCGCCTGCCGCATCTCGAACAGGTGGGCCACGGCCGCGCACAGCAGGTCAGCCTTGGCCGGGAAGTGATGGAGCACAGCACCGGGGGACACTCCCGCTCGGTGGGCGACCTCAGTGGTCGTGGTCCCGCCGAAGCCCCGGCTGACCACGCATTCGACGGTCGCCTCCAGCACCGCGGCCCGTGTCGCCGCGGTTCGCTCCGCCTGGGTGCGCCGCGGCGCAGGTGCGGTCGCCATGGCAAGAGTATGGCACGAAAGAAAGAAACCGTCGATACTTCTTGTAAATGACGGACGAGCCGCAGGACATCGCCGTCCGCCGGCGTCACGAGGTCGGCCGTCCGGCCAGGAGCTTCAGCCGGGACCGGATGCGGCGCTCCAGGAAATCGCCGAGCACCTCCTCGAACACCGCGTTGTCGTCGCCGGCGACCATGTGGTGCGCGCCGGCGACGGTGGCGAACTCGGCGTGCGGCACGAGCTCGAGAAACCGCACCGCGTCCTCGACGCTCAGCACGTCGGACTCGCCGCCGCGCACGAGCAGGGTCGGCACGCGCAGCGAGGTCGCCGCGGCCCCCAGTCGGGCGGGGTCGATGAGCTGGTCTCGCTGCACCGGCTGGTCCGCGGGCGAGCGCAGGAAGGCCGGGTCCCAGTGCCAGTACCAGCGGCCGTTGGCCTGCCGGAGGTTCTTGCGCAGCCCATCGAGATGGCGTGGTCGCGGGCGGTGCGGCAGGTAGGCCGCGACCGCGTCGGCGACCTCATCGAGCGAGCCGAATCCCTCGGCGGCCCTGGCGGTCATGAAGTCGCGGATCCGGCTGGTGCCCGCGGGCTGCAGGAACGGCGAGACGTCGACGAGCACGAGGCCGAGGGCGAGCTCCGGGTAGTGCCCCAGCGCGGCCAGCGACGCGTTCCCGCCGAGCGAGGCGCCGATGAGGACCGGGGGGCGGCCCAGGTGCTCGACGATGCGGACGACGTCGCCACTGAAGCGGTCGAGGCCGTAGACGTGATCCGGCGACCAGCCACTCTCGCCGTGGCCGCGCAGGTCCACGGTGACCGCGTACCAGCCCGACGACCCGAGGTCGCCGGCGGTGGCGCCCCAGGCGTGGCGCGTCTGCCCGCCCCCGTGCAGCAAGAGGACCGGGGGGTCGGCCGGGTCGCCGAACGCGTCGGCGGCGAGCGTGACCTCGCCAGCGTTGATCTTGAAGGAGGACATTAGGTAGACTCTATATCTGCGGGGCCGGGCGGCATCGTCGTCGATGTCGGTCCCGGCCTCCGGTGCGGACGGCGTGAGGTCAGCGCCGACGGGGCGGTCGTGACTCCCGGCTTCGTGGACATCCACACCCACTATGACGGGCAGGCCAGCTGGGATGAGCGGCTGCTCCCGTCCTCCGGGCACGGCGTGACGACGGTCGTCATGGGCAACTGCGGTGTGGGCTTCGCGCCAGCGACGGCTGAGCACCGCCAGCGGCTCATCGATCTCATGGAAGGCGACATCCCGGAACGGCGTTGCAATGGCCAGACTGGCCCGCGCCGGCGTCGAAGCGGGGGCGCTCGGGTTCACGACGTCGCGGACCCTGAACCACCGCAGCGTCACCGGGGAGCTGACGCCGACCTGGCTGAGCTGGCGGGCGTCGCGGCGGAGCTCGGCGCGGCCGGCCGGGGCGTGCTGCAGCTCGTGGCCGACTTTCTCGATGTCGACACCGGTCTCAAGGTGATACTCGAGATGGCGCGGGCGTCCGGGCGCCCGGTGTCGGTCTCGCTCGCGCAGTTCCACCTCAGGCCCGGCGCCTATCGCGAGGTACTGTCCAGGCTCGCCGCCGCGACGGTTGCGCCATGGTCTACGTGGTGAGCGCCAACTACGTCAGCGGCAACCTCGACGCCGTGCACGAGATGCTCGGCCATCCCTGCGCGCCGCCCGGGCTTTCCGACGGCGGCGCGCATGTCGGAACCATCAGTGACGGCAGCTTCCCGACGACCATGCTCACTCACTGGGCCGCGTGCTCGCCCCGGGATACCGCGCCGACGTGAACGTTATCGATCTCGACCGGCTCAGGCTGCGGCGGCCGGAAATGCACTTCGATCTTCCCGGGGGCGGCCGGCGGCTGCTCCAGCGCGCGGAGGGGTACCTGCACACGTTTGTCCGCGGCCAGGAGACCTACACCGGCGGCGAGCCGACGGATGCCCTGCCCGGCCGCCTGATCCGCGGCGCCCAGGCGGCTCCGGCGGCATCCTGACCGGGCCCGGTCAGCCACCGGTGGCCCGCTGGGCCTGGCCCATCTCGAACCCGCCCAGATTTCTGCGGCCGGCCCGATTAATCGAGCCAGCCACCTCAGTCCTGACTAGCAGATGGCCTGCCCGGGGGCCGCCTGCCGAGCAAGGAGGTTGTGATGGCCCTTCCCGAAGTCGTGACGCGCGAGCAGTGGCTGGAGGCCAGGCTGCGGCTGCTCTCCGCGGAGAAGGAGGAAACCCGCAGGCGCGACGCGCTGAACGCCGAGCGGCGCAGGCTGCCGATGGTACGGATCGCGAAGGAGTACCTGCTGGAGGGCCCGCAGGGCAGGGTGCCGCTGGCGGGGCTGTGCGGGGACAGCCGGCAGCTAATCGTTCAGCATGTCATGTTTGACCCTGGCTGGGACGCAGCGTGTCCGGGCTGCACCGCCACCGTCGATGAGCTGTCCGCCGGGACGCTCACGCACCTGCGCTCGCGTGATACGGTCTTTGCCCTGGTGTCGCGGGCGCCGGTGGCCAAGCTGCAGAAGTACCAGGCCAGCAAGGGCTGGACGATGCCCTGGTACTCCTCTCACGGCAGCGACTTCAACTACGACTTCCAGGCCACCGTGGACAAGACGGCGCCACAACTGGAGTACAACTACCGGAGCCAGCCGGACATCCTCGAGGATGGCGAGACCTCGGCGGAGTTGCCTGGCCTGAGCTGCTTCCTGCGCGATGGCGGCGAGATTTTCCACACCTACTCGACCTGGGCGCGGGGCACCGACGTTCTCGGCAGTGCCTACTCGCTGCTGGACCTGACGGCCCTGGGCAGGCAGGAAGACTGGGAGGAGCCCAAGCGGCGGGCTCCGCGGCTGCACGGCGCCGATCCCACGTTCAGCGACTGATGCCGGGTGCCGTCAGCCGCGCAGGGCCTCCAGCGCTCGGCGGCAGGCGTCGAAGTAGTCCTCCGTAGCCTTGGGTAAGCGCTTACCCGGCGTCCTGTGACCTCATTGGGCGCCGAAAGTGCGGCAGCGTGCCCGGCGGGGTCGCGCAGACCGGGACTGGCGTGCAAGTTTCATGCCCAGCCGCTGCCGGGGTGTGATGTTTGTGCTGGTCAGAGAGCTATGCAGCGGCTGTAATTGGCGCGGCCACCCAGGATGGTTGGCGGCCGCGCGGCGCGGGGTTAGCGTTTCGCCCTGCCTGGCCAGCCATTTTGGCCCGGCTACCCCCCGTCTGCCCTAGGAGGCATGAATGCGCCTGCTGTATACCCGGGGATCCGCGCAGGATTCCTTGTCCCCGCGCCATCGAAGGCGACTGGCCCCAGTCGCCGCCGCGATGGCGGTCCTCGGTGCGGTCAGCCTCGTCGCCGCCGCACCCGCCATGGCGAGCGTGGCGACGCCGAAGGCCGCCCGGCCCATTGCCAGTGTCGGCAGCGGTTTCTGGCACACCAGCGGCAACCGGATCTATGACCCCCAGGGGCACCCATTCCGTATCGCGGGAATTAGCTGGTACGGGTTCGAGACCACGGACGAGGTGGCGCACGGTCTGTGGTCGCGGGACTATCACACCATCATCAGGGACATCAAGAACCTTGGCTACAACACCATCCGGATCCCGTTTTCCAACCAGATGGTCGAGCACCCGGTCGTACCGTCGGGCATCAGCTACGCGAGCAGCAGCGGCCCCATCAACACCGGCCTGAAGGGGCTGAACTCCCTGCAGATCCTCCACAAGATCATCTCCTATGCCGGGCGGCTGGGGCTGAAGGTGATCCTCGATGACCACAGGTCCGAGGCCGGGAACTCGGCAGAGGCCAGCGGCCTCTGGTACACAGGCACCTACACCAGCCAGGACTGGGTCCATGACTGGGTCACCATCGCCGAGAGGTACGCGGGCAACTCGACGGTCATCGGGTTCGACTTGCGCAATGAGCCGCACACCCCGGCCGGTGAGTCCTATTCGCAGGGAGCGACCTGGGGGACCGGCAACCCCCAGACCGACGTCAGGCTGGCTTACGAGCGGGCAGGCAACGCCATCCTGACCGTCGACCCGCACGCCCTCATCTTCTGTGAAGGTACCAGTGCGAACCCCAACTCCTCGCGAGGTTACGACAGCACCTGGTGGGGTGGCGATCTGGCCATGGCGGGCAGGTTCCCGGTCGTGCTGAGCTCCCCGGGCCATGTCGTGTACTCCGCGCACGACTACGGGCCGGACCTGTTCCAGCAGAGTTGGTTCAACTCGTCGACCACCCGGGCGAGGTTGTACAAGGTGTGGCACAAGTTCTGGGGTTACCTCTACACGAAGGACAAGGCGCCCATCTGGGTCGGCGAGTTCGGCACCGGCAACACGTCATCCGACGTCTCCAGCACGTCGCCGGGTTCGCAGGGACAGTGGTTCTCCACCCTCGCCTCCTACCTCAAGGCCAACCGGTGGATCGGCTGGACCTATTGGGCGCTGAATGGTGAGGACCCCTACGCGCTGCTCGACAACGGCTACGACCCCACTCCGGTCAGCTCCGCCAAGCGGAGCACGCTGGCGTCGATCCGGTTCCCTCTGTCAGCCGGATAAGGCGGCGCTACGGTCGCCGGCGTGGTCGGCCCCAGGGTCGGCCGCGCCGGCTCCATGCGTGTAAAGCGGCTCCTTCCCAGCGTTGAGCGCTTCTCCGTGGGGGTTGCCGCATTGGTACGACCAGATATCGGCAGCCTGCGGCTCGAACAGCGCTCGCGGAAGCCGACCGAGGTGTTGACGCGGTCGGAGCCGATCTGGCCCTGGCTGGTCGCCGCAGCCGGACGGCCCGCTCGCCGCCCTCGTGGTGTGAGGTGGTGAACGGGCCGCCCGCGCGCCGGCGTCCCTGCCTGAGCTCAGGGGCGCCTAGTGGAGTCGCTGGTCACGGGACAGGTGGATAGGCGTTCTGCACGAGCATCTGGAACTCGGCAGGGAACCAGTGCCCGGCCGGGACGTCGTGGCCCGGTATCGAGTTCGCCGGGTAGCTCTGCCCGTTCCCATCCGAGACGGTGCCACTGGGGTTGCAGTGCGGGTCACCGTGGGCGTGTGTGGCCGTCGGGTAGTCCCCGTCGGACTCACCCGGCGGCTTGATCCACACGTACGCGTAGAGGTGACGGAACGCCGGGACGGGGTTCGCGCGCGGGAACGCGCCGAGCCCGGCGTCGTTCTGGTTGCACCAGTCGCCACGGAAGGGGCGCTCGTCGATCTTGGATTGGTCCACGAACGTGTTGACGACCTTCGAGGTGCTCGGCCGGGTCGGCCGATTCGGGCCACCCCAGCCGTTGCGTGAGGTGTCGATGAGCAGCCCGATGGTGCTCGGGAAACCCGCTGCGACCAGCTTGGAGTACATGGCTTTGTCGTAGCTGCGCTCATCGATGTACGGGTCGTACTGGTAGAAATTGGCCGAGTCCACGGGCTGGTAGCCGATGTTCTGGGTCGCGGTCATGTGGGGCTCGGTCGTCGGAGTGTAGTTGGCGGTGTCGCTGATGAAACCGTCCACGCTCTGGAAGCCGGCCGTGGTACCCGAGGTCACCGATCTGTACAGCGACACCGCCGCGTTCATGTTGCTGGGCCAGCCGAGCCAGGCCGAGTGCGCGATGTCAACGTAGTTGTAGACGTTGGGGATCGCGTGCAGCTTGTTGAGCGCGTACCGGACCCCGTCCACATAGGCGCCGCTTGAGTTGGCCTGCGCGCACTTCGGGTCACTAAGGTTGGTGACCAGGTTGGGCAGCGAGTCCGGCTCGATGACCGCGATCACCCTGATGTTGGTGCGGGAGAAGCTGGTCAGTATCTGAGCGATGGGGTTGATGTAGTCCTGCTTGTAGTGCCGAAGCCCGTTGTTGCTGATGGTCAGTTCTCCGTTGGAGGCGAGAGCGGCGCAGTCACGGTTGGGCAGGTCGTAGATGACGATCGGGATGAGGACCGGTCTCCTGGCCGCGTGCCTGAGCGCCCCTTGCATCTGCGCTTCCAGGCTGCGCCTGCCGCTGTTGTCGGAGCCGCCGTAGATCGCGCCGATATGGTCCAGCCAGATGCCGGTCGGCTGATTGCCCACCCGATTCATCCTCGCGGCCAGCGTCCCGCTGGCTCCCGCCACCGAGGTGGCGACCTCCGCCTTGAAGTTGGGGTTCACGTACCACTTGGCACCCGCGAAGGGGTTGACCACATGGGCAGGGCTGACGAGGGCGCCCGTCTGGTATTCGTCCGCGGTCGCGCTTCCCGGGGCGTACCCGGCCGCGGTGGCGGTGAACGTGGTCCTGCCGTTGCCTGGGCTGTCGGCGGTGACCGTCACTGGCTGTGGGTATTTCCAGTTGCGCCTAGTGAAAGTGAGCGTCGCGCCGGCACCCACCGTCAGGCCGGTGTTCCCCCTGGTCCGCCTCACCGTCACCCTGACATCGCGCGCCGGCGCCGCGGGAAGGGACACCGCGAACACTTCGCTCGTGCCTGGCGCGACCGCGAACGATGCGGGCTCCACCACGAGCCGTGCGCTGGTGCCGGACGGGTACCGGGTGGCTGGGATGGCGACGTCGCGGTTACCCGTCGCTTGGGCGGTCACGTCGGCCGCGCCGCTGCGTGCTGACTTCAGCGGGCTGGCTGTTGACGCGGCGCCTGCGGGAGCCGTCGCCATCGCGGTCATCCCAGCGCACCCGAGCGCGGCAGCCGCGGTAACCGCGACGCCACGCCACAGGCGGGCACGCCAGGTGCGGATAGGGAAGCTGGGTCTCATGCGGTCCTCCTCATGGCCGGCCTGGCCAGCGTCAGCGAGCGGATGGCCAGGCTGGCGGTTGGGCTGTTGACCATAGGAGCGGCGCGCGGGTCTCGTACAGGCACCGAACGCCCGGCGCCGCGCCACCACCGGGACCAGGCGGCGCGCTTCTGCCCGCACACGGTGTCAAGAAGCCGGAGAAGACCCCTTTGACCAGCAAAGATTCGCTCTCAGCACCATGCAGCTCGAGCATTTCGCTGGGGTTGACGAGATTGCCGTGACCGGCGTGCGGCATGGCGCGGATTACGAAAGTTTCACGCGGGCGGTGGGCAGGAAGCATCAGGCCGCGCCCGGCAGGCGACCGCGGATGCCGCGAGTGTGGCGTTGACCGGCATAGGAAGGCTGCTGTCGGCCAGCCTGGCTCGGAGCGGAGCCTAGGTAAGAGTCCTGACAGGGTTCAGGCACTGCCCTGCCCGGAATATTCTCAAGAGCGCTCGAAGGACGTAATGCCCCGGAAACACCAGTTGGTTCGCGCGCGGCATGCACGTACCGGGGCTCGTTGCGGCCATCCTCCAGCGCGGGAGGGTGGTGCTGGCGAGGAGGCAGAGTGTCGGTCCTGGCGAGGAGGC